>Ga0210077_1000147_pt1 | contig 33901 bp, 29 predicted proteins | sample RushMan_CattailN_5_FD_185556 | JGI IMG/M metagenome (GOLD analysis project Ga0210077, IMG submission 185556) | Wetland microbial communities from San Francisco Bay, California, USA, that impact long-term carbon sequestration -... | ecosystem: Environmental > Aquatic > Marine > Wetlands ... | reverse complement strand
CACAAATCCGGGATCTTCTGCGGATTACCAGGGGTGGGATCTGATCAAAAATCCTGCCGTATATCATGTGGGTATTCCGACATTATCCGGAACCGGCGCCGAAGTATCCCGAACGACCGTACTCTCAGGCCCTGAAAAAAAGCTCGGGATCAATTCCGACTTCACGGTGTTCGATCAAATTGTGCTCGATCCCGAATTGATCACAGGCGCCCCTGCGGATCAACGCTTCTATACCGGAATGGACTGCTATATACACTGTGTGGAATCTTTAAACGGTACCTATCTTAACGCATTCAGCAAAGCGTACGGTGAAAAAGCAATGGATCTCTGCAGGGCGGTTTTTTTAGATGATTGTCCGGACGACGACGATAAGCTGATGATGGCTTCCTATTGCGGCGGTATGAGCATTGCTTACTCGCAAGTGGGGATATGTCATGCCCTTTCATATGGTCTTGGTTTTGTATTGGGAATTCATCACGGTATCGGCAATAGCATTGTTTTCGACTATCTAGAAGACTATTATCCAAAAGCGGTTTTCGAGTTTCGTGAGATGATGAAAAGACATCATATTCGTCTTCCTCGAAATGTGACCGGCCGTATCGATGAGGTCGAACTGGAGAAAATGGTTGATGTTGCACTGGTGCTTGAGCCGCTCTGGGACAACGCCCTGGGCGCCGATTGGAAACGCATCATGACCAGGGACAAAATCAGAAGTCTGTATCAAAAAATGTAAAACCCCAATTGCGCGACAACGCGCAATTGAAAGTTATATTTTATCACCGCTTGGCCCCATTTTTTTTTAAAGTTACAAAGGCATTGTCAATGATTTGGAGATCATTATGAAGATAACAACAATACGGTTCTTGATAAAAGAGCTGGGAAAGCGAATCCTGGATTGGCTTTTCGCCGACATCTATTTCGGAAAGCACATGGACGCGGTGCCGAACCGTTCCATTGTATTTTTCCCGTACCGAGAGGCCACCTTCAGTTGCGGAATAACGGGGATTGTTTCGTTTAAAAGCAAAAAACCGGCGGATGATCATGCGGGCCTTGCCGTTTTAAACGCCATGATGGACAAACTTGAAGGTTGCCTCTGCGGAAACTGCAAACAGGATGAATTACGGTTTAAAGATCATTATCTCGCCGGCGGGGAACCTGTCGATTCGCTGTTACGGGCTGTACGAGATTTGAAACGAAATGATGTTTTTTTCACTTTTTTTATCGATCCCAACATCCAGAATGAACTTATGGATGTTGCCGGCCGGCTTTCAACCATCGTCGATTCGGAATCGAAATATCTGGCCGAATATATGGGGCGTCTTGATTCCGAAGATGTCGATATTCTGACCCGCCGCATTGAAACCATAAAAGATATTTCCTGGTGTCTTACTTCGGAAATTATCGGCAACATCAAAAAGATCGAAAATCTTTTAGGATCCGGCAACGGGACCAAAGGCAGAGCTGTTGTCGATATCTTTAAGCAAATCAATTCGGTATTGAACAGTATTGACCGTCTCGAGGTACGGGGCCGGGATTCGGCCGGGATCTCCATGATGTTTATTCTCGACGGCAAGGAGTATGACAGATTCGAACAAACCTTGGAAGAAATGAATCTTGTCGACCGGTTCAAAGAGCGATCGGCCCAGGATGTTCTGGTGAACTCGGGAATAGCCGTCAATCAGACCATAGACGAAAACGGACGAAGACGCATTGCCCTTGCCGTGACGTGTAAAGTTGCCGCCGAGGTGGGGCGGCTCGGGGATAATATTCACACCATGCGCAGTCAGATCACAAACGACCGGATTCTTCAGACACTGGCGACATTTCCGCATCAATACCATACCATTTCGGGTCATACGCGATGGGCCTCGGTGGGCGCCATCAGTGAACCCAATTGTCATCCGGTTGATAATAAAATTTCAGGGGACGGCGTTCAACAGCGCGGCATCATTCATGTTTGCCTGAACGGGGATATCGACAATTATCTTGAGTTAAAAAAAGAATACGAAAGAAACGGAAGATTTATCCATCAGAACATTACCACCGATACCAAGATCATCCCCCTTCAAGTGGGAAAATATATCCAACAGGGCTTTGATGTGGCGGAGGCATTCCGGCTGGCAGTAAATGATTTCGAGGGATCCCATGCCATATCCATGCATACCGATCTTGCTCCGGGCAAGCTTTTTCTGGCCCAGAAAGGGAGCGGGCAGGCTATTTTTGTGGGTATTTCCGAAGATCATTTTGTTCCTTCTTCAGAGGTTTACGGGTTGGTGGAAGAAACGCCCTATTTTGTCAAGATGGACGGCGAAAAAGAAATACAGGGAAAAAACGGATTAACCCAGGGACAAATTTTTATTTTGAACCAGGAATCCGCCGGAGGAGTAGACGGCATTTCAGCGATGTATTATGATCGGACACCGTTTGTTCTGAGTGAGAAGGACATCAAGCATACCGAAATCACTTCTAGAGATATCGACCGCCAGGGCTTTCCACATTATTTTTTAAAAGAGATTTCGGAAGCCCCGATTTCCATTGAAAAAACCCTTCAGAATCGCTGGAAAATTAAAGACGGCGGCACAAATCGATACGAGATCACCCTGGATGAAAAGATATTTCCGGAAAAAGTGCAAAAAGCGCTGTTGAATAAAAAGATACGGCGCATCTTTTTTGTCGGCCAGGGAACTGCCGGGGTAGCCGCACTGGCCTGTTCGGACATTATGAACTACTATATAGATGATCCATCCTTTTACATCAGTGCATTGAAAGCATCGGAACTCAGCGGATTCAAGCTCAGCGACAAAGAAAAACCAAACACCATGGCCGATGCGCTGGTGATCGCCATCAGTCAATCCGGAACCACAACAGACACCAACCGCGCCGTTGAAATGGTCAAAGAGCGCGGCGCATACACCTTAGGCATCGTGAATCGAAGGGATTCCGATATTACTTTCAAGGTGGACGGCGTGATGTATACCAGCAGCGGGCGCGATATCGAAATGTCGGTGGCGTCTACCAAGGCGTTTTATTCACAAGTTGTCGCCGGAGCACTATTGGGGCTTAAAATTGCCGGACTTAAAGGACGGAGACGGCATGACTTTATTTCGACTGAAATAAAACAGCTTCTTAAACTTCCCGATCACATGAGAACGGTGTTATCCATGCATAACAAGATCGGGAACTCGGCCAAAAAACTTGCGACAGCCAAGACATATTGGGCAGCCGTGGGGAGCGGGCCCAACAAGGCGGCGGCGGATGAAATTCGGATCAAACTGAGCGAACTGTGCTACAAAACCATTTCATCGGATTTTATCGAAGATAAAAAGCATATCGATCTTTCCTCTGAACCGTTGATTATTGTCTGCGCCGCGGGGACAAGAGGAACCGTTATCGGAGATATCATAAAGGATACCGCAATATTTCAAGCCCATAAAGCCACACCGGTGGTCATTGCCGACCAAGGGGAAAACAGGTTCGATCCATATGCGGAGGACGTGTTTCATGTTCCGCTGGTCAGTGAACATTTTGCACCCATTTTAAACACACTGGCGGGTCATATCTGGGGATACTATGCAGCCGTGGCCATTGATGAGGCCTCACGGTTCCTTTATAATTTTGACAAAGATATTCGAAACACCGTGGATGATTATGCAAAAAGAGGTTCGGATGTCTATGAAATCGTTCTGGAGAAATCGTTTCGGGAAAAAATTGCCCTTTTCTATAAAGAATTCAGAAAAAAGAAAGCCGCCGGAGGTTTTCCCGCGGCCATGGGGCTGGAGATGGCCTCGGATCTGACGCTATTGCTTAAATACCTCTCGGGTCGGTTGCCGGTTACCGACTTTGAAATCGATTTCGGGGTAAAGGGGTCTGCCCTGAATATGCTCAACAAGCTATTTGAATGTTTGGCGGAATCGATTAACTGCCTGTCTCGTCCTGTGGATGCCATTCGCCACCAGGCCAAGACGGTTACTGTCGGGACGAGCCGCATCAGCGAAAAGCTAGAGGGGATATTGTTTGAAACATTGGCGAACTATCAGATTCGTTCGGCTCAGCTGACCAACCGAAACATTCTGGTTCTTAAAAATCTGCAAGGGATCGTTGCAGATATTCAAGGAGCTATTCTGTATAAAATCGGCGGATTGAATCTGCTTGGCGAACCCACCGACGAAACCACGATCAGCATCATCAGAAAAGACGGGGTACTCAAGCCGATCTCCTCCAGAGTGGAAACGGATCCGATTCTTAAGGGCAGCAAGCGGATCATCGTGCGGGAAGGAAATGTGTATATCGGTATCGGTCGAAAAGATGATCGCAGCATTATCGTTATTCCGATTATATCCGCCTCCCCGGATACGCCCAATATGATCGATAATATACTGCTGTTGAATATTTCGTTCAAGGAAGATGTACCTCTTGATGTTAAGATAAAGGCTCTTGGCGGGAAATATGAACGGATAAAAAATATCGTTCAGGAAAACAGCGTGAATTGGGATGATCGACATCTCGAGCTGGTTCAGATGAAAACGCTTTTTGGGATATCCGCAGAAAAGATCGGTGAATTTATTGTATCTCGTGTTAATCACTCCGACGCTGTGTTATAGCCTGTGGGGTATTTTTCGATTCAGGCAAATGGTTTCCAGGTCAATTTGCGTATCATATACCAGAATCTCGACGCCGTGTTCCAGGGCCCGCCGCAGCTCTTTTCCGTATGCAGGATCAATATGATCGGCGGGATGAAACATTGTTGCATCCATGCGCTGGATGACAAAAAAGATCGCGCTGCGAAATCCTTCGGAAACAAGAGATTCAAGTTCAAGCAGATGTTTGAGCCCTCTTGATGTGGGTGCATCCGGAAAATATGCCACCCCGTCTTTAACCAGCGTGCAGTTCTTTATTTCCACGTAGCATCCATTTGAGATGATCTATTTTCTAACTCCTCTTTAGGAGAGTGTTTAGTGTTTGACAATCTAATAATCCGGTATTAAAGGATATATTTTATTAAAATACTCAACACTCAGCACCAGATACTTGATGATTTCAACATTTTACGAATTCATTAAATTTCAATATAAACACATCCTGCGAAGCGGTTCAAGCCTGATAGCGGATGTCCTGGGAAATGTATTTTGAGTCGTTTTAAATATTGTTGAAAATATCTTTTTTCTTTGTTAAATCAATATTATTTTTGCAACCGTAAACAGACAGGAGACAGGAGATGACGGACACAAAAGATTTCACTATCAAAGACAAGAGGATATTTGCAAAAGGGAGCAAGGATCGCGAGCCAGAAAAACAAAAGGCCGAATCCGAAACCGAAAAGCCAAAAGACAAGACGGTGGAAGAAGAAGCCCCGAAGGAAAAAGAAAGAACCGAATACCAGCTTCCTAAAATAAATTTTGCCACCTTTATTTTTTCGCTGAATCATTCCGTGCTGGTGCACTTGGGCGCCACTGAGGACCCGATGACCGGAAAAAAGGAAAAAAATTTGTCCCTTGCCAAACAGACCATCGATATTCTGGGTATGTTGGAAGAAAAAACTCAAGGGAATTTAACCAAAGACGAGGAAATAATGCTTAAAAATATGCTCTATGATTTGCGGATGATTTATATCAAAGAAAAGCAATAATTCGAATATCCGATGAAAATTCTTTCTCCTGCAAAAGTAAACCTTTTTTTAAAAATTTTAGGAAAAAGGATCGACGGCTATCATGAACTCATGACCCTGATGTGCTGCATCGGACTTTACGATACGGTGTCGCTGGACGTCGGCAATACACATATCGCTGTTTCATGCAATCATCCCCTTGTTCCCGAAGACGAATCGAATCTTGCCTATGTTGCCGCATATCTTTTTTTAAAGACGCTTCAGAAAAATGAAGGTGTAAAAATCTTCATTCAAAAACAGATACCGGTTGCAGCAGGTCTTGGCGGCGGCAGCAGTAATGCCGCCGCTGTCCTTTTAGGATTAAACCGATATTACGGTGATCCGTTTTCACAGGAAGATCTGATATCCATAGGACTTTCAATCGGAGCCGATGTCCCCTTTTTTCTTTTTCAGAGACCGGCCATCGCCACCGGAATCGGTGAGAAACTTGAGGCATATCCGGGACTGGAAAATTTCTCGATATTATTGGTATCTCCGGGGTTCAGCATATCCACCGCCGAGGTTTATAAAAAACTGAATTTGGGATTGACAAAGTGTAAAAAAAAACTTAAGAGTTTCCTTTTAAATCATCAACGCTTTGATCCAAGATGCCATTTATGCAATGACCTTGAGGCAGTGACGGCATCAAAGTATCCTGTTATAAATACTGTTAAAAAGGCGCTATTGAGCCACGGGGCACTGGGAGCGTTAATGTCAGGAAGCGGGCCGACCATATTCGGCCTTTTTTCTGATTCAGATGGGGCCTCACAGGCAAATCATGCCCTTTTTCGTGTCTATGGATGGAAAATGTATCTTGCGGATATGATTACACAGGATACAGGATTTGACATTCAGGTTTAGAGACCTTTGAAAAACGCTCATTTTTGTTCAAGCTCAACACGAAAATTTTAACCACAGGAATACATTGAGTATTTTGAGGATTAAAATTCGAGCGTGACGCAGAAATTGGGCAAAAAGGGGCGTTTTTCAAAGGTCTCGTTTAAGGGGTCGGGGCCTATGCGACTTTTCTTCTGGGGCGTCGTCAAGCGGTAAGACACAGGATTTTGGTTCCTGCATTCGGAGGTTCGAATCCTCCCGCCCCAGCCAGATTTTGATCGGTAGAAATTGGCGGAATGATCTATTCATCAGGTTCATTTTATTTTAATAACATGCAATGCAAAAAAGGTGGTGGATCGAATTTAAATGACTGATTTTATGATATTTTGTGGAAATTCAAATCCGGAACTCGCTAAAAAGATATGCGATTATCTGAATGTGCCCCTTGGGGGGGAAAAGGTGAAACGTTTCAGTGACGGAGAGATTCAGATCGAAATCGATGAAAATGTAAGGTCAAGGGATGTTTTTGTCATCCAGTCCACGTGTTGCCCTGTGAACGAAAATCTGGTTGAACTGCTGCTGATGATCGATGCATTCAAACGGGCTTCGGCGGCCAAAATAACAGCGGTTATCCCATATTACGGATATGCCCGCCAGGACAAGAAAGTCGCCCCGCGTGTTCCCATCAGCGCAAAACTGGTGGCGGATATGCTGACGGTTGCCGGCGCTTCCAGAATTATCACCATGGATCTGCATGCAGGACAAATTCAGGGCTTTTTCAATATCCCGGTGGACAATCTCTTTGCCGCTGCCGTCCTTATCAATTATATCAAGGATAATTTTAATAATGGCCTCGTCATCGTTTCTCCGGATGCCGGCGGTGTTGAACGGGCCAGAGCCTTTGCAAAACGGCTAAATGCCGGCCTCGCCATCATTGACAAGCGTCGGGACGCTCCCAACAAAGCCAAGGCAATGGCCGTCATCGGCAATGTTTCCGACAAGGCGGTGGTTATTCTTGACGATATGGTTGATACCGCCGGAACCTTGGTGGAAGCCGCGGATGCGATTATGAGAAATGGCGCCAAGGAAGTTCACGCCTGTTGTGCGCATCCGGTTTTGTCGGGACCGTCCATTGATAGGATTGAGGCCTCACCGCTAAAAACGCTGGTTGTGACGGATACCATTCCATTGAGGCAAAATGCCGAAACTTGTAATAAAATAAAGGTTTTAACCATTTCCGAGCTGATCGGCGAAGCGATTATTCGAAGTTTCAGAGGCGATTCGGTGACGTCGCTTTTTGTGTAAAACCCTTTTAAGGAGGTTGATATATTTTGGAGTTAATAGACTTAAAAACAGAAAAAAGAACCACAACCGGCAATGGTCCTGCGCGGAGACTCAGGCGGGCGGGACAGATTCCGGCGGTGTATTACGGGCCGAATACTGAACCTGTTCTAATTTCCGTGAACAAAAACGATCTCGAATCGGTGTTGAAGAAAGGCGGAATCGGCCAGGTTATTTTAAACCTTGTTATTCAAAATAACGGTGAGACACGCACCATGCCCGCAATGATCAAGGAGCTTCAGACCCATCCGGTTTCAAGAAATTTCATACATGTCGACTTCTATGAAATCAAAATGGATCGCAAGATCACCGTCAAGATCCCTGTTATAACGACGGGTGTGGCAAAGGGAGTAGAGCTCGGCGGAATTTTGCAGATTGTCAGACGCGAACTCGAAGTGGAATGCCTGCCCCTGGAAGTTCCGGAATCGATTATCATTGATATTACCGATCTTGACATCGGAGATTCTATCCATGTGGGAAAGATTTCCTTGGAAGGTGAAATTGAGATTCTGGAAGAGGATAATCGCACGGTGGTAACAGTGCTCCATCCGAAGCTTGAAGAAGCAGAAACACCGGAAGGGGAGGAAGCGGCCGAAGAGGGTGCTGAGGGAGAAGGTGAAGGAGCGCCTGAAGCCGGTGGTGAAGAATAGTTTTATGGATTTTGATTATGCCGCAAAAACGGTTACGGCTGGTGGTCGGTCTTGGGAATCCCGGCCGAATCTATATCGGAACGCGTCACAATGCCGGTTTCATGGTTGTCGATGAAGTAGCCAAGGCTTTTTCTATCGAGTTTTTAAAACGTAAGTTTAATGCCCTGTTCGGAACCGGATCCATAGACGGCGCTAAGGTTGTTTTGGCCAAGCCGATGGACTTTATGAACAGAAGCGGGCCGTCGGTTCAACAAATTGCAGGATATTTTCGGATCTTATACGAAGATATTCTGGTGGTTCATGATGACATAGATCTTGAGTTTGGAAGATTAAAAATAAAAGAGAAAGGAGGGGATGGGGGTCACAAAGGTGTAAGATCAATCATAGATGCCTTTGGCAGCGGTGATTTTACACGGCTTCGTATCGGCGTCGGGCGACCTGATGCCGGAAACGGTGCGGCTGATTACGTGCTGGACAATTTTGCTTTTGAAGAAAAAAAAGTATTAAGCCGGATCATCGCTTCGGCCAAGGATGCCGTCGTTACAATCCTTTGTAAAGGTGCAAAGGAAGGGATGAACAGATTCAACAACAAAAAAATATCAATTTCTAGCTAAGCAATTCAGATGGAGGAGAGAATGGAATCTGTATTAAACAATTTACCGTTGTTTTGTACGCTGGTCGGCGCTGTGGGAGTACTTTTCGCGATTGTGCTGGCCGGGGTTGTTAAAAAAGCACCTGCGGGAAATGAAAGGATGCAGGAGATCGCCGGCGCTATCAAAGAAGGCGCGATTGCATATCTGAACCGCCAGCTCAAAAGTATGGGGACTGCCGGTATCATTATTTTCATTATCATCTTTGCCACTTTAGGGGTAAAAACCGCCATTGGATTTCTGGTCGGTGCAACGGCATCATTCCTTGCAGGGTATATTGGCATGCGGGTGTCGGTGATTGCCAATGTCAGAACGGCAGAAGCTGCAAGAAAAGGGCTTGCGGCCGGGCTTTCCATGGCTTTTAAAGGCGGTTCCGTTACCGGCATGATCGTGGCCGGTCTGGCGTTAACAGCCATATCCGGGTATTATACCGCAACCCATGACGTTATTGCCCTTGTTGCCCTCGGGTTCGGCGGCAGCCTGATTTCGATTTTCGCACGGCTGGGCGGCGGGATCTTCACCAAGGGCGCCGATGTCGGCGCAGACCTGGTTGGAAAGGTTGAGGCCGGTATCCCTGAAGACGACCCCAGAAACCCGGCTACGATTGCCGACAATGTGGGTGACAATGTGGGTGACTGCGCCGGAATGGCCGCCGACCTTTTTGAAACATATGCGGTCACCGCAGTTGCCGCCATGCTGATCGGTCATCTTCTTTTCCCGAAAAGCCAAATGGCAGTTGAGTTCCCGCTGGTTCTGGGTGCTATCTCAATTGTCGCTTCCATGATCGCTGTTTTCTTTGTGAGACTCGGAAAAAGCGAATATATCATGGGTGCATTGTATAAGGGGATGTTCGGTGCTGCCATCCTGGCGGCCGTCGCATTTTACTTTGCCTGTAATAAGTTCATGGTCGGGTTGGGCGAATTATCGGCCATGCAAATTTACTATTCAACGCTTATCGGACTTATCCTTACCGTTGTCATTGTTATTATTACCGAATTCTATACCGGCATTTATTCGCCGGTTAAACAGATTGCACAGGCATCTACCACCGGCCACGGTACAAATATTATCGCCGGTTTAGCCGTCAGCATGCAGGCCACGGCGGCTCCGGTTCTTGCCATCTGCCTGGCGATTTTTATGGCGTATCACTTTGCCGGCCTATACGGAATTGCCATGGCAGCCATGTCTATGCTTTCCATGACCGGTATGGTGATTGCCATTGATGCTTACGGACCGATTACCGACAATGCCGGCGGTATCGCTGAAATGGCTGAAATGGATGAGAGCGTGCGGTCCGTGACCGACCCGCTGGATGCGGTTGGAAATACTACCAAGGCCGTCACCAAGGGGTATGCCATCGGTTCCGCCGGCTTGGCGGCTTTGGTCCTGTTTGCAGCTTATGTGCAGGAATTTGCCTTACACGGCAAAGCAGGCGCTGCGGCCATTAGATTCGATTTGTCCGATGTAAGGGTTATAATCGGTCTTTTTATTGGCGGGCTTTTGCCGTACCTGTTTGCTTCCATTGCCATGAAAGCGGTGGGCAATGCCGGCGGCGCAGTGGTTGAGGAGGTTCGTCGCCAGTTCCGTGATATTCCGGGTATTATGGAAGGAACCGCAAAACCGGACTACGGCGCATGTGTGGACATCGTTACCAAGTTTGCTTTGAAAGAAATGATCGTTCCCGCACTTCTTCCGGTTGTGGCGCCGATTGTTGTCGGATTCGTGCTGGGCAAGGTGGCCCTTGGCGGACTTCTCATCGGAAGCATCGTTACCGGTGTTTTTGTGGCGATTTCCATGACTACCGGCGGGGCAGCCTGGGACAATGCCAAGAAATACATCGAAGACGGTCACTTGGGCGGCAAGGGGAGTGATGCCCATAAGGCCGCGGTTACCGGCGACACGGTCGGCGATCCCTACAAGGATACCGCAGGCCCGGCCATCAACCCGATGATCAAGATCCTGAATGTCGTTGCACTGCTGATGGTGCCTTTCTTATTGTAATACGACGTTCATAAAGAGACATGAAAAAAGGATCGGCGTTATGAGGCGCCGATCCTTTTTTATTTGCCAGTTGATTGTTTGTTGATTGTATGGTATGAAATTAAAAAGAATATCGAATATCGGAACATCCGTGCGGCTCGATTTATCGGTGGGATGGTTTTTTTGGGTTTATAATAACTAACCGGTGTAAACATGACGAAGAAAAAAGATAAAGAAGACACAAAAATGCCCAAACAAACCGTTCGGGAATTTAAAGTGGGTGACCTGGCGGTGTATCCCGCCCATGGTGTTGGAAAAATCAATTCCATTGAAACCCGGATCGTTAACGGCGAGGAACATGATTTTTATATGATGAAAATCATTGAAAATGAAATGACGATCATGATTCCGACCTGGAATGTCGATCAGGTCGGATTAAGAGATGTCATCGATGTAAAAGAGATCCCCAAGGTATACGAGATAATGAAAAAGAGAGAGGATTCGAGTGCTGAAACCCAGACCTGGAATCGCCGGTACAGAGAATACATGGATAAGATTAAAACCGGCTCTCTTTACGATGTCGCCGAAGTTTACAGGGATCTTTCCTTGCTGAAATTAACAAAAGATCTGTCTTTTGGCGAACGCAAGCTTTATGATACCGCACAAACCCTTTTGGTCATGGAACTTTCCACCGCGAAAAACACGGATGAAGAAACGATTATGGCTGAGATGGAAATGCTCTTTCCCGCCAAAAAAGCCGAAAGCACGGAAAATTTGGATATTTCTGACAAATAACCTGCCATATGCACGTCCAGAGTGCTTTTACAATTCACGTAAACCCGACCGATTCCGGCAAGCGCCTTGATATATACATCGCTGCTTTAATTCCTGATTGTTCCCGTTCTGTTGCAACCACCCTGATCCGTAATGGGAAAATAAGGGTTCAGGGAATGGTCAAAAAGCCGGGGTACCGGGTAAGGGCGGGTGATGAAGTCCACGGTCATATTCCACCTCCGGAGCCGATCCTGTTCAAACCGGAGCCGATACCCATCGCCATTCTTTTTGAGGATAGTCATATTATTGTTGTCAATAAACAACCCGGACTCGTGGTTCATCCGGCACCGGGCCATTACAGCGGCACGCTGGTGAACGGCCTTTTGTATCACTGTCCATTTCTCGAGGGTATCGGCTCAGCCCTTAGACCGGGAATTGTGCATAGGCTCGATAAAGATACATCCGGCGTACTGGTGGTTGCCAAAAACGACAGAGCGCACCAGCATCTGGCAGGATTGTTCAAATCGAGACGGATCCAGAAAAAGTACCTGGCTCTGGTCTACGGTACTATGGAATCGGACTCCGGAACGATTTCCAAGCCCATCGGCCGCCACCCCGTGGACCGGAAAAAAATGTCGATAAAGAGCAAAAAAACCCGCGTTGCAGAAACCACATGGCGAGTCAAAGAACGGTTCGAACCCGCAAGTCTCATCGAGCTTGATCTAAAAACCGGCAGAACCCATCAGATTCGGGTTCACTGCGCTGCCATCCATCATCCTATCGTCGGTGATTCGGTCTATGGCCATAAAAACACCTGGAAGAATGTTGTCCATGGCCAGGATCTATTCGGATCGATTAAACGGCAAATGCTCCATGCATGGCGTCTTGAGTTTTCCCATCCTGTAACACAGGAACCGGTATGCTTTGAGGCGCCTTTGCCCAAGGATATGCAGGATGTCATCGCAGCGTTACGGAGGATGTCTTCAATCACGAAAACACGAAAGGACGAAAACACGAAAAGGTAAATATTTTTTCCGTGTTTTTAAAATTTCGTGCTTTCGTGATGAAATTTTTTTTTTGGCCGGCTTCCATGAACTCAATGAGAACTTACATCAAACGGTGTTCGAAGGCCTCCAAAGCGTCTTGCAGCATGCGGCGAATGAACACTTCCCTATCGCCGTGGGCAAGCTGACGGTAAGCGTCGTAGTCCGGGTGTGATGCCGCCAGCTCAGGAGGGTTTGCTTTGCAGGCGGGTTTAACCGTGTCGAAATCCTGAACCATTTGAACGAGACTCTGTGTTTTACAGCGAAGTTGAGCGAGCCATTTCAATCGCCGCATGATTTCAAACCGTACCTGGTCTGCCAAGAAGAGGTGGATGTCCACCACCCGCATCTGTTCTCTGTTCAAAAGGTGGTTGAACTTTGCCTCCGGCCCGAGATCGAGAATCCCCATGATGAGTTCGTAATAGGCGGTGGCACTGTTTTCTCCGGGCTGGGCCAGGAAATAGAGCGTTTTGTTAGAGAGTTCCGAAAGTCTGATGTCGATGCCGTAAGATTCGTCGAAGCGCTTTTGCCAAGGGCCAAAAACCCTTTCTTTAAAGGCTTTGGCCCGGTAGGTCTGAATGTCAACGACCTTTTCCATCGAAGCTCCCCAACCCCTCAACGATATTGCGATGTGGGTTGACGTCCTGCGATTACCATCCGAGTCAAACGGACTCGACTCAAATCAAGCAACATCCTTGTCATAGCAGGTCAGGCAGCACTGCAGACACCGGTTCGATTCATACAGGGCCTCTTCTTCACTGATAACCAGATCCGCTTCGACAAACGACTTGACGCGTTCTTCCACCGGTAATTCCGGCATCTTGGTTCTGGGCAATTTCGATATCCCGGGAACCGATTCAAAAATAGAGACCGGAATGTGCTTTTTAAACAATGTTTTTTCCGGAGGCGTTACATCTTTGCCGGTAAGATACGTATGGATGGATCGGGCTGCACGACGTCCTCCGCCGATGGCCGAGACCACCAGATCGGCGCCGGTTGCAGCGTCTCCGCCGGTAAAAATATAAGGTATACTTGACTGAAGGGCTATGGGGTCTGCAGAATCAATGGTATTCCAGCGGGTCAAATTCAGATCTTTATCCAACCGCTTGCTTTCGTCCTTAAAGAAAACATCCGGTCCTTGACCGATGGCGGTGATCAGCATATCGATATCCATGATGGTTTCGGAACCTTCAATGGGCACCGGTCTTCGTCTACCGCTGGCATCTGGTTCGCCGAGTTCCATCTTTTGATATTCAAGTCCGACGACCTGGCCCTCTTCATCACCGACAACGCGGGTGGGGGCTGCGAGAAACGTGAACTTGACACCTTCATGTTCCGCTGCTTCAATTTCGACCAAATTGGCCGGCATTTCCTTCCGGGTACGGCGATAAACAATGGATACTTCTTGGGCACCGAGCCGAATCAGCGTTCTCACGCAGTCGATGGCGGTGTTTCCGCCGCCGATGACGGCACACCGTTTTCCCACAAAGGGCCGCTTTTCATGCGGCTTTTCCTGCTGCCATAGCGCAAAATTGGTGAGAAAATTGATTCCGGTGTAGCAGCCTTTGAGATCCTCACCTTCAACGCGCAGAGAGTAATCTTTCCAGGCGCCGATGCCTAAGAAGACCGCATCAAATCCGGCTGCCATCAGCGATCCGATATCAAAGTCCCGGCCCAGCATCATGTTGGGTTTATGTTCGATGCCCAAATCCAGAATTCCCTGAATCTCCCATGCCAAAACCTCTTTGGGAAGTCGGTATTCAGGGATTCCATAACGGATCATTCCACCGAGCTTCGGCATGGCGTCAAAAATTGTCACACCGTGGCCCAGGCGCCGGAAAAAGTAGGCGCAGCTTAAACCAGCCGGCCCGCCGCCGATAACGGCAATTTTTTTCCCGGTATCCGGGGCACAGGAAATCGGAACTCGACGACCGGACTTCATTTCAAAGTCGGCGGCAAAACGTTTTAACTGGTTAATGGAGACCGCTTCATCTTCAAGCCCTCGGCGGCAATAATCTTCACATGGATGGGGGCAGACGCGACCACACGCCAGCAGCAGCGGATTTCGCTCTCTAATGGTGTTGACGGCGCCTTCATAATCACCGGTTTTGATTTGATGAATATATTTCGGGATGTTGATTTCCGCCGGACAAGTTTGCTGGCACGGTGCGATGCGATCGTCATACTGATTGAGATGGAGCAGCTTTTGGGACATGGTTTTGATCTGCATGATGTCCTTGGGGCACGCTTTTTCACACGCGCCGCACCCCACACATTTTATCTCATCAACGACAGGATATCCATGAGGTCCCATTTTAAGTGCATTGAACGCACAGGCGGCAACACAGTCCCCGAAGCCGATACACCCTACGGGGCATTGTCGTTCGCCGCCGTACATTGCAGCCGTTGCTCGACAACTCCTGATGCCCATGTAGTGATATTTTTCTTCCGCACGATCGCCCCCCCGGCAAGTGTTGTATGAAATCAGGGGTTCCGCAGTGCCCGGGTCGACGCCCATGACAGCCGCAATGCTTGTCGCAGATTCGGGACCGGCGACAATACAGACGCTCGGAGGCGCGTCACCGGCCACAACGGCAACGGCGGCAGCCGAACATCCGGCATACCCACAACCGCCGCAGTTTGCACCGGCAGTGAAAAATTCCACCTCTGCGATACGAGGATCCTCATAAACATAAAAGACCTTTGAGGCCACGCTCAGTACGACGCCGCATACCAATCCCAGCCCTAACATAAAAAAAAGTGCTGTTAACACAATTACCTCCTGTTATTGATGCTCGATTAATGAGTTTATCATAAAATCATCAATCGTCATCCATCAATCATCAGTCCTTCATACCATACCTTTAAAAGCAAAAAAAGCGAGCGAGAGCATTCCCGCCGTGACCAGGCCGATGGATGTATCCTGAAGCGGCCTCGGTACCCTGGCCAGAAGAATGCGCTCGCGTACACCCGCAAAGAGAATCAGGGCCAAGCCGAAGCCTGCTGCATAAGCAAACGATGCGACAAGGGCCTGCATAAAGGTGTAGTCTTCTTTGATATTGATAAGACAGACACCCAAGACCGCGCAGTTGGTCGTAATCAAAGGCAGAAATATGCCGAGTCCGGCATACAGTGCCGGGATGCTCTTTTTCAGAAACATTTCCACAAACTGCACCAGAGAGGCGATGACCAGAATAAACGAGATCGTTCTGAGGTATTCCATTTTAAACGGTATTAAAATAAAGGTTTCGGTAAGCCAAGTAATGACGCCGGCAAGCACCAAAACAAACACCACCGCCATGGCCATTCCCACTGCGGTCTCCATTTTTTTGCTCGTCCCCAGAAAGGGGCAGTTTCCCAAATACTGGGCCAAAAGAATATTGTTGACAAGGATACAGCTAATGGCAAGAACTATGTAATCGCCCATTTATCGTCTCCTATTTTTTACCCACAAGATTCATAATACAGAGCATCAGCCCGAGGCAGACAAAAGCACCGGGCGCCTGGATCATAAAGGCAAAAGGATGAAAGGAAGAACCGAATACCGGCGTCCCCCAAAACGTCCCACTGCCGAACACTTCTCTGACAGCTCCCAGTGAGGCAAGGGCGAGTGTAAATCCAATGCCGATACCCAGACCGTCCGCCAGCGAGTATAGAACGCCGTTTTTGGATGCAAATGCTTCGGCGCGACCCAATAAAATACAGTTCACGACAATCAATGGAATGAATATACCGAGACTGAGAAACAATGGATAGGTAAATGCCTGCATCAACAGTTCAACCACCGTAACAAACGTGGCGATAATAATAATAAAAGCGGCGATCCTGACCTTGGACGGTATCATATTTCGCATCGCTGAAACCAAAATGTTCGAGCATACCAGAACAAAGGTTGTGGCCATTCCCATTCCGATACCGTCCTGTACTGTTTTTGTTACCGCCAGTGTGGGGCAAAGTCCGAGAACAAGTCGAAACGGCGGTATTTCCGCCCATAGACCTTTTACAAATTCCTGAGTGATCGATTTAGCCATGCTGTTCTCCCTGTTTGGTTTTTACAGCTTTCGTGGAGAAGGTTTTTAATTTTTCCTCGAGTTTCGGTTTCAGGCGTTTATAAATCAAACCGGCATCGGTCATGCCCGCTGCTACGCCCCGCGACGTCACTGTGGCTCCGGACAGGGCATCCACTTGGCCGCCGTCGGCCTTGACTTTAAAGGTTTCCATCAGGGGACGTCCGGCGAATTGAGCCACAAAGTCCGGATCTGTCTTGGCCCGTGATCCCACACCGGGCGTTTCGCTGAGTGTCGTGACCCCGACTCCGAGGATTTTATCCGTGTTCAGATTGACCCCCACCATCAGACCGATATCTCCTCCGTATCCTTTCCCGTAACTTTCAAAAGCGACCGTATCTAATTTGTCGTCAAATTTTCCGACAAAGAAACTTCTTTCAACGTTTCCGTCCTTGATCTTGAAGCGATCCACAAGAGGATTATTGGCTGCTCCTTTGAAAATATCCAGTATCGCAGGACCCTTAACGAATTTGAGCTGCTGATATTCAATCTTGTCCTTTGTTCCGTTCCGGAGGCTGGCAAGAAGCCCGCCGGAAAAAGCGCTCAACACCGTTAGAACAACCACCATTTTTATCAGTTCACGCATCTTAAACAACCTTTCCCAGTGCTTTTGGTCTGATTTTATCCACAAGCGGGTTAACAAGATTTGCAATCAAAATGGCAAAGACAACGCCGTCCGCAAAAGCGCCGATATTCCTGATCAGTACGGTCAACATGCCGGCGCCTGCGCCGTAAATGAGCATGGGGATAAAATTGACCGGTGAAGATGAATCCTCGGTGGCCAGAAAAAAGGCGCCGATCAGCGTGTAGCCGGTTAACAGGTGGAAAACAGGACCGGCGTAATGGGCGGGATCAGCCATGTTAAACAAGAGTGCGGTAACCCATACACCGGCTAAAAAGGAGATTGATATTTCCCATCGGATACATCCTCTGATGATAAGATAAATACCGCCGAGGATGAGACCCAGTCCGAAGATCGCACCGATGCCTCCGGATTGCTGGCCCATCAAAAGCGCCGCGGGTTTGAAATTGGATATGGCGAAGACGCCGAAATGTTTGAGTGACGCCAGCGGGTACGCCATTGGGTAGCTGAAGTCGTAATTTACCAAAACTTCATTGAAATCCAAAAAATTTTTCCACGATAACGTCAAGATGGCCAGGCTGACGAGAACCGGGTTGAAAGGATTGGCGCCGATTCCTCCATAAATTTGTTTCCCAATGACTACGGCGACAAAGGTCCCCGTGATGACCAGCCACCAGGGCGATGTTGCGGGCAGAAGCATGGCCAGCAAAAGGCCGATCATCGCAGCATTTCCGTCGCCGATGCTAAACGGTCGCTTTGCAATTTTATTGAAGGCAAGCTCCCAGGTAACCGCCGATGACACAGACAGGGCAACGACGGCGACTGCATGCATGCCGTAGGTAAAAACCCCGAATAAAGCCGCGGGCAGCGCGGCGAATATGATGTTATAACTTCGGGCGGACACTGAACTTCCAACATGCCAGAAAGGCGCATGTGACACCGTGAATTTTTTCTGCTCAAACATTCGTTTCCTCCGCTCTGCTGATCCGGCCAAGTTCATATTTTGCCAGCTTGATGTACTGCAAAATCGGTATCCTCGATACACATACAAAGCTGCATAGACCGCATTCAATACAAGAATACAGGTCATATTCGTCTACGGCTTCCTGATATTTCCCTACTTCCAAAAAGCGCACAAGCATATTCACCGGAATTTTTGCCGGGCAGATGGAGATGCACTCGCTGCAGTTGATGCACGGATAGTCCGAGACCAGCGCCAGACTTTTATGATCCTGTATCATTACGGCATCGGTGTCGGGCTGAATGGGATGATCTTCGGAATAAATCGCTTTTCCGGTCATGGGGCCGCCGAAAATAATGCGGTCTTTTTCACCGGCACTGATATCGAAAGCGGTGAAAATGTCACGGATCGGTGTACCGATTCTGGCGGATACAAGCGCAGAGGCTCCATCTTTTTTGACTAAATTAAAACGCTTGTAAACCGGTATTCGGCCCTCGTTGAAGGCTTTTCCAAGAGATGCAACCGCCTCCGCGCTGATAAAAGCCACGCCGAGGTCTTCACAGCTTTTCCCGGCAGGGACCACCCGTCCCAAAAGATCCCGCATGATCAATTGTGGAAGTGAAGCAGGATATACAGAATTAACGACCCTGACTTCAGCGCCGCTGAGCCCGGCATCTTGCATCAGATTTTCGGGAGAAGTTATGATAATATTTTCGATTCCGGTGACTTTTTTTAAAATTTGAACGCCGCGTTTGACGGCCTTGCTTTCTTTTGCCACCGTATGTTGATTGGCGGTGACTAGGAGATCCCGGTCAACACCGCAGATAACAATGGTTTCAATGGGTGTTGATAATTGATCGGGGGATAAGAGGACCTTCGGAAGATTTCCGGGAATAAACGCTAAAAAATTTTTAATCGTCTCCAAGGTGGGATCTTTTACGAGACCTGAAAATTGTTCGTCAATTTCTTCATTTTCACCGGCATCTATTGAAATGGCCGTATAAGACCTGCCGAAGTCCCCGATAAAGGCGGATAAGGCGGATATGGTTCCGGTAACACTGGAAATAACATAGGCATCGCTGTCTTCATAAAGAGCAAGTTTTTGGCCGGTTTTAACGGGGTCGTCTTTTTTTAATTGTACGGATTGTTTCCGGCTAAAAGGGTCATAAGATTCGTTTAAAAGCAGCGTCACCTGCTTTGGCGCCGGCATTTTTTCAGCTTCCGGCGATGTCAGTTCAATGGGTTGGTACATCATCCGGGGTTTTATCAAACCAATAAAAGATCTTTTTATCATAGGTTAACCTTTTTTTGTCGCATTCGGGTCATAGGGTAAAAAAGCCGACAAGAACCACCGGCTTACAAAACATGACATGAGTTACAATCTGTCGGGCCTGCTCCGACTTCCTTATGGCATCTGATGCACTGAGAATGGAATGCGTCTGATTTTTTAGCTATTTTTGAATCTTCAAGATCTGCCTTATCATGGCAGTCTAGGCATGATTTAGGATATTGTTGACCTTTTGCCAGGGTTTGATGACAGTAACCGCACTTTAAAATCGCATCATCCAGATTTTCGGGATCCGGGGGGTGATGATGGCATTGGGTGCAGGCAAGGGCATAGCCTGATGCTGCAAAATGTGTTTTATGATCGAACATCGCGTTCCCGGCGACACTCTTATACATGATTCTTACGGGTAGATCCGGCGGTTTGGCCGGAAAGGCCGCATAGCTTATAACACCCACAAACAATAAAATAATGATAAGGCCGAAAGAAATCTGAAGTTCTTTTTTTGGGGTCATTTCAACACAATCCTTTCGATGTCTTGATAAGAAGGCGGGTGTAAAAACCAAATGACACGCCTACCATAATGAAAAAGAGCTTTCAAGCTATTTTTTAGCCGACATTTAAAAATATCCTTTTCCGAGGAAAAGTTAGATGCAGTCATTCGGTTTCCAAGAGAAATATGCTGCCGCGTCGCTGCAGCGAAATCAAAGGTATTTATTCTGATACGGCCGCACTTTGTTATTGTTCAATTTTCACAGATTTGATACGAATGGGGGCGAGTGTCATTATGAAGAGCATTGATTACCGTGACGAACCGCCCTGGGGGTCGAAAGTCACATGGCAAATCGTCAACCGGGATCTGGATTATCTCATCTGCAGGCATCATGATGCATTGAAAGATGCGGTGACGATGGCGCAGGATATGGAAGCTCGGCTCGGTTCGATTTTTTCGCTTCTGGACGAGCTGTGCAGCGCGTCATGCCCCTGGTGCCCGAACCCCTGTTGTCTTTCTGCCGCGGTATGGATCGATTTCAAGGATCTTTTGTTTCTCCATCTGTGCGGGCATCCGATCCCCGACAAACAACTCCGCTCGAATTTAAAAAAGGTTTGCCGGTATTGGAAACCTAAAGGGTGTGTTTTGCCCAGACTGTCAAGGCCATGGATATGCACATGGTATCTGTGTCCCACCCAGAAAGCGATTTTAGTCCGAAAATCCAGCCGTGACCGGGATAAATTCAGCCGGCAAATCCAGGCTGTCAAGGATGGGCGGAGGAAGGTGGAAGCTGAATTTATCCGGGTTGTTTCATGATTTTCAATAAGGGCCGCTGCCAAAGCCACACACCCGGCTTGTGACGTTTAAAATGGATTTGACAGCAATTTGGATTCATATTTAAAAATGGTCGTATAATATATATGGTAAAAACTCTGGCTGTAAGATGAATTTGAAAAATGAACGTGTGTTGAAGTTACTGGAATGACGACTGCGCAATAAAAAAAATGGAGGATAACATGGCATTTGAACCGGAAAAGGACAAGATTTTAAAAAAATGGCAGTGTGACGAGACCGGGTTGGTGGTCTCCATCAATCAATACGGCGACGGTGAACCCAAGCTTCAGATCGGCCCGAGAATATTCAAGCGAAAAGACGGCGGCGAAACCCAGCGCAAGGCCGGTCGTTTGACCATCGAGGATGTCATGTGGTTTTATGAAATCATCGATGAAGTAAAAGAAGAACTTGCAAAACTGGCAAAGCCGCTTTGATGACGTATCTTCAAATATCAATCGGGCTCGAGTCCTTTAAACAAAAATTTAATCTTATTCGAAGCGATCAGTTGTCAAGATGGATTCTTCAATCCCCAATCACATCGAAGAATTAAGAAAAGCGCTCCATTGGCATAATTATCGGTATTATGTTCTGGATGACCCGGAAATATCCGATGCCGAGTATGACCGAATGATGCAGGAGCTGATCAAGCTGGAAGCAGATTATCCCGAACTTTCGAGTGCGGATTCTCCGAGCCTGCGGGTTGGGGCGCCGCCGCTTGAAAAATTCGAAACCGCTGAACATTCACTTCCGATGCTCAGCCTGGAAAATGGATTCAATGACGCCGATATCATGGAGTTTGACCGGCGCATCAAGAAAAATCTGAATGCCGACGGCGAAATTATTTATACCGCAGAGCCGAAATTGGATGGTGTCGCCGTTGAACTGGTTTATGAAAACAGCCGGTTGGTCACCGCGTCCACTCGGGGCGACGGCTTCAGCGGTGAACTGATCACACCCAACGTCAGGACCATACGCGCTGTTCCATTGAAGCTTCATAATGGCAAAGAGAAAATGGTCCCGTCGCTTCTTGAGGTCAGGGGAGAAGTGTTTATCAAAAAAGATGCATTCAAACATTTAAACGAAGAGCGCCTCGAAGAAAATATGCCGCCGTTCGCCAACCCGAGAAATGCGGCCGCCGGATCATTGAGACAGCTTGATTCGAAGATTACCGCCAAACGGCCTTTGGAGATATTCGTATATGGTGTGGGGCGGATTACCGACCTTGACTTGGAATCGCATTGGGAGGTACTGCTGGCGCTGCAGGGATTCGGGTTCAAAATCAATCCGCTTATCCGGCCGAAAATCACTATCCGGGAGGCGATTGATTGTTACAGAGAACTTAGCGAAAAACGGCACCTTTTGCCCTACGATATCGACGGCATGGTTGTCAAAGTCGATAGTTTTGCCTACCAGGGCCGTTTAGGCGCCACATCCCGGAGTCCACGGTGGGCCATTGCCTATAAGTTTAAAGCCATTCAAGAAACCACCCGAATCGTCAATATCGATGTCCAGGTCGGGAGAACCGGTACGCTGACACCCGTGGCCCGTCTGGACCCGGTAAAAATCGGCGGGGTGACGGTCAGCAGGGCAACCTTGCACAATGAAGATGAAATAAAAAGAAAAGACATCAAAATCGGTGACACGGTGCTCGTCCAGCGGGCCGGAGATGTAATTCCCGAAGTGGTTAAAGTCATCACTTCCAAGCGCACCGGAGAAGAGAAAAACTTTAACATGCCGCACCGCTGTCCGGTCTGCGGTTCGTCGGTCATACGATCCGAAAATGAAGCGGCGTTACGGTGCATTAATACGTCATGCCCGGCCCAGGTAAAGGAGCGGATAAAACATTTCGCTTCAAAGGGCGCATTTGATATCGATGGCTTGGGCGATAAGTTGATCGAGCAGTTGGTGAAGAAAAAAATTCTGCGATCTTATGCAGACATATTTCGTTTAAAAGAAGATGTGCTGAAAGATCTGGAACGGATGGGATCAAAATCCGCGGCCAATATTGTTCAAGCCGTTGAAAAAAGCAAACTCATACCCTTGAACCGTTTTATTTATGCGCTGGGTATCCGGCATGTGGGAGAGCATGTAGCGAAAATCCTCGCAAAGACATTTAAGAGTTTTGAAAAAATGAGGGCGGCAACGCCTGAAAGACTCGAAGCGATTCACGAGATCGGCCCTGTGGTCGCCAAAAGTATCACCGATTTTTTCGGACAGCATGAAAACCAAAAGATCGTCGACAAGATGATGGGCGTCGGAGACAATGAAAACGGCGGGGTGCGGATTCTTGAGATTTCTGACGGGAAAGAGGACGCGCTTACAGGGAAGACTTTCGTTCTCACCGGCGCTCTTGAAACGATGACCAGAGATGAGGCCAAAGAACGCATTGAAGCGGCCGGAGGGAAGGTAAGCGGGTCAGTCAGCCGGAACACCGATTATCTGGTCGTCGGCGCATCGCCCGGGTCCAAGCTTAAAAAAGCAGAAGAACTCGGCGTTGACATCATTGATGAAAATAAGCTTAAAGGATTAATGGCGGATGGTTGACGATGTTGTCCTCACATATCCGTCATCCAAATAAATGCTAAATCCGGCTTCCGAATGCTGCCCCCTATGAATTTTTATACAAGTTTTGGCAACACTTTGGCCCTTTGAACACATTGCCGCTTCGGGTATGATTAAATTTTTGGCCGAAAGAACTCGTGAATAAGGGCTCGTAATGAAAGAACCTGACCGGACTATTCATAAAGGTCTTTTGCTTTAACCGGAGATTTCATCCATAAAGTCAAATCGCATAGGGTTCTTTCAAAACGATCCCTAATCCACTCAAACAGCTTCCAGTCAAAAATTTAATCATACTCGAAGCTCCTGCATGTTCAACGCCGCTGAAATTGAGGACCAATGAAATCGGCCTGTTTCAAAGAACGAAACGATTAACAATCAACAATCATAAATCCCGGGGGGTATAAAGATGGAGAAAAAAACAAGAGCCCATGCCATCATTTCCGGAAGAGTCCAGGGTGTTTTTTTCAGGTGGGAGACGAAACGTGCGGCGGATGGATTCGGGGTTTTCGGGTGGGTGCGAAATAAACGGGACGGGACGGTCGAAGCCGTATTCGAAGGTTCCGAACAGAATGTTGCGTCGATTCTTGAATGGTGCAAGAAAGGCCCGCCCATTGCGAAGGTGGAGCATCTTGAGGTGAACCGGCAGGCGTACACCGGTGAATTCAACAGCTTTGAAATAACCCGTTAGTCTCCACAATAAAAAACGGCCTACTTGCAAATAGAAAAAGTAAGCCGTCTAATAAAGTTTAGGGTTATATGGCGTCCTTGAGTTTCTTTCCGGGTTTAAATTTTACGACATTGGATGCTTTAATCTTGATCGCTTCACCGGTTTGAGGATTGCGTCCTTTTCGCGCTTTTCGGCGGACTTTGGCAAAAGTTCCAAACCCAACTAAGGTTACCTTTCCATTCTTTTTCTTTAAGGCTTTTGTTACATTGGCCATGAAAGAGTCCAAAGCGGCTGAAGCGGCAACCTTTGAAATGCCCGCATCCTTAGCCATTGTCTCCACCAGTTCAGCTTTTGTCATGATTGTCCCCCTTTTGTTGTTTTTGGTTGATTGTCAATAAGTTCCTCTTTTTAGCTCCATATATGACTAATTTTACCATGTCAACTCAAAACTGCATTTGAAGGGTCTTTTTTCTTGACTCATCGTCCAGATCGGCATGACAGTTGGGTTTGCGAAAAGTAATTTTGAAAAAATATGCCTCATCCAAAATCGATAATGCCTTTGATAACGGGCCTTCACGCGGTCCACATTATTTAAAAAAGGGCGTTAACAAATTCAATGGGATCAAATTCCTGGAGATCTTCAATTTTCTCGCCGATACCGATATAGTGTAACGGAATCTCGAGCGTGCTGCAGATACTGACGGCAATTCCGCCTTTGGCCGTTCCGTCGAGTTTTGTAAGGGCGATTCCTGTAACTTCAATCGCATCATTGAACAGTTGGGCTTGCGCCAGAGCATTCTGACCGGTAGTGGCATCGAGCGTCAAAAGGATTTCATGGGGCGCTCCGGGAATTTTTTTTGAAATGATGCGTTTTATTTTTTTAAGTTCTTCCATCAGATTTTTTTTGGTATGAAGCCTTCCCGCAGTATCCACCAAAACCACATCCGCGTTTCTGGCGACAGCGGCTTCAACGCCATCATAAGCGACAGCCGCCGGATCCGACATTTCTTTATGCTTTATGATATCTGCACCGGCTCTTTCAGACCAGATCGTAAGTTGCTCTATGGCGGCAGCCCTGAACGTGTCTGCGGCGACGACAATCACTTTTTTCCCGGATGCTGAAAATCTTGCAGCCAGCTTTCCGATGGTCGTTGTCTTTCCTGTGCCGTTGACACCGATAACCATGATAACATGGGGTTTAGCCGTGATACTTTGGGGCGGCTTTATCGTTGCATTGAGTAATTCAAGAATTTTTTCTTTCAACACGTCTTTGAGTTGGTCGGGGCCTGATATTTTCGACGATTTACCGGTGATGTCTCGAATAAGGTCCATGGTCGTCTGAACCCCGATATCCGACGTGATGAGGCGTTCTTCAAGCTCCTCCAGTAATTGATCGTCGATTTTTCTTTTTCCTGCAAAAAGGTCATTGATGTCGGTTGAAAGGAGTTTTCGTGTTTTGGAGAGGCCGATTTTCAGGCGTTTAAAAAATCCAGTTGTCTGCTCAGGAACACCATGAGCGATGTCCGGATCCTCGATATCGGAAGAAGTTGGAATTTCATTTTCCGGCTTTTCATCTTCGGCGGCATCATCGCTTTCCGGAGGCCGGGCTTCGGTGTCGATCTCAGCGTCCGGCGCTTTAAAAACCTCGTCTGTTTTCCGTACGGTGTCTACAGATTCTTCCTGCGTGACTTTCTTCTTTTTAAACCAGTTGATTGCCATGATAACATTTATGCTTTTTTTTGCGTAAGATTGACGGATACGACTTTGGAAACGCCTTTTTTTTCCATGGTAATACCGAAAAGCGTATCGGCGAATTCCATCGATCTTTTGTTGTGCGTGATCATGATAATCTGCGAGTTTTCACCGATGATTTTCAACAAATCATTAAAACGAAAGACATTGACCTCGTCGAGGGACGCATCGATTTCATCCATGAGGCAGAAGGATGCCGGTTTAATTAAAAAAATCGAAAAGACCAAAGCGATGGCTGAGAGCGCTTTTTCTCCGCCGGAAAGAAGGCTCATTCTCGTCAGTTTTTTCCCGGGCGGGTGTATCATAAACTCTATACCGGTTTCAAGAGGGTCATCCGGTTCCGTCAGGACAAGTCTTGCAGAGCCGCCGTCGAAGAGACGGGGAAACACTTCATTCAATTTATCATTGACCTTTTCGAAAGCCTCGAGAAAACGTTCCTGACTGATTTTATTTATTCTGCTGATGACTTTGTGAAGATCATCGAGGGCCTTGACAAGATCTTCTCGCTGTTCATTCAGAAAATCAAATCGCTCTTTGAGCTGTTCATACTCCTTTATGGCGCCCAGATTGACATCCTCAAAGTTCGCGATTTTGTCTCTGGTCCGACCGAGTTCGTCTTCTATTTCATCTGCGGGAAAATCTTTTCCAATGTTTAAATGCTCAAATTCCGATCGAAGCAGCGCAACGGATTGGTGATAGTTTTCTTGCAGCCGGTTAGAAATATTTTCTCTTTTGATCTGCCGTTGCGATTGTTCAAGTTCAACCAATCTTATTTTTTGTACAATTTTTCCACGCTCGTTTTGGATCTCGGATTTGATGCCGTCGTTTTCCTTCAGCTTGGCATCAATGGCATTATAATCCGCCTCGATATGTTCAATCGCATTTTCAAGGACTTTCAACGCGTCATACCTAACGGAAAGCGTCTGTTCGTATTCCTTTATTTTTTCTTCCAGATGGTGCTTTTTTTGTCTTTTCCGAATAAGCTCCTGTGAAATCTGATCAATCCGCTGAACGCTGTCGTTTAGGAATTCTTTCAGGCGCCGCAACGTATTGTTGCTGTTTTCCAATTTGGCATTTAAAGCGGTGAGCTCGAGCCTAAGGTCGACGATGTTCTGATTGAAGGATTCCATTTCGGACGAAACCGTACTGATCTCTTCCAGTTTTTCCGCGACGAGATCCTGTGCATTTTTGACCTGGTCGACAATTTCATCAACAGCTTGGTTGTATCTGGCGACTTCTTCATCCACATCTGATTCTTCACCTAAAAGCTGTTCGTGTTCCAGACGAACAATTTCAAGATGTCGAAGCGCGTTTTTAAGATCCTCGGATGCTTTATAAAGCGCCTTTTCCGCTTCCACTGCATTATCTTTGGCTTTATTTTCCAGTTCCCGAAGCTTTTGAAGGTTGCTCTCAATATTTCTCGCTTCGGATTCCAATTCTTTTTGACGCTCCCGGTCAGTTTCGAATCTGATGTCCAGGTCTTTGATCTTCAGCTCGAAATCTTTGAGTTCCTGTTTTTTTGCAAGGATACCCGATAAATTGTCTTTGCCGCCGCCGACCATCATTCCTTGATGCGAAATGAGGTCCCCGTTTTGGGTAACGACGGTTTGCAATGTGCCGTTTCGGTTGAAAACCTCCAGGGCTTCTTCAATATCCGCCGCCACAACGACATGCCCTAAAATGGCTTCTGCAATCTGTTCAAATCCTGGTTTTACGGAAACATGTTTCAAAAGGCAATTGGGATGATCCAATCGAGGATGCTGGGTCAATCCTATTTTTTTGACGGCCGAAACCGGGATAAAACCGCTTCTTCCCTCTCCGGATGTATGAAGATAATCGATACTTCCCACAGCCGTCTTTTGATCTTTGACAAGAATGTACTGTAAGGATTCTCCAAGAACCGCTTCCACCGCAGGCCCATAGGAAGGAGTTGGTTCGATGATGTCCGCCGTGAGCCCCAGAATACCGTCGCTCACTTCTTTTTTCAGGCTGCCGGATGAGCCGCCTTTTTGGATGGCCCGGCTTTTTATCATGAGCGCCCGGACGCCGTCTTTGTACCACTCGAAACTGTTTTCCATTTTCTTTAATGTGGCATAAGCGGACCGGGTTTTGTTCCGTTCCAGTTCGAGGGTCTGAACCTGTCTGACTTGCTCTCCCAAGGACGTATTTTTTTCCTTGAGCTGATTTTGGACGGTACTGATGCGATTTTTAAGATCTTCAATTTCCGATTGATATGAAGCCAGATGTGTTTCGGCCTTAGTTTTGTTGTCTTTGAGAACGGAGACTTTTCGACGGGTTGTCAGCTCTTCCTCGCCGATGATCTTGAGTCTTCTTTTTAAGCTTTCTTTGCTGTTCGCAGCATTTTGGCAGATGTTTTTGTACTGCGCTTCCCGGGCGACAAGGTCCATTAAACTCGCTTTACCGTTTTCGAGTTCTTGATTGAGAGAAAAGAGTTCATTTTTTATATTTTGCGATGCCGATTGCTCTTTTTCGAGGGTTGATTTTGCGGATTTTATCTCTGCTTGAATTTGAATGTTCTGATTGTCGCCTTCCTGAATTTCAGTCGTTAAGTTCCTGTTTTTTACTTCCAGGTTTTGTCGGGCGGATTCGAGTTCAACCCGTTCGTCCGCGAATCTTTGCACATCTTTAATAAGATGCGTTTTATCATTTTCCATCCGATCTATATTGCGCTGGGTCTCATATAAAGAGGATTTTTGATTGGATATTTCACGATTCTTTTCCGCACGATCGAGCTCGATCTTTTCGAGCGCGGCATCCAGTTTTTTTAATTGGGTTGAATGCTCGATGTCCGTATTATTCAGATCATTTAATAATGTATCGGCTTCATCAATTTGATGCGTATAGGCATCGTAATGATAAAGTGACAGACAGACGTCGAGTTCTCTGATACGTTTTTGATATTTCTTATACCGTTCGGCCTTCCTGGCCTGACGTTTAAGACCGGCCATCTGCCGCTTGATCTCGGTAATGATATCACTGACACGTAAAATATTTTCGTTCGTGGCTTTGACTTTATTCAGCGCTTCCTTTTTTCGGGACTTGTATCTCGTAATTCCGGCAGCCTCCTCGATAAGAATCCTTCTTTCTTCCGGTCCGGCATCTGTAATGGTTCCGATGTTTCCCTGTTGAATAACGGCATAAGATTTCGTACCCAGGCCGCTTCCCAAAAAGATATTATAAATGTCCTTCAGCCGACAGGGCTGCTTGTTGATGAAATAGCCGCTTTCACCGGAACGGTAAAGCCGCCGGGTCAACATGATTTCGGTAAAGTCTTTAAGTTCTTCGGGCGCCGAGCCGTTGTCATTGGCGAGAGTCAGTGATACCTCGGCCATATTCAACGCCGGTTTTCCGTTGGAACCGGCAAAAATGACGTCTTCCATGGATTTCCCACGGAGTTGTTTGATGCTCTGCTCCCCCATCACCCACTTTATCGCATCCATGATGTTACTCTTGCCACAGCCATTGGGACCCACAACCGCAGAAATGCCTGGAGGAAATTCAATACTGGCTTTTTCAACAAAGGATTTAAATCCGTTTATTTCCAGCTTTTTCAGTTTCATTCAATTAAATCTCCTGTAATTTTTTCTGCTTATCCCATTTTTTGTTTGAAGCTAAATTTCAAAACAGATATCAAGAATTTATCAGTTTGTAAAGGGAAAAACACAATGGGAGGTGTAATTTTAAATATCCGGATACAATATGTGGTGGAATCGAGGCTTCTATCTGTTTTTTTTAATCTGCGTTATTATGTTAACCACGAAGGAATTGCAACCCAAAAGTATTCTTTGTGGATTTAATACACTCAAACTGTTAAGGATACAAACAAAAAATTTAACGGAGCGTTTAATTTTGTCTGATTTGATCAAAAAATACTGGTTTCTCATCGGACTGTTTCTTGTTTTTGTCGTGACAGTGGCGGATACCACCGAGACAGTTTCGAGCATCGGAATATGGCTCAAGGTGCATCGGGGACCGGATGTCGTGATAGTCTTGATATTCTTTTTTTCCGGTCTGATATTGGACGCCCGGCAGATAAGATCAGGTTTAATGGATGTAAAGGGCATCGCCGCTGCCCTGATCATCATTTTTCTGGTGGCACCGGTCGTCGCTGCACTGTGCAAGGCGATTCCTCTGGATACAGGAGTTTTAATCGGCATTTTTCTCGTTGCGGTCATGCCCACAACGCTAAGCAGCGGCGTGGTGATGACCGGTGCGGCCGGCGGCAACATGGCGCAGGCACTGGCCATCACCATCCTGGCCAATGGGCTTGCCGTTTTCACCATACCCGTGGCGCTTTCTTTGTTGCTGGAATTACTGGGCGGATCAGCGGTCGTGGCCATTGACAAGCCGGCCATCATGATCAAGCTCGGAATTTATGTTTTCTTGCCCCTTTGTGTCGGATTGACCCTAAAATTTTTGGCAAAATCTTCGGTCAACCGGTTCGCTTACCGGCTGCAATTGCTGAACCAGTTGTTGATACTGGCCATTGTCTGGATGGCCATGTCCCAGGCAAGGGATGCGATTGTCAGCGGCGGCGAATCAGTGGGGATTGTTATTTTACTGGTCTTCAGTTTCCACGGGATTCTTCTATCTGCTGCCGGCGTGTTTACAAAGCTTTTAAAGCTCGGCAAGGGCCGGCGGGAAAGCGTCATTTTCATGGGCGGGCAAAAGACCCTGCCTCTTGCAATAATATTACAGGTTTCGCTTTTTCCCCAATATGGACTCGCCCTTGTCGTGTGTGTGCTGCATCATATGATCCACCTGTTGATGGACGGATATCTGGTGGGAAGGTTAAAATAATCAGGTCACTTGGGTTCTCCGTTCCAGGTACTGCACAAACATGGAAAGCGAAAAGGTTAATACAAGATATAAGACGGCACACACAAACCAGAGTTCAAATTTTGACAAGGATGTTGTTGATCAGTGTGCCCAGTACAAAATACCAGATAAAGATTTGCACCAAAAGCGGCGAGCCCCGAATAAATTCAATATAGGTGACGGCCGACCACTTCAATGCAGGGTTGGATGATAACCGTGCGATACCGGTGAATAGGCCGATGAGTATGCCGAAAACAATGGCGATGAAACTGACCTTCAACGTTAACCAGAGACCTTGGGTTAAAATACCGATACGCCATTTTTGGTATGTTGCCAGTATGTCGCCCGGGTAGATCAAATCTCCTTCATCCACTCTGATTCCCGAAGCCGGAACCGTGTTGCGCTCTGTTTCTTCTTTTCCTTTTATACGGATAACGGCATTTTTGCCTTTAATACGGATGGATTCTACTTCACCTTCCATTTGGGCTCTGATTTCAACTTGGTCTTGATATACGAAATATTGGGGGATCCTATACCATCTCCAGACATAGTCGATCTTCAGAGCCGAATAATAAAGTGATGAAGCGATGCATAACATGAGAAGCACAAAAATACACGCCGAAATATAATAGGCGCCGCTTTTTTTGGACCCCTTCATCATTATAGAATCTGGCTTAAAAAGAGCTTGGTTCTTTCATGGGTGGGATTGCTGAAAAAATGTTCGGGCGTACCGACTTCTACGATGGCGCCTTCATCCATGAAAATAACGCGGTCCGCGACTTCTCTGGCAAACCCCATTTCATGGGTCACCACCACCATGGTCATTCCTTCTCTGGCCAGGTTCTTCATGACATCCAGAACCTCTCCGACCATTTCAGGGTCCAACGCAGATGTCGGCTCATCAAAGAGCATGACTTTGGGTTCCATGGCCAAGGCCCGGGCAATGGCGACGCGCTGCTGCTGCCCCCCGGACAACTGATCCGGATAAACATCGGCTTTGTCCTGTATGCCCACTTTTTTAAGCAGCGCCATGCCTTTCTTTACGGCTTCTTGTTTTGGTACTTTTCGAACCACGATGGGCGCCAGCGTCACATTTTCAAGAACGGTTTTATGGGGAAACAGATTGAAGGATTGAAAAACCATACCGACGTCGGCGCGCACCTTGTTGATGTCGGTTTTGGGATCAAGGATGTCGATGCCGTTAATTATGATGCTTCCTTCATCAGCGACGTTCAGATAATTGAGGCATCTGATGAACGTGCTTTTACCGGATCCTGAGGGACCCAAAACAACAACGACTTCTCCGGGGTCGATTTTAGCCGTGATATTGACCAGGGCTTTGACTTCGGTTGAATGGCTCACGAAGGTTTTGGAAATATTTTTGACATCGATCATACCGCCAGTTGTCTCCTTTCGAGATACTGTAATGCCATGGATAGTGTAAAAGTTAGAACAAGATATAAGAGCGCACATACAAACCAGAGTTCAAAGGGTTGCAGGCTTGTGGTCACGACCTCGCGAGTCGCTTTTGTCAACTCGCGAATCGCAATAATGCCCAGCAGCGATGAGTCTTTGATAAGACTGATGAATTGACCGGCCAGCGGCGGAAGAATTCGTCTTAAGGCCTGAGGAAGAATGACATAGCGCATGGACTTTACATACGTCATGCCCAGAGAGCGGGCGGCTTCGGTTTGACCCCGATGAATGGACTGAATGCCGGCGCGCACCATTTCCGCCACGTATGCGCCCGTAAAACCGGCCAGCGCCGCAACTCCGAACCATAGCGCGGAAATCTGCCCCATTCCATGTTTGATAAGAATATTGTTGATCAATGTTCCCAGAACAAAATACCAGATAAAGATCTGCACCAAAAGCGGGGAACCGCGAATCATTTCAATATAGGTGATCGCGGTCCATTTCAGCGCCGGATTGGAAGAAATTCGCGCAAGGCCGCTGAACAGACCGATAACGATGCCAAAAACAATGGCAATGACACTCACCTTTAATGTCAGCCAAAGCCCTTGCAACAGGATGCCGACACGCCATATTTTATAGGTGGCCAGTATATCGCCATCGTAAATAGTATCGCCTTTTTCGACTTGCAACGTCCCCTTAGGGGCAGTGTATGATGCTGATTCTTGGGGACCTTTGACCGTTATGATCGCTTTATGATCTTTTTTTATGATACTTTCGACCTTGCCGTCCATATCGGCTTTTACTTCGACACGCTCATTGTAGGCAAAGTACTTTGGGATACGATACCATCGCCAGGTATAATCGATCTGAAGCGCTGAAAAGTAAAGGGACAAGACGACACTGATAACGATAAAGATAAAAACACCCACCCAGAAATAATAATGATTCCCCTGTTTCGACCGTTTCGATGCTGACGAAGACCTCATCCAATGACCTCATGTTTTGCTTATGGAGGGCCGGTGGAATTATATACCACCAACTTGTTTTGGATCGAGTATTATTACTGAACCTCCTTAATCCAACCGGTGCTCTTAATCCACTTGTGGTAGATCCTGTCGTACCGTCCGTCATTTTTAATTTGATTTAAAAAATTGTTCAGCCAGTTCATAAAATCAGGGTCGCCTTTGCGGATTGCCCACGCAAGGGGCTCATAAGTGAACGGTTTGTCCAGAAAGACCAGTTTGCCGGCGCCCTGCTGGGCCATAAAGACAACGCAGTAGGGGAGGTCGTATACAAAAGCGTCCGCCTTCCCGTTAACCACCTCAAGGGCTGCTTCCGGTTCGGTTTCAAAGGATTTGTAAGTGCATTTTGGAATCAGTCGTTGTACAGCCTGCTCGCCGGTGGTGCCGAGTTTGGATGTTACGATATATTTGGGATTGTTCAGATCCTTGTAGGATTTTATTTTTGATTTGTCTTTTTTATTGATCAAAATGGTTTGCCCGACGATGATGTAAGGATTGGCA
>Ga0210077_1000146_pt1 | contig 34049 bp, 4 predicted proteins | sample RushMan_CattailN_5_FD_185556 | JGI IMG/M metagenome (GOLD analysis project Ga0210077, IMG submission 185556) | Wetland microbial communities from San Francisco Bay, California, USA, that impact long-term carbon sequestration -... | ecosystem: Environmental > Aquatic > Marine > Wetlands ... | reverse complement strand
GCTGCCGTTCGCGATCGAGGCTTCGGTCGTGTTGGTGGTGATGTTCTCGACGTCCGCGCCGCTGCCCGCCCCCGACACCCCCACCGTGCCGCCGCCGCCGGCGGAAACCGATGCCGCCACCCCGACCGCCTGGATCGTCGCCTCGTCCAGCGCCGCCAGCGTCACCTGCCCGGAGTCGCTGGTCGCCGTGGAATCGTCGATGCTGGCGAGGGTCGCGCCGCCGATCTGATTTTCGGCCCACGCATCCGAGACGCTCAGATTGATGCTCCCGGATCCGCCGCCTCCGACGCTGACCGACGCCGAGACGACGTTCGAGGTGACCGACGAGCTGTCGGTCGCCGTGAGCGAGACCGAGTTCGTTCCGTCTACCGTGCTGCCGTTCGCGATCGAGGCCTCGGTCGTGTTGGCGATGACGTTGTTGACCACCGCGGCGCTGCCCGCCCCGGCGAGCGAGTACGAGCCGCTGCCGGCGATCTGGGCCGCAGCGGCCACGCCGGTCGCAACGATCGACGATGTGGACAGCGCGCTCGCGCTCATTGACGCGGCCTTGACGGTCGACGCGTCGACGCCGGCCCGGGTCGTGTTCTCGATATTGTTCAGGGCGATTGTGCCGGCGATCGCCAAACCGCCCGAGCTGCCGCTGCCGGCGGCGGCGCTCAAAGAGGCGGCGACGATGCTGGCGCTGATGCTCGTGCCGTCCTCGGCGGAAAGTGAAACGGCGCCTTGTTGTGCATTGACCGTGCTGCCGCCCTCGATGAGCGCCTCCACGGTGTTGCCGACGTCGTTTTGCGCAAGCGAAACGTCGGCATTGATGCTGATCGCGGCGCTGCCGCTGCCGCTGAAATTGACCGACGCCGCGACGGCCAGCGCATCGATGGCCGAAGTCGACGAAGCATCGAGCGTCACGTCTCCGTTGTCGCTCGTGACGTCCGCGCCCTCGATCGCGGCGAGGGTGGCATTGCCGATCTGGTTGTGTGCGTCGCCCACGCCGATCGAGCCCGATCCGGCGGTACCGCCGGTCACCGCCACACCGAGCGCGCCGGCGATCGACTTGGCCGTAATCGAGGAGTCGTCGCTGGCAGTCAAGCTGACCGCGCCGCCGGCCTGCACCAGCCCGCTACCGGGGCTGTTGTCGCGGACGAGCGCCTCGATGACGTTCTTGACGGTGTTGCTGGACACCGCGCCGGTGCCGCCGCCCGCGACTGCGCCGCCGCTGCCGGCGGCAACCGCCACTGTCGCGCCGAGCGCAAGGGCTTTGATCGAGGCGTCGCTTTCCGCCGTGAGGGCAAGCGTTCCTCCCGCGTCCACCGCCGAGTCCTCGATCACCGATCGCGTGCTGTTGCCGATATCGTTGATCGCGACGGCGACGCCGACCGCGACACTCGAGCCGCGCCCCGCGGCGATTCCCACCCCGCCCGCCAGTCCGCTGATCTCGGAGGCGTCCGTCGCCGACAGGCTCACGGCGCCCACGTCCTTCGCTGTGGCGCCATCGGCGATGCTCGACTCGATGTCGTTGGCGACGTCGTTGGTGGTGAGCGAGCCGCCGGCGGCAAAATCCCCGGCGCCGGCGCCGCCGATCGTGAGGCCGAAGATCCTGGCATCCGAGTAGGACTCGACGCTGAGCGATCCCGCGCTCGAGCTCGGCGCGGTCGAGGTGATCGTGGCATTGTCGACCGAGGCGGTGACCGTGTCGGCGATCTTGTTGCTCGCCAGGGCCGCGCCGATCGCGACTTTGCCCGCTCCCGCGATGCCGCCCGCGAGGCCGACGATGCCCGTCTGCGCGACATCCTGCGAGGGATCGAAGCTGCTCGTGCGGACCAGGCTGTAGTGGCTGCCGCTCGTGGCCTGCGACGGATCGATTGCGATCGCAGTGCCGTTCTGCGCGTCGCTCAGCGACGCCGCGAGCTGCACGCTGGAGGGATTGCCCGGGTCGACGATCGCGTAATAGGTCTGGCCGTCGGTCAGGCCGCCGATCGCGTCGCCGCCGTTCTGGTGGTAGACGACCGCGCTTCCCGTCACCAGCGTGCTGTCCGGCCCCAGGTTGATCGAATGCGCGGCGGCGTCGACGTCGGACAGCGCGAACGATGCGGTCGCGGTCAGGCTGTGCGCGCTGCCGGTGGCGACCGACGGGTCGATGTCGATCGCGACGCCGGCGAGCGCGTCGGCTCGGGTCGCGGCCAGCCGCACGGTGCTGACGTCGAGGCCGTCGACGATGGCATAGTAGGTCTGCCCGTCCGCGAGGCCGCCGATGCTGGTGCCGCCGCCGTTGTGGTAGACCACGGCGTCGCCGGTCGTGAAGGGCTGGTCGTAGCCCAGGTCGAGCGCATTCTGGTTGCTGCGGGTCTCGCCGGCCGCGACGTTCACGTTACCGTAGGCGTCGATCTCGGCGCCGCCGCTCACGTGCGCGTCGGTCACGTTGCCGATCTTGTTGAGCGTAACCGAACCGCCGAGCGAGAAAGTCTTCGCGCCCGCGCCGCCGACGGTCACCGCAAGTATCGAGGTGTCCGAGTTGGCCGTCACCTCCACGCCCGCCTGCCGCGAGGTGACCTTGGAAGCGTCGATGTAGGCCTCGGTCTTGTCCAGGATATCGTTGGTCGAGAGCGCCGCACCCACCGCGGCGGACTTTGCCCCCGCGACGCCGCCCGCCCCGCCGCGGATGCGCGCCTTGTCCGAAGCCTTGACACCCACTCGACCGCTTGAGGTCACGGTCGCGGAGTCGGCGATGTAGGCGCCGATGCCGTTGCGCAGGATGTTGGTCGAGACCGATCCGCCCAGCGCGAACGTGTCCGCAAAGGCGCCGCCCAGCGTGAGCGCGTCGATCGCGGCCGACGAGGTCGCCTCCAGCTCGACGCTGCCCGCGCTCGCCGTGACCGTCGAGGCGTCGACATAGGCGTCGACCTGGTTGGCGATGTCGTTCACGCCGATCGCCGCGCCGATGCCCGCCGTGCCGCCCGTCAGCGCCACGCCTCCGGTGAGCGCGCCGATGCTGGATTGGTCCGACGCCCCCAGCGCGACGCCGCCGTCCGCTGCAACGGTCGAGTTGCGGGAAATATGGGTGTCGATCGTGTCGCGGATGACGTTGATCGAAACCCCGCCGCCGACTCCCGAGCCCTTCGACCCGGCCGCGCCCACCGCCGCCGCGCGGATCTTGCCGCTGAGCAGCGGGTCGGCTTCGCTCGAGACCGCCGTGAGGGTGACCGTGCCCGGGGTGCTGACCGCCGCGTCCTCGATGCGCGCGGTGGCCGTGCCGGTCACCTGGTTCCAGCCCAGCGCCGCGCCGAAGCCGAACTTCTTCCCACCGATGCCCAGCGCGCCCGCCACGGCCTGGATGTTGGAATCATCGGTCGCCGAGACGCTCACGTCCGCGTTCGCGAACACATCCGCGTTGACGATCGCCGCATCGGTACGGTTCTGCGTGGTGCCGAACGGATCGCTCGTGATCAGGTTGACCGCCAGCGTCATCGCGGCGCCGGTTTGCGCGGACGCGCCGAGCGAGATCGCGACGGTGCGGATCGTCGCATCGCTGTTCGCCGCCACGTCCACCGCGCCGACCGGCGCCGCCTTGCTGCCGATGGTGCTGCGCGCGTCGCTGCCGAGGATCGCCGCCTGCGTGTCGCTCGCGATGCCGTTGAACGCGATCGACGCGCCGAGCCCCATTTTCTCGCCGTAGCTGCCGCCGCCCGCGATCACGATCATCTGCGCGTCGTCGCTGGCGTCGAGCGACATATCGCTTGCGCTCGCCACCTGCGCGCCGTCGAGCACCGCGCGCGTGCTGTCGACAATGCGATTGATCGACATCGAGCCGGCAGCGGCGCTTCCTCTCTCAGTGGGCGCTCCGGCTCCGCCGGCGCTGAAGGAGAACAGGAAGCCGCCGTGCTCGGCCTCGAGCGACAAGCCGCCCGTCAGCGCGAGCTGCGCGTCCGTCACGACCGCGTGAGTCTCGATGTCGAGCTCGTTGAAGCTGAACGCGCCGGCGAGCGAGGTCGCTTTGCTCTCCGGCGGCGCCTTGACGATCGACGCCGTGCCGGACACGGAAACGATGCCGGTGTCGTCCTTTGCGGTGAGCGCGATGCTGTCGGCCGTGATCGACCCGGCGTCGTTGATGAGCGCCCGGGTGTGGTCGGTCATCCAGTTCCACGACGCCGCCCCCGCGAGGCCGAGGCCGGATTCCGGCGGCTTCTGGGGCTCCATCTCTCCGAACAGGGTCGGAAGCGACACGCCGTCGAGCGGATCGACGGCATCGCCCGCCATCGGCTTGCTGCTTTCGGCCACGCCCGCCAGCGAGATCGAATAGACGTCGCCCGTCGCCTCGGCGTCGAGCGTCACGGCGCCGCGGACGTCGATCGAGGTGCCCGCGGCGGAGGCCGGCGAGCCTTCGTCGTTGCCGATGTACGCGGCGGTGTCCCGGGTCAGATTGTTGATCGCGACCGAGACCCCGATGCCCTTCGCCTCGCCCTTCATGAATCCGCCGACTCCGCTCACCAGGGTGGTGTCGTCGTGCGCCTCGATGCCGACCGCGCCGCCGGTCACCTCGGCGCCGCCCTCGATGTAGGCGCGCGTGCTGCGCGTGCCCGCGATGATCGAGAAGCTTCCGGAAGCGCCGAAGCTGCCGCCCTCGCCGCCGGACTGCGAGAATTCGAGCGCAAGCAGGCTCGAATCGGCGTGCACCTCGAGCCCGCCCTGCGACCCGGTGTGGACCTTGGCGCCGGCGGCGATGCTGGCAACGGTCTGGTCGTCGCGCTCCATCCACAGCATCGATCCGCCGAAACCTTTTTGCCCGCCTTGAGCGCCGAGCAGCTCGCCCAGGCGGTCGCCGGAGTTGATCAGGTCGGTCAGGCCGCTCAGGCTCAGATCGAAGCCGAAGACTCCCGCCATGTTGACCAGCTGCACCGCGGACTCGGCCTTGACCGAGACCGACTGCGTGTCGTTCTGGTAGCCGGCATCCTGGTTGATCAGGGCGCCGGCGCCGATCGTCGCCCGGGTGTCGTTGGTGAAGCCGAGGAAATCGATCGAGCCGGCAATCGCGAGTTTTTCCGCGTTGGCGACGCTGCGCGTCCAGGTATTGAACAGGCTCTCCTTGAGGTCGAGCTTGTTCTGCAGAAGATTCTTGATCGCCGACAGGCCGGAAAAATCGTCCTTGGTGATTTGCAGGCGCAGCGGCGACGCATACGCGGAATGCACCTCGATCGCGCCCGTCGCGTCCAGCGCGGCCTGACCTTCGACGGTTGCGTGCACGTGGTTCTGGTATACGCCGATGCTCAGGGCAATGCTCGTTGCGCCCTTCTTGTCCACGTTGCTCACGCCCCCGGTATCGATCGAGGTTTCGGCCGAGGTCTTCGTCTCGGCCGTCTGCTGCGCGTCGACGACGATGTCTCCGCGCGACTCGAGCATGGCGTCGCTGCCGACCGTGGCGGTTACGTTGTGGTTCGCGATCGAGAACGCCCCGGCGCCGGCCAGGCTGTACTTGCTCCCCTTGCCGAGCTCCACCTGGTCGCCGATCCTGAGCGCCTCCACCTTGCTGCGGATGGTCTCCAGGAACCCGAAAGGCAGCTTGTCGGTGAGCCAGCGCAGCGGCGTGCTGCCGGCGTACTTGCCCAGCTTCTGGGTGAAGCTCAGCGGCGCCGCGCCGCCGATTCCCGAATTGGCGCCCGCCGCGTCGCTGCTCTCGAGCTCGGAGGCGACGGCGATCCCGTGCCGCGCGCGCTCGATATCGTTCGCCGAGACATCGCTTCCGGCCGGCAGCTGCAGATCGATCGCGTTGCCCTGCAGCGCGTCGGCGCGGCTTGCGGCGAGCTGGATCGATCCCGGATCGCCGCTCGAGATGACGTAGTAGGTCTGGCCGTCCTCCAGTCCGCCGATCTGGGCGCCGCCGTTCTCGTGATAGACCACCGCCTCGCCCTGCGCGAAGCCCGCGCCGCCGGCCGCGAGTCCGATCGTGTCCGCGTTGCCGTTCACGCTGCCGAAGCCGGCCGCGCCGTCGGCCGCGCCCGCGGTCAGCGTGCCGTCCGCCAGCGCCGCGATGTCGGATTGGGCGATGCCGATGGCGACCGAGACGCCGCCCCTGCCATCGAGGTAAATCGTGACCTTGGAGTCGCTCTCGTTGGTGCTCGCACCGTTCGCCAGCACGTCGATGCTGCCGCCGGCGGTGATGCTGGCGCCCTTCTGCACGGTCGCATGCGCCGTGGTCTCGGACTCGGTGAAGGCGAGCGAGCCGGTGATGCGCGACAGGCTCACCTTTCCCTTCGGGCTGCCGTTGATCTCGCTCGAGGCGTCGATTTTCGCGGTCGACGAGGCGTTCGCCGCCGCCGTGACGCTTCCATAGACGGCGCTCACCGTGGCTCCGGTCTCGACCGTGACCTCGGCGTCGCTGTGCGCCACGCTGAAACCGGCGCTGAACAGCTCGCTGTCTACCGAGGTGGTCGCGTCGGCCACCGCGTCGGCTTCGAGCACGACGTTGGCATCGCTCGAGATCACGGCGTTGGTGCCGACGTCGACGGTCGCGTCGGCCAGCTTGCCGAGCACGACGAGCGGGACCTTGAAGAACTTGTCGGCGACCAGGCTGCCCGCCTTTTGTGAAACGAAGTCCGCCACCTTGCCGACCGAGAGATCGATCAGCGGCGTCTTGGCCAGCAGCTTGCCGAGCAGCGTCGTCTGCGGGTCGAATCCGAACGGCGTATCGCCGAAGATCTGCTGGTCGAAGAGGTCGGGCTGCGGCTTGAATTTCGCTTTCGCCTGCAGCGTGACGTTCGCGCCGTCGATGCGCGCGCCGTCGTTCATCGTCACCTGGGCGCTGTTCGTGTAGACGCCTTCGAGCGGCACCAGCCCCGAAGCGGCGAGCAGCGACGCGGCGGCGCCGAGGCCGTTGTTGTCGTTCGCGCTCAGCGTGATGTCGCCCGCGGCGTGGCCGCTGCCCTGTGCGAGCAGCTGCGCGCCCTTGCCGACGGTGATGCTCGCGTTTTCCGAGAGCGGGCCGATGTCCGCCGGATTGAGAACCTGGAACAGCTGGCCGCCGGTCACCGCGCTGAACAGGATGCTGCCGGAGTTTGCCGTCGAGGAAACCGTCGAGACCGTCGCCCCGTCCGCAACCGTGATCCGCTCCGAATCGATCGTCAGGTCGGCGCCCGGCAGATCGACGTTTCCGACCGTCACCTTGTCGGAGCCGAAGCCGGCGTCGACGGTCAGCGAACCGGTCGGCGCCTTGAAGCTCAGGCCGCTGACGGAGCCGCTGCTCAGCCAGAACAGCACGTTGACGTCGGCGCTGGACAGCTCGAGATTTCCGGTGACGCTCGGGTCGTTTTGCAGGATGAGGTTGTCGCCGAGCACCGTGCCCGTGACGACCGTGTCGGTGCCGGTGGGCGACTGGATGTAGCCCTCCAGGCCGGTGTAACGGACGTCCACCCCGTCGGTCGGCCCGCCGACGGTCGTGCTGACCAAACCCGGGCCGTCCGGCACGACCATGTAGGTCGTCGTAGCCGTTTGCACCGCGAGGCTGTCCGTGCCGCCCGCGCCGCCGTCCAGGACGCCGCTCAGGCTGCCGCCCTGCTCGATGACGAAGCCGTCGTTCACGTTGGCCGCGCCGGTCAGGTTCGCGATCTGGACGAACTGCAGCAGCGGCTGGGCGGTCTGCTGGTCCTGCACGGTCCCGGAGTCCGGCCCGCTCACGAACCACGCCGTCGCGCGCGCCGGCCCGAGCAGCTTGTCCTGGTCGCTGCCGCCGCCGTCGAGCGTGCCGCTCAGGCTGCCTCCGGCGTCGAGCGTGAAGGTATCCGCCATCGCGCCGCCGGTCAGATTCTCGATCCCCGTGAAGCTCGTCGTCGCGTTGAGCGTGCCCGCGTTCTCGGCGTCGATCTGCCACGCGTTGAGCGCGTTCGGGCCGACGAGGGTGTCGTTGCCGTCCCCGCCCGAGACCGTGACCGTCGCCCCGCCCGTGTCGGCGAGCGTCAGCGTGTCGTTTCCGCCCCGCAGATCGATGGTCAGGGTCGTCGGAACCGCGAACGACAGCGCGCTCGACAGCATGCTCGTCGGCCCGCTCCCCAGCAGGAATTCGTAGTCCTGACTGGTCACCTGCAGGTTTCCGGACAGGAGCGGATCGCTTTCGAGGGTGAGGTTGTCGTCGAGCGCCGTCGCGGTGACGACGACCGCGTCGGGATTGCTGACGTCGAGGAACGGGCCGAGGTTCGAATACGCCACCGTGCGCGTATCGCTCGAGCTCAAGGCGGCGAAGCTCGCCGTGCCGGAATCCGGCACCACCAGCGCGGTGACGCTGCCGGTACCGCTTCCGCCGTGAAGCAGCAGCTCGTTGAAGCCTCCCGCGCCGCCGGTGAGCGCGCCGCTCAGGCTGCCGCCAGACTCGATGATGAAGCTGTTGTCGGTGCTTGCCGCCCCGTCCAGGTTCGCGATCCCGGAGAACTGTGCCAGCACATCTCCCGTCGCCTGGTCGGTCAAGGTGCCGGCATCGGGGTTGGTGACGTCCCAGATAGCGTTGTGCGTCGCGGGGCCGGTCAGGGTATCGCCGCCTCCGCCGCCGTCCAGCATGCCGCTCAGGTTGCCCGCGGCGGTCAGGGCGAAGCTGTCCGCCTGAGCGCCGCCGCTCAGGTTCTCGAAGCTGGTGAACGTGGTAGTGGCGCCGAGCGTGCCGGAATCGGCCGCGTTGATCGTCCAGTCGTTCGGCGCATTCGGCCCGGTCAGCGTATCGACGCCGTCCCCGCCCGCGAGGCTCACCGACGCGGCAAAGCTGGAGTCCAGCGCACCCAAGGCCAGCGTGTCGTCGCCACCCCGCAGGTTGACCGTCAGCGAGGTCGTCGGGTCGGCAAACGACATCGCATTGACCACCGAGCCGGCATCCAAAAACCCGTAGCCCGAGCTGCTTATCTCGGTCGTGTTCGCTTGGGACCCGGCTTCGAGAAGCAGGTTGTCGGTGAAGGCGGTGGCGTTGATCGCCACCGCGCCGGCGGCGCTGGTGTCGAGGAAGGGGTCGATGCTCGAGTAGGTCACGGTGCGCGTGTCGCTGCCGTCCAGAGCGCTGAAGCTCGCCGTGGCCGATGAACCCGGCGCCATCGATGAATCCGGCACCACCAGCGCGGTCGTGCTGCCGCTGTGCAGCAGCAGCTCGTTGAAACCGCCGCTGCCGCCGTCGATCGCGCCGTCCAGGTTGCCGGTGTTCTCGATGACGAAGCTGTTTTCGCTGTTGTCCGCCCCGGTGAGGTTTTCGATCGCCGAGAACTGCGCCAGCGTGTCCCCCGTCGCCTGGTCGCTCAAGGTCCCGGAATCGGTGCCGGTCACGTCCCAGACCGTGCTCTGGTCCGGCCCCACCAGGGTATCGGACCCGGCGCCGCCCAGCAGGGAGACCGAAGCCGTGATTCCCGGCTCGAGCTGGCCGAGGATGAGCGTGTCGCCGGAGTTGCCCGCCTGCATCGTGATCGTGTCGGCTGGTGCGGCGAACAGGACCTGGGCAAAGCCCGCGGTATTGTTGCTGTCGAACAGCGACAAGCCGTTGATCATGCCGTCGTCGCCCAGCCGCATCTGCTGCGCCGCGCCGGTATCGTTGCTGAAAGTGCGGTCCGGCGCGGCCGAGAGGTCGATGACCGAGCCCACGTTGCTGTAGTCGATCTGATTCGCGTCGAGCGCGACGCTGCCCGATTGCGGCCCCGACGCCCCATAGGAGGCCTGCGCGTAGCTGCCGCTGGCGACCAGCAGGGTGTTGTCGCCCGCGCCGCCGTCGAAGTTCACGCTGAAGGTATACGCTGGAGCCGCGTCGCCCAGATCGATCGTCAGGGCATCGTTCTGGTCGCTGCCGTGCACGTCGAAGCTGATATTGGTTTGCCCCGCAGTGAGCGCGGCCTGGTCCAGGATCGTGCCCGATCCGTTGTCGACCAGCTGCACTTCCTGCGTGCCGCCAACGTCGGCCAGCTTCAGCGTCGCGTCGAGGGCGATGTTAGCGGCGGCCACGTACGACGGGTCGGCCGAAAGCAGCAGCCGCGGCTCGAGCGGCTCGAACAGCATCGAGCGGCGGACCGCGTCGGAGCGCTTCGCGAGCAGTCCGCGCTTGCGCCAGCGCGCAAGGCGGCGCATGCCGTTGGCGAGAGGGCTCCAGAAAATCTGCCGCAGCGTCAACGAGGTGCCGGAAGCGTGCGTCTTCGACTGTGCAATCGATTCCATGTGACCCTCGCCACGGCTTCGAGCCGTGCTGTAGCGGTTGTTGGCTCTTGTTATGTCTGATGCAGCGGAAGGCGGCCTCGCCAGCTGCCACTAGGCGAATCAATCCGCGCGAAACATCGCTCCCCTGGGGCGAACTTATCGAACAGTCCAGGTAAAACGCAACGTTTTTTACTCAAAATCAACACCGCGTCAGGATGAGCGACACACAACACGAACCGACCGATCTTCAGGACGCTTGTGCGAGACCAAGGCGAAGCCTCTAATTTCGCTTGCTATCCGCTTCCAATCTGGTATCTGACTGACTGCGCGGAGCGGAGCAGGGTTCTCAAGCTCGCTTTCACCCTGCCGAAGGCGCCGTGGCCCGAATGAGCCTGCCATGCGCAGGATCGCCGCCATCGACACCCGCCGCTGCCGGTGCGCACTAATCCGCTAAACTGCGGCTTTTGCTGGGAATTTATTTTGACCGGGCGCCTTCTTCTCATCTTCGCCGCCAGCGCCATCGCCGGTACCCCGGTCGCCGCCAGGGCGGCCGACGCCTACGACTGCCTGATCGAGGCCCGCCAGACGGTGGACGTGCGCTCGCCGGTCGAGGGCGTCATCGAGTCGCTCAAGGTCCAGCGCGGCGACACGGTCAAGAAGGGGCAGCTGGTGGCGACGCTGGAGTCCGGCCCCGAGCGCGCGGCGCTCGCGGTGGCGCGCTCGCGCGCGTCGATGCAGGGCGAGATCCTGTCCGCCCAGGCGAAGGTCGACCTGGCGAAGAAGAAGTGGCTGCGGGCCGACGAGCTGCAGAAGAAGAATTTCGTTTCCGCGAACGCGCGCGACGAGGCCGAATCCGAGTACCGCCTGGCGACCGAGCAGCTGCGCGCAGCGCGCGAGAACCAGCGCCTGGCCCAGCTCGACGTCAAGCGCGCCGAGCAGGTCGTCGAGGAGCGCTCGATCAAGAGCCCGGTCAACGGCATCGTGGCGGAGATCATGCTTCGCCCCGGCGAGCTGATGAGCTCGAACCAGAAGGATCCGATCATGCGGCTGCTCCAGGTCGATCCGCTCAACGTCGAGCTGGTGCTGCCGGTGAGCCAGTACGGCAAGATCCGGCGCGGGCAGGTGGCCAAGGTGCTGCCCGAGGAACCGGTCGGGGGCGAGTACAAGGCGCGGGTCGAGGTGGTGGACAGGTCGATCGACGCCGCGAGCGGCACCTTCGGCGTGCGCCTCGTGCTGCCCAACCCCGGCTATCACATTCCCGCGGGAATCAAGTGCCGCGCGCACTTCTGACGGGGCTGCTCGCGCTCGGCTGCGCCGCGCTGTTCGGAGGCGCGCCGCGCGCCGGGGCGGCGACCGCCCAGGTGACCCTGGAGGTGCCGGCGGGAAAGCTGAAGTCGGTGCGCCTGCGCCACCTGCCGCGCGGTGCGCAGGTCGCCTTCGCGATCAGCAGCAACGGCAGGCTCGGCGTTGCGCTGGTGAGCAGGAAGCAGCTCGAGAGCGGCAAAGCGAAGGCGCTGTTCCGCGCCAGCTTCGCCCACAAGATGTCCTTCAAGGTGGCGATCCCGGCCTCCGACGACTATTACCTCGTGCTCGACAACCGGCGCGGCAGCCGCGCGGTGACGGTCACCGCGACCGTCGAAGCCGAAGCGGGCAAGAAGAAGGCGCCTGAGGCGCCCTCGCCGCCGGATGGCGGCGGGCGGCTCGACCAGACGCGCGCGGCCGCGGCGTTCGCCTAGCGCCGACGTCGATTCGCCACCCGGCAACCCGGACGGTACGCAACGTGGCCCAGAAACAGACCTCCTACGACGCGATCCCCTACGCCAGCAATCCGTTCCGTCAGACCCACCCCGAGCGCCTGTCGGCGATCGCCAGGTTGTTCGGCATGGAGGCGCCAGCGCCCGGAACCTGCCGCGTGCTCGAGCTCGGCTGCTCGATGGGAGGCAATCTGCTCGTCATCGCCCAGGACCACCCCGGCTCGCACTGCGTCGGAATCGACGCCTCCTCGCGTCAGATCGCGGAGGGCTGGAAAACCGTCGACGCGCTCGGACTGAAGAACATCGAGCTGCGGCATCAGGACATCCTCGAAGTCGGCGAGGAGCTGGGCCAGTTCGACTACATCATCAGCCACGGCGTGTACTCCTGGGTGCCCCAGGCGGTGCAGGACAAGATGCTTCAGATCTGCAAGCGCCAGCTCGCGCCGAACGGCGTCGCCTACATCAGCTACAACACCTACCCGGGCTGGCACATCCGGGGCATCGTACGCGACATGATGCTCTACCGGGGCATGCAGTTCGCCGACCCGGACAAGCGGCTGGCGCAGGCCAAGTCGCTGGTGCAATTCGTCGCGCAGGCCTCGCGCGGGTCCGACACCCCCTACCAGCGTCAGCTGCAGAACGAGCTCGAGCACATGGGCCGGATGGAGGACCATTACCTGCATCACGAATATCTGGAGGAGCACAACCAGCCGCTGTATTTCAACGAGTTCGCAGGCAGGCTGGCCGTGAACGGACTGCAGTATCTCGGCGACGCGGACTTTTCGACGATGGTCTCGACCAATTTCTCGCCTGAAGTGGCCAAGACCCTGAACGAGCTGGGTGCGCACGACATCGTCCAGATGGAGCAGTACATGGATTACGTGCGCTGCCGGTTCTTTCGCAAGACGCTGATCTGCCACAGCGGCGTGCGCCTGAACCGCAACATCCCTTCCGCGGTGGTGAAGGACCTGCTGCTCGCCTCGGAGGCAAGCCCCGATCCCGCCGACGCGCCGCTCGATGCGGGAGTGACGGTTGGATTCCGGACCCCGGCGGGCAACAAGCTCACCTGCCGCGCCCCGCTCACCAAGGTCGCGCTCGGAATTCTGCGGCGGGAATGGCCGATGCCGGTCGCGTTCCAGGACCTTCTCGCGCGCAGCAAGTCCGAGGCGGCCGGCGCGGGCCACCCGGCCGACGGGGCGACCTCCGGCGACTTCCTCGCCGGCGAGCTCCTCACCGGCATGGCAGCCAACGTGGTGGAGTGGCGCCTCACCCCGGTTCCGTTCACGACGGTCATCCACCGCAAGCCGGCGACCTCGCCGCTGGCCCGCCTGCAGGCCGACAAGGGATACAAGGTGACGAACCTGCGCGGCGAGCTCGTGACCCTGGACGAGATTCACCGCCAGACGCTGCGGCAGCTCGACGGTAAGCGGAACGTGGCCGAGCTGACCGAGATTCTGATGGGCTTCCTGCGGCGCAAGGAACTCGTGCTGCGCCGCGACGGCAGCGATTCGATCGTCAGCGACGAGGCGGAGATGCGTGAGCTGCTGCGCCCGGCGCTGCAGAAAGTTCTCGAAAACCTCGCGTACCGGGCGCTGCTCTCGGCGCCGGCTTAGCCGCCCGCCGGCCTTCTCGGCCGACGTCGCGGCGGCTTACTTCTTGGTTCGTGCGGCCGGCTCGCTCTTCGTCTCGGGCGCGATGGGCGGCTCAGCGATCGGCGCGGGCTGCTGCTTGCCGCCCAGGCGCTCGACCATGGCCGAGAAGTTTCGCATCGACTGCAGGTGCAGGAAGAGCAGCTCCAGCTCGTCGGTCTTGATCAGCTCCGCCAGCTTGTCGCCAGGCAGGGCCTTGAGCTTGTCCCGGTTGACCGCCATGAAGCCGGTCAGCGCGAGCCGCTCGCCCGAGGGCAGATTCGCCTGCGCGCGCATCGGCTCGAGCAGGCCAAGGTCCTTCAGCTTGTCGCAGAACGCCCGCGTGCGCCGGAATTCGATCTGGTACTGCTCCAGGAATTTCAGCACATTGGAGACGTAGGACGAGGGCTGCTTGTCTTCGCCGAACAGGCGCTGGCCTCGTCCATCCTGGTTGAACCCCGGAAAGGATTCGTCGATGCAAAGGGTGAAGGTCTTGCCGTCCTGGGAACTGGAGAACACGAACGGATAGCGGCGTACGAAAGCCGGAATGTATTTCCCCTGCCAGCCGCCTTCCGGCGCGAGGTACAGGTTCTCGTTGCCGCGCATCCCGAGAATCACCGCCGGAATGAACGCTTCCGTCGTGCCGCTGAAAACGATCGCATATTCCGCCGCCGCGTGGGGAAATTCCACCGCCATGAGTGGGACCGAATTCACCCCCTTGCTGAAGCTGTAATCGCCGCCGACCTCCACCGACCACTCGCCGTGGCGCGCGCTGGACACCGGAACCGCCGATTCGTAAATGAGCAATTGCGAAGTCATGCCTGCACCTTTCCGTTTCTTCCCTATGGATTGCGATACCCCTTGACGCTCCGCGACCTTAGCACGCCTTGCGGGAGGTCGCCGCACCTGTTTCTTGCGCTCAGCCAGCTTTTTCTTTTCCAAGCAGGTCCCGGCCCAGGCTGTCGAAATGGACGTCGTGCGCCTTCGCGCGTTCCTTGTTCAACAGGTCCGCCATGAAGGGGGCGAAATTGGGCGTGGTGTCCTTCATCAGTCTGCCGCTGTCATACGGCGAGAGCGTCAGCTGCCAGCCGTCGCCCGGGTTCGCCTGCCAGTCGATTCCGCGCGCTGCGTGAACGGCCGCATAGCCGGCATAGGCGTCGAACGCCGGCGGCTGGCTCCGCAGCGGCGTCGCTTCGGTCGTGCCGGTCGAGGGGTCGAGCACATAGCGCACTCCGGTATCGAGGTTCTCGTGCATCACGGTATAGCTGCCCGCGTCGCCGTGCTCGAAGCCCAGCAGGTGCCCGATCTCGTGCTCGACCACGGTCACCAGGTCCATGCGCGCGTAGGCCTCGCTGTCGGGCGCGGCGGCGAGAATGTTGCGGTCGAGGCGCACGCGGAACTCGCTGCTCGACGCCGGCGAGGCGTCGACGAACCAGCCGTGGCCCGCCGCATCGGTGTCGATCAGGACGGTACTGCCCTCGCTGTAGCCGAGCTCGGCTCCCGCGAGGTCGGCGAAGCCGAAGCTGACGCCGCCGAGCGCCGCGAGGCGCGAGTCCTGCTGCCCGAGGACGCCGATCCACTGGGACATGGCCGCGCTCGCGATCGCGTCCAGGTCGGACTGCGTGACGGCCGACCCGGGTTGCGGCGCCACCGCTTCGTTGGCGGCAATCAGGGCGCTGCCGCCGAGCGGCACCAGGTCGGCGTCGTTGCTCTTGACCGAGAAGGCGTCGAACGAGACCGCGCCACCGTCTGCCAGCAGGCCGAAGTCTCCGTCGACCACCAGGCCGTTGAAGGCGAAGCCGGTGACCGCCTGGCCGTCGAGCGTGACGCTGACGGTCGTGCCCTTGAGCGTCAGGCCGAGGTCGTAGTCCTTCGACGAATCGAGCGACCAGGTCGCCGAGGCGTCGATGTGCAAGCCGCCGCGCGCCGTGCTGTGGCCGATCAGCACCTCGTCGTTGGCGACCGAAAGCGCCACGAACTTGAAGTCGTCCGGGCCGTACAGATCGAACGCGACGCCGCCGACGCCGCCGGTGCTGAGCGTCGCCCCGAGCTCGAGCAGGGAGTCGAACCCGACGTCGAGCGCATAGGTGCTGATCGCGAGGTCCTCGCCGGTGAGCGGCACGGCGTCGTAGCTGCCCGCGTGCAGGTTCCAGTCGCCCGTGACGACGCCGAAGCCGTCGCCCGCGCCGCTGCCGGAGAAGTCGTCGCTGTGCTCGTAAGTCCACTCCGGCGGCAGCACCTGCACCGCGACATTGTCGATCCGCGCCACGGCGTTGTCGGCGCCGATGCCGACCAGCCCGGCGTTGAGGCCGTAGCTGTAGCCGTCGATGACGCGCGGCGCGAAGACGTGCGTGAACACGTTCTTGTTGTTGTAGACCAGCGTCGCGACCGTGCCGTTGATCGCCAGCAGCACGTCGAAGTTCTTGTCCGCCTTCACGCTGCCCGGGACCGGCGCCTGCTCGTCGACGTGCCAGCCGTTCGCGTCGCGGTGGCCCATGACCATCTTGTTGATCGAGACGTCGAGGCCCGCGTACTTGAAGTCTTCCGGACCCTGGTAGTCGAAGATCAGGTAGGCGTTCGCCTTGTAGCCGCCGGTCGGCTTGGCGGCGTTGATAGTCGCCTTCATCTCGAAGTAGGTCGGCAGGTACTTGTCGACGTAGAACACGCTTACCGCTTCGCCGCCGAGCGCCGCCGGCGCCACCTGCAGCTGCCCGCCGCTCACCGTCCAGCTGCCGCTGTCGATGAAGAAGCCCTGCGTCGAGCCGTCGTTGAAGTCCGCGGTGCGCAGCACGTCGCGCGGGCCGCCCGGGATGTTGCCCGGCTGCGGGTCGGTCGGGCCGCCGGTCTGGTCCTGCCACAGTCCGTGGTCGCGCTGGATGACCAGGCCCAGCTCGCCGTCGGGCTCGCCGTTGCGCGCCGCGTCGTTGCCGGTGTCGGTCGCCCGCGTCGGGTCGGCCCCCTGGCTCGCCGACAGCGCGTACAGGAAGTCGAACAGCTGCGGCGGCACCTGACGGCTCACGGTCGGGATGCCGAACGGCGAGAACGGCACGAGGTAGCTGTTGAACTCGCCCACCCAGTCGATCAGCCGGTCGCCGCCCGTGTTGGCGATCAGGATGTCGAGGCCCGCGCCGCCGTAGGCGCGGTCCTCGTAGGTCGGGTGCGTGTCGGTGGTGTCGTTCAGCCCGCCGTTGGTCCCGAGGTCGTCGTCGGCGTTGAGCAGGTCGTTGCCCCAGCCGCCCCACAACGTGTCCTTGCCCGTGCCGCCGACGATCCAGTCGTTGCCCAGGTCGCCGAACAGGACGTCGTTGCCGTCGTCGCCCGGCACCGGGCCGTAGCTGATCTTGCCGTCCGGCGAGGTGCCGCCGGGCTGCTCCGGCCCGTCCTCGATGTTCGGGTTGAGGAAGTACTGCAGCGGGTAGGCGCTTGCGTCGCCCTGTTTCCACACCTCGCCGCCGTCGTTGAACAGGATCTCGCGGCGCGGATCGTACTCGTCGTAGAGGAAGAACTCGCCGAGGCGGCTCTGCACCGGCTTGGGCGCATTCCACGGATCGGTGTCGTCGCCGAACTTGAGGATATCGCCCGGATTCCAGGGCCGCGTGAAGTCGGTGCGCACCACCCCTACGACGTCTCCGGCGCCGTCGAAGCGCAGGGCGTAGGACTCATCGAGCGCCTCGCCGCCCGCCATCGCGTCGTCGCCCGAGGCGCCGTGCAGGAAGTCGTCGCCCAACCCGCCGAAGATGATGTCGTCGGACAGGTTGGCGTCGAACAGCGGGTCGTCGCCGCCCTCGGCGTTCGGCTTCAGATTGAACGGCGTGATGTCGACCGCCTTGTTGAGCGCGTGATTGACGTTCAGCACCGCGGTCTGCACCTGTCCCGGGGTGTAGACGAACTCGTCGATCACGTTGCCGTCGATGTTCTGCGGATGGCGCGGATCCGGGTCGTTCGCGAGCAGGTAGCTGATCCCGTACAGCGGCTCGCTGAACTGCGTGATGTCGCCCGCCGTGTTGCGGCTGGTGAAGATGCGGCCATCGTCGCCGATCACGCCGTCCTGGCCGGTGCCGCCGGAGATCCAGTCGTTGCCCCAGCCGCCGATCAGGTCGTCGTCCTGGGCGTCGCCGTAGATGCTGTCGTTGCCGCCCGCGGTGTAGACCGTGTCGTCGCCGGTCTCGCCGTGGATCTCGTCGTTGCCGCCGATGTCGACGCTCGCCCAGAACCCGAACTCGTCGCGCATGCCCGTTGCCGGATCGAGCGAGAACAGGTCGGGCCGGAAGGCCGGCCCGCCCGGCGTGTAGTCGAGCAGCGTGACGCCGCGCACGATGATCTTCTCGGAACCGTAGTCGTCGTAGTTGAAGCTGACGTAGAGCGGGTTCGCCGGATTCCCTGTCGGGTTCACGTCGACGTGGTTCACGCCGACGATGCGGATGATGTCGGCGTTGTCGCCGGCGATGGTGTCTGCGTCGTGCGCGTGCAGCTCGGTGCTCGCCTCGCCCACGGGCGTGCCGTCGTTGTTGCGGTCGATCTGGGTGCCGGCGCCGCCGAAGATGATGTCGTCGCCGTCGGGCCGCGTGTCGGGGCTCGTCAGGCTGAAGAAGTCCGAGCTGCCGCCCACGATATCGTCCTGGCCGAGGCCGCCGAAGATGACGTCGTTGCCGCCGCCGCCTTCGATGTAGTCCTCGCCGTCGCTCGCCGCCTCGAACGAGGCCACCACGGTGAGCGGCCCGAGCGGGTCCGCCGGTCCGCCGGAAGTGCGCGAGGCGCCTACGTGCGACACGGCCGCGAAGGCGTCCTCGATGCTGCCGTCGCCCTGCACCACGTCGTCGCCGAGCTGGCCGAAGATCTCGTCGTTGCCCGCGCCGCCGGCGATGTAGTCGTTGCCGAAGCTGCCGACGCCCGCCTCGCCGCGGTCGAAGGCGAAGCTGTGCTGGCTGGCGTAGTCGATCGTGTACTCGACCCACCATTGCACGCCGTCCGGGTCGCGGTAGCTTTGCGCGATGCCGTCGGTCAGCAGCTGGCCGCTCGCCTCGCCGTTCGGGAACGGCGCCTGGTCGCTGCGGCTGTAGAGCAGCGTCCCGGCCAGGGTCTGGAATCTCGGGTTGCTGATATTGTTGACCAGATTGCCGTCGTCGCCGCCGCGCCGGGACAGGAACACGTTGTCGCCGAACAGCAGGTCGTCGGCCGTGCCGCCGTCCAACATGTCGTTGCCGGCGCCGCCGATCACGATGTCGCGGCCCTCGCCGCCGAACACCACGTCGTCGTTGCCGTTCTGCAGCTCGAGCGAATTGATCGCCAGCACCGACCCGAGCGCGGTGGTCTGGATCTTCTGCAGCAGCGGGTTCGGCTGGTTGGGATCGCCGACGTGCTGCACGATCTCACCGTGGTCGGCGAAGATGATGTCGCTGTAGTAGTCCTCGCTGCCGCCACCGCGGGTGCCGGCGCCGTCGCCGTAGATCACGTCGCGCCCGGCGACGAGGTCGTCGCGCACCGGCGAGGGATAGGGCTCGATCGTGGTGCCGTTGTTGATGAAGTTGATCCTGGCCAGGTCGATGGTCGGTTTCGGGCTGTTGTCGACCGTGTCGATCGTCAGCGCGCGGGTGAGGATGTTCACGTTGACGCCCGAGTCGCCGTAGATATGGTCGGGCCCGCCCTCGCCGAGGATCGTGTCGTTTCCGGAGCCGCCCGCGAGGTGGTCGCCCGCCTGGCTGCCGATGATCGTATCGTCGCCCGCGCCGCCGTAGATCGTCAGGCCGACCGTCGGTATGTCGCCCGAGGCGAACAGCGCGCTCGCGTCGATCACGTCGTTGCCGGCGTACTTGTACGGGTTGGCGAGCGGGAAGACGAACTCGTCGTCCTCGTTCTCGGCGTCGGGCAGCTGCGGGAACGGGTTGAAGGGCTTGTCGCCGAACTCGTAGCCGAGCACGTCGTAGGGATGGCCGCTGTACCAGACGCCGTCCTGCGAGGTGTCGCCGTAGACGACGAGCGGCGAATCCGGGCCGGCGCCGCCGGTCACCGTGATGTGGTCGCCGCCGATGCGCGCGCCGCCGTCCTTCGTCGGGTCGTAGCCGAACACCGTCAGCGGGGCGCCGTCCTTCGGCGTCAGGGCGGTGCCCTGCAGCGTCATGACGTTACCGTCGAGTCCGGAGACCGTGAAGCCGCCGGCAAGGCCCGAGATCCAGACTTCCTGACCGACGTAGAAGCCGTCGCTCTCCCAGCTGTCGCCGGAATCGCGCGTGATGCTGGTCGTGCCGATGCTCATGCTGCCGCTGGCTTCAGTCTTGAGCGCCTCGGAGACGTGCACGTCCAGCGCTACCTCGCCGCCCGCGAAGGCCGGGCCGGACAGAATCAGCGCGGAGCCGGCGCCCCAGGTGGCGAACGCGTCGCCCGGCCGGAGCCCGGAATCGGCGTCGGCGAAGCCCAGGATCTCGCGCGTCTCGGCCTCGCCCGAGAGCTGCACGCGCTGGCCGGCCTCGTAGCCGTCGGCCTGCCAGCCGCGCCCGTCGAGGCGCGTAAGCAGGTTGCCGCCGGCGACCGTGGTGGCATCGAAGCTGCCGGAGGTCTCGATCATCAGGTTGCCGCCGCCGTGGACGACGGTGAGCGGGCCGTGCGCGCCCTGCACCCAGAACATCTCGGTGACGCCGGACTGGGCGGCCATCGGCGCGCCCTGCAGCTCCATCGTCTGCCCGTCGATCGACAGCACGCGGTACTGCACGGCGTTGTCGTAGTCGCCGACCGAGACCAGGTGGCCCTTCAGGAAGCCCAGGGCCGCCCAATCGACGCCGTCGCTGCGGGTGACGATGCCGCCGGTGGCGGTCGGGGTCACGTCCACCGCGACCGCGGACAGAACCGGGGCGTCCGTGGCGACGATCTTCTGCTCGCCGCTCAGGACCGGCAGCGGATCGCCGGTCAGGACCAGGATCGAATTGTCGTTCGGGTCGGTGACCGGCACGAATCCGCCGTGGCCGTCCGAGACGTACTTCGTCGCATCGTCGACTCTCAGGACCGTCCAGCTTCCGCTCTGGCCCGCGATGCTCACGCTCTGGCCGGGGAGGAAGCCCTGCGCTTTCCAGTCGAAACCATCGCGTGAGATCGCGCCGCCGTGGGTCCCGGCAGGCGTGAAGACGAACTCGTTCTGCGCCGAGACGAAGGCCGCCGGGTTGAGCGTGCCCGCGATGGTGAGCGTGTCGTTGCCTTCGCCCAGCATCACGTTCACCACCTCGATGGTGCTCTCGTTGCCGTCGGTGCCGAAGCCGGCGGCGCCGAAGTTGACCTTGCCGAAGCTGATGCCGCCCGGGAACACGCTCGATTCGCCGAAGGTCGGGCCGGTGATCGCGCCGAAATCGAGGTCCTCGGCCATGCCGAAGCCGCGCAGGGTGGTCTGATCCATCACGCCCGTCGTGTCGGCCTGGCTCGAGTCGTTGTAGATGTTGAGCACGTCGATCTGCTGGCTCTCCGGCGGCTGCGCGCCGATCGCGATCAGGAAGTCGTCCTTCTCGCCGGGCAGCTTGATGCCGTTGGTGAGCGAGCGGTCGGCGCCGGTCGGGCCGCCCTCGACCGCGAGCGGTCCGTTCAGCTTCGACAGCAGGTGGGTCGAGACCGGGAAGACCTTCACGCCCTGGCGCATCGGCGGCACGATGTAGTCGGTGTCCGCCTCGAGCTCGACGGTCTGCTGCACGTACCAGTCGCCGCTCGTGAACTCGACCTGCGGCGCGATCCGCACCACCTTCACGTCGATCGGACCCGCCTTCAGCCAGGCCGGCAGCGCGGTCTCGCTGGTGAACTGAAGCTTGTTGTCCTTGCTGTCGTTGTCGCCGCGGACGAGCTGCACTTTCAGCTCGATCTCGTTGGCCGGGTTCGACTGGTCGATGACGCGCACCCACTGGCCTTCGAGGAAGTTGTCGGCCAGCCAGCCGGACTCGGCGCCGGTCGCGGCGCGCGCCAGGTACTCGCCCGGGAAGAGGTTCGGGTCGGTCTGTTCGCCCCAGCTGACCATGCCTTCGAAAATCCCCTGGCGGGTCAGCTTGCTGAGCGCGACCACGTCCGCCGACTCGCCCGCGCTGCCGGACAGCGCTGCCGTCAGGGTGATCGTCTGGTCGGTGACCGAGTCGATCGTGAAGTCGCCGTCGCTGCCGTCCGAGCCGCCGACGCGGACCAGCTGGCCCGCGGCGAAGCCCTCGTCGACGAAGCTGCCGAGGTCGGCGCCCGTGCCGCGCGTGAGGGTGGCCTTGCCGCCGGCCTCGCCGAACACGACGAAGCCCTGGAACAGCTGCGTCGGACGGAAGCCGCCGATCTCGGCGTAGTCGGCCGGCGTCACGGCGACGCCGCCGATCGAGGCGACGTCAGCGAGCCCGTCGGTCACCACCGCGACGTTCACGTTGTCGGTCGGCTGGCGAGTCAGGCGGATCGTGTAGTTGTCGTTGACGCCGGACCCGGACGGATCGTCGGGCACCAGCACCGTGCTGCCGCCGCTTTCGAGCACGACCGCGCCCGAAGTCTCGTTGTCGATCACCTGGACGTCGAGCAGCTGCAGGCCCGAGCGCAGGTTGGGGAAGACGTAATCCGGGTCCGTGGTCGCGTCGTCGCGCTCGAACTTGATCAGCGCGGTGCGCGGATCCTGCCGCGTGGCATCGTCGCGCGCGTCGATCCCGACCAGGATCGGGCGGTTCCAGTCGTCGTCGGCGCCGGTGAAGGTCGCCTGCGCCACCACGACGCGGTCGTTGACCGGGTCGTAGACCGGATCGGCGACGATCGACAGCCTGGCATCGGCAAGGACGTTCGACAGGAGCATGGCCTGGTCGGCGAAGTCGTTCAGCACCACGTCGACCACCACGGTGCCCACCGGCGCCTTGGCGAGCTGGATCAGGACCTGGTCCGACAGCCGGGTGGTGGGGTTGCCCTCGATGACCAGGGTCTGCCCGTCCTCGACCCGGCTGCCGTCGAGCGGGCTGTAGCTGCCCGGCTGGATCTCGGTGATGTACATGCCCGGCGTGTCGTTGTCGTGCACCTTGACTTCGACGTTGCGCACGTCGGTGCCGTCGTAGGCCGCGACGTTCGAGATCACCGAGTGCTGCACCACCACCACGCGGTCGCCCTCCGCGCGCGCGTCGTCCGGCGCGTAGACGTAGACCGTCTGCGCGTGATCCCAGTTGGTGCTGTCGAACTTCAGCACGATGGCGCGGTTGTCGACCTGCACCGGGCTGCCGTCTTCATAGACCGTGCGCTGGAATTGCGCGTCGGTCGGAGCGTTCAGGTCGGCCGAGGTCGAAAGCCAGATCGAATCGCCCTCCCCGTTGGGCAGCGGAGCCGGGTTCGAGAACTTGTTGTCGCGCTCTTCCTGCGGCGCGCGGTCCGCGGATACGGTCACGTAGACGACCTGGTCGCCCGTCAACTGCTGGGCCAGGCGGACGGTGTAGCTGTCGGCCTGCTGCGGGCCGCCCTCGCGCACCGCGGTGAAGCCGTTGGCGCCCTCGTCGATCACGACCAGGCCCTGGTTGCTCGAGGCGACGTTGTAGTCGAAGCCGTCGACCACGAGACCGTTGTACAGCGGGTCGCCGTTCGAGCTCACCACGTGGTCGACCGCGCCGGAGGCGCCTTCCAGCTCGCTCGTGACGATGTCCGTGGTCACGTCGCCGCCGACGTTGATCGTGTCGGAGCCCAGACCGCCGATCACCCGGTAGGCCACGCCGTACGCGGTGGACTGGACGAAGAACTGGTCGTCGCCCTCCAGCCCGTCGACCTCGACCACCTCGACGTTGGCGTAGCTCACGTTGAGGCCGGCGCCGAAGATGCCGTCCTTGGTGATCGCGATGTCGTCGGCGAACTCGGTGCCGAGGATCACCAGCTTGTCGAAGCCCGCGCCGCCGTCGACCGAGACGGGGGCGTTGACGTTGTAGCGCACCTCGTCCTGCCCGCCGCCGGCGCGGATGTCCGGCGCCTGCGCGACCGAGAAGCCGAGCCCGATCTGCGGCGTCGCGACGCCGTCCTGGTCGAGCACGATCACGTTGTCGGTGAGGGTCGGCGTGACGTTCAGGTCGAGATAGTTGATCCCGCCGTCGCCGTTGGTGTCGAAGCTCGCGGGCGCGCTCACGGCCAGCTTGGCCTTGAGCCCGTCGCGCCAGTCCTGATCGATGGCGATGCTGTAGTCCTGGACATCGGTGGCGGCCAGGGCGTCCACCGCCTGGTCGACCGAATAGCCGTTGTCGAGGCGAAGCGTCTCGAGCGCATTGAGCACGGCCACGCCGGCGTCGAGGTCGGCCTTGTCGATCGTGCCGTCGCCGTTCCAGTCGAAATCGGTCGTGGCGGCGAGCGCGAAGGCGCGCACGATGAACAGGTCGTTGTCGTCGTCGCCCTCCAGGCGCAGCGCGGACTGGTTCGAGTAGACGCGGAACTCGTCGTTGCCGGTGCCGCCGTGCACCACCATCGGCGCGTCGATGCCGGCGCTCAGCCAGCCGCGCGTCGTCGCCACCAGGTTCGGGAACACGTCCTGCGCCAGCAGGTTGCCGTCGGGGATGTTGCGCTTCGCGCCGAACACCTGGCCGATCTGGAACAGGTCGTCGCCGGCGCCGCCGTCGAGCGACATGATCGCGGTCGTGTCGTCGGAGAAGAAGGCGTCGTTGCCGCCCCTGCCCTCGACGATCAGCCGGCCGTTGAGCCCGCTGTCGTAGTCGATCCGCTGGACCTCGTTGCTGTCCTCGTTGAACTGGACCGTGTCCTCGTACTCGGCCAGGTTGCCGTGCAGCAGCGCCACGTAGGCCGGCCGGTCGGCGGTCTCGCCCGGCAGGTAGGCGGCCGCGCGCATGACGAAGATGTCGTCGGTCGCGTATTTCTGGCCGTTGGCGTCGCTGCCCGAGTACGGGCTGTCGTTGCCGATGATGGTCGCCTCGTCGACGCCGTCGTCCGGCGCGCCGGTGTCGAGAATGTTGATGACGTAGTTGCGCTGATCCGCGCCGTTGCTGCCCAGGGTGTGGATCTCGTAGTAGTCGGTGCCGGCCTGGCCGTCCAGGGTCAGCGTGTGGCGCGGATCGACCGTCGGCACGCCGTCGACGACCGGCAGCTGCACCTGGGTCCCGGAGTAGGGATCCCAGTACTCGCTCACCGGCGAGGTGACCGAGGCCGTGTCCTGCAGGTAGTAGACGACGAAGTGGTCTTCGCCGTCGTCGCCCGTGGACGGGAGGTCCTGGCTGCCGTGCACGCGGGTCTCGGAGCCGAGGTAGATGTAGCCGTCCTGCCCCCAGCCGGTGGTGCCCGCGGCACCGGACGGGTCGCCGAACTGGAACTGGTCGCCGTCGCTATTGCCCCAGATATTGGTCTGCTGAGTCGGCGCGGCGGTGTCCGGCACGTAGCTGCCCACCGTGTCGCCCGCGGTGACCAGCGCGCCGGCCACGATGCGGCCGCGCAGCATCATGGTGCTGCCGTAATTCGGGTCGAGGTTGCCGTAGTCGCCGTAGATGTCGATCGAATGGGCGGCGACGATCTCGCTGTTGTCGTCGAGCGTCACGTTGTCGCCCACCTGCAGCAGGACCGAGCCGTTCTCGGCGAAGATCTGGCCGTGCGGGATATCGCGCGGCGCATCCGGATCGTTGCCCGGCGCGCGCCCGTTGTCCTCGGCGAAGCGCGCGCTGCCGGACGCGAGCAGGTCGAGGTCCTCGCCGCTCGCCGCGGATTCGCGCACCGTGAGGCGGATGTCGCCGCTGTAGGCGTGCGCGAGCACCAGGCGCAGGTTCCCGGCGGTTTCCGTGAGGTAGATGTTGTCCGAAGCCTCGAGCCCGACGTCGCCGGTGCCTCCGACCGAGGAGTCGATTTCGAGATCGTTGCCCGTCAGGCCGATGGAGGACCCGGCGCCGTTGGCGTCGATATCGATGGACACGCCGACCACGTCGGCGGCGAGATCGTTGTCGCTGTTGATGCCGCCGAGCGTGCCCTCGAGGATCGAGCCGCCCACGGTGCGCAGCGACACGTCGCCCGTCGAGTGGACGAGGTCGACCCGCATGTCGCCGACGAGGTCGTCCAGGTAGACGCCCGCGCCGCCGCCGCCCGCGGTGTCGGTGACGGTCAGCACGCCGGTTCCGTTGTTGCGGTCGACGTTGATCTCCAGGAAGTCGTCCGCCTGGCCGACGCGGCCTACGTCGGCCGGGTCGCCGCCGGTGCCGGCGGTCATGGTGATGTTCTCGCCGGTGACGTCGATCGACGGCTGTCCGTCCGCGTCTAGGATGCGCTCGGGCGAGGTGAGCGTCACGTCGCCCGCGGTCGACTGGATGTGCCCGACCAGCATGTCGCCCGCGATCTCGGTGGCGGTGATGTCGCCGTTGGTGGTGAGGAAGATCTGCGGTCCACCGCCGTCCTCGTCGACGCCGTGATTACCCGTTGCTCGATCTACATCCGTGTTGATGACGAGATTGACCGTCGTGTCGGGTTGATCCGCGCCGATCGTGATCGGGGTGGTCTTAGTAACCGGATCGAGCGCCCCGTAGGAAATGCTCGTTGTACGATAATTCCGGTTCTCGGCCCCGACATACGTGTCGTTCGTGGTCACGTGGCCGATATCGATATCGTCACCCGAACGAACCTCTGCGAAGACATAGGTGCTGTCAACCTCTGTCGCGTCTGTATTGAGCGAGCGCGCGACGAAATCATAATAATCTTCCGCGCCGGCCGGGTCGGGGCTCCAGTGCCGCCAGAAGCCGCCGGTACGGTCGTTCGGATCATTTATCGGACCGACCAATGGGTTGGTCAGGTCCGGCGGATTGAAGGTCTGCACCGTTACGCCGTCGACGTCGGACGGGTCGTTACCGGCTTTGGAGTCGTTAATCACCACATCAACGTCATCGCCCGCGGTGATCCGTTCGATCGTGACGTAAAGCGGCGTGGACGGGTCCGGATCGAAGGTGCGATCGAAATAGGTCAGGTCCATCACGGTATCGCCGCCAGCATCCGCCGTCAGCGAGATCTCGTGCACACTGATCGGATCGGTGGCTTCTACGGCGTGCTTGATGCGCAGAAGCTCGACCGCGAGTGCCTTGCGGCTCATGCCCGAAAGCGAGGACTGATTGCCGATATCGCCGGACGCGTCCACGTCGAGCGTGTTGGTGCGGATCAGGGCTTCTTCGAAAATCTGCGTCGGCAGGACGCCCGACTGCACAACAAGGTTCGCTTCGTCCGCGCGGATATTCCCGCGCTGATTCTCGATGATGGTGTCGCCGAGAGTGTTCTCGATCCCGCCAATCAAAATGATATCGCTGTCGGCAACACTGACCGGCTCGCCGGTCGCCTCGTCGTAACCGTTCAGATTACGGATCTCGACCTGGGTGCGCGGGTAGAAGAGGTTCAGATCGAACTCGAACGTGTTGCCGACCGTATTGGGGTTCTGCGCGGTATTGCCCGCAGACCCGGCGCCGTCGTATTTGATATCGTCGACCTTCACGTCCACGGCCGCCGATCCGTCGATCGTGTCGATATGGTTGACGACCAGATCCCAGTCGGACTCGTTGACGATCCTCACGTAGTCCCAGGACCTCTGGCTCTCGACCAGACCCTTATTTCCCCAGATTACGCCGTCTTCCTCGCCGGGAATCGCGTTGGCGTAGAACGTCGCATTGCCAGCGTGATCGAAAATGATGTCGTCAAGAATGACCTGCTTATTGCTTTCGCTCAACTGGTCCCCGACACCCTTGCCCGCATTCACGCCGAGGAAGTCGATGTTGGTCAGTTGGGTGATCGTGCCGGTTTCGTCGATCACCAGCTCGGGGTTGGGCTCGCCCACCAGGATCACGTGGGATTCCCAGAAGATCTGGCGATCGGTAGTGCGCGTGCCGGAACCGTCGCTTGCGCCGCCCCGCTTCGGCCCGATGAAAGCGCCGCCCTTCCGCACCGAGGCATCATGCCGGATGTTCTCGGCCGGCGTGGTGGCATTCACCGTGAGCTGGGCGGTCTTGAGCAGCGCCTCCCACGCACCCTCGATCCTGGCAAGTGTGTCGAGCGAAACGGAAGCGTTGGTGTTGGTATCGCCGGCGAAGGCATAGAGGCTCGTATCGCCGCGCGCATAGTTGTCGATCTCGGAAATCGTCCCCTCGATCAGGATCGACTCGTTGCCTTCGACGTAGGCGCTGTCCTCGGGGCCTCCATTAGGTATGCCTTCAAGGATAACTTCGCTGTCCCCCTTGAGGACGGTGTCGGAGTCGGCATAAGCGCCACCACCAGCGCCGCCGACGTCGGTCTCGGCATAGGCGCGCGCCTTCAGCTTGTCGAAATCGGACACGATCGTGACGTTGGTCCCGATCAGATCGGCGGCGCCCTGGATCGTGATCCGGTTCACACCCGGCGCCGGTGAATTCGGTGTCGTTCCGTCGAGCCGCCTCGCGTCACGGTCACTGTTCCCGACATAAGCCACGGAATCGGCCGACGCTCCGGCGCCAAGACCACCCGCATCCATTGCGGATTCGGCAATCCCGATTTCGCTCGCACCACTGCGGATGTCGATATTGGTGCCTGCGGTCAGGTTGCCGTTGATGAAGGTCTCGTGTTTGAAGTTAAGGTCGGAACGGGAGTCACCGTTTCCGCCGGCAAACACGCCGCCATTGCTGGACTCGGAGAAGGTATCGACCTTCGAATAGGCGACCACGTCCACACTGATTCCATACAGCGCCTCGATGTTCGCGTTGGAACCAATCGACAGGTTCGTGTAGTGCGTGCCCCGAGCGTCAGCCTGGGCGTTGCCGACGGATATCGCGCCGCCGCCCGCGCCGTCGGACACCGCGCTGACGCCGAGCGTGCTGTCGATGCCGATGATTACGCCATAGCCATCGACATTCTTGCCGGCCGCGAACAGGTTCGCGCCGCCGGCGATCGCCAGGTTCGTGTCGACAGTCTGATCGGCTTCCGCACCGGCACTTCCGACGTGGATCGCGCCACCACCGACTCCTGTGGCGGTCGAGCTGACGGTGCCGTCGCCCGACGGCGCGCCGGCGAACCCTTTTGCGCCGCCGATGCCGTTGAACGCCCCCGGCAGCGAGCCGGTCAGGTCCACCACCAGGTACTGGTTGCTTCCCCCGGCCTGGTTTTTCAGGTCCTCGCCTTCGGCGACGAATTTGTGGGTTCCTCCCGAGCCGCTGCCGAGACCCGTAACGGCGACGCCATTGACGTCCTCGAGCTGGAAGCTGGTGGGGGTGCGGTTCACGACGAAATAGACCTGCCCTTCCGTCAGGCCGCTGATGGCCTCGTTCTCGACCGCGCGGAGCGAGTGGACCGTGGACGGATCCGTGCTGTCAAACACGAGGTTGAACGGTGACGGCGGCACGAACACGTCGTCGTCCGGATTGCTCAGGTCGTTAAGGTCCCAATATCCCGTGGCCGCGCTCGGCGACGAGGCCAGACGGATATAGTTCGGGTCGTACGCAAAGGTGCCGTCGCTCTGCTTCGCTCCGCCGTTTGCGATGTAATAGGTCGCCCCGTTCACCAGCCTGCCGCCGCCGATATAGTCGATTCCAAGCCCGTTGGTGCGGTAGACCACCGCATCGCCCAGCGAGAAGCCGTGGCTCGGAATGTAAATGCGGTCGCGTAGGTTCGCGTTCGTCTCCTCCGAGACGGTTCCGTTGCTGGTGTCGATCGTCGCATCGACCAGGTTCGCACCGAAGGTCTTCGGCGGAACAAGGCGATAGACCACAGGCTGGGTCGGATCATCGAACGGGTTGGACGCGTTGATGGTGTCGCCGCCGGTCACGTTCCCGCGGTTGAACGTTGCCGTGTCACCGTAGTCGGATTCCGCTACAAGCCGGATATGGTTCGCGTCGACCACCGTCACCCGGTATTTCTGACCGTTGTTCAGGCCATCGACCGTGGAACCCGAATTCGAGTGATAGAAGACGGCATCGCCGGTCTCGAATGTATGGCCGGGGATGTAGATCGTATCGTTGCTTGTATTGACATTACTACCCGAGAACACGTCACCGAGATAGACCGCGCTCGGAGTCTTGGTGATCACGGAATACTGGCGCCCGTCGGTAAGCCCGCCCTCGGTCGCGCCCTCGACACTCGCCGCGTAACTGATGGTCGCGCCGGTCGTGAGCAGGGTCGGCAGTCCGAATTCGATGAAATTGGTGTCACCGGGGTTCTGCGCTCCCGCCCCCGGATTGCTCGCGTTGACGGACTGGATGGATCCGTCGGAAACGTTCTGCGCCGACTTGCCCTGGTTGGCGGTCAGACTCAACGTCGTGCCCGCGGAGACGTTATGGGCCGCCCCCACGTTCAGGTCGACCAGGCCGAGCGAGCGCGAGCGCGGATTGATCGCGGCCACATCGATCGCACCGCCCGTTCCGGCACGCGACTTGGAATCCGCATCCGTAATCAGGTTGGCCGACACGTCAACTGCGCCGCCAACGTCGATGTCGGTCGCGCTGTCCGCGAAATTGAGCGTCAGGTCGGTGTCCGTTTCGGCTTTGACCGTGCCATCCGCACTGACGTTGACCGCTCCGCCGCTCGCGACGCCAAAAGTCGCCTCCGACGCGCCAAGGGTCTGGGCGGTAATGCCGAGATTGTTCGTCTTCTCGCCCACGCCATCGTCGACATCGGCGTAGAACGACAGCGTAGTGGAGCCCAGCGCCGTGGCGAGAGCATCGCCGGTCGAGACCGCGATGGCGCCGCCACCGGCTCTCGAGAAGCCCGCATAGGCGGTATTGGAATGGTAGGCCGAGACGTTAACGTCTCCACCGTCGGTCGTCAGCATCGTGCCGTGGGCAATCGACACGTTCATCGTGGAATTCGCGTCCACGTCGACAGAGCCGGTCGACACGCTCAGCGCGCCGCCGGAGGCGCTTCCTGCAAGGCCGATCGCACCGCGGCCGTACTTGCTTCCGCCATCCTGGTCGACGAATGACTTCGTGGTCTGATCGTAGTTTATGTAGGCGCCGATGTTGATATTGTCGGCGGCGCTGATCGATCCGCCGGTGCCGACTTTCAGGTCGGCCGAGCTGTTGAAGGCAACCGTCGCGCTGCTGGAACTCACGTCCACCGCCGCACCCTGCGTGCTGGTTGCCGTGCCACGGGCCTGGCCGTCAAGGTCGATCAGGAAATCGAAATCGCCGCTCTGGACGTCGATGGTGACGTTGTCGCCGATCTCGCCATTGACGGCACTGTTGTTGGTCGCATTGCTCGTCATCCCGCCGCCGGCAACGCCGATGCTGAAGGTGTAGCCTTCGGACAGCGACTCGGCCGTGGAAGTCAGATTGGCACTGGCGTCGATACCGCCGGAGGTCGTGGTAATTCTGGTCGCCGCGCCGCCCGCGGCGCCGATCCAGATATTGGCAGAGCCGTTGTCGGTGGCGTACGAATCCAGCAATGAAATGGACGCCACGAGCGAGCCACCGCCGTTCGTGGTCGAAGCGTCGGCCGTGGTCGTGCCGATCGCCTGCATGAGAACGTTGGTCGCTTCCACGGTGGCGCCCGCATCGATCCCGGCCGACGTCTTGCCTGCGGTATTGGCGTTTACACTGGCCTTGCCCAGCGTAAACACGCCCGCTCCAGCACCGTTGCTGGCGGTCGGGATGGCCTCGGAGGTTCCGTTGGCTTTGATTTCCAGCGCCCCGGAAAGGTTGAGGGTCGAGTCGCCGACGTAGGCTTTGGTGTCGTGATCCGAATTCACCGTGATGTCCGTGATCGCGATATCGGCGATACCCGATCCGGCGCCGCGGACGATGTCGGAATCCGCGGTTGTGTTCGACTCCGCATCCAGCCGAACCAGCCCGGCATTGACGATGCTGTTGTCGCCCACGTAGGCGCGCGTGGCCGATGCCTGCCCGGTACCCGCGCCGACCGTCGAGGTCGCGCTCATCGTCTGAACGTTGGCGATCCCCGCACCGCTGCCCGAGTCGATCCTGGAGGCGGCTAACGGCGTGCCGCCCATGCTCGTATCAGCGGTGGCGATCACGGAGCTGTCGCCTAGATTCAGGATCGAGTCGTCGCCGATGAAGGCCTCGGTCTCGCGGCTGGCCTTGGCCGTGGCGGACAGGCTGCCGATATCGGCCAGCCCGGAGCCGCTTCCGCTGCCGCTGGTCGCACGCGACTGCGCGACGAGTTCGTCCGCGGTGAGATTCACGTTGCCGGAGTGCAACGTGGTCAGGCCGCCAATGTAAGCCCTGGTCTTGCCGAGCAGCTGCGAATCCGTGTCCAGATGCACGTACTGGGCCAGTCCCGCACCTGAGGCGTTGCTCGATACCGCGACGGCCCGGCTGCGGCCGACGGCATTGGCGTCGATCTCGAGGCGCTCTTCCTTGGCGGGATCGGGATCGGGAACGCCAATGTTGATATTGGCCCGGTCGAGGCTGGTCGTGTCGGCATTGCGTCCGACATAGGCCTCGATGACGTTGTTCGTGATCGCCTGCGGGCTCAACAGAATGCCCGCCCCGAGGCCCGAGACTCCGAAATTGCTCAGCTCGGAATCGGAACGCGCGTCGGCGTCGGCCTCCAACTTCAGGTTGGCTCCATGCAGGGTGATGCCGTCATTCACGAACGAACGGGTGGTCCCGCCAGCCGTTGCGTTCGGTTCTAGACTGGTTACGTTGATGCCGAGTGATCCGCTCACGCCGTCGACATCCCCGATTGCGTCGATGTCGGAATAGGCCTTCACGGTCAGCGGGCCCGCGGTGTTGGTGATGTCGATCACCGCGTTCGGGTCGCCGCCGCCGGTGGTGTTCAGGGACGCGCCGAGAAAGGCCTCGACGGTTCCGGAGACGGTTGCGTTAGCGCCGAGGTCCTGGCCTCCGCCAAGCAAACTGATATCGAGCGAGGATGCGGAGGCGTCGGCCTTGTAGGTCACGCGATCCGAGTCGCTGCTGCCCGCAACAATATCCAGGGTTGCCGCGTGGATGCCGACGCCGTCGCGGACGTAGGCGCGGGTCGCACCGTCAACCAATGCGGTGGGAAGGAATCGGGTGATGCTGATCCCGCCGAATTTTGCGCCGTCGATGTTCGCCGTGGCGTTCATCGTGGCATCGGCCGTGATGTCGATGTTCGAGGCGTTGATCGCCGTCGGGATGTTGGTCGCCATCACACCGACGAGCGGATCGGCGAGCGTCATGCTCAAGGCGCCTGCAAAGGCCTCGGTGCGGCTCGACACCGTTGCGTCGGCCGTGCTGAAACCAACTGCGGCCAGACCGCCGAATTCGGCCGAGAAGTTGTCCGCGAAGGCGGTATCCAGCGATGTCGCCTTGATGTCCACGTTGCCAGCGTTTAGCGTTGCGCCTTCTCCCACATAGGCGAAGGTCTTGCCGTTGACAGTCGCCACCGTCTTCGAGTCGGTAGCGCCGAAGGCCAGCGAGAATCCCAACGCCGTGCTATCGGCCGTTGCATTTAGGTTCGCGTCCGCCAACACGTTCAACGCCTGATTGCCAGATTCGCCTATGCTGATAATCGCCGCGACCGGTGATGTTTCGGCGCGGCTGCCGACGTAGGCCGCGGTTTCGCGAGTCACGTTCGCCGTGAAATCGGTGACGCCGATTCCGGCGAGGAGCCCACCCCCCAGCGCGATCCCTTGCGGATTGGCATAGGCGTCGCTGTCGGCTGTGACGTCGACCGCTCCCGCAGAGCTGATGGTGGAGGCGCCGCTCAGGTAAGCCCGCGTCGCACCCGCGACAGAGCCCACTGCCTTGACCGCGGATGCGGCGATACCGGTCGAGAACGAAAACCCGCCGACATCGGGCTTGGCATAGTGCATGCTGTGCGCGTAGACGTTGGCCTCGTCGCTCGCGGTCAGCATCGATGCATTGACCCCCGCCTCGACCGTGTTCGTAACGTTCACAGTCGCAACTCCACCTGCCGCGGAAATTCCACCGAGGGCGGCGGAAACCGAGACGAGATTCATGCTGGTCGCGTATCCCGTCTCGCTGTGGAGCGATTGCGCGATCACATTGATCTCGCCGCCAACCATCGGATTGGCATCGTAGGCGCCCTTCGCCTCGACCGTACTGTTCTCGATCGTCGCCGAAATGTCGCTGTTGATCGTGTTGGTCACTTCGCCGGCGCCAATGGCCACCGCGGCCCCGAAGGCGACCGACACGGACACGGCATCCAGATCTATCGTCGAGTCGGCACCGTTGTCGTTGGCTTCGACCGTGACAGCATTCCCGGAAATGACATTCGAACCGTTCGCGATCGTGGCCGTCACTTCCTGGTTGATCGTATTCGTGGCAGATGCGCCGGCGCCCGCAGCCGACAGACCAATCGGGGACCCGCTGAACGCAACCGATACCGCGACGGCAGTGTTCGTCACCTTACTTGTCGAGAGCGCCGAGACGGTCACGTCCTTGTCGTCTTGGCTCTCGACCCGGCTAGCCTTGATGGAGGCCCGCGTCGCGCCGTTAAGCCCCAGGGAGACCATCGCGCCGGCGAGGCTGACCGACGCTCCGGCAACAGCCGAGAAGCTTGCCGCTACCGAAACAGCGCTCGACGTGCCTTCGACCGTAACGTTGTCCCTGGCCTTGACATCGACCTTGCCGCCGGCTCTGACACCGTCGTCTGTATCCAGCGCCAAGGGAACGTCGTCAAAATC
>Ga0210077_1000144_pt1 | contig 34073 bp, 29 predicted proteins | sample RushMan_CattailN_5_FD_185556 | JGI IMG/M metagenome (GOLD analysis project Ga0210077, IMG submission 185556) | Wetland microbial communities from San Francisco Bay, California, USA, that impact long-term carbon sequestration -... | ecosystem: Environmental > Aquatic > Marine > Wetlands ... | reverse complement strand
ATAACGAAAAGGACTGGCTCATCGAACATTTTTATTTTAACGGTCATATTGCTTCGGTGGTAAAAAACCATGCCGATACACACTGGACTTTGGTTTAACCCCAACTGAGGCTTTAGATCCAATTGGATCAACTTTTTATTTAGGAGGTTGATATATGGCGGATTCGAAGTTACATGATGCGGCTGTTGAACGGTTTAAACTTTTTCAGGATGAGATATTGAAAAGTCATAAAGACAACATTCATTCCATCACGATCACGGGAAGTTCATTAACGGATGATTTTGATCCTGAAAAGTCGGATGTCAATTCAGTATTGGTCCTTGATAAAATGGATTTGGGGTTCCTTGAAGTACTTGCGTCTTTAGGAAAAACACACGGCAAAAAAGGAATTTCAGCGCCATTGATCATGACGCCTGAATACATCGTGCGTTCTCTGGATGTATTTCCCGTCGAATTTCTGAACATAAAACTGCTTCACGAGACCCTGTTTGGTGAAGACCTCTTTCAGAATCTTGAGATTGACCGGAAGGATCTCAGGATGCAGTGCGAAAGAGAGCTGAAAGTCAGATTGATCGGTCTTAGACAAGGGTATATTTCTGCCATGGGCCATGTCAAACTTCTTTCCGATCTGTTTATCAATACCATTTCAGGATATATTCCTCTTTTCAGAGGTATTATCCTCATTTTCGGAAAGGAGCCGCCGTTAAGAAACGAGGAGGTATTGCAGGTCCTTGAAACAGTTTCCGGCGTCAATGCCCAAGTATTCGGAACCATATTAAAGCAAAAACGGCAAAAGACAAAACTGGCGATCACACACCTAAATGCAATTTTTAAAGACTGCTATGCCGCGGTAGAAAAACTGGGAGATATAACAGATGGCATTGAGGACTAAACCTAAAGCGTTCATAACAGCCGTTTTTATTTGCTTTTTGTTTGTATCTGTCGGCCGGCCGGCAAATATTCCGGAAAAGCCGCAAAAATATGTGGTGGATCTGGCCGGCATTATCAACGATGCCGTGGAAAACCGATTGAACGGATACCTTCAGGAACTCGAGCAAAAAACAACCGCGCAAATGATTGTTTTAACCATCCCGGACCTCGGCGGTGAATCCATCGATGACCTTTCAATCAGCATCGCCAATGACAAATGGAAACTTGGCCAAAAAGGAAAAGACAACGGCGTACTCTTTTTGGTTGCGCTTAAAGATCGAAAGTACAGGATCGAAGTTGGATACGGTCTCGAGGGGGTCCTCCCGGACAGCCTTGTCGGTAGTCTCGGTCGAAAGCTGCTGGTGCCTTATTTTAGAAAAGGCGACTATTCAGACGGAATCTATGCCACCACCCTTGCAGTGGCCAACATCATTGCCAAACACTACGGGGTTAAAATAACAGGAATGCCTTCAATAAATTACCGCTCTCAACCGGTATCAGGACGCAACCCCTCCAGCCTGTTTTCCACCCTCATCGCCATCGTGTTTTTCATTATTTTGGGGATATTGTTTATCCGAAATCCAAGAGCTTTTCTGTTGTTTCTGCTGTTTTCTTCCATGGGCGGCAGAAGCGGGCCATGGGGCGGCGGCGGTGGATTCGGCGGCGGTGGCTTCGGAAGTTTCGGCGGCGGCGGCGGTGGTGGATTCGGCGGCGGGGGGGCATCCGGAGGATGGTAGTTAGTATCCATTTTGGACTCATGGATGGACACTATCTAGTGGTTTAGACGCAATTAAAAAGCTGGAATAATGTCATTTGGAGCTCAAGGTAAAATTTGGGTTGAAGATAAAATTTAAAAATGGATAATATCCTTTAAAAACCAACATTCCAACATTCCATTGTTCCATATTCGGGGAAAACGTTAAAGTTTCAAAAAGTGTCTCATATTTTCATTAAGTTGTAGAAATTTCAAACGCTTAATTATTGTTTATCGGAGGATCATTATGTCAAAACAGATGAAAACCATACTTATCATCGTGGGAATTGTCGTACTGGTCGGGGTTATGGCGATCGGTAATATTATTTCCGGTTATAACCGGGTCATTACCATGGATGAAAATGTTAAGGGCAAATGGGCACAGGTGGAAAACCAGCTTAAAAGAAGATACGATCTGATTCCCAATTTGGTTGCAACCGTAAAAGGATATGCATCGCATGAAAAAGAAATTTTTGAAGATATTGCACAGGCTCGAACCCAGTATTTTCAGGCCAAAGATGTAAAAGGCAAAATCAATGCCTCAAACCAGCTTGAAGGTGTGCTCTCAAGACTCCTTTTGCTGCAGGAAAGATATCCGGTACTCAAGGCCAACGAATCATTTCTTAAACTTCAGGACAGTCTGGAAGGAACTGAAAACAGGATTGCCGTTGAACGGAAACGATACAATGACTCTGTTCAGATCCTGAACACCTACATCCGCACATTCCTCGGAAGATTCTATGCCACCATTGCAGGTGTCTCAAGCGCAACATACTATCAAGTGCCCGAAACAGAAAAAGCCGTTCCCAAGGTGAAATTTTAAAAAAGTGTGTTTGACATCGATAAAAGACATCCTATAATAAAGACAGACCGGTCGGTCTTTATTCCTGTTTTATTTACGATTATTTAGGGCTGTAAATAATGGAGGCAAATCCATGAATCAAAATACATTCAAGGCAATGGTGGTGAGAGAGAGAGAAAACAACCAATTTGTCAGAGAAATCAAAAATAGGACTCTTGATGATCTTCCGCCGGGAGATGTGCTCGTCAATGTCAAGTATTCGTCTCTAAATTACAAGGATGTTCTTTCCACCCTGGGAAACAGGGGCGTTACCAAGAAATATCCGCACACCCCCGGAATTGACGCCGCAGGAATCGTGGCGGAAAGCCGAAGCAAGGATTTCAATGTCGGAGATGAAGTCATCGTCACCAGCTATGATCTCGGAATGAACACCTCCGGAGGTTTCGCCCAATACATACGCGTCCCCGCGGATTGGGTCGTCAAGATGCCCGAGGGTCTCTCCCCCCGGGAGAGCATGATATTCGGCACGGCAGGTTTCACGGCAGCGCTTTCGGTTTATCGGCTGGTCGACTACGGCGTTACCCCGGATATGGGACGTATACTGGTTTCCGGTGCGACGGGAGGTGTGGGAAGTATAGCGGTTTCCATACTTGCCAAAGCCGGCTATGACGTTGCAGCGGTGAACGGTATCATCGATGAAACGGATTTTTTATTAGAAATCGGCGCCAAAGAAGTTATCAGTATTGAAGGGGCCACCGACGCCACCGGAAAGCCGCTTCTTAAGGGGCTTTGGGCCGGCGGGATTGATACCATCGGCGGCGAAATACTGGCAACGATGATCAAATCAATACAGCTTCACGGTGGGGTTACCTGCTGCGGGAACGTCGGGTCGCATGATCTGCCTTTGACCGTCTATCCTTTTATTTTGAGGGGGGTAACACTGATGGGAATCGACTCGCAGAATTGTCCGATGCCCCTTCGCTTAAAGGTATGGAATAAAATAGCCAGCGATTGGAAACTGGGGCGTCTTGAGCTCTTGACCACCGAAGTTTCCTTGGATGAACTGAGCGGGCGAATCGATTTCATCCTTCAAAGAAAGCATAAAGGAAGAACCATCGTAAAACTGCCGGAATAGTTGCCTCCACCTAATAGGCGCCATATTTAAGGCTCTCAATAATATAAATATAAAAGGCCATAACCAAAATTTCAATATATTGACTGGTAAGCTATAGCACCTGTTATTCATTCTGAAACAAGAAAACGGGAAGGCTTTATAGAAAAACTATGCCTCCCCGTTTCTTACTGAAGGGCTCAGCAAAAGGGCTATTTTTTCTTTGCTGCCGTTTTCTTTGCTGCCGTTTTCTTTGCTGCTGGTTTCTTTGCTACTGTTTTCTTTGCTGTTGTTTTTTTAGTTGCAATTTTTTTAGTTGCAGTTTTTTTGGCGGCTGGTTTCTTTGCTGCTGGTTTTTTAGTTGCTGTTTTTTTCTTCGCAGTTGCCATAGGTGGTACCCTCCCTCGATGTTTAAAATATTAAGAACATCATATAGCCCTTCAGTCAGAAAATAATAATCGCTTAAACCATGCATTTTGTATTCTGGTTTAGATATGCTACAATATACAGTATGTCAAGATTCTAATAAACTAAATTTTTAATTTTTTTTAACAATATTGATGCGACTCCGATAAAATAGATTGAACATCCGTATCAAAAAGATTAACTTGTATTTATTAAAAAGTAGGAGAATGTAAAATTCATAATTAAATTCAAAAAATTACAACACTAAAGAAAGGAGGTAAAACATGAACAAAGCAGATTTAGTCAACGAGGTTGCCAAGGCTTTAAAAACCAAAAAGGATGCCCAGGCGGCTGTGGACGTTGTCCTTTCAAGCATTACTGAGGCACTGGGAAAAGGAGAGGATGTATCACTGGTAGGGTTCGGCACATTTAAGGTGGCAAAAAGGGCGGCTCGTAAAGGCAGAAATCCTCAAACCGGAGAAGAGATATTTATTGCGGCAAGCAAAGTCCCAAAGTTTGTTCCGGGAAAACCTTTGAAGGAAGCTGTAAAATAATTATTTATTCGCAGCAAGGCAGGGGCCAGCAATGGCGCTGTTTTCATTGTTCAGCATGCCATTGCCGCCTGTTGCCGGGGTTTTATTCAGAAGTGGCATGGGATAAAGAAAGGAAAAGCGCTTTCAGATCAGGAGATACAGTTTCTGGTCGAATTGATAATGGGATGGATTGAAGGATAAACTCGTTTTTCAATCACGTGTTGTTATGGATAAGCAAGGTCAGCCAAGACACATCATTCATTTGGATATGGATGCCTTTTATCCCTCGGTTGAGGTGCTGGACAATACTGCCTTAAAAGGTAAACCGGTTATAGTCGGTGGCAGCAAGGAAAGAGGGGTGGTGGCATCCGCCTCATACGAGGCTCGAAAATTTGGGGTTCACTCTGCCCAACCTATTGCCAAAGCAAAACGCCTTTGTCCTCATGGAATCTTTTTACCTGTCAGAATGTCAAGATACCAGGAAGTCTCTGAACAGGCATTTGAAATATTTCGTCGTTTTACACCTTTAGTTGAGCCTGTATCTATTGACGAAGCATTTCTTGATGTAACCGGTTCCATACGTCTTTTTGGTCAGCCCGAGAACATCGCGAGAAAGATCAAGCAAATAATTTTAAAAGAGACTGGCCTGACAATTTCAGCCGGCGTTGCTCCTTCAAAATTTATGGCAAAGATTGCTTCTGACATGGATAAACCGGACGGTTTAACTGTTGTACATCCCGATGGCGTCAGAGATTTCTTAGATCCACTTCCGATCAACAAAATGTGGGGGGTTGGAAAAGTGACACAGCAACTCCTAAGTCGCCTCAATATCCATACATTTAAGGATTTGAGACAATCGCCGGTCAATGTGTTGGAGAATAAATTCGGGAAACAGGGTGCCAAAATACATTTGCTGGCCATGGGAATAGATGAACGAGGCGTGATACCTGAACATGATGTAAAATCTATCGGTCATGAGGAGACTTTTTTAAAAGACATCGTGTCATTGGATGTTGCTCAAAAAGAGCTCCTTGCTTTGGGGAATAAAGTGGCTCGACGGATGCGGCATGAGGGGCTAAAAGGAAAAACCGTCACATTGAAGGTCAAATATTTTGATTTTGTTCAGGTCACCCGGTCGGCAACTTTACCTAGATTCACGGATGATGGTTCAGAGATATATTCAGTTGCTTGTCGTCTTTTGGAAAAGACTGAGGCAACGAAAAAACCGATCAGGCTTTTAGGGGTTTCTTTGTCCCAGCTCAGTTTTTTAGGTAGTGGCACCCAGCTTCCTCTTTTTGACCAAGACCCGTCATCTCAAAAACATCAGAGAATGAATATTGTTTTGGATTCGTTATACGAAAAATTTGGTGATAAAAGCGTCGTTCCCGGCATGCTTTTAAAGGATTAGATTTATTGCCACTTGTATTGGGTTTAGTTTCACTCCGATTTACTTTGAAATCTATCCTGTAGGTTGGAAATAGGGTTGGAATTCTAAACCGTATAGAACGAAAAAAGAGTTTAGATATCTACCTAACCGCTTGTAATTATTGTTGATGGAGTGACGGGACTTGAACCCGCGACCTTCCCGTCAAGTCCGACGGGACGCTCTAACGAGAAGCTTCAAGAAAAAATGGCGGGAGTGACGGGACTTGAACCCGCGACCTCCGGCTTGACAGGCCGGCGCTCTAACCAGAGCTGAGCTACACCCCCAAGTGGTTAATGATTTGAAATCTATCTTAAAGGGAATAAGCGTTAACTCTCGCGATCTTCCCGTCAAGCCTGACGGGACGCTCTAACCAGAGCTGAGCTACACCCCCAAGTGGTTCGTACTTTAAAACGCTCGAATTGGCTTTTATCAATTCGTTTTAAGATAGTCAATCAAATTGGTAGGCGGAACAGGGCTCGAACCTGTGACCCTCGGCTTGTAAGGCCGATGCTCTCCCAACTGAGCTACCCGCCCGAATAACTGCCGCGAAACCTTGGTCTCGCGGCTAATTTTTCCTTGTGATCCCCAAAGGAGCTAACTGCTAACAATTTAAAGATATGAAGTCAAGCCTTAAATCGGCTTTAAGAATGGTTTTTTGCTTAAAGAAAAATTCAGATCAAAGCGGATCTCTGATCTTTATCCATCTTCTTATCCATCTCATCGCCCATCACTTCAAATGGAATATCATGTCCTCTAAAAAGTGTATCCCCTGATTCCAGAATCAATGCATGGGGCAGTACCTCGTCCATATGGTCAACAAAAACAATCTTGATCTCTTTTAAGACCTTGGGCGGTATATCCTTTAAGTTCTTTTCATTTTCCTTGGGAATAATGACCTTTTTGATACCGCCTCTGTGGGCAGCCAAAATTTTTTCTTTGATACCGCCGATAGCCAGCACCCGGCCCCGCAAGGTTATTTCGCCGGTCATGGCGATATCATGATGTACCGGCCGCCTTGTCAACGCCGACACCAAAGAGGTGCACATTGAAATTCCTGCAGATGGTCCATCTTTTGGAATTGCGCCTTCGGGGATATGGATATGAATATCATTTTGTCTGTAAAACTTGGGATTTATAGAAAGGTTTTCCGCTCGCGACCGAACATAGCTGACCGCCGCCTTAGCAGACTCTTGCATGACATCTCCCAGTTTGCCGGTCATGATCAATTCTCCCTTGCCGGGCAGTATCAAGGTTTCAATGCATAGCAATTCGCCGCCCACCTGGGTCCATGCAAGCCCGGTGACAATGCCGACCTGATCTTTTTCTTCTATCTGGCTTTCTTTATACGTCGGCGGTCCCAAATATTTCTGAACTGAATTGGCCGTAATTTTAAATGACTTGGATTTTTTATTTTTTACAATTTCTCTTGCTATCTTGCGGCATATCGAAGAGATTTCACGTTCAAGATTCCTCACGCCCGATTCTCTGGTATAACGACGAATGATCATCAGTATCCCATTTTTGGTAAATTGAACATTTTGATCTTCCAGTCCGTTCATTTTGATCTGTTTAGAGATCAAAAAGTCTGTTGCTATGTGATATTTTTCATATTCCGAATACCCGGGAAGGCGTATGATTTCCATCCTATCCTGCAGTGGAAGGGGTATCTCGGGCAGGGTATTGGCCGTTGTTATGAAAAGGATGTCCGAAAGATCATAATCAACATCCAGGTAGTGGTCATTGAAGCTGTAATTTTGTTCAGGATCGAGCACTTCCAAAAGGGCGGCCGAAGGATCCCCGCGGAAATCCATACTCATTTTATCCACTTCATCGAGACAAAAGACCGGGTTATTGACCCCGACTTTTTTCAAGGATTGGATGATCTTGCCGGGCATTGCCCCAATATAGGTGCGCCGGTGTCCCCGAATTTCAGCCTCGTCCCTGACGCCGCCCAGGGAAAGGCGTACGAATTTTCTTCCTGTGGCCCTGGCAACGGATTTGGCCAAAGAGGTTTTGCCGACCCCCGGCGGACCCACAAAACAAAGTATCGGCCCCCGAATTTTTTTCATTAAGCTCTGAACGGCAAGATATTCCAGGATGCGTTCCTTTGGTTTTTTCAGGCCATAATGATCTTCTTCCAGTATTTTATCCGCTTCATCGAGATCCTGTCGTACATGACTTCTCTCAAACCACGGAAGACTGATGAGCCAGTCGATATACCCTCGAACCACCGTCGCTTCGGCGGACATGGGCGTCATCATCTTGAGCTTTCTAAATTCATGTCTGACTTTCGCGGCAGCTTCCTTGGCCATCTTTTTACGTTTGATCCGCTTTTCGAGATCTTTGAGTTCATCGCTGTGATCGTCTTCAGTACCGATTTCCTTCTTAATCGCCCGCATCTGTTCATTCAGATAGTAATTCTTTTGCGTTTTTTCCATCTGTTCTTTGACGCGGCTTTTTATCCGCTGGTCCATTTTGAAAATATCGATTTCCATTTTAACCAGGCTTAGAAGGAGAGACAGCCTCTTTTCCAGGGAAATCGTTTCTAATAGCTGCTGCTTATCTTCGTTTTTAAATGAAAAATGAGCGGCCATCGTATCGACCAGCTTTGAAGGGTCCGAGATGCTGGAAACACTTTTCACAAGATCTTTAGACAGGCTTTTGTTTATCTTGGCATACTCGTCGAAACTTTTGGTTATCGCCCTGACCAAGGCTTCGCCTTCTGCGCGCGAGACATCTGTTTCGGCGATCAGTTCCAACTCCACCTGGAAAAAGTCTTTGTTGGGTATAAAATGCTCGATGGAAGCTCTGTTTTTCCCTTCTACCAGGGCTTTTACCGTTCCATCGGGCAGCCTGAGCAGTTGCAGAACGCTGGCAATGGTTCCGATTTTACTGATGTCTTTTTCGCCGGGATTGTCAATTCCCGCCTTTTTCTGGGTGGAAAGAAACACCCTTTTGTCATGGTTCATTGCATCCGTAAGGGCGTTCACCGATTTCGACCGTCCGACAAAAAGCGGCGCAACCATGTGAGGAAAAACCACAATATCCCTTAATGGCAACAGGGGAAGCAATAGTTTCGGCGATTCAGGATTATCATCTTTGAAAAATTTCTGTAAACTAATCATAATAAACGTTTATACTCCCATTCATCCGTCTTGCGCTTTTTTTCGGGGTTGTTCAAATAACAAGATCGGATCTTCCTGATTCATCACCGTATCTTCTCCGATGACACATTCCTTGACATTTTCCATGGAAGGAATCTCGTACATGACATCGAGCATACATTTTTCCATAATGGCCCGAAGCCCTCTGGCGCCGGATTTGCGTTTTATGGCCAATTCGGCAATAGCCGAGAGCGCGCTATCCGTTAGCCGAAGATTAATTCCTTCCATCTCCATGAGTTTTTTATACTGTTTTATCAGGGCATTTTTCGGTTCCTGCAATATCCGGATCAATGCCGGCACATTTAATTCACCCAGGGTTGCGATAACAGGAAGACGGCCCAAGAACTCCGGAATCAAACCGTATTTAATCAGGTCTTCGGGCAGAACCATTTTGAGGATTTCACCGATACTTTTTTCTTCCTGTTTGACGATTTTGGCCCCAAACCCCATGACTTTGGAGCCCAGCCGTTGCTGGACGATCTGGTCCAGTCCGTTAAAGGTTCCACCGCAGATAAACAGGATGTTGGAGGTATCGACTTTAACAAAATCCTGTTGGGGATGCTTTCGACCTCCCTTTGGCGGAACACTGGCGGTGGTGCCTTCAATGATTTTCAATAATGCTTGTTGGACACCTTCTCCCGAAACATCACGGGTAATGGAGGGGTTGTCGGATTTCCGCGCGATTTTGTCGATTTCATCAATATATACAATGCCGCGTTTTGCCTTTTCTACGTCATAATCCGCATTCTGCAGGAGGGCAAGAATGATATTTTCAACATCTTCTCCGACATAACCGGCTTCGGTAAGGCTTGTCGCATCTGCAATCGTAAAGGGTACATTCAAAAATCTGGCAAGCGTCTGCGCCAGCAACGTCTTACCACACCCGGTCGGTCCGATAAGGATAATGTTGCTCTTCTGGATCTCAACATCTCCTGCCCTGACCGAAGAGTCCAACCGCTTGTAATGGTTGTAAACTGCGACAGCGAGGATTTTTTTGGCCGCATCCTGTTCAATGACGTATTCATCAAGCATTCCCTTAATCTCTTTTGGGAGCAAAAGACGATCTATATCCTTTTCGTCCTTTCCTTTTTCCTCTTCGATTATTTCGCTGCATAGCTGGATACATTCATCACAGATATAGACGGCGGGTCCGGCAATCAGTTTTTGAACCTCTTTCTGATTCTTTCCGCAAAATGAACAGAAAAGGTTATCGTTTATATCTCCTTTTTTCGCCATTTTATTTCTCCGTCTTTTCTATTTTATTCAAATCGTCTCTGTTTTCGATAACATGATCGATGATCCCGTATTCTTTGGCCTCCTTACCGGACATAAAAAAGTCCCGATCCGTATCATTCTGTATTTGTTTTAGATCTTTTCCGGTATGACGAACCAGTATTTCATTTAAGGTTTCTTTCATCCTCAGGATTTCTTTGGCTTGGATTTCGATATCCGATGCCTGTCCCTGGAACCCGCCCATGGGCTGATGGATCAAAATTCTTGAATTGGGAAGTGAATACCGCTTGCCCTTGGTTCCTGCGGTTAACAGCAGCGCGCCCATACTGGCCGCCTGGCCGATACAAACGGTTGCAATGTCGGGTTTGATGTATTGCATGGTGTCATATACCGCCAATCCTGACGTAACAATGCCGCCGGGCGAATTGATATAAAAGTTTATGTCTTTGTCAGGATCTTCGGATTCAAGGAACAACAGTTGCGCGATGAGAAGATTTGCGACCTCGTCGTTCATGGCAGTTCCCAGAAAAATGATCCTGTCTTTGAGCAGTCTCGAGTAAATATCGTAGGCTCGCTCACCCCTGCTGCTTTGCTCAATTACCATAGGTATTAACGGCACCAATCATCTCCTTATTTAGCTTTTTTACAAGTTTGTACATGATTTTACCAAAAATCGCTGTCTTCCCATTTCAAATTGTTCCTACGCGCCGTTTTCAGGTTCATCGGCCTCGGTTTTTTTCTTCAGTTCGGGTTCGGTTTCTTGAACATCGCTACTTTTAATAATAAGCTTGATGGCTTGCTTTTCAAGTAAGGTGTGTTTAAAAAAATCGAGATTGTCCTCGTTTTGCTGGTAATAATTTTTAATGGCATCAACAGGCTGATTCAGCGCCTTTCCCATTTCCGCGAACCCGTCTTCCAGTTCCTGATCCGAAAGCGTCAGCTCCTCCTGTTGAATGATCTTGTCTAAGATCAGGTGGCGCCGGACCTTTTTTTCCGCTGTTTCACGATGTTTCTCCGCAAGCGTCTCCCTTGTCAATCCCTCATCTTCCATGGATTTGTTATAATACGTCAGCGTCTTTTCAATTTCATCGATAATGCTGTCCAACTCATACGCTATCATTGATTCCGGCAACTCAAATTCGGTTTTTTCGATGAGACTTTTGTAGATCTGCTCGTTGAGTTCCTGCTCCACACGTTTTTGATATCCCTCATTTAAATTGTCTGTTATGGCATTTTTCAATGAATCCAGCGTTTCATACGGCCCCAATTTTTTGGCAAATTCGTCATTGATTTCAGGAAGGATTTCTTCTCTGATTTCCTTGAGCTTTATATGAAATGAAATGTTTTGATTGGCCAGTTTGGCATTGAAATGATCTTCGGGAAAATTGATCAGTATCTCGTTTTCTTCCCCGGGTTTCATCCCGATCAACTTTTCATCCAATGATTTTGAAATGCTTCCGGCGCCGATTTTCATGGTAAAGTTTTCTGTTTTTTGAGTTTCAGAAAAGGGCTTGCCGTCTTTAAAGCCTTCGTAATCGATCAGTACGAAATCATTCTCTCTTACAGCTCGATCTTCGGTTACGGGTTGCTGTTTCGCCAGGTTTTTTTGGAGCATTTTGAGCTGTGCATCCATTTCTTCATCCGTAACACGGTACATGGCCTTTTTCAGGGTCAATCCCTTGAAGTCAATGTCGTCTATTTCAGGTTTTATCTCTACCGTGGCATCATATTTATACGGACCTTTTTCATCAAGGGGCGGCGGGTCGATTTTCGGACTCCCTACGACACTCAGATCGGTTTCCTTGAGGGCCGCCACAAATGAATCCTGAAGCAATTTCGAGGATACATCGCCATGAATATCCTTTTTAAATAACCTTACCAGAACCGATCGGGGGGCTTTCCCCGGACGAAACCCTTTTACTTTCGCTGTTTTTTTGAGGTGATTATAGGCACTGTCCAGTTCACGAACAACCTCATCCTCCGGCACTTCAATATGCAGGATTTTTTTCACGCTGCTGAGATCTTCTACGGTAACTTGCATAAAAGTCCTTTCTAAAAATTCAGTGCCTGAAAATTCACTGCATTTCAGGCACCGGGTGATGGGTTTTGGCTGGTGCGAGAGGGGAGATTTGAACTCCCACTCTGTTACCAGAGCTGGATCCTAAGTCCAGTGCGTCTACCAGTTCCGCCACTCTCGCACTTTAATAGGTCAAATTCTAAAAATATAAATACAAAATTTCTTATATAAAAAAAACATTATGATTGCAATTTTTAAGAACCTATCCTTTGATTAAAACCGCAATATGGGGTAATATTCGATCAATTGAGGTTCAGGATTCGTTGCGCCCTTCGCTGCTGTTTCGAATCGGCCTGAAAGGTGTCAAGCCAAGCGTATTAACTATATTGGATTTTAAGGAAAATCAAACATCAACATTAATATCAAACTTTGCAGGTGTCAAGTCAAATAGAGGAAATCGATGTTATGACGGAAGGTTATAAATTGATTTTTTTTAAGTTTCATGCGGTTATCCTTTTATGGGCCTTCCTGCTCGGACCTTGTGCCATCGCAACCGCGGCATCCGGTCAATTCCCTGTTCCGATTCAAAAAAAAATTATTGTTTTGGACCCCGGACACGGCGGTTATGACAACGGCGCCAAAGGGCCGGACGGCGCTTTAGAAAAAACCGCTACCATGGCATTCGCCCGAGTATTGGCAGAAGAACTCAATAAGACCTATGAGGTCGTTCTGACGCGAACCGATGACTATTTTGTCGACCTTTTGACCCGGACGGCCACGGCCAATCATCTCAATGCAGACCTGTTCATCAGCATTCATACCGGCGGTTCGTTTCTTCATCAAGCCAGCGGCATCTTACTGTATTATTATGAAAAAGCTTCAACTTCCGCCTTCGGCCCCGAAACGGAATCCATGGAAACGCTTAAACCTGCCCCTTTACAGGCACCATGGTCCGATATTCAAAACAAGCATCAAAACACCAGCAAAACGCTTGCCGAACTCATTCAAACCCGTATTAACGAAACACCCCAGTTTAAAGCCGAGATTCAAGGAGCTCCGCTGATGGTGTTGGAAGGTGCGGACATGCCCGCCGTGCTCATTGAAATCGGATATATCACCAACCCTGTTGATGAAAAATCACTGAACGATATCAGTGCATTGACAGATATCGCCGATAAAATCAAAAGCGGAATCGACGATTTTTTTGAAAAAGCGCGGTAAGCAAATAAGCGCTTGAACCATTAGCCAAACAATGCTAATAACAACCCTCATCGGGGCGTGGCGCAGCCTGGAAGCGCGCCTGCTTTGGGAGCAGGAAGTCGGAGGTTCAAATCCTCTCGCCCCGACCAGCCTTCGCTTCAAAAATGAGTAAAAAAAAGCGAAGGCTGCCGCGTCGAAGCCCGTCGTGGTAAAATATCTAAAAAATCAAACACTTTTCCAACCCATCGATAAAAACCTCGTTCGTCAATACCACAAAGTTCCACAACCTTCCGATATTATAATTATTTTTGTTGACAAAAACTAAATTTATATTTTATTGATTTAATATATTATATCTTCTGAATCTCGTATTACAATTCAATTTCCATTGTTTAACATCACAGAATCTGCTGTGCCCATTCTCTAATTGTTGATAGCTTTCTGTTTCTCTTCATTTCAACTTTTTAACCTCTATCCGGGAGGTTATTCTGATGGAGAAACCCTTCAAAGTTTTTATGCATTCATTGTACTCGCTTTGTGAATTGTTGATATGAGCACTAAAAAAATTCTTTTAGTTGATGATGATCTCATCCCTCTAAAATTAATGAAAAAATTGTTGGGGAAATTTGGCCATATGTTCGTTACGGCCGACAGTTCAGAAGAGGCCGAACATATCTTGATATCATAGATATAATATATATTTTCCATGATCAGAGAAGGTGATAAGATGATGTGACTGATAGGCAAAACAGGATATTTCATGTTTATGAATCAATCCAAATACTTAAGGAGGCAGCAGATGTCGGGAAACAAAACAAGACAGGAAATTAAACGGCAGAAAGTGACCTTTTCACTTGAACACGCTGAGGCCAAGGAAGTCTTCTTGTCGGGAGATTTCAACAACTGGCGCCCGGAGAAACATCCCATGCGAAAAGATAAGAGTGGAAAATGGAAAAGACAGGTGATGCTTTCCCCCGGGAACTATGAATACAAGTTTTTGGTAGACGGACAGTGGAAGGAAGACCCGCAAAATGATCAACTGCATCCCAATTGCTTCGGAACTTACAATAACATTATAAATGTGGTTGAAAAAAAATAAAGGATTTCAATCCTTTTTCAAATGCCTGCATAAATGGATCATATCGGTAATCGGTAAATAACGCTAACAGTCGCTTGAGTTGTTTCCAATAGGACGTATCCATTCTTTGCCGCAAGAGAGGCTTAATCTTTGTGGCTGGGTTTGGGCTTTTAGGTTCTACACTCATCCGTTGATCAAATCTCGACATCTTTTAAAATAGAATTATAAAACATAGTTGCTCCATACTCCACAAGGTTTTTTCTGCCATGGCAGTATGTAACCTACCATTTGGGCCAAAACCCACTTTCATCCATTCTATTCATTAACTCCTTCCCCCTGAAGATTATTTCTAACGTTTTTAGAAAATATACCGAATATTTATATTAATGTTCAGGCAAATATAGATTAACAATGTTAACTTCCAAAAAACATCATGGATTTCATTGAATATCAATTATTAAAAATAGAAGATAATTTCATTGAAAATGGTAGATATGAAGAGGCAATTGTTCATCTAAAGCGGCTTTTGAATCAATATCCGGCCAATGCAGAAATTCTTTTCCTTTTAGGTGAGGCATATCTTCTATTAGGTGTAGAATATCAAAAAGTTAATAAGCATGGATTAGCTATTGAATGCTTCACTAAAGCAAATGAAATCCATCCGAAGATAAACGGATTAGAATTAAGATTAATGTATAGCGCAAAACTTATGATTAAGGATGAAGGCTTGGAAAAATTGAACCAGTACGGCATTGATGAAAACACATTGTACAAGATTCGTTCAAAATTTTACTATGATTCGGAATTATATAACGAGGCAATCGCTGAATTAAAAAAATTAATTGTAATTAACCCGACTCCCTGGCCAACCTACATGTTCATCGCGAAAAATTATCAAAAAATCGGTGATGCTGAAAAAGCATTCAGCTTTTATGATAAGGCACTATCATTAGACTCAAATGAATTAGGGGAGATCATCGGCAGCCTTATTGAAAAATCCTTTTTATTCATAAAATGCCATAATTTCAAAGATGCATCAATTACCCTTCACAGGTTATTGGAAATGATAACTGAAGATATTGAACAGCACTTATATTCATTGGACTTTATCTTCAACCATGATGAATGTGATGAGGTTATAAAAACCTGTGAACAGCAAATAGATAGAAATCCCAAAAATATTCATGCAATTCTCAGCAAGGGAATAATATTTTTATTGAAAAGAGATTTTATCGAGGCAAAACATACCTTTTCTACGGCAATTTTTGTATCACCCAAAAATCCTAGATTCCATTTTTGTTTTGGTGTTATATTTTATTTATTGGAAGAACCTGAAAAGGCAATCAAAAGCGTTTTATCAGCTTGTGCATTAGATTTTACAAACAATTATTACAACACTTTTTATAAACATCTAACCCATAATGAATTTGCTTGACGGCTTCATTCAGGATTGAAGAAATTATTCTTGGGAAGCGCAGGCCATAAAGTCCTTCAGGCAGTTGAGGATATTTCGATTTTGATTCTTGAAAAAGGAGACCCTGTCAAAACAACCTCCTCAAAATCGATCTTCGATACTACATTTATATAATATTGTTTTTTTCACAACAGGCAAATTCATTGAAACGGCTCACCTTAAAAGGAGACTTATGAAAAGATTCAAGGTTAAACTCCATGGGGAGAACTTCCTGCTTAATCTCGATGGTGATTTTAAAAAGTTTGGATTTTATGCCACAAGTTTTATAAAGGCGGAAAATCCGCAAGAAGTTACAAAAATTGCTACCATCTTAATTCATCAAAATCCTAATTTAAGGGATACCGTAATAATTGAAAATGCTGATCGTCCAAGAATTAATGTCGAAGAAATAGAGGAGGTCAACTTTCTAAAATTCTTTGCTCAAAAATCAACAACAAGCTTTACGTTTTATCCCGAAGATGAGAAATAGATACCTGGAATGGGTCATCGGGTTTGAACAATTCAAATATTCTCTTTCGTAATATGAGATCTCCAAGAGAGACAAATTGCAGACGGTATTGGTGAGCACAGAAGTTTTGAACGTTTTAAAACCTGCACTATCTCCAACATATACCCTTTAAGGTTTTCAGGTCTAACTTAACCAAGAGTTGATAGACGATTCACTAGACGCTTCATACAGAAATTAAGTGCTATTAGACGAAATAACGTCTATTAAACGAAATTGGCCGCCCACTCCAACTTACTGACAATCTAATCAAATTAGCATTTTTAAGCGTAGCCGCCCCAGCATAACAGCCAGTATATTCATTTGAATTATATCTGCAAATCATTTGAGTATTCGAAACTAATTATATCTCCTACTTTTGTTTCATTATACCCTCTTTCTTTATGTGAAAATTCTCGAATTTGGGCAGCATTTAAAATCGGCATAAAAAATAAGTTTGCACAGTTTGGTTTTCAAAACACCGTCTTTAGCGAAAAATATTATCATTTGGAAAAGCCTGTTGAGATCAAGTTTTTTATACCCACTCTCAACAGAAGGTTCATATTTGCCAAAACGTTCTGAAAGAATGTTTGGAAATGAACATATTTTTTCTGCTGCCGCCGATAGCTCATTTACCCTGCTGTTTTCCGCTGCATAACCGTACAGGTAAAAAAGACCCAGGGCCGGAACGGTATATTGTCCTTGGCCGAACACCTTGACAACGCTAGCAATATCGTCTGTAGTTTTTCCCCTTCTATTTTGAGCCCAGTCGTGAATGTTCTGATCAAATGCATACAAACCCGCTGTTGCTCCTATGACCAGGGAAGCTGTAAGCCAGTCATATTTGTCCCATCGAAGGGGGGAGGAAAGAAGGTGCGCTGTATCGGTTAGGTAGCTTTTAAAATATTCTTTGTCGAGGTGGACGTCATTGGTCTTTGTTTCTTCAATGGAACAATCCAAAAGAGATCAGAAGCAATATCGGCTCCCCAAGAGCAACGAGTAATATTCGGCTTGATGCAATAGTGGGTTTGGTATGAATGTCAAAAGGAACCAGATCGCTCACAACAGGCCGGTTTTCGAGCGGGTCCACAACGGTCAAGGCCACGGAATGGTCCAGAATTCTTTTTTACTCTTCCTTATTTTTTTAATTCTAAACCAGCTTTATTGAAGAAATGATGAAGAAAACGAATACGAGAGATGTTTTGTGATTATTTTATCGAAGGAAAAGCTAAGTGATTTGGCAAGCGGATATCTACCCGAGTCCAGACATTGAGTTCGCTTTTGATGGTGATATTGCCTCGGTGAAGTTCAATAATCCGCTTGACAATGGTTAGATCGAGCCCTGATCCGACGTATTGAGAGGATCTCGATTTCTCGACTCGATATCGATAGAACTGCTCAAACACCCGATCGGTATCTTTCTTTTGCCTCCAGCGTCGACAAATCAAGAAGATTTTTTACAAGACGTCCCATGCATTGTAAAATATCATACTGTCTAATCAGCCGAAACCTGAATGTTTCCGGCAAAGACTATGCCTCTTTTTCCAGAAGGCAGTGGTGGTATCCCCCGCCACGAGGGTCAAGCCGCGGAAAATGCATGAAAACAAACTAAGCGGTGTATCCTCTTTAAATTTCATTTGGTTTTCTCTAATTTTTCAATCCTGTTGCTTATTTTAATCGACAAAAATGAAGAACTAATGAAGTATCATTTAATTTATATTATGTTTTTTTCAGGCAAGGGGTGGATCAATCCTGCTGTCATAATCTGTCGAGAAATATTAGAACTGGTAGTTCACTGTAAGCAATGGAGCCTCGGTGGGTGCGAAAGGAAGATCCTCGATGCCCACAAACCCGACATTAGTTACGAAATCGAGGACAAACCGCAACTGTAAATCCGTGAGACCGAGGCGCTGCGCCTCCCGCATCAACGGCGTAACGTCAATTGATACAATAGTTCCCGGATCCGAAGCAAAGAAATCCAGCGATTGGGAGAATAGGGGTGAAGAATCGAAATCTTCCACCCGCAACCCCGCGATAGGATAGGCGACAAGATCCAGCAAAGTGGGGACATCGGAAGCGAAACTCACTTCGTTAATGAATACTTCCAGAGTTGCAGAAACTATTGCAGCGTTTGCAGGGATAACATCCCCACCAGTAGAACCGTCGAGTGGAAAATCCAGGAAAGCACGGTATTCCGGTAAATTTGGGTCACCATCGTCAATGCCAAAAAACAGGGTTCTTGCCCCGTTAGTGATAGTGAAGGATTGCAGAACAGGATCAAAGGCGATATCCCCATCCGTCGGCTGGTCGCTGAAGATACGGGCCACAATTACGGGCTGAGGACCCCCCCCGCCGCCGCAGGAAAGGGTCAATAGCGTTACAGCCAAAATACCGAGCAGTATGGATAGCTTACGCATATGCACCTCCTGAGGTATACCAGTGAGTAAACTTTACCTAATGTTGTTTGGTTACAATAGCCTGTGGTGTCAGCACCGTAATAACATTAGTAAGCCAGAACTATATATCATGCAGGAAGTTCTTTCCTGGTTTTCCTTATCATGCGAACTTGCTTAATAATAATGGTCGTAAAATGTGATGCCCTCAAACTCCACCTAACTTGCCAAGATGAGAGATCTGCCAATCAAACCTATATCAAAATTAAACTGTAAATATCAAGTCGTGATCGCATGAAAGGTCGTTCTCTGATCTTCTGTCCGAACTTTTTTCCGGCGACCCCTACTTACATTACTGTAGTAGCCGTAATAGCGAACCATTTGTTCACCTTTTCCCGGCACATGGCTGCACATTGTTGTGATCCACTCCAGTGCGTCCAATACCTTTGTTTGTGAACCATCCATTTCTCTGACCTTCGAAAACATGGGGGATAACAAGACCGGGGAAGAACCCTTCTGAACCGCCTGGCAACTTAAGTGCCGCCGTTTCTCAATACGGGTATGGAACCGCTGGTTCTTAAGTCGACTATATGTGGTGCCGTGTCATTCATAACGCAAGGCCTCGATGGGGTCGAGCCGCGAGGCCTTCCACGCCGGATAGTAACCGAAGATGATGCCAACACCGGCTGAAACTGCCACCGCTGCGATGATGGCGCCCAAGGAGATCTCGACTGGCCAGTGCAATACCACCCGTACCAGAAGCGAACAGCTGCGCCCCACTATAATGCCCATTGCCCCCCCAATCAAACAAAGCACCACGGCTTCGGCGAGAAATTGACGAAGAATGTCGCTTGGCCCTGCACCGACCGCCATCCTCAAGCCGATTTCCCGGGTTCTTTCGGTGACCGAGACAAGCATGATATTCATAATCCCGACTCCACCCACCACGAGCGAGATCAGCGCCACAAAGAGCAGCAGATTCGTCATCAGTCGCCCGGTCGCCCCCAGAGTCTTTGAAATTTCGGTCAGGTCCCGTATCCTGAAGTCATCATGTTTGCTCCCTTTCGGCTGAGAACTCCTACAACTTGCATGGGAACGTTATTGATGCGGATCTTCTTACCGACCGGAGACACGCCGCCGAAAAGCTCCCGGACGACGGTCTGGCCGACCAGGCACACCTACGCCGCGGCGCGGACGTCAGCGTTGGTGAACGGCTCTCCTGCGGCCAGGTTCGTCCAGTTGCGGACTTTCAGATACTCAGGGGTCGCGTTCCCAGGACGTTCCAGGGAGACCAGTTACGGCTGCCATAAACGAGCTGTGCATGGTGGCAGTCCACACTCGGTGCCGCCCATCGGACGGCACTGCACTCCCTGCGAATAGCATCGCTATCGTCCGGAATGAGCGTCACTCGGCCGCCAATTCCGGTGCTCACGCCGGCTTTTAGGGCGTCGCTGGGATCGATGTTCACGACGTTGGCACCCATGCTGGCTATCGTGCGTTGAATGGCTGTAGATGAACCGCGCCCGATTTCAATCATCGTGATCACAGCCGCGATGCCGATGGTGATGCCGAGGGTCGTCAGAGCAGCGCGCATCACATTAGAGCGCAAAGCGCGCAACGCCAGTTTCACCGTGTGGATGGATCTCAAGGCGCGCCTCCAGTCATTTAAAAAGATGGTCGCAATATTCTTGTAATGATAAATTATCTTTCTAAATCAATTTGTTATCTTATAAATGTAACTTTTATACGTTTCAAAACATAAATCTAAACATATTCTATTGACCTAATCAATCGATTAATTATGGGTAGCGGCCACAGCGTAACAGCCCCTATGCAGAGAAGCCATGGAGAGCGGATTAAGGCCCCCGGCTTTCGCTAATAGCAAACACGGCGATATTGCCGGAAAAAGTTGATCGAAGCGGGATTCAAAAAACTAAAGCGAGGTCGGGTACGGGATCACAATTAAAATCCGCCAAAAATGACAGAATTTGTTTTCAGAGAGCACATAGAATCAGAAAACTTTCAGTCATCTGCACTACATTTCAATTCAATACCAATCTCAATGGTCATAATCATGGTGATTTTCATGATCAAAGTGACGGTCATAATCAAAGTGATGGTCATAATCAAAGTGGCGGTCATAATCATAATGGTGCTTATGATCAAAATAGTGGTCATGATAAAAGTAGTAACCATTATAATAGGGGTGGTCATAAGGATACTCAGGTCCGTAGCCGGTATAAACTGCACAACTTGACAGCATTGCAAAAGCAAGGAGCATGACAGCCATCAAAATAGTTTTTAAAGTCATGAAATTACTTCCTTTGGTATTATGTTAAATAGGGAAGCCGATGCCCTTCCCCCCCAATGTTTTTTAGATATCAGGATCTTCAAGCGGTCTCTAAATCCATTGAAGGTTCATGATCTAAATTAAGACGATGACCTTGGCTCGTCAAGGAAGCCTCTCAGAGGGCTGTTAAACAACGACACGATAGCTGGCCGAATACAGAGATAATCAAGCGTCTGGTGCTGGGTTACTGTGATTAAAACACACCATCAGTCTATGCAAGTTAACCCCAAATGTTACCCTTTGGTGATAACCCCATGTCTTGTACAAAGTGGGGGAACATTATGATATAAGGTACTGCGTGAAAAACTGCGTGAAAAATGATGCGTGAATAAAGGTTTTGTGTGATAAATAAGGGTAATTTTTAAACCGGGCACAACGGCTATCATAGTTCACTTTGACCTAAGGAACACAAAGCGAGGATTTATGTTAAAAGTCCACGCTTTTTAATTTGGATGGCTATACAAGATATTGTGGTGATTGCATATAAATTGAAACCTGTGATATCCAAGATATTCCAACATTTGATTTTGCGATTGACATCGTTTAAATTAAAGTCGGGATAATTCCCTATGTATGCGCATATCCCCTATATAAATAAGACTTTTCCCCCCTTTACAGATCCTCTTAAACTGTTTTATTAAGATGGATGATAATTCCCAGATATCTCGATCGGATTTCCATTGGGCAATACTTCTTATTTTGCTGACCTCATCTCTTATTCATTTCTTGCTCTCTGATGTTCTTTTCATTCAATCGTTTAACCTCAGTTTATAAGGTTTTTCCATGGAAGAACCCCTCAAATTGTGCATGCCTTGCTCCTGACAGAATATTTTCATCAGTTAGGAGCTTAAAGCAACATTCCGAAAACACTAAGACTTTCATGACCTTCCAATGACCTTTTTAAAGGAGAAAAATTATGAAAAAACAGCTCATAAATTATGAAACATTGCTAAAGGTTACGAAGGCAATCTCTCATTCCAAGGATCCGGAAGAAGTTGCTCTGATGACGGTAGAAAGCATCAAAACCGCTTTGGGTGCCAAGGGATGCTCTTTGTTTCTGATCAATCGTAAAAACAATGAACTGCAGTTGGCAACATCATACGGGTTGAGTGATGAGTATATAAATAAAGGCCCTGTAAGTGCCCTGCGCTCCATTGCCCAATCTTTGGAGGAAGGGCCTATTGCGATCTATGATGTTATGGATGATCCAAGAATTCAATATCCTAATGAAGCCCAGAAAGAAGGAATTGCTTCCATACTGTCGGTGCCTATCGTGGTCGGTGGCAATTTAATAGGGGCTATGCGTGTGTATACGTCTGAACCTTGGGAGTTCACGATGGACGATGTAAATTTCGTCCAATCTTTGGCTCAACTTGCTGGAATGGCTATAAATATGGCAAGGTATACTAAAGGATTTAAAAGCAGCATTGATGTTCTGAAAACGATGAGGGAAGTTCAGACCCATAGATCTACAAGAAGGACTCCTTTTGAAGGAGTTCCAATGAGTGTCCCTTCGGACTAATTTGGTATACATATTAATTGTCAGAAATGATGACTATAAATAGTATAATTTACTATTTCCTTTGTGAATAGCTATCTCACATATCCCATATGATCAAAGAAAAGGAAACATGCAGATTAAAAAGGTTTGGTGAAAAGGTTAATAGAAATCCATATAAGAAGTCACTGCTATGCGGTTCCTTCTATGATACCCTAAGTATCAGAGGCTTTATTTTTTTCCGATTTTCCTCAGGCAGTCGCCTGTCAATTCGTATTTTTTCACAAAGAAGCGTTAGCACCCCGTCAGAGATGCCGAGAATGTGTCATATATGACCATTAGTCATATATGACTATGTTTTTCGCCGATTCCGTTTCCCATTGCCGACCGCTTTGATCTGATTATTCAATTAAAAATCAGTCGGATACATGAAAATTATTCAGACTCATCCTGCTTGGCACAATACTTGATGATGTATTTTAAAAGTGTGAATGTTTTTGCATCAATCCTTTAGCAGAGGAAAATGTTTGTTGTCATGATCATTGTCAGAATAACAATAACTGCACGTCCGGAAAAGCGGAAAGAAATTATGCAAACTCTTCTCTCGATGATTGCGCCAACGCTTCAGGAAAAAGGTCGACGAAGAAAAGTATGAGGAATATTTATTTATGGGTTGCTTAGGCTATAAAACGTACCAAAACATGAAAGGAGACTGTTATGATAAAGGGCAAATATATTTTTTATAATATCGTAATTATATTGTTTTTATCATTTGTCGGTGCCTGTACAAGCACCAATCTCAATGTCAAACCCATTGCCAAGTCGGAGAATCCTACCGATCAAGTTAACCATCTGGAAAATGATCTATCTGCCGCATATAAGAACCAACTCAATGTTCTATCCCCCACTTGGTTCGCAAAGGCCGAGTCATCACTTAGCCAGGCCAAAAAAGGGCTTGAGAAAGGGAAAGAGCTGTCCGGAATCTTAAACAACATAGCCGAGGGACAGGCCCAGCTTAAAAAAGCTGAAGAAATATCCCAGGTCACTCGAACTTCGCTGGCTGACGTGATTAAAAGTCGCGATCTTGCACGACAAGCAGGTGCTGCAAAATTAGGATATGATTACACCAGTGCTGAGCAAACATTTCTGAGTCTTACAGAAGCCATTGAAAAAGGTGACCTGGCATATGCTGAAAAACGTAAGGCAGGGCTCGCCGAAACCTTTCGCAGCCTTGAAATGCGTGCCATTAAAGACGAAACTCTTGGAGAGGTGCGAACACTTATCGAACGGGCCAAAAACAATAGAGTTGACAAAATAGCGCCCCGGTCTTTTAAAATCGCCCAGTATAAACTGTCTGAAGCCGATGCGTTTATCACGCAACATCCTTACGAGAAAGAAATGATGCATCAAAAGGCCAACGAGGCTTTGTTCATGGCGCAGCGGATGTTTCAGATCGCCGATCAGAGTAAAAAATTTAAAGACATGGAACCGGAAGACTTGACACTTTGGATGGAAAAAATCTTGTACGAAATAACAGAAAAACTTGCAGCAACAGACATGCGTAACCAGACTTATGAAATACAGGTAAAGAATATAGTCGGTTCAATTGATTCTCTTCAGAAGGACCGTCAATTCATGTTTGACAAAGTCAAAACGCTCAATTCGGAAATAGAAACTAAAAATTCACAAATCGCCGATCTTGAGGGTAAGACCCGGGAACAGCAAATTGTTCAGGAACGTCTGGAAGCTGAAAAGCGATTCAATCAATTGTTTATGGAAGTCCAAAATCTTTTTAGTCCGGATGAAGCGGAAGTATACAAAAAAGGTAATTCACTGGTCATTCGTTTGAGAGCGATTCAATTTCCTGTGGGGAAAAGCGTTATTATGCCGGACAATTATCCCCTGATCAGTAAAATACAGCAGTCGATCCGGATATTCGGTGAACCAGATGTGACCATTGAAGGTCATACAGATAGTACAGGCTCGAATGAACTTAACGAGCTTTTATCCCAGCAAAGAGCCGAGAGTGTCCGCCAGTATCTATTGGCAAACAAAACATTGTCAGATGGCCGAATCACTGCTGTTGGCTATGGCTCTTCAAAACCTCTGGCTTCCAATGAAACAGAAGAAGGTCGTGCCGTCAACCGACGGATCGATGTCATTATTAAGCCCCAAGTCCAGTCCAGTGGGAGTTAACATTTGAATCTTGCATGAAAATCAAATGAATCTCCCTGTAACAAGCTGCAGGGAGATTCATTGTTGATAATTTTGATTATTTCTAATATTTTATGTTATCTAATGACAAAAGAAATTGCGACAGAAAATGAGTGATCGTATTCTCCTTTCGTCAGCTAATATTTTTGCGTATAGGATAGGGTACATCGTGCAGAACGTTCACAACTTTATATTGATGTCATCTGAATGATGATTTTTTCCAGAGGATATCATTCGTGTTACGCAAGAATTAGTAGTTCTCACCAAGCAACTCAAAATGGGCCTGCGGGTGAGTACAAGCCGGACACGTTTCAGGTGCTTCATTACCTTCATGGAGATAACCGCAGTTGCGACAGCGCCATGTAACCTTTTCATCCCGTTTGAAAACGCGAGCAGATTCGATATTGTCTGCAAGGTCAAGATATCGCTTCTCATGCTGCTTTTCTGCAACAGCAATCGCTTCCAATACGTCGGCAATGTCATTAAATCCTTCTTCGCGGGCGGTTTTTGCAAATCCGGGATACATTTCGGAATACTCATAAAGTTCTCCCGCGGCAGCAGCCTTTAAGTTTTCAAGTGTTGTTCCGATAACACCCGCCGGAAAAGCCGCCAAAATTTCGACTTCACCTCCTTCTAAAAATTTGAAAAGCCGCTTGGCGTGTTCCTTTTCCTGGTTGGCTGTTTCCGTAAAAATATCCGACATCTGAAAATAACCTTCTTTTTTCGCCTGGCTGGCAAAGTAAGTGTAGCGGTTGCGAGCCTGAGACTCACCTGCAAATGCAGTCAATAAATTTTTTTCGGTCCGAGTCCCTTTTAAAGTTGCCATGTCTGTATCCTCCCTGGCTTAATTATAAGTGGATGGCATCCACCAATCTATTTAAAGTTCGCATCTTTGTACTTTTAATGGGTGACTGCGTCAATCATTTTAGGGGGCATTTTCATGTTTATGGGGTTTTCAAGTTTTCAATCTTGCGCCTGCCCGGATGGGCGGAACTTTTCTTATCGTACGACCAACACCGGAATCTCCACATGGTGACGCACCGGATCGACGGTTTCTCCCCATAGAAGGTCACCCAGCAAGCGGTGACCGTGCGACCCCATTACCAACATATCTACTTTGTGCGATGTGGCATAGTTGATCAGTTCCTTGGAGGGGTCACCGTGGGCGAGCGCAATCTCCACCACAACTCCGGCAGCACGCACCTCCGCCGCGATTTCCGACAGGTAGTGTTCATCTTCGCGCGTATGTTCGTCATACACATCGCTGCTGTAGACCTGCGCCGAAGCGGAATCGACCACATGAATCAAGGTGAGCCTCGCTTTTTCTGCCTTTGCCATAGAGATGGCGCGGCTGACAATCGCAGCATCGCTGTTCTCCCGTCCCAGTGCCGCTGCAATATGCTTTATGGGATGGGTTTCAATCCCCTCTATAACCGCCAGGGCACCCGTAGGTTTTTCTTCTTTCCAGCTCTTTGCCCCACGAATCAACGGAAGCATGATGATGTACACGAGAAAAATCGAGATCGCCGCCGCAATGCCAATGATCAGAAGCGAAACCAAAAGTGGAGCGCCACCTTTAATCCACTCCATGATTTGGTCATATACCAGCTTGCCGTTCAGTATGATGATGATGATGGAAGTTATCCATGCTAAAATTTTTACCCACCATTTACTGGCGAAGGAACCCATTTTCAACTTATCGCCGGTGAAATGCACCAGCGGAACGACGGCAAACGGCAACTGAAGGCTGAGAATCACCTGGCTGAGAATAAGGAGTTTGTACGTTCCCTTATCGCCTGATATCAAAATAACGAACACCGCCGGCAGCACTGCGATTAACCGCGTGATCAGGCGACGCATGTATGGTCTCAGCCGAATCTTGACAAATCCTTCCATAACGATTTGTCCCGCCAGCGTGCCCGTCAAGGTGGAGCTTTGGCCTGATGCAAGCAGTGCCAGCCCGAAAGCGATGGGAGCGGCATGGGTGCCGAGAAGCTGTTCGAGCAACTTGTCAGCCTGCTGAATTTCGGTTACGACAATCCCATGACGATAAAACACGGCCGCGGCAAGGATAAGGATCGCCGCGTTGACAAAAAAGGCCGCATTCAAGGCGATCGTGGAATCGAGGAGGTTATACCTGCAAGCCTGTGACTTCGAATCGGCGGTCCGTGATACCCGGCGTGTCTGTACCAGCGAGGAATGCAGGTAAAGATTGTGCGGCATCACGGTTGCCCCGATAATCCCGAGAATGATGTACAATGACCCCGCAGGCAGGGAGGGAGCGAGCCCGGCTGCAGCCATGCCCCAATCCGGTTTTGCCAAAAACAGGTTAACGATGAAACCGCCGGCAATGACAGCGATCAGCGACAAGATGAACGCTTCCATCTTGCGAATGCCCAATCTCTGGATTGCAAGCAGCAGGAAGGTATCGAACAGCGTGACCAGCGCTCCCCAGAGTAAGGGAAGCCCGAAAAGAAGATTCAACCCGAGGACGGTGCCCAGCAATTCCGCAAGGTCCGTGGCGGCAATCGCGATTTCGCAAAATATCCAAAGTGCGAACGAGGCCGCTTTTGAATATTCCGATCGGCAGGCCTGCGCCAGGTCCTTGCCCGTGACAATCCCGAGACGTGCAGCTAAAGTCTGCAAGAGCACCGCCATCAAGTTCGACATCAGGATCACCCAGATCAGCTTATATCCGAAACGTGATCCGCCTTCCAGGTCGGTTGCCCAGTTGCCCGGATCCATGTACCCTACACTTACCAAATAAGCGGGTCCCGCGAAGGCAAATATGCGTTTCCATAATTTAGGATGCCGTGTCTCAACGGTACTGTGCACCTCCTCAAGAGATTTGCCGTGAGGATGGCCCTCGGATTGAGTTGTGTTGTTTTTTTGGATGCCCATATGATGACCTATAAAAAATTGAGTGGTACGAAGTTGCTTTTTTGAGTTGGCTCCTAAACACCCTCAGTCGGAGATTGTCAGGAAGCATACATGACAAAGCAGGATGTAAATAAAACAATCGCATCGAAAAATCAATCCCATCGGACTGTTTACCGCACGATTATTTTTTGACTGCAGGCATGGGATGAACTCATCCTTTCCGCTTCGATATCAAGGGCGCTGGTGGCTTCGTCCATGACCGCAAAGCGGGGCTGGTTGATGAGCAGGCGGGCAAAGGCCAGCCGCTGCTGTTCGCCCAACGATAAGACATCGGCACAATCCAACTCCACTGATCAAATGACTCTCGACTTAATCCGACAATTGTTTGAAAATGAGAGCATCATAACCCTTAATGCATTAAAATGATAGGGATGTTGGGTGAATTCAAGTGGCAAGTGCACCATAACCATATATTGGTATCTAAAGAACGATCAGGGCTTGATATTTACAGGCCAAATTTGATACCTATCAATTTATGATTGATTTCATATGCGGTAAGTAAACACTATAAGCCATAATCGCCTTATTGAAAACCGAGATGTTTTGGACTTCTTCGCTGATTTACCGGAAACGACCCATGTTTGCGGCAAATGTGCAGCACTGATGCCATGCAGCTTTATGAATCCAGTCGCTAAGCTTTAACCTGACAACCATTTTTGACATCAGGTATATTCATGTTATATGGCTCATAGCAAAAAACCATTAACCCACGAAAGGGAAACAGATGGCCGAAAAATTTGACCCAAAAGAACTGGTAAGGTTTCAAGAAGTTTTAATGGCAAATTCGATAATGATTGAGACATTAACCCAACTCCTTATGGAGAAAGGGATTATCTCTAATGAGGAATTTTTCACAAAACTAAAAAAAGTAAAGACGGATTACCAGAAAAAAGAGTGATCCCGGATAGCCTTATACTGCGAGTGGAACTGTGACTTTTAGAATCACGAAAATGAATGTTTTAAGATTTTGTATGATGGCCGTTACGATGCTGTTGATTCTGTTTCTCCTTGGTGGTTGCGAAGGCGGCGGAGACAGCACGGCAACCCTGTCCATTTCAGGTGGTGATATTGACACTCCCGTAGCGGCGAGACTTGTACATGGCTCGCTTTTCGTTGTCAGTGCCATCGTCAACGGTTCAACAACCCTTGCCATGCTGGTGGATACGGGTTCATCAAGAACCCAGATTCCTGCCGGAATATTCGGCAACGCAGATGGGGATGTTTTTATATCGAGCCTTTGTCTTGAAAGCGGCATTTGCTTTCATCACTTTTTGGCCTGGTCCGTTGATTCGGCTTTCACCCAAACCAAGGCTGGATATTTCAACGGAATAATCGGAGTTGACCTTTTACGAAACTTTGATTTAACCTTTGATTCTAAAAGTGAATTGATTTATTTTTATGATATTCTTGAAAACGGCTCGACCGGTCTGGTGACGATACCCATCCACTACGAAACGGACAGGCCTTTCACAAATATTACTATGGAAGGGATGCCCCAAGGGACCCATCTTCTCGACACGGGAGCGGCCTATACGAGAATCACCGCTTCGATGCTGGATTCTTTGAGCCCGAAGCCGGATGTGCTTTTTAAGTCTATGAATTTCAATGTAAGCGGTTCCGAGATGGTCGATTATGTACCATTGACCGGCTACTGTGCCGGCACGGCATGTCCGGATGAAATAACCGTCCAGGTCGGAAGCTGGCCTGCTGTCGGGGGCACTTTCTTCAGGGAGTTTCTGACCATCTTCAAGTTTTCCGAAGACGTGGTTAAACTGGTCCGTTATGATGATAGAAACCACATCAAAATCAGCGGCATACAAAGAACAGGACTCCAGATAAACATATACGATGCCGGCGATATCATTTATGTAGAAGAGGGGAGTGTTGCGTGGGAACAAGGACTCAGAGAAGGTGATGAAATCATTTCAGTCAACGGCATCCCTATGGATGCTTTGGGCTATTTCGGTATTTATGAACTATTGGCGGACACTTCCGTCAATGAATATCATTTTCTTGTTGTAACCACTGCCGGTGATACAAAAGAGGTTATAGTATCTGTCCCATCGTAGCTTATTCATCCTTTGTCCGGATATTGAGGAGTTGCACAGTTGATTAGGCGAATCGCGCTTTTAGCACTGCTGTTGATCGCATCTTCGGCCGTCAACGGTTGGGCGCTGCAGCGGGTTGAAAGAAACGGTCTGCACCTTTATTTTCCCGGAAAAGAGAATCAAATTGCCGCACGTTTGCTTGAAAACTATCCAAAAATCGTTGCTTTCCTTTCAGGCAAAGACTTAACGATTCACTATCCGCTGCATGTGATTCTGGACGAAGATTTGGATCTGCCCGAAGTGCGCGTAAACATGTTTCCCCATCGCGAGATTCGCATCCCTTTGCGAGCTCCGGGCATCATGGAAGACGGCTACACCGAGTCCGACCCCTGGAGCTATTTTCTATTCAGGGGCCTTTGTTTACAGGCGATATTCAGCATTCGTGACGGCATCCCTTCCAAGGTGCATAGGGTGTTCGGCGAAATCATCTCACCCAATATCGTGTTGCCGGAGTGGATTTTAGACGGCATCTGCGCCTTATTATACAAATTGTACCAGAACCAAACCCTTCTGGATCCTATCTCGGCCGAAATCTTTCATACCAGCGCCCTCCCTAAGATGGACTTGATCAGCAACCATCCCGAGCTGTGGCCGGGACATTACGGCTATAAAATCTACGGCCGGCCTTTTATCTTCTGGATTTACCGAAAATATGGATGGGGTCGCCTCCTGGATTTCATCCAAAGGCACGGACGCGGCATTATTCCCGTTGAAATTGATTTGAAAGCCAGGGAAACCTTTGGCACCACTTGGAGCGCTCTGTGGCAAAAATTTAAAATGCAGCACGACGGTATAAATCATACTGCCAAAGGGCTGCATATTACCGGATACTGGCCCGATCCTTTTACCTATTGGAATCGTTCCGGCATCTATCCCGGTATCATCAAGCTTAAACGCCGGGGCCGTTACGGATTTATGGATGCGTATAAGATCCTGTGGTTGTCGGAGTATGACGGCCAAGGGATAACCAGACTTATCGAGTACCACGGCGATACATCCTGGACCTATGATATCGATCATGTCTGGGACCCCGGATCCGGAGGAGTGGCGGTCACCCGCAAGGGGCACCGTCCTTATCTGATGCTGCTGCCCAAAGGCCTGATGTCTTTGGGCACCCGTCTTTGGGGCCCCCGGCTGGATGCAATTGCCCTTATTCCCGGACCGCCTGGAGTCATTCAAATATCGGGCCCTGTCATGGACCGCCAGGGGCGTATTGCCGTGTCCGCCAATCTGAACGGCAACTGGGACATTTGGCTCTATGACAAATCCTGGCACCGGATAACCACAGCGCCTTCCTTGGAGATAGATCCTTGGATTCAAGAGGGCCGACTGGTTTTTGCTTCCGATATTTCCGGCCGATTTCAAATCGTAAATGCCCGCATGCAGCCGCTGACCCAATGTAAAACCGCCGCGCTGTTGCCGCGCCGGGACAAATATCTTTGCCTGGCGGCAAAGGGATGGCAGATGGAATCACTGGAAGTTGATGATGAATCCCGGATGTTATACCCAGCTGGAAAGAAAGAAAGCGCCGCTCCCCAAAAATATGCATCTTCTTTAAATTCAAAGCCATACACACCATTAAATAGCATTCTTCCGAATTATCTGGTGCCTGACGCCTTCTACGACGGAACAGACTTTCAGGTCGGCGTGGTTACCGAAGGCCGTGACGTCACGGGAAAATACACCTTCGACGCCGGACTGCGGTATGCAACGGGGACCAATTTTTTTTCCGGGATATTGGGGGGAAAAATCAACGATATCGGCCTCCGGTTGACACGTTATCCCCTGTCCTATGCGACCCGATTGGGCCAGGTTGTTGATGAGTCCCGTAATGAGTTCAGCTTATTTTGGACGCCGCTGGGCGGCAATGAGATCGATCTCTCAATGAATGGACGGACCTATGAACCCCTTGAGAGATCAGGACCATCCAAGGACGAGTACTGGGCTTCTTTCGGCCTGAAAAAAATTTTCGGTCGTCACCAGGCAAGGCTCAACCTCGATATTTTCGGAAAGGGCAGTCAGTCGCTTTTCGGAGGCGGCGTGCTCTGGTTCGGAGAGAAAATCTACACATCGCTTTACCTTAATGCCGGCAAGACCTGGGGGGACTTGACTCCGGGTCATAATACTTACCGAATCGGCGGGAACGTTTCGGAAGGATACTTTACCCAGCGTCCCACCCGCTTGTTTCCTCTTCGCGGATTCGACTCCAATATTATCGAAGCCGGTCAGGCCCTTACTTCCGGGATCGAGGTTCTTTGGCCGCTGGTCAACCTGCAGGCCGGATATAAAACGTTGCCCTTATACTTTCATCGTATTTATCTCGGCACCTTTATCGATACCGGGATTGCCAGTGATCGTCCTTCAAGGGACGATATTCTGGTGGGCGCCGGATTTGAGCTGATTACTTCCCTGGAAATCGCCTGGGGCAACCTGTCTTCCTTTCGCATCGGATTCGCCTGGCCGCTGCAACAGCCCGGCGGTTTGAACGAATCCGGTCCGATCTTTTTAATACAGCTGGGTCATCCGCTCTGATAAACCCGACCGGAACCGTGATTTTCGGCTTTTTCGGCGCCCATGGCAGCAGTCAGCTTAATGCCTTGTGGTGCTCCATAGGATTTTCAGAGATGATTGGCTATACCAGTAAATGCTTCAACGGGAATAATGGAATGATGGATTACGGGATCTAAGATGGACTCGGATTCTTTATGCGTTCGGAAAGATCTCAGCATTTGACATTTTGGGATCATCTTTGATATTTTAAAAATAACCGTATGTCATCTTAAACCGTTAAACACCGTATCCGAGCAGAGCCTTTGCCATGAACCCTACTTGCCCTATTTCGGATTTGTTTAACCATATCCATTCTTTATTTTAACAGGGCCTATTTGTCCGGTGACATGGTCGGGGTCGTCTTGTGCGGATGTGCCGGCCTTGAGAGTTTTTTCGGTGTGTGTCTCGGATGCCATTTTTATACGGTGGTGTTAAAATTACGAAATGTGTCCCAATAGGTTTCACCTAAAAAAAGCGATTTAAATTCTAATTTGATCTGCCCATGCGGGTTTGAGCCCGATTATTAACCATGGGACCCAAAGCAAGGTGAGAGGAGGGCCGTATGGATTACACAAAAATATTATTACCTTATAATTTCACCAGCTATGACAAAAAGGCTTTGGATTTTGTCATCCATACCTTTGCCGACCCAAAAGAAGCCGACGTCACCTTATTCAATGCCTACACCCCGGCGCCTCCCATTGAAATGCGCGGAAGCCCTGTTATGGAACAAATGAAAGACACCTTGAATTATTTGTCACAAAGAGTCAACGAACAGGATGACGAGCTAAAAAGCATTAAAAGCCATCTTTTGGGAAAGGGGTTCAGAGAGGATAAAATTCACATTGTCTTTGAACCGAAAAAAAAGGATGTTGCCGGAGACATCATCGATCTTGCACAGACCGGTCGATTTAATGTGGTGGTATTAAATCGAAAACCCGGAAAAATCGCACGGTTTTTTACCGGAAGCGTTTTTAGCAAGGTTGTGGGGGCGCTGAAAGACACAACCATCTGCATTGTATCCTAGCAACACCTTCATCCATGAGAAAGAAACAGAAAAAGAGTATTCTTTATGGATATTCGGAACATATAAGGAGGAATTCCATGGTTGCCGAAGACAGAATCGATATCGATATTTATAAAGTAGTCACCCGATCCATTGCCGCTGCCGATAACCTGGAAGATATGGCCGCTCAATTGACGCATCTTTTAGTCGGGACCTTGGGGATTAAGGGGAGTACGATTTTTGTACTCAACCCGGATACCGAAGAACTTGAAGCCCTGGCCAGCTTTGGGCTCAGCATCAGCTATATGAACAAGGGCCCTGTTCTGGTTAACAAAAGTCTTGACCATCAGTTAAGGGGAGAACCGGTCGTTATCCGGGATGTGACAACATCAGACCGTCTCCA
>Ga0210077_1000143_pt1 | contig 34400 bp, 33 predicted proteins | sample RushMan_CattailN_5_FD_185556 | JGI IMG/M metagenome (GOLD analysis project Ga0210077, IMG submission 185556) | Wetland microbial communities from San Francisco Bay, California, USA, that impact long-term carbon sequestration -... | ecosystem: Environmental > Aquatic > Marine > Wetlands ... | reverse complement strand
CTTCAACTCCATTCCTTTTTTTTAATGATTTAATGCTTTTTCTGCCAGGTAATCTGCAAATATACTACTTAATTAAAGATTAATAATAATAAGTACTTCAAAAATTATAAATTTATCTTAAATCTAATTTAGATGACTTACTTAACAGAATTAAGTAACGAAAAATTTAATATAATAAAAATTATAACCAGTAATGTTTCTTGTTTTTGAGTTTGAACTGAAACCCTCAAACACTTTGTGTTTGGGGCATGGAAAAATTTCCAATTTTTCCGGCTGCAAAACTGAAAGTTTTGCAAGCACCAAAATTCTATGAATTTTGAGCGTTTAAAAATAAATGATTAGTTATTTAAAATAATATCAAATGTGTTTTAAAAATGAAAATCGTTGTCTATCACGCAGAAGAATGCGACCGAAAAAAATGTACCACAGTTAAACTTGGAAAACAGGGAAAAGTTAAAGTAGTTACAAGATTAAACCAAGTACCTATCAGTGCAATTATATTAGACCCATATTCCCAGAAGGCATTATCTGTTGAAGATAAAGAAACAATAATGGAAAAAGGGCTTGTAGCACTTGATTGTTCATGGAAAAAGATAGGAAAAGTCCCTTTTAGACTAAAAACAGGGAAAAACAGTAGATCATTACCATTCCTTATAGCTGCAAACCCAACCAATTATGGAAAACCATGTATACTATCAACTGCAGAGGCTATTGCAGCAAGTTTTTATATAATTGGGTTTAAAGATATAGCTACTGATATTATGTCCCAGTTCAAGTGGGGACCTCATTTTCTAAAGCTCAATGAAGAGCTTTTAGAAAGCTACTCTAAAGCTAAAAGCAGTTTAGAAGTTGTAGAAATCCAAAAGGAATATATAAGTTAAAAATATTTATTACAGAAATAGATTAAGACGAGTATATTGATAAAATACAACATTTTAAACTGTTAAAAATTAATAAAATCAGAGGATAAAGGAGGCTAATTAATGGCTAGATTTGAAGAAGCAGAAAATAGAATATTCCATATCAAAATATGCTTAAAATGTAACGCAAGAAACCCACCAACTGCAAAAACATGCAGAAAATGTGGTTACAAGGGTCTTAGACCAAAAGCTAAAGAACCAAGAGGATAGATTAAGTCCTTAAAATTCAAGTTGGAGGTTGAAGGAAAACCTCTCAAAAATTCAAAGAATTTTTGGAGCACGAAACCTTCGGTTTCGTAAGCTGTGGTTTTTCGAACCCCAAAAACGAAGTTTTTGAAGGTTAAACCTCCCATTTATATTTTATAATATCCATTTTAATATATCAATTATTTTCTCCATGATCGTGGTAAGATGAACGTCGAAAATTACATTAAAAATACATTAAAAGACCACAAAATACATTTAACTCTTTTAGATCCAGAAGAACAAAGCCCCGAAGATGCCGTTAAGATAGCTAAAGAAGCAATTGCCGGCGGAACCGATGGTATAATGCTTGGTGGATCCACAACTGAATCAACAGAACTGGATGCAACTGCAAAAGCACTGCAGGAAAATGTTGATGTCCCAATTATTCTTTTTCCAGGTAATATAAGTGGTGTGAGCAAATATTCAGATGCCATTTTTTTTATGAGTCTTCTAAATTCAACAAATCCTTACTGGCTAATAGGGGCTCAGGCTTTAGCAGCTCCCAATATTAAAAAAATGGGAATAGAAGTTCTTCCAATGGGATATCTTGTTGTTGAACCCGGTGGAACCGTTGGCTGGGTAGGAGATGCCAAATTAATTCCAAGAAACAAACCAGATATCGCAGCAGCATATGCAATGGCTGCTGAATGCCTGGGAATGAGGTTAATTTATCTTGAAGCCGGTTCTGGTGCAAATGAACATATCCCTGAAGAAATGATTACAGCAGTCCAAAAAATGACTGATTTAACTGTAATTGTAGGTGGAGGGATACGTAATGGAGAAACCGCAGCCAGAATTGCAAAAGCAGGTGCGGATATCGTTGTAACTGGAACTGTAGTTGAAGATAGTTCTGATGTAAAAGATAAGATTAAAGAGCTGGTTAGAGGAATTAGATCAACTTAAAAACTAAAATTTTCATTTTTTTTCTCATTTTTAAATAATTTTAGACCATAAAAACAATTAGATTTATTAATAAATATAATATAAAAAGAAATGCTTGAAAAGAGCACTAATTTTAGAATGTTTTATATTAATAATCCCGTAAAATAAGATAATTTTACCCTGATTACCCTATACATCAGCTCATGCTTAAATCACCATGTTATATTTGGACATTATCATAATTGTATGCCTTTTTAGGCATATTTATTAGAAAATAAATGATAAATGCGATAAGAATTCATTTTTAATCCATTTAATGTACATTACCATGTTATAAATTACAAATTAAAAACAAATAATTAATTCCATTCCTCAAAGCTAAATTTTTAATTAATGTTACCAAATAAATAAATAATTTGAAAAATATAGTAAAAATGGTGAAAAACATGGCAGAAGGCACTTGCGAAGTAAACGGATATGATTTGGTATCACGAAAACTTAAAGAAGAACTCAGTTTAGATAAATCCCCTGTAGCAATAAAATTCCTTTTAAGGGAAGAAGACATTCCAGATGGGATAAAAAAAATAGATAAGACTATGAGACACTGTGAAATGGTTCAAAAGGCATCTCAAGGCGAAATGTTCTACTCAACCAATGAAGAACAGATGTGTAAAGGTGGATCTGCTGCTATTGGACTAATGGAAGCTCCAGAAGCTATAAAATCTGGTGAATTTTACCAGAGCCTCGGTAGATTTTCAAGTCTTGGATCTGCAAAGCGTACAATGGAAGAAATTCCAAAAATAGACCCAATGATGAAAGCTATAATCTATGCGCCCTTAGAAGACATTGAATTTGACCCTGATGTAATTGTGATAATATGTAAACCTGCCCAGGCAATGAAACTTGCTCAGGCTATGATTTATACACGTGGTGGTAGAGTAGAAGCAAGCTTTTCAGGAATCCAATCCCTATGTGCTGATGCTGTGGCTGGCCCGTTCACTAAAAATACCGCAAATATTACCCTCGGATGCAGTGGTTCAAGGCAATACGCTGATATAAAAGAAGAGGAAGTAATTATCGGTATGAATGGTGAAAATATAGGTTGCGTTGTAAATGCTTTAGAAGCTATGAAATAAATATGATTCCATAAGTAAAGTAGCTTATAGAGATGAGTATATGGTTGAAACAAAAATATTTGAAATAATGGATGAGGCTAAGGAACTTGAAGCGAAAATAGAAAAATATAAAGACGCGGCAGACCAGGAAATGGTAATTGTCTGGATGGACAACATCTTAAAACTGTTGATGAAGCTCGGAAAACTGACAGAAGAAACAGAAGATCGATTAGATGAATTAAAAGAAAGTGTAGAAAAATAAGGTTAATTTACCTTTTCCCTCAAAAATCTTCGATTTTTTGGGGTTGAAGGAAATTGAAAATTTCCTGAACCGCGAAATCGTAGATTTCGCAGGCTTTCGAAAATCGTAGATTTTCGATGTTTGTGAAACTGAAAGTTTCACAACCGTAAAAAATCAGAGATTTTTTACATGCCCCCGAATGCGAAGCATTCGAGGACCGCAGAAATTCCATGAATTTCTGCAGGGTTTTATTTTTGACTGATAACTATCAACTAAATTATTTTTTTAAATATAAATCTCAAATTCAGCAAAAATTCTTGTAATACTCCTAAAATTATTTTCATCAAATAAATAAAATTAGCTAATTTTTTTAGGTAGATCTTATTCCATCTTCAACACTTTTCTCTTTTATCAGTTTTTCAATCTTTTCTAAGGCTGATTCTGTGGCCAAAATTGTTTCTTTAGCTTTCATTTCTTTTGCCCTTCCTTTTATATCTTCAAGTGATTCTTTGGACTGTTTTAATATACTGCGAGCAGCCATAAGATTTAACTGGCTCCATACAGCTATCCTTCCTATTTCCCATAGATATTCCGCCACATCATTTGTGTTTTTATTAAAACCTCCTTCAAGGGCATCAATACCTAAATTTCTAAGGTATTTCACGATTCTTATGGTAGTTTTAGGAAGATCATTTCTCGCCGTATATTTTCCCATATCGCCCATGGAATTTAGGGAATGAAAAACTGATTGTTCTAATCTCTGCTTTATGGCCAACCTTCCAATTTCATAGAGGGTCCCAGTCATCCAGATGGTCTCTTCCAATCCTTGTCCCGCATGTTTGGCCGCTTCATTACCAATAATTCCCAGCGAATTAGCTGTTATGCTGGTTGCAAAATCAAATCTGTTTTGAGCGGCATTCCTTCCAATTTCTCCAATAAGATCAGTTGCTATTACGCCTATATCTTCCATTTCTCTTTTTATGGCCAATCTACCTATGGTTTTTATGGAGTTAACCGCTTCGCTGGCTACTCTTTCAAGTTCCTGCTCCATTGCCACATTTCCAATCATAAATATGGAGGTTATAACATCTACAGCAGAATCTTCATCTTCACGGCCTGCAGCTAACTTTCCGACCCGTTCCAGATGAGTAAATACATGCTTTGCAATTATCCCTTCTTCCTTTTTAAACCGATCCTCTTCCAACATATCAATCATATAATTTTCCAGTACCTTCAAACCATACCTCATGGTCCCATAATCATATTTCATCATGGAACTGTGCATTATATCAATAACAGGTTGAATAGGATCACCGTCAATGTCAATAACTGGCCTTATAATATCTGAATACAAAAAGGAATAACCAATGGAACTTACATCTTTGCCAAGAACTTTTTCATATTCCTGCACACCAGACAGGATATTTTCTTTTGTTATTCTTTCGGCAAACCTGTCTATTACTGTGGATGATTTCATAATTTCAAGGGAACTCAAAAGATACGGTATTAATGCCCCAAATGCAAAAATACCCAGAAAATAAGCTATCCACTCGCCAATCGCGAAATTCAAAGGGCCACTTGCATAAATCACATCTATAGAGTTCAAAACAGTCAATCCATACCCAATAGCAATGATATAAGCCCCTACAACCATCCAAATTGCCGGAGATTCTTCAAATATGTCTATAACCCTTGTAGAATAGGAAGAAGCAGTGAGCTGAAGAACAACCAGAGTCAATGTTATAACTATAGCTATAACAGTAGCCTCACTTTCAATTAGCGCAGTTAAGATAAATCTAGTACTTTCAACTGATTTATAAGTGAATGCTGGCGAGAAAACGTATAAAATCGCTATAGATATCACTATAAAAATTGTAAAAATTGCAAAATATATTTTGATTCTACGTGGAAATCTGGTTAACGAAAACAACTTTAAACACCAATACTAATATCTGGTTTTAATGTTTAAAATAATATTCCATGAGGGTAGTTTAACCAGATCTGCTTTTTTTTAAGACATGGATATAATCATCATACGTATTAACGTTTACAAGTTCTAATTCGTCCTTTGAGGGAACTCCATAAAAAATAACGCCATCTTCATGCATTTTTCTTAAAATTGGATTTAAATTGTCCTTGTTCATGGTTAAATACTTCTTTAAAATATCCGCGTGACATGCAAATGGCATTCCCAGACCTTCTGCAGTATCCAGATACCCCGATTTTCCCCTTGCAAGAATTGAAATGGTATTTTTAGGTTCTTGACTATTAAATACCCCTTTTATAAGGTTTTTTAAAGTTTCAGCGGATACTGTGGGCTGATCAGCTGCAACACAGAGACAGTACTCGTCTTTAATTCTTTTAATCCCATTTAAAAGAGATTCAGATAGTTCAACATGAATTTCTGGATTCAAAATCACTCTCACTCTTTCATCATCCATTTCATCAATTACTGCTGTTATCTCATCACTGAAATGCCCCAGTACAACGATGCATTCATCTACACCTGCATTCAGAGTATTTTGAATTGTTTGTAATATTATGGGCTTTCCATGGAAATCGAGGAGTAATTTATGTCTTATTTCCATTCCGCGAGCTTTAAGATCTTCTCTCATCCTCCTATTTTTGCCTGCTGCAGTTATAATTGCCGATACCATTTAAACCCTGCCTTAAATTTCTACAAACTGATATTTTATGGAATATCCGTTAAATCAGGTTAATGTTAAAAATATTATATTTAATGGTTTAAAATCAAAATGATAAAAGGGAACATTTTCAGTGTTTCCTTTTAATTATCTGGAATAAGCCCAATTACCTTGGCATAGATATGCATACTTGGTCCTGATCCCTCTGTCCACATCACTATTTTTACAGGATAATCTTTGGTATTTGTGACTTTTACATCTACTGCAGGGTTATATCCAAATTCTACTGCATATTCTCCCCATGTAAGACCTGTTGGAAGTCCAAATCCTGCTTGAGATACTGCCCCTCTTAGTGCTCTTGCTGCAGGGCAAACACCATGCGAAGCCCATCCTCCAGGAGCATGTGGATCTGTAGATCTTCCAAATCCTACAGTTTCTTTACCTGATGAGGTAGTATGTGGGGGAATTATGGTTCCATTCCATGCCCTTACAAATTCCCGTGAATTAAACTCTCTGGTTGCATCATTATACTGTGGAAAAGATCCAAGGGTGCCCCCTCCAGTTCCAATGACTTTTTCAGTTACAGAGCCCCCATAAACAAGTATTGGTCGCCCGGATGGATAATTTTCCATATAAGTTAATATATCATTCCCAAAGAGGGATTTAATATTTTCTGGAGCGACTAAATTTCTTCCATCGTTGAAATTTGCAATTGCATAACCTAATATTATGGCCGAGCCACTATTGGCGTCTTTATACCAGTTTTTAACATTATTTACATTTACATAATCGTGAGGTACTGTATCATTATTTATTTGATCGTAAGGCACCACTTTCAGAATATTTTTCCCTTCCTTTATCTGTAAACCATTTTTTGTTTTAATTCCAAATGTATAAGGAATTTTATATCCATAAACAAAATTTCCGGGCGGATTTACAGTTAGTTTGTTATCTTCAACCGCTAAAACTCCGGGACCGCTGAATCCTTGTGCAGTTCCATAGCTAGAGATACTGCTACTTGCAATCCTTTCAATGGGAGTTTTAACCATACCAGTCAAAACTGCATCTATAAGATCATAAAACTTCATATCGCTAATATAATCTATTAAATATTCGGGATGGTAAAGTATGGGAACCTTCCTAATTTTGCTGTCATCTGCAACGGTCGTTCCAGCTATAACTGTATCTCCTATGTTCAAAGCAGTGATATCAGTTGGCCCCTGTGGTGGGATATAATTTCCCGCAGCACCTCCCAACGGATACATGGCCAGTGCCAGTAAAATAAGTATGCCCATGCTAACTTTTGAATTTTTCAAGTATTTTGGCAGAATATTTAACTCCTCCTTCCCCTATTACCAAGATAATATCCTCTTTTTTTGCTTTAGCTATTGCCAAATTTAAGCTTTCTTCTACCTGTTCCTCACTTGCACCCAGTGTTCCAATTTTAGATCCATTTTTACTAGATTCTGTCAATATAACCTGATTATTAATATTAATCTCCGATAAAGCTTTCCTACTTGCATTTGATGATACTACTATGACGTCAACGTCTTTTAATATTTTTGCTATTTCTATATCGCCATTAATTCCACTTTCAGAAGATATGGTATTTACAACAATTAGTCTTGAATTTGCTGGCTTTTCCCTGACTAATGTCTGAACTATAGCTTTAACACCTGCAGGATTATGTGCATAATCAATTATCACTCTTTTTCCAATATTAATCTCCTGAAATCTACCTTTTACGCCTTCAAAACTCTCAATACCATTCACAATATCATCAAAATCAATGTTAAGTGCCAGAGCACCACATGCTGCAGCGAGGGCATTGTAAACATTATGAATACCCATCTGTTTAAGTTTTATTTCTGCTGTAGCTGATCCTATAACCAGTTTAAAAGAGTTATTCCCTACGTTAAGCGCTTTAACATCTGGTTTTGGACGTTTAAATCCGCAAGAACATTGATAAACTCCTAGATGACCCAAATAATGTATGGAATATTCCAGTTCGTTTTTACATAAAGGGCATTTTCTTACTTCAGGATAAGCTTCTACCTTTAAATTTACATTTTCAATTCCATAAAACAAAATTTTATGGGAGCTATCATTATTAAAACCCGTTACTACAGGGTCATCGGCATTAAAAGCTAAAAAATTAACGGCATCTACAATTTCGCGCTTACATCTTACATAATCCTTGAATTTACAGGATTCACTTAGATGATCCTTTGAAACGTTGGTTATGATTCCTATACTAACTCCAGATCTTGTTGCGCAATTTTTAATCTCATCAGGATTTCCAAATGTGCCTATTTCTAAAATCGCGATATCACCATCAAGTCTTGCTTGTAAAGAAGGTATTAATTCCGTATTTCCCTGTATATCCAGATTATGTTCCGGTGTTTTATATCCACTGAGATTTAATATATTTTTAAGCATCCATGTAGTGGTAGTCTTTCCATTGGTACCTGTTATACCTACAACAGGTTTATCTACTTTACAAGTGCTTAAAACTTCATCTACACTTATTATATCCGCATCTGTAACTTTTTTTATTTTTTCAATTAATTTATGATTGTTAAGTAAACTCGGAGCAACCACAACTGTATCTGCATTTTTTAGAATGTTTTTATCATGTTCTCCAAGGTTAAGTTTTATGCCTTCTTTTTTAAGGATATTAACCTGCGGACTATCAGTTGAAAGATCAGATACTGTAACATCGGCACCATTATCCTTTAAAACTCTTGCCATTAAACTTCCAACAGTTCCGCAACCGCCGATAACTACAACTTGTTTTTTCATAAAAATAAATCCGTTAATCTGGTTTAATTCACTGATAATTCAAATTTTATCTTTGTAATTTTCAATACCGCCATGTATTTCTGATTTTACATTTTCATAGGCATTAACGACCCCAGGACCTATATGGATTATTGTATCTCCCTTTTTTGCAATTTTCAACGCATTACATATGGCGTCTGCAATATTAGTTGTTTGATATGTTTCTATGCCCTTAGCTCCTTTTATTACTGTTTCAGCCGCATCAACATCTATTTTCTCTGTTGTTTCATTTTTTGCACTTGCAATTACCACATCAGCATATTTTCCAATAATAGTGCCTATTTTGAATTTATCACGTACTGTGAGTGTATCCGGATTATCCACACTGATTATAAGTTTTCCTTCAAGGTTCAAACCATTTAAAAGACGTTCCATAGCTTCAGGATTATGAGCTGCATCCATAAATATATTTATATCATCAATTATGTCGATTTTTTCAAATCTTCCATCTACACCTGAAAAGCTCTCCATCTTATTCTTTATGTAATCTAAATCAAAATCTAAAATCATATCTACAGCAAATGCTGCCATTGCATTCTCTATATTGCATGCACCAGGTAATTTAAGCTTTATTCTTATATTACATGGATCTCTATACTTTCTTTCAAAATTATCACAGCCACAGCACATTTTACCGCAATTTTTACAAACTACTGTGGGAATAATTCCAGTTTTAATGGTAAATTCTGAACCATAAAGCCCATTAAGCTCAATATCTTCTGCTAAAATATCAAAGTCTATGTTATGTTTATGATAATACGTTTTACCTTCATTTACAACTTCTCTTGGTTCATTAAACCCATAATATATAACTTCTTTATCAAATTTAGGGGCCAGTATGCTTATTATAGGATCATCGCCGTTTGCAATTAAAATTCCATTTTTATGAAGTAAATCCTTTATAGCCACATTTCTTTCCACATATTCTTCATAAGTATTGAATTCATCCATGTGGTCGGGTGTAAGGTTTGTTAAAATCCCTGCACAAATTTCAAGTCCATCCAACATCCTTATAGTACCATGAGGGAGTTCAAAAACAGCGAAATCTTTATTTCCAGTCCCATTTTCAACTATAAAATCAACCAATCCTTCAATAACAAGAGAATTCTGCAGGGATGAGAAAAATAAACTTTCATATTTATCAGATAAGGTATAATTGGTCATGTTTGTGGTGGTAGTTTTACCGTCTGTTCCAGCAATACCAATCATAGGAATCTTTATAAGAGAATTTATCATTTTCCCAATGTCTCTTGTGCCTATTTCCATAATTTCATAGTTTTCCCTACATTCATCAATAAATCTTCGAATTTCAGAATTTTTAGGGACACTTGGAGAAACAAAAACGACGTCTGCCCACATTGCATGTTCATTTACATGAGATCCAAGTTCTACAGTTATTCCTTTCTCTTTTAACTCTTCAATTCTCTTTCTAGCTTTTTTTGGTAGCTGTTCAAATTCTTTAATGTCAGAAATAATAACATCGTTGCCTAAATAGTTTAAAAGATGCGCTGCAGGTCTTCCTGCATTTCCTGCACCTATTATCAGTATTTTTTTACCCCTAATCACTGTATCATCCTTTGTTAATCTCCGTAGCGCTTCTTGTATTTCTATAAGCTTATTTTGACCATTTCCGCCTATAAATATGTTCTCATATTTTTCACTGCACTTCACTGCAAAATCCACAATATCTACCGTATTTTCTATTATTTCAATAGTTCCATCATAGCCTTCATTTTTTAATTTTTCAAATGCAATGTCGATTGTATCATCAAGTCCTGGAAACAGAACCACTATTTCTGGATTAGCTTTAGCTACTTCTTTTAAAATTTCATACCTGCATATTTCATTTTTTCGTGGTGTGCCAATTATAACCACGTCAAATTTTAGCTCATTAAGTACCGCTGCCGCTGCATCAACATTATCTGTTTTTCCAATTACTATGTTACATCCAGATAGATTCAATGTGGTTGATCTTCCTTCCACACCATTAAATTCTTTTAAGGCGCAATTAATATCGTTTTGCGGAATTTCTAAAAATTGTGCAACTTTTTCGGCCGCTGCAGCATTTTGCAAATTAAATCTGCCGAACAATTTGAGATCTCTATGGCCATTTCCAAAAAAGAACGTTTTAGCAGGATAATTCCCAATACCGGCTAAAAATTCATCCTGTTCATTTAATACAGCTGTTTTTCCATTTAAAAACTTGCTTAAAGAGTTTCTATAATTTTCAAGAGAATTATGATAATCCATGTGGTCATGCCCTATATTAGTTACGACTATCATGTCAAAATCAAATGCATAAGAACAAAAGTCAAGGGTCATATCACAAACTTCAACTATTAAAATGTCATATTTTTGTTTAGAGGTTTCCAGTATGAGTTTTGTATATCCTCCAAAACCTCCACCAGCGTTTCCCCCAACAAGGACATTTAACCCTGCTTTTTCAAGTATTTCCTTAATCATATAGCAGGTGGTTGTTTTGCCATTGGTCCCAGTTACTCCTATTGTAAAAATAGATTTATGGTCTGCCAGAATATCAAATAAAGACTTTTTACGAGATCTTATTTTTTCACCAAGCTTGCTGGTCCACAAACTTGGGCTTAAAACCACTGCATCTGCAGAATTAATCTTATCAAAATCATGGCGTCCCAGATCAATATCTACAGCAGGATTATACTTTAATTCCACGTTTTTTTGCATATCAGAAGCATAAACTTTATATCCATAATTAATAAGGGATCTTACAGCATTTTTACCTTCTGTTCCCAATCCTACCACTGCAACTTTCATATTACCTACCGATATTTATAATCCTAAAGGTCGTTATGACCATTTTAAAATGCTTCTAAAATATTTAAATAATACAGATATTTAATTGTAACGCTTAAATTTTTCCTAGCTCTATAAATTGAAGCCAGTTGATCCCCCAAATTCATAAATAAGTACCTATTTTTATTATTTAACTCTAATTTATCCACATCAAGTCACGAGATTATTTTCAATATTAGTTACCTCAAACAACCATATCTACCTTTTTGTATTAATTTTTATGTTATATGTAATAATAAATTTTTTGATATCTCCTATTCAAGTAAATTTGATCCTTACAAATTAGAATAATTAATTTGTATTTATTACAATCATATATAAATGATTTTTAATTAATATCATTTGGCAAATATATCTTAAATATAAAATCAACCAAATGAAATTATATTATCTCTTCAAATAATTAATTTCAAAGTAATTAAGGCCATTTGTTAAGCCAAATGCCATCAATTCAATAAAAATACTAACAGCAATTATATAACGATGTATCAACAATATATGAACAATAAATTAAATTATTTAATTTAAGTCAGTGCCCCCATAAATATCCTTAACTCTACTTATTATATATCCTAAAGATACCACACTTAAACTCATAACAAAATAAGTAAAAATTAATGAACAATAACTTAAATTGTTCAAATGTTACTGGCTTACAAATTGGAAAAAGTTACTTGTTGGATACTTAAAATAACAAAATTAAACTTACATAAATTAATAATCAACATTGACCCCAGATCAAGGTGACACTATGAAAAATCTATCCAAAGAAATAGTAGAACGCATTGAAAATATCTCAAGACCAGTTAAAATAATGCATGTATGCGGATCCCATGAACATACCATAATGCAGCATGGAATAAGATCATTGATTCCAAAAGAAGTGGAAGTAGTAGCGGGCCCAGGCTGTCCTGTCTGTTGTGTACCTTCCATAGAGGTAGATGAATGTCTATATCTTGCACGAAAAGGTGTAACTATCACAACCTTTGGAGATATGTTAAGGGTGCCCGGAACAACTGGAACACTGGCTGACGCAAAAGCCGAAGGCGCTGACGTGAGAATAGTCTATGGGATAAATAATGCAGTTGAAATTGCAGAAAAGATTGATAACGAAGTTGTATTCATGGCAGCGGGGTTTGAAACCACTGCACCTACCACTGCAGCAGAACTGGTTGCAGGACCTCCAGAAAATCTTTCAATTTTATCTTGTCATAGATTAATCCCTCCTGCTTTGAAATTTTTGATTGAATCAGGAGAAGTAAACTTAAATGCCCTTATAGAGCCAGGACACGTTTCAACAATAATCGGGACAAAACCTTACGAAGAATTTTCCAAAAAATACGGAATTCCCCAAGTTGTAGCTGGATTTAATCCCTTTGATATCCTGATTGCGATTTACATGATACTTAAACAGATGGATGAAGGTAAAGCAAAAGTCCAAAATGAATATAAACGGGCAGTCAGGGAAGAAGGAAACGTAAAAGCTCAAAAACTTATGGACGAAGTTTTCTACATCAAAGACAAAGAATGGAGAGGCTTCCCAGAGATTCCTAACTCTACCTATGAAATAAAGGATGAATTTGCAAGTTCTAATGCAAGGGAAAGGTTTGATATTCATGTAGAACAGGGCGAAAAAGTTCCAACTGGTTGTATATGTGGTCCAATTCTACGAGGAGTGGCAAGACCTGAGGAATGTACCCTTTTTAAAACCAAATGCAATCCTATGAACCCAATCGGGGCATGCATGGTCAGTAAAGAAGGGACATGCAATATAGCATTTAGATACGGATCAATACTCTAATTCCCTTTTTACATTTTTATTAGAAATGATTAATTAAAAAATCTAATTCAATCAAAGAAGCTTTTAATTGAGAATCAGTATTTTCTATATTCCCTATTCATAATTAAATTACATTTTTAAATAAATTGGAGCAATGTCATTAATGAAAGCAATTGCTGTAGACATAGACGGTACAATTACCGATAAAAATCGAAAGATATGTGTAAATGCAATAAAGGCACTGCGAAAAGCAGAAGAAATGGGTTATCCGGTCATATTAGTAACCGGAAATATACTCTGCTCAGCGAAAATGGTAGCCACCATGGTAGGTCTGTCTGGTGGGATCGTGGGTGAAAATGGCGGGATCATACAAACAAGAAAAAGGGAAATGGTTCTTGGAGATATTGAAAAGTGCAAACCTGCATATGAATTTCTAAAATCAAAATATGAAGTTCATAAAACAGAATTTTCAGACCTCAGGTTATCTGAAATTGCAATAACTCGAAATATTGATGTTAATACTGTAAAAAAGACTGTAAAAAACTTTGATGTTGAAGTATACGACACTAAATTTGCAATACACATTACAGACCCTGCAGTCAATAAGGGAAAATCGCTGGAAATAGTTGCAGAGGACATGGGAATTGCCCCTGATGAAATACTGGCAGTGGGAGACAGCGAAAATGACCTTGAATTTCTAGAAGTGGCAGGATTGAAAGTTGCTGTTTCAAACGCTGATGATGAACTTAAAGAACGTACCGACTATGTAACAAAAAAGCCCTATGGTGATGGGACTGCAGAAGCAGTTAAAAAATTTATTTTGAGTTAATTAATTGGAGGTTGTCAAAATTCAGAATGAATTTTGTAACCCCAAAATTTTTTACAAAAATTTTGGAGGTTTTAAATGATAAATACTGCAGAACGTGCATTACATCTTGCTTTAAAGCATTCAGATTATGCTGAAGTCTATATGGAAAAGGAAAAAAGTATAGATGTGGATATACAAAAAAATGAGATTAACTTTGCAAAAGAAGAATTCACCTATGGAATAAGCATAAGAGTAATTTTAGAAGGAAAAATGGGATTTTCTTACACAACGAATATAAATAAAATCGATGAAACAGTTAAAAGTGCAATATTCAATGCAAAATCCAACATTGAAGATAAATACTTCGAGTTTGCTCAAGAATCTAAATATAGCCAAGTTAAAGGTCTTTACGATAAAAAAAATGAATCAATGGATATTGAAGGATCCATAGAATTTGCAAAAACCATGATAGATACCGTTGAAGAGGAAAAATGCGAACCAACCTCAGGAGGGTTTTCTGCTGGAAGAATAGAAAGCTTAATTTTAAATTCAAATGGTGTCAATTGCAAAGAGTTAGGAACATCATTTTCCGGATTTATAGCTGTAAATGCCGAAGATAATGGTGAAATATCAACAGCCTATGAAGGAGATTCTTCAAGATCTTTTGATATCAATCCAGAATGGATTGCAGATAATGCATGTTCCATTGCGAAAAATTCTTTAAATGGTAAGCCTGTAGAAACAAAAGATATGGATGTTTTAATGGATTATCGTGCAGCTTCAGGTCTTCTTGGAACATTTGTCAGTGCAATTAATGCAGATAATGTTCAAAGAGGCAGATCTATTTTTGCAAATGAAATGGGTAATGAAGTTATTTCCCCTTCTTTAAATATGTATGATGATGGTAGGCTTGATGGAGGACTTGGTTCCTCAATAAGTGATGGAGAAGGAACTCCTACTCAAAAAACCCCTGTTATACAGGATGGAGTTCTTAAAAATTTTATCTATGATATATACACCTCCAAAAAAGGAAATACTGAAAGTACAGGTAATGGTATGAGATCTTCCTTTGCAGATATGCCTGCAGTAAGTTTAAGTAATTTTATTCTTGAATTTGATGATATTCTTGAAATTTCTGACATTAAAGAGGGCATACTTGTTACAGATGTTTTAGGTGCCCATACTGCCAATCCAATTTCAGGAGATTTTTCAGTTGAAGCCAACAATGCATTTAAAATAGAAAATGGAAAAATCAACGCCCCAGTTAAAAAGGCAATGTTATCTGGAAATATATTCAACGTCATGAAGAACGCATCAGGCGGTTCTAAAGAAACTCGGCAGCTTGGGCCTTTCATTATTCCACGTATTTTAACCCCGAATGTAAGGGTTGTTGGATAATTAACATTCCTATTTTAAAAATATTTTTTTTATTTACTTTTGAACCATCTAATTTGTTATGTTCTATATAAACTCCTGAACTAATCAATATTCAAATTAAAAAATTTGTATAGTAATAAAACCAAGAATATATATTATATGTGGAATCGTCAAGATGCTCTAAAAATCCTTGAAAACAAAAATATAGCAAAGGAAATTTCTACTTATTTTGAAATTATGCTAAACAAGAGGCCATCAAGGGTCAAAGTAGATTCAATGATTCCAGCAAAGAAAAGTGATGATATTGACCATCTCTGGATAGAACAAGAACATATTCGCGACGAATTTAAAGAAATATTTGATAAAACAACTTTCAATGGCCTTAAAAAGCCAAATTTTTCTTACCTTGATTTAAAAATAAAAATTGCAGAAAAAATATTTGAAAACTGCCATTTTTGTGAAATGAGATGCTACGTAAATAGAACTACAAATAAAGGATCCTGCGGCGTTATGAATTCAAAAATAGCTTCTGAATTTGTACATACTGGTGAAGAAGCTCCACTCGTGCCCAGTCACACTATATTTTTTACAGGCTGCAATTTTGGATGCGTCTACTGCCAAAACTTTGATATAAGCCAGTTTCCAGAAGCAGGAATGGAAATAAGCGAAAAAAAGCTAGCAGAATTAATTGACAGGAGAAGAAAAGAAGATTCAAGGAATGTAAATTTCGTTGGAGGAGATCCAACACCAAATTTACTTTACATTTTAAAAACAATGAAATTATGCACTGAAAATATTCCTGTAATATGGAACAGTAATTTTTACATGAGTGAAGGTGCAATGAAACTTCTTGATGGTTTTGTTGACCTATTTTTAAGTGATTTTAAATATGGACCAGAAGGATGCGCAGAAAGGCTTTCCAAAGTGCAGGATTACTGGAATACTGTAACAAGAAACCATAAAATGGCGAAAGATTCAGGAGATATGGTTATAAGACACCTAGTACTTCCAAATCATGTTGAGTGCTGCTCCAAGCCTATTTTAAAATGGATAAGTGAAAATTTGGGAAAAGAAACTGTTGTAAATATTATGGGACAGTATCGGCCTGTTTATATGGCTCAAAAATGCAACGAAATTATGCGGTATCCGAGTCATCAAGAACTTGAAGAAGTAGTTAATTATGCAAAGAAGTTAGGTTTAATAAACCTGATATGATTTTAAAGATTATATTAATTTTCAATGTATTTATTCATATATCTACTATATTTTTATAAAATTTCAATTTTGTATTAATTTTATTTAGTTTATATCATACTTTTGAGACAATGTTATTAAAAAATAGTTAATAAGTAGTTTTATCAAGAGTATTCCCAACATAATAATTGCCAGTTAATTAATAAAAAGTAATAAAATTCTTAAAATCCCAAACAACCTATTTTAACTTAAATAGAATGTTAATAGAATTTATTTATTGATTACAGTGATTATAGCCAAATTACAAAAGTAATCTGTATGCTCCTTTTTGCTAAATAATGTTTCAAATGTGTTGATTTGTTAAAAACACCAATTGGGAAAGTTCGCCCCAAATATCATATTTAAATAAGCTCATAGCACGTCCTAAATCATTAAAAGAGCTCTGTAAGTGCCTTTTTTTGCCAAAAAAACCAAAAGGTTTATATGGTATAGAAAGTAACTAGTGCCAACCCATACGAAAACTATGATTAAGTTTTTCTATGATTGGGAATCGGAGGCGGTATAATTACGAGAAAATTGCTTTTTGCAGTCCTATTAATATCCAGCCTATCACTGGCGGGTATAACTGGCGCAAGCGCGGCAGACGTAGGAACTGCTCAAACACAGACTGATAATAACAGTACTGTGCAAGAAAAAGCCAATATACAAACGAATGATACATACAATGCAAATGAATCGGCTACAACGCAAAATTCTGCCGATGAAAATGTAAAAACAGTGGAAAGTACTGCTACAGCATGTACCGATGCTAATCAAACCACAGTAAAAACACATGCAGTCACACAGGATACAGCAAGTAACAATCAAACAACAACTCCAACAGCAACTTCAACAAACACAGTCAATCAAAATTCAGCAAGTACAGGGACAAATACTCAAAACGCAGTTTCAACTGCAAATGTTAACCATCAAAATTCAGTAAATACAACTTCAAATGCAGTAAACAATACAACCAGTACTCAAAAACAAGAAGCCGCTGCAGGAGAGACAAAAACCGCAGTAACAACAAGTTTTACTGTAAGCCAAATCAACGATGCAGCAGCAAGAGTCAAAGCATACATCGAGAAAAACCACAAACTTCCAAATTACGTGACAATCGGTACAACTCAGGTGCAAATGCCTGACTTCTTAAAACTACTGACTGCAGGATTACTACAGATAAACAGCGGAAAAACAACTTCAGTAACACTTAAAACTGTAGGTACCCCTGCAAAACCTAGTGAAAGCATTAAAAGTGGAAGCATAACCAAAGCAAGTTATTTAGACCTTGCCAAAAGAGTTAACGCATATATAGACTCAAATGGCAAATTACCAAACTACGCAACCAGTACTCTCGGTAAACTAAATTATCAATCCATGATTTACATGTTTTCCAAGATACTGAACTTCCAAAAGACAAACAACCGATTACCAAGCACTGTTACAGTGGCTCCATGGAGTACAATTGGAACTTCAAGTACAGGTGGATCAACACCAGTACCTGCATCATTACAACAGTACCTCAAAGCTACAGCGAACTGTCAGGTGACTAATTCACAAATTCAAGCACTGGCAAAATCAATAACAAGCGGTAAATCTTCCACATACGACAAAGCAGTGGCAATATTCAACTGGGTAAGAAATAATCTAGGGTATTCCTTTTACTATAACACTCAAAAGGGAGCGGTAGGTGCCTTAAATGCAAAAACCGCAAACTGCTGTGATACTGCTCACTTAGTAGTTGCTCTTGAAAGAGCTGCAGGAATTCCAGCACGATACGAGCATGTTAATGCTAAGTTTTCAAGCGGTAACTGGTATGGACACGTTATTGCTCAAGTTTGGGTAAATGGTAAATGGTACTATGCAGATGCAACCAGTTCCAGCAATACATTTGGTGTTATTAAAAACTGGAATACAGGTACAGCAACAGTAAAAGGTACATACGCATCTTTACCATTCTAAATTAAATTGAAAGAGGTAAAAAGATGATTAAAAAATCAATAGTTGCAATAGTAGTAATAGTGGCGGCAGCAGCACTGGTATTTGGTGCTTCAAACCACATGAATAATTCTACTAGCAATTCAGATCAAGAACAGCAAAATTTATCAGCTGACAGCGGTACATCCGATAGCAGTGGGTCAAATACCACCAATGAAACAAAGATATCTTCAGCAGAAGCCCAGGAAATAGCCCAAAAATACATTGAACAGCCCGGAGCAAGTGCAGGAACACCTAAATTGATCAAAAGCAACGGTCAATATATATACTCTGTTCCTGTTATTGATAACGGGACCACTGTAGGTGAAATAGATATAAACGCTCTAACTGGTAAAAATGTTGGAGGTGCAGGAGGAGCGCCTTAACAGGTACTCTTTCTAGCAATTAAACTGGAAAAATCTCATTAAGAGATTTTATCCTTTTTTTTATTTTTCAGATATTTTTAATATGCTCTTTTTAGACTCCCTTTACAATATATACTTATAATGTTCATTTATTACTCCTATACTCTGTTTAAATTTATTAAACTATCAACTAAAATATTTATAAACTGAAATGTAAACTATGCATGAATTAAAAGGGTATGAAACACATAATGAACAGCATACAAAAATAAAATAGCAGTATTAAATTGCTACATGTCTTAAAACCTTTTAAAATGTTTAAATCCATGGTTTAAATTAAAGTTCTTATAAACGATTTGAAAGATTTAACATGCGCAGATGCAATAAAAAAGAGAATAGAAGATTTTATATTCATTCAAGATAAGAATTTTAAAACAATATGATAAGTTTCAATTAAAAATAGAGTACCAGATTTACTGAATTTCATAAGTGATAAAATGATATGTGATAACTGCGGGGCTGAAATAGATAAAAAAGAAAGATATTGCCCTAACTGCGGAATGGAACTCCCTGGACCGGCCCCTAAACCCTCAAAAAAGAAGTATTATAAAAATTCGCGTGCATCTACCCCTGATGATTCTCATTCCCAGAAGAATTATAGAAATTATTATGACGAAGAAGAGGGCTACAAAAGAAAACCTTCAAAAAGAAGCCATCAGGAAGATCCAGCAGATTTTACCTATGACATTCCCCACCCTCACACAGATTACAGAAATTATGACGAAGAAGAGGATTATGAAAGGAAGCCTTTAAAAAGAAAATATTATGAAAGGCCATCGGCTTCTGCACACCATGATTCCCAGTATCAAGATGAATTAGGGTATGAAAGTTACTATACCAATGAAGAGGAATATGAAACACAAAAATCAGGGACCAGTTTAGGCACAATACTTTTTGTACTGATTATAATACTGCTACTTGGATTTATTATAGGATTAATCATGTTTTCAAGCAATCAGATCATCCCTCAAGTCCCCGGTATAAATAGTTAATATCAACTCACCTATCACATCATTGAGATTTATCTAATTAAATCCGTGATTGAAATGAATATTTTAATAACCGGACGGCCGGGCACTGGCAAAACAACTCTATTAAATAAAGTGAAAAATACCCTTGAATCTGATGGATACAACATTGGAGGGGTATTTTGTCCAGAAATAAGGAAGAACGGGAAGAGAGTTGGATTTCGCATAATAGACATCATGAACAAAAAGAAAGGAATATTATCACATATTAATTGTACTGGCCCGCGTGTTGGTAAATATAAAGTAAATTTGAAGGATTTAAATGAAATTGGAGTTTCTGCTATAGAAAATGCCATTAAAAAGGCAGACTACATATTTATAGATGAAATAGCACCCATGGAATTGTACAGTGAAGAATTCATCCGTGCAGTTGAAAATGCCTTTGATAACAAAAAACCAGTTTTAACCGTAATACACAGAAAATCAAATCATCCATTCATTTTAAAGATAAAAAATAGATATGGCATGCTACTTTTTGAAATCTCCCCTGAAAATAGGGATTCTATTTATAACCAAGTTTTAGATATCCTGAAATAAAAGATAGAGTTTAGATAAGCCCTATCTAGACGGCTTATCATTTCACTAATACCATCCCGAAATTAAAAACTTACCTTCAAGAATTCTTTTTTTAAGTTCATCCGTTATTTCTCGTGCCCTTTTAATATCCGACTGCCTGCATATTACAGGTACTTCTACAAACTCGTCATTCATTTTAAATTTCAGTTCACCATGTTTCATTTGGAATGCACCATGTTGACAGGAATAGGCACACATACCACAACCGAAGCACTTCCCTGTATTTAAAGTATCATGGTATGCTCCAGTAGGACATCTTCCACGTACCATACATATCTTACAGTCCATACATGCTTCAGGGTTATAAACTGGTCTTTCATCCACATCACTCCAGACAGAAGCGTAGTCCGTAAACCCTAAAACATCATGTCTTCCCCGTATATCTGCAACTGGCAGTGTTATATCTTTATTTAGAACACATGTGTTCTTTAAAATTTCATCACTTAAAATGGGGATTGCAGCAGCTACACTGTTGAAAACTTCCGGCCCTGCCGCTGTTTTGAATCCGCCAAGGTAATGCGGATCCATGTCCTGCATATCTGCAGATATCATCAAATTCGGTTTTTCAGGGCTGCTTCTTGTCCCTTGACCAAGGATTACTCCTTCCGATCCGCACACTAACACTTTAGTTCCAGTTTTTATAGTTTTCATGGCCGGATCATTTTGTAAAGGATTTAACTCGCCGCATCCCGAAAAGGAAAGCCCTTTAAACGGCCCTTCCATTTCCACTGCATTGAATATAGATGAAACAGGTTCTTCAGCTGGATTTAAAAATGCAGTATAATTTTTAAATGCTTGTCGAGTTCCAATCATTCTTGCCATGCCCATTTCCTTTATATTAATGGTGGATCTAATGATTTTCCCCTCAATGGGCTCTACTTCAATTTCTATGTCTTTTCCACTGACTATATCCTTAAATAAGAATCCGCCACCATAATCATCGTCATAAATACTATGCGCTGTTCCATAAACCACCATATCAACAGAACCGAGCCATTCATTTGGACATGGACCTGGAAATCCTGGAACACCATTTAAAAGAACACTTTTTGCTTTTTTAAATGACCCTGGCTCTCTTGCAGGAATATGGAATACCGCAGCTGTTCCCGACATTATCCCACATGTTCCAGCGGTTACAACATCAACGTCTTCCGCTTTGGGCTCTTCTCCCTCTCTTACAAGATTACTAACTTCCTCTGCTGTTAGTATTGTTGCCTCTCCCCTTTCTATTTTCTGGTTTATTTCTGCAATTGAGCGGATGTTCAAAAATATTCCTCCAAAACCGTTATCTTTGAAATTATAAGTATCGTTATAAACTAATTTCTATAAAATCCGTTTAATTAATTTTGTTAAAATTATATTTTAGTTTAAGAAAACTTTCCAATATATAAAAAATAAAATTTAATTAATGATTTCTATTTTTAGGTATACCAAAATATCTTCTGGTTGCACCAGCTATAAACCAGATTATAAGTGCACCTACTAATCCATAAGTAAATTGATACCAGAATATTCCGCCTAACAGTACTATTAGCCCTACAAAACCTAAAATATATAATATAAAATCCATTTGATTATCTTGCACGTTTTACCTCCTCTTTAGAAGTTTCCATTAATTAAATTATAATATACAGAAATATATAATATATACTTTTTTTAATTGAAAATAAAAGATGAGACTTCTTTTTATTAAAATATAAAAATAAATAAATGAATCAATTAAAAATTAGCTTTAATTTGATTTAATGCGAAATCAAGCGCTTCCTGCATTTTTTCGGCTTTTGGTCCTGCACCTTGAGCAAGGTTAGGTCTTCCACCGCCTCCCCCACCAAGAATTCCGGCAGCTCCTTTAATAATTTCATTGATTTTAACACCGACTTCTATGGCCTGAACAGAAGAAGTTCCAACTATTTTACCCTCTAAATTACCTAAAAGAACCACATCAAATTCACCATCATCATCAGTAAGATCCAGAGCCATCTTCTGCATTTCACCCATGTCTGCGTCAATCATGTCTTCTAAAACCTTTAAATCACCAATTTTTTTGGCTTGACCTACCAGAGTTTCCATCTTTAATTCAGCCATCTGATTTTTAAGTCTACTTATCTCATTTTTAAAGGACTTCCACTCGTTGAAGAATCTATCACATGTTTTAGGAAGTTGTTCGGGTGTAACTTTGAATATATCTGCACTTTCTTTTAAAATATTGTCATTACTCTGCACCGCTTCAACTGCAGCTTCACCTGCTGAAAATTCAATTCTTTCAACACCGTCTTGAATTCTCTCAGTCTTTGTTATTTTTATAAGCCCTATATCTCCAGTCATTGCACAGTGTGTCCCTGCACATGCCTGCACATCAATTCCATCAACTTCAACTGTCCTTATAGTCATTCCAGGAACGATTCCACCCTGATACAGTATAAATCCATATTTTTTCTCAGCTTCAGCCCTTGCCATCCAGTTTGTAAGTACAGGACGGTTTTCCATGACAAATTTATTTGCAAGAAGTTCAATTTCCTGAAGCTCTTCTGGTTTTATTCGTTTGTAATGAGAAAGATCAATTCTTGACTTTTTAACGCCTTTTTGGGCTCCAGCTTGCCATATGTGATCTCCAAGAACTTTTCTTGCAGCTGCAACGATTAAGTGAGTTGCTGTATGGTTCCTTGTTAAAGCCATTCTTCTGGAAAGGTCAATTTGCCCCGTGATTATCTGGCCTTTGTAAGGATGCACCTTCTCAATATCCTCTTCAGCTACCCTGTGTAAAACAGTGTTATTTACTTTTTCAGCGTGTGAAACCTTTATTTTTTCACCACGGATTTCTAAATATCCAATATCAGACGGCTGGCCACCCCCTTCAGGATAGAATAACGTTTGGTCAAGTATCACATTATTTTGGTAAGTTCCAAGCACATGAGCTTCAAACTGTGTATCCTGCGGTTTCTGGTAAAACAGTAAATCTGTAGCTGGAAAATCAAGTTCTATTTCTGCTTTTTCTTCCTGAACCTCTTCAGAATGCTCGGCTGCAACTAAAGTATAAAAATTATCAGGTACATTTACATTGAATTCCATTTTCTCAGAGATTCCCTTGGTGGTTTCTGGAGGAATTCCATGGGATTCATAAAGCTCTTTAAGTGTTTCAAAGGGCATTTCATCAGCGTTCTGTTTCCTGAGTTTTTTAATGCTTCTTTTAACAAGCTCCCTGCCTTTTGAGACTGTTTTATCATACCTTTTATCTTCTAAAGTGATTATATTAATTATATGATCTTGATGCTGCCTAATTTCTGGATATGTTTTAGACAAGAAATCAAGCTGTATTTTCATTATATCTGCTAAGGATTGCTCTAATCCTAAGTCTTTTATAAACCGAATTGTTCTCCTTAAAACAAGTCTTGCCAGATAACCCTCTTTTACATTGGATGGGATTACACCATCAGCGAGCATGAATGCAAGACACCTAGTATGGTCTGCAATTACATATATTGCTTCCATTGGCTTTGTAGCTTCTTCCAATTCCGCTAAGGATATGTTAAGCCGCTCGGCGACATTCGTCCTTAATGTTCTCAAGTCTGCAAAGGTCTCAATATCCATCATTCCTGCAACCTGAGCATTTTCTGCTAAAATTCTCTCATCAACTTCAACTGAGGATAATTCCTTTAATTTCTGTATCACTGGTCCAAATGAAGCATCATAAGCCGTCGGAGTTCCCTGAGATATCCATGCAAATCTTTCAAGACCGTATCCAGTATCAACAATAGTAAGGGGAATTTCCTCATATTTTCCACCAGGAAGAGTTTTATATTTTATAAAAACAAGTGTTGCTAATTCTACTCCCCTAACACATATCTCATAACAGGGGCCTGCGTTTCCTCCGCCTTCCCACCAAGATTCAATATAAGTAATTTCTTCAGGGTTAATTCCAATATGTTTAATAAAGTCGTGACAATATTTTACTGTCTCATCTTCCCAGTAAATCTGTTCTTTGGGAGAATTAAAAGCATGATGCGCACCCATTGTAAAACATGTCATGTGTCTGCCGGTCCTTCCGACATTATCCACATCGTTAAGTCTTATTGATGGCTGTGCGATTACCAGTGGGTTTGCAGGTGGATCTACAGCCCCTGATGTTACCCATGGTTGAAAATCGTAAATTGATGCCCCCACTAAAAAAACATCGTCTCTCCACCGTTTTGCAAGAACGGGATACCTTTTTATGGGTGTATGCCCGTTTAAAGCAAAGAATTCTGTAAAAGCTTTCTGAATTTCATAGAGGTCATATTTTTTACTTGTTGCGGGATTTCCAATGAAAGTATATTCATCACAGGGAGCGTCCCCACAGGTAGTTCTATCTCCAATGGACCAGAAATCATTTCCACAAGCAATACACGTCTTTTTAGTAAATCCAAGTTTTTCAAGTTGGCGAGACATAGTAATCATTGATAAAAGTTATTAAATTTTAAAATAGTGTTATAATTAAAATAAAAAAATAGTAGGGAAAGCCAATTTCTTGGCTTCGAAGTTTTGGAATTATCCAAAGAGAGCGCCGAGACCTGCTGCGGCTTCTTCTTCTTTTTCTTCTTCCTCTTCTTCTTCCTCTTCTTCTTCAGGTTTTTCTTCAGCTGCTGGAGCTGCTGCTGGAGCTGCTGCAGCTGCTACTGCTGTTTTCTCCATTGCTTCTTCGATGTCCACATCTTCGAGTGCTGCGATTAATGCTTTTACTCTTGCGTCGTCTACTTCTGCTCCTGCTGCTTCTAATACCTTAGTTACATTTCCTTCGTTAATTTCTTGACCTGTTGTGTGCAATAACATTGCTGCGTATACATATTCCATTATAATCACCTTCAAAAATTTTTTATAAATTTAACCAAACAGGGCACCTAACCCTGCTGCGGCATCTTCTTCTTTATCTTCTTCCTCTTCTTCTTCGTCTTCTTTATCTTCTTCTTTTTCTTCGGTAACTTCAACAGCCTGTGGGCGTGATTTCAGTTTGTCCAGAAGTTCATCATCAAGTGCTTCTTCATTTATGCTAGCTATTTCAGATGCCAATGCCAGCATTTGTGCGTAAGCCTTGGATAACAGTAATTCTGTTGTTTTTGATGTGAGTATTTCTGCATTTAATGCCAGATTCATTGACTTGACTGCAGCATTCTGTATTATATATGGCATAGCCACCTTGTTGTATATTGAAGCATTTATGGATAAGTTCAATGCCTGAGAGAATGCCATTTGTATATCTGATACAGTTTTATCTTCATCAATTGTCAGAAGATCAGATGTGTATATAGTTTGATCCTCATATGCTGCTATTAAATCAATTCCAACTTCCATTGGCTGGATATCAAGTCTTGTAAGAATACCTGCTATATCCTTAGGGACTGCTTCTCCCTCAGCAACCACTACTTTATCCTTGGTTATGACGATTTTTCCTTTATCAATTTTTGCAGGAATACCGACTTTCTGAAGTTCTCCAAGAATAGGGCCTGGTTTAAAAGCAGTATCACCCTTAGGTACTACAATATCAGCAAGAGCAATATTGCCCGCTTTTGCAGGTGCAGGTGTTTTACTAGCCTCAAGAATCTTGAATAGCTTAAATGGGTTCATATTCGTAAAGATAAGTGCAGGTTGTCCTTCCATATGTTCTCCAAGAGTATCTATATTAGATTTTTGAGATTCACTTAAAGCAAGAGTCATTAATGTCTTTCTTGACATTTTTAAAGTTGCGCTGTCCTTTAAAGTTCTTCTCATCTTTTGGAGTTGAGGAGCTGGTATATCTGCTAAATTAGCCATACCTACTACGCTATGGCCTTCAATTAGTTCTTTAAGGCTATTTACCTCATCTTTTTTCCAATTAGCAACATGAGCCATTAGATCACCCTCTCTACTGGACCCATGGTTGTTTTAATATACATAGATTTTATTTGGTTTCTTCCTTTCTCAAGTTTTCTGTCTAATACTCCAAGCACAGCTTCTACATTATCTGCAATCAGTTCCTCATCCATATCCTGTGAACCTACGATTGCCTGAATAACTGGCTGATCCTTTATTCTTACTTTTATTGTATTAGAGAGTCTTTCCAAGATAGGATCGGGTTTTACAGTGGCTGGAACTGGTTTTGGCATCTTTTTTCGAGGCCCAAGAACGGGTCCTAAAAATCTACCAACTAGCGGCATCATATCTGCCTGTGCAACAAAAAATGTGTATTCATTGGCCATTTTTTTGGCCGCTTTCCGGTCTTTTCCCATATCTTCTAAATCACCTCGGGTGATTACAAGATCTGCGCCGGCATTTTTTGCTAGAATTGCCAGTTCACCATCTGCGATAACGGCAATTTTAATGCCTTTTCCGCGCCCATTTGGAAGGAAGACTTCTTCATCAAATCTGTTTTCTGGTTTTTTCACGTCTAAATCTTTGATGTTTATAACAACATCGATAGACTGTGTGAAGTTTCTCGGCTTAGATTCCTCTTTAGCCTTCTTCACTGCTTCCACTATCTCTTGATTCATCAAATTCCTCCATGAACTTTCTTTGATTAAAAGTTCACAATTATGTGGTAGTTAAACCAAACGGATTGGTTTTGGTTAATTTATATTATAAAATTTACTGTAATTGCTGGTCGTAAATACCTTCATCGATTTCCTTTTGAACTGTTTTAGGATCCTTTCCATCTACAGTTAGGCCCATACTTACACAAGTCCCTACGACCTCTTTTGTGGCCATTTTGTAATCGTTTGAAAGTAACGCGCTAAACTTCATTCTGGCTATTTTTAATGCCTGTTCTATGGATAGATCAGCAACTTTATCAAGTCCAGGATCTTGAGAACCTTTTTCAATATTAAGTTCATCCATTATAAGTGCTGTTGTTGGAGGTGTACCTACTTCAATTTCAAATGCTTTAGTTCCAACGTCTACAATTACTTTCACTGGAACTTTTATTCCTGCAAAATCTGAAGTTTTTTCGTTTATCTGCTCTACAACTTGCATCATGTTAATACCAAGCGGTCCGATTGCAGGGCCAAGTGGTGGTCCTGGTGTCGCTTTTCCGCCTTCAATGAGAATTTCTACGGTTTCTTTTGCCATTAATCTGCCTCCTTCTGTATTAATCTTATCTGGTCACCTTTGACCGTAACTGGGATTGGAATTGCAGCTTCAATAAGTTCTAAAACTACTTCTTCCTTTGATTCATCTATTCTGACTACTTTAGCTTTTTCACCTTTAAAAGGGCCAGATATAAGTTCTACAATGCTTCCTTTTTTAACGGATGCAATTACAGGTTCTGGATTTAAAAAGCTTTTAATCTCTTCAAATGATATTTCGCCTTCAACTGATCCCCTTAAATTTGGAACTTTAAATGCAGGATCTTGCATATCTATCTTCGAGGAAGATTCTACCAATATATAACCTCTTAAAGTGTCTGGAACAAGTATTGAAGTAACTTCAATATCACTGTTTTTGACATTTCTTGCAAGTAATCTTGCAACATTTTTTTCCTGTCCCACAAGGGTTCTTAATGCATATATCAAATTATCACGTACCTAACGGAGCTATCAAATAAATAGGAATTTCATTAACTTATATAACCTAACAGCACAGCAATCATGTATATTATAAAACCTATAACCCCTATAATTATAATTCCAATTCCGGTTATTTTTGCTACGTTTATATATTCATCTCTATCTGGCCTTTTAGATATATATAAAACTCTTCTGTACTGTTTCAAAGCTTGGGTAATAGACTCTTTATTCAAATTCATAAAAATACCTACTTTAAATTCATAATAGAACAAGTTATTAAATTAAAGATGTTGGAAATAATATGTTTGCTAATTATTCTATATAAATGATAATAGTTTATTTCCTTTATGAATTTATAAACCTTTTCATTTTTATAGATAACCAAAACTAACCAAGATAGAGAAAATCATATGGTGTTTTAAATAATGTATTTTATGTGATTAAAAAACACCATCTATAAACTCTTCTAGAGCTGATTCATGAACTGAATCCTTGTTTTCTTCTTCTATGTACTCGCGTTCAGCAGGAGCACCAAATATGTGAGGGGATTTTACTCCGGCTACCACTATTGTTGTCCTGATGATATTTTGAAGATCTTCCTGGATCTGTGTACCCCAGATTATATTTGCATCTGGATCAAGTTCATCAGCTACTATCTGAACAATCTTTTCAGCTTCATGTAAAGTCATGTCAGAACTTCCGGATATGTTTATCAATGCCCCTTTAGCATTTGAAATATCCAGGTCAAGTAATGGACTGTTTAATGCCTCATGAACTGATTCAATTGCTCTATCGCCAGATTCAGATTCACCCATACCAATCATTGCCATTCCAGAACCCTGCATTATGCTTCTTATATCTGCAAAGTCAAGGCTAACAAGACCAGGTTTAGTTATAAGTTCTGTTATTCCTTTGACAGCCCTTCCTAAGAGTTCATCTGTGACCATAAACGCTTTGTTTATAGGTAAATTGGGTGCAACTTCCAGTAATTTATCATTTGGTATGACAATAACTGTATCTGCATTATTTTGTAGCTTTTCAAGTCCTTTTTCAGCGTTTTCTCGCCTTCTAAGTCCTTCAGCACTGAAAGGCATCGTAGAGACCGCGATCGTCAATGCGCCAATTTTCTTGGCTAATTTCGCAATTACTGGAGCAGATCCTGTTCCAGTACCTCCACCAAGCCCACAGGTTACAAAAACCATGTCAGCTCCTTCCAACCTTTCTTTTATCTGTTCTTCGCTTTCTTCAGCGCTTTCTTCACCTATTTCAGGTATACCTCCAGCGCCTAATCCTCCACAGGTTCCTTTACCAATTAATATCTTTTGATGAGAATTTGAATAGAAGAGATCTTGTGCATCAGTATTTACTGAAATTGTATCTGCGCCTTCGATTCCTATTTCCATAAGTCGTGAAACTGTATTATTTCCAGCCCCTCCAGTTCCAACAACGAATATCTTTGCTTTACTTTGTTCTATAATATCTTTGAGGTCACTGTTAATGTCTGATACATCGAAGTTATTCTGGATGTCAGCTGGTCTTCTCTCTCTTCTCACTTCGGATTCTTTCAAGGTACTATTTATAAGAGATTTCAATTCCTACCCCCACAGCCAATGTTGTTAAATTTATTTGTGGTATTGTAATAACTTATATTTAAAACCAGCGATTATTTTAATGATAATTTACTATCTTGCAAACAATTTTTTAGTTTTATGATGATATCTCTATCCCACTTGTCTAAACTTGCTCAAGTATAATTTTGCATTAATGTCTTTGGTTTTTCAATATAAGTCCATGCTACATTTTTGATATTATGTCCAGATATAAGAATAATCTCCATAATTTTAAGATCAATAAACTTTTTTACAATATTAAGATCTGGGCTTTGCGATTATCTCTTTAATTTTAAGATCAAAGACGTTAGTCATGTGTGCAGGTTCTAAAACTACCGCAGCATCAACACCTCTTCCAGTTCCACCAATTGCAATTATCTCCGAGTCCATAGGGATTATACCCGCATCTGCAGCCATAATAGTTACTTCAACACATACTTTGATTCCTTGACCAAATAGTCTAAGAGTGGCTGCCATTATCTCAACTGACGTTACACCGCCAAATTTATTTGATATTCCCCTACCAACGCCGCTTAGTGCATGAGACCCTGTATAAAAAGTTATATCTTTTTCTTTGAGCTTATTTTTGTATTCTTCAGTTATTTCAAGCTTTCCTTTTTCCTTAAACCCTGCATGATGAGTTATACTTACTATAGCAACATCATCCATTGCCTCTCTTAATTTTAGCGCGGTTTTACCAGATACAGAAGCAACTACAATATTTTTTATACCTAATTCCTCTTTTCTCTGTTTGACAAGCCCTATCAATTTATTTGTATTTTGTTCGCCTGGACTTTCAAAATAATAAATGCTTTTCTCCATTTGTTTCACCCAAACAACCTTTTTATTATTTAACTTTAAAATTTTATACTTTGTTGATATTATTTTATGTTACAATGCATATATTATTATATAAATTACAAAAATAAAAATACTGAAATTAGAATATCAACTTAAAAACTTTATACTACTGTTGATATTAATTTGCTGCAATAAATATAACATATAAATTATAAAAATAAAGACAGTGAAAATTTAATATCCTAACTCTAACATTATTTTAAACATGAATCTATTAAAAAAGGTGAATTAATGAAAGCATTTAACTTTATTGCACCATATCGAATGGAAAAACCCCGCAAAACAGGAATTACAATGATGCTGGATAAAGGCATGGGTTTAAGGGCCCTAAAAGACTTAATGGAAGTATCAGGCGAATATATCGATCTCGCCAAATTGGGATGGGGCACATCTGCCCTGCATGATAGAGATCTGATAAGGGAAAAAATTGAAATGTATTTATCCCATGATGTGAATCCATATCCTGGCGGAACGTTATTCGAAATTGCACATATGAAAAATAAATTTGATGAATTTTTAGATGAATCAGAAAAGTTAGGATTTACAGCCATCGAAATATCCGATGGATCTACAAACATACTCCCTGAAGAAAGGAGAGATATAATTTCCAAAGTAAAGGATAATGGATTTTTAGCAATCACAGAAGTTGGAAAAAAAGATCCCAACGAGGATTGTAAATTGGATGTTGATGAGCGGGTGAAACTCATAAATTCTGACATAAATGCTGGTGCTAATCATATATTGATTGAAGCACGTGAAGGTGGAAAGGGTATCGGCATCTACGATGAATGCGGAGATGTTAAGGAAGATGAACTTGAAACACTGGCCAAAACAGACCTGGAAAAACTGATCTGGGAAGCTCCTTTAAAAAACCAGCAGACCTATTTAATTTTGAAATTTGGAGCAAATGTAAATCTCGGTAACATAGCACCTGAAGAGATAACCTCTCTTGAAACCATGAGACGCGGGCTTAGAGGAGATACTTTGGGAAAATTAGATATTTAACGAGGATAAATACTAATTTAGGGATTTGTATAAACCAGAGCTGTAAAAAACCCCTAGAAAAAATTGTGATCAAAAGTGAGAATGATAAAATTTTTAATTTAACTTTCAAGACTATAAATTTAAAAAAATGAAGTTAAGGGAATGTGGATTATTAATAAAACAGATTTAACCGCTTTAATTATAATTTTAATTATGGTAAGTGGAAGTTACTTTTTGTACGGGCAGCAGCCAAATGAATTTAAAAATACAGAAATAGTGCCTTTGCAATTAAATGCATCTAAAAATATAGAAATAGTATATTATGTTAATAAAGCTGTTGAATTAGTAGATGAAAAAGGAAATGCTTCCTTTAACGAATTTTATACCGGCAAATGGTACCAAGGAGATAAATATATTTTCATCTGGCAGCTGGATGGCATACGGGTGGTTTATCCTCCAGATCCTAAGGCTGTTGGCCAAAACATGGCAGATCTTGAGGATTATGATGGAAAATCAATAGGAAAATTATTCATAGAAGCTGCCAAGAAAGGTAAGGGAGGGGTAGAGTACAGATGGCTCAAACCTGGTGAAACCAGGCTTTCTACCAAACTAACCTACATAAAACGAGCACAATATCAAGATAAAACTTATCTAGTGGATTCAGGGGTTTATCTGAATTAAGCATTTAAAAAATATTTTTTAAATTTATCTTCTTTTATTTAATACAATAAAAGCCAGCCTGCATGTATGAATACCAGAACATTTCAACCACGATAAATCCACAATCTTTAAGCAAATTAAGATGTTCTCCAATTGTTATAGGGAAATATTCTACGCCAAAACGTTTTAAATGGTTTTCAGCGTCTTCAACTGCCTTTCCTTTTGAAATCTGGAATCTTTTCCAGTATCCTTTTCCAATTTCTGTTCCTTTTTCTGTAAGCGGCCGGATATTTTCGAATGTTACACAAACTCCATTTTCATTTAAATTATCATAGCATGATTTTACAGCTTTATATCGTTCATCTTTGTTCAGATAATGATGTGCCTGGATTGCAGTGATTACGTCAATTCCAGTAGAGATGGAAATATCCTGACTTGGTGTATGCTCTAAAAATTCTATTTTGTCTTTATAACGGTCTGATAATTTTATCCTTGCCTCATTCAACATCTCAGCCGATGGATCTGCCAGTATAAAAGTAGTGTCTGGAAATTTTTGTAACGCTTTTTCTACCAATGTCCCTGTTCCGCAGCCGGTATCTAACCAGATGTTAGGTTTAATATCCATTGATTCAATTAAATTGATGGTTTCTTCGTGAAAATGATTGTAATAAGGAATTGTGTTACTTATCTTAGAATCATATTCATTTGAAATGTGTGAGGTTAAATTATCCAATTTCTGCATTTTTAGTTCTCCAAATAATTGATAAATTAAGTTAAAGTCAATATTTAATTAGTTTAAATAATATAAAAATTCTGATTGTAATTTCTAAAATACTCACAATCAAATTATAAACCTTCTCAATTTATTTAGTACACAACTAATTAGACGTGCAGATATGAAAACTCCAAAATATGAAATTATACCAGTTAAAACAGGTTATATTAAACCAAATGAGCCTTATGATGTAATCATTGACAAAGCAAAAGATCTACTAAAAGATGGGGACTATATCGTAATTTCAGAAACTCCCATAGCCATATCTCAGGGCAGATTAATTGACGAAGCCTCATTTAATCCCTCATATCTGGCAATTTTTCTTGCAGATGTCTGGTCAAAGTATATTTGGGGCTATGTTCTGGGGCCTCTTTTAAGAATCAAAGGACGAACTATCAAAAATTTGAGAAATTTACCTCCGCAAGCACGAGCACATAAAGAAGTGGTTTTAAAATATTATGGGCTAAAACATGCGTTAAAACCTGCTTCTGAAGCCGGGATCGACCTGAGTAATGCTCCTGGGACTTATGTCTCGCTGTTACCATATGAACCACAGAAAGTAGTGGAAGACATCGTGCAAAAAATATCTAAAAATGTTGCAAAAGAAGTTGTAGCTATAATAATTGATACAGACGCTACTTATGAATTTTTAGGCATGCAATTTACATCACTTCCCATAGCTGCAAAGGGAATTAAAGCTAATTTTGGAATAATGGGATATTTACTGGGTAGGTTTGGTAAGATCATAGGCCCCACCCCATTAGCCGTCTCTAAATCCCAAAATATAGAGAAGATCATGAAAATTGCTAAAGTTGCCGATGATTATCAAAATGAATATAGTATGGAAACTGTTTATGACATGGGAAATACCTTCGATGGAGAAATTGATTGTGTAACAGTTGAGATGTTAAGTTCCATAGAACACATGCCCGCAGTTATCATCAGGGAGATTAAATCTGGATAATATTTATTGACATCATTGCTCGCCACTACCAATATTGTTGCATCCAAATAATTAAATAGTAGTATAACAATAATAATAACAAGAGTCAAAATGTGTTGGTCAGCATTATTTT
>Ga0210077_1000142_pt1 | contig 34482 bp, 33 predicted proteins | sample RushMan_CattailN_5_FD_185556 | JGI IMG/M metagenome (GOLD analysis project Ga0210077, IMG submission 185556) | Wetland microbial communities from San Francisco Bay, California, USA, that impact long-term carbon sequestration -... | ecosystem: Environmental > Aquatic > Marine > Wetlands ... | reverse complement strand
CCGAGCCCTTGCCGACGCCTTTTGTGGTAAAAAAAGGATCGAAAATTTTTGAAATGATTTTTTCATCAATGCCTTCGCCCGTGTCGATCACCTGGAAAGAAAATCCATTTTTGTCCCGTTCATTTTTGGCCTTGATGGCAATATCTCCTCCGTTTTTCATGGCATGCACGGCATTGACGATAAGATTGATCAGCACCCGTTCTATTCGCTGAGGCCCCAAAGTGGCCCGGATATCTTCGGGCACATCGATATTGAAATTTATATTATCCGGTATTTGTGATCGAACTTGATAAATGGCGCTGTCCACCAAATCCTTAAAAGCCACTTGTTTCAAGGACAAAGACCGCTCCCTGGCGAACTCTAACAACGATCGAACGATTTCTTTACCCCGTTCCACCTCTTTTTCAGCGCCGACAAGCAGTTCTTTTTTATATTCCAGATCGTTTTCCGCCAGTTCCTCGATAAGGATTTGAAGGGAGGTGGAAATATTGTTGAGAGGATTGTTCAGTTCATGCGCCACACCTGACGTCAGTCTTCCCAGGGAAGCCAGCTTCTGAGCCTGTACGAGCTGCTTGCTCCGCTGGTTCAGCTCATCGATCATATTGTTGAGACTGGTCACCAGAGATTCAAATTCATCCCCGGTTTTGATTTCAGGGATATTATTAAAATCTCCTCTGGCAATCTTGGTAATGGCGTTTTCAATGGTTTTCAGCGGACGGTTGACATTGAAAATCAAAAAGAGGGCAATTAAAACAGAAAGGATAAACACGGGGATCAGCGCCAAAAGATGGATCGTCTGTGATTTTCCGATCAGGTTTCGGATGAATTGGCTCTCTTTTGTAACGATTTTTTCCAGCTCGCTGGTCAGAATTCTACCCTGGGTACGGATGCGTTCAATGGTATTCGGGGAGACCATTAATTGCCCTTGTTCTTGGAGTCTCAAAAGATTGGCGAGGGAATTCTTGTAGGTCACCAGTTCGGCGATTCTTTCATCGAGGTTTTGGGCCAGGGTGTATTTTGAGTATCGGGTCAATATATCGCGAAGGATATCCTCTGCACGGCGGACATAGTTCAGCGTTTCGATGATGTTCTTTTTATCAAAGGATAGAAAGTAGTTTTTCTCGTACCGGCGGGCTTCAAGAATGGCGTTTAAAAGGTCGTACTTTCTTTCGATAATCTGGATCTTCTGATTTAGAATATACTGGCTGTAATAACTTCGTGCCCATATCAAGCCACTGATGGAGATAAAGATGACAAAAGCTAAAAAAATTTTCCCTCTGATGCTGATTTTCATCTTCGCATATGATGGGGTGCCGGATCTGATGCCGGGAACAGAGGTTATCAGGTATAGTAGGGCATTGCGATTTGGCAGAATACATTGTTGACGCCGGGGATGTTGCGCGCAATTTCGGTAATCTGCCGGGTTAAATCCTCCTGATAGGCTTCGCCGAGATGTCGCTGCAATGCCGGACTGATATAGCCGGATTTTTTTCTTTTCTGTGCCGCGACCGTAACATGAACATCCCCGTTTTTTACAAAAATGTCGACGTCACATACCGGTTGCAGAGCCGCCCGCAGCCGACTCGCAATGGCAAAATCTTCCACGATTTGTTTCGATTCATCGGTCGTTCGGTAGGTCTTGCTCCGTGCCGCAAGACAAATAATTTCACAGGCGTCTTCAATTGTCAAGTTTCCGATATTAATTACAATATCATAAAGTTTGGGATCATGGATATCGGTCTTGTATAGATACCGGGTCCATTGGATTCGATTTTTATCCTCATTTTCAATGATCTCGGCTGCCGTTTCTTTTGTGACGCTTTCCCGTTTTTGCAACAATTTGATCCGGTCGTCTTTATCGGCGATGATCCTTATTTTGAGGACCTGGGGGATCTCGGTCAGCAAAAGATGGCCGGCATGGCCGTGATAGATCACATTCCCTTTCCTGGCATATTCCAAAAGTGCGGCCTTGATAAATTCGAGATACCGTTCTTTGCCGCGAACTATCCGTTCGAGAATGTTGGGCGCGTCATTGAGGGATCGAATCAGTTTTTTTTCCGAAACATTAAAAAGCTGCGCGGCCTCCACCAGAATCTCTCTGCTCACACATTCGTACCCCAGCATTTCAGCCGTCTTTTCAGCAATCTCCTGACCGTGGCTGAAACTCCCTCGAGAAATGGTGATTATTGCCATTACCCATTACCTCCTGAATAGCGCCTTTTCCAAAAAATCACTGAATGCCATAAAAGAAATAGAGAATGGTCAATTCCACGGTTAAAAAGATGACCGTCATAATTGCCCCCGCCTTGGCATAGTCCACGGTACGATAGCCCCCGGGTCTCATAACAAGGGCGTTGACCTGATGCGTCGGAAGAACGAATGTATTGGATGCCGACAATCCCACGACCAGCGCCGCCATTCGGGGATCTCCGCCGGCCATGACCGCCATGTTCATGCACAGCGGAACCAGAAGCACCGTTGCGCCGACATTGGAAATCACCAGGGTGAAAAAAGAGGTCATGATGCCCACCGCCCCCAGCAAGACGATGGGTGAGGGATTACCCAGCATCCCGAGAACGAATTTTGCAATAAACGCAGCCGTGCCGGTTTTTTCAAAAGCAATACCCAAGGGGATCAGGCCGGCCAGGAGAAACACGGTCATCCAGTCCACGGCGCGGTAGGCTTCATCCACCGAGAGCACGCCGGTGATGATCATGCCCAGCGCTCCGGACATGAGCGCCACGGAAAGCTGAATTTTAAAAAAAATAATTTGCGCCAGGGCCACGGCTAGCCAAGTTATCGCCAGTTTGGCCTTTTCCGGACGCATGATTTCACCTTCAAGGGCTGTGGCAAAGGTCAGTGCCCGGGGCTGCGGCTGATTTCTTAGAATGTGAAATTTCTCCCAGGGCGCCTGGAGCAACAGCGTATCGCCCATTTGCAGCCGAACATGGGTTAAGTTGCTGTAAATAATCTTATTGCCGGTAAACAGCGCCACCGGGTTTACACCGTACATTTCCTTAAAATTAACCTGACTCATGGTTTTGCCGATCAGTTCCGACCGGGGAGACACCACTGTTTCCGCCATCCCGGCATTAATCACCGCCAGGCTCTCTCCAAAAACATCCAGCCCGCCCTTGATCTTCCATCCGTATTCGTCGGCAAGCATTTTAACCATTTTTTCCTTGCCGATAACGGCAATGTTATCTCCCGGAGAAATCACATCACTGCTTTTCGGCACAAAAGTTTTTTCGTTTTCCGCCGTAAAACTGACGGCCACCACGGTCACCAGAAATTTCGGCCTGATGGCCAGTTCCTCCAACGTCTTGGGGCCGACAAAGGTATCCGGGATATGGATTTCAAACGTATTTTCGAGTCCCTGGTAGGCTTCCATCAACAGCGCCGTAACCCCCTTTTCCGCTTCGCCTTCCGCCGCCGGCAGGATAAATTTTCCGAAAAGAATAAAATAGATGATGGCACTGGAAAGCAAGCAGATGCCGATGGGGGTTTGGGTGAAAAGGCCGAAGGGTTGCAGCTTTTTCCCGCCGAGAACCATGAGATCATTCAAGAGAATGGTGGGACTGGCTCCTACCAGCGTGATGGTTCCGCCGATGATGGCACAGAATCCCATGGGCATCAGGAGTCGAGATATCGGTACCCCCATTCTTTTGGAAATTCGCTGGGTCGCCGGAAGAAACAGGGCTGCGGCACCGATATTCTGCATCATGCTCGATATGATGCCAACAGTACCGGATACCAGCATAATTACTTTTTTTTCGCTGTTGCCGGCCATCTTGATGATGGGGCCGGCCACTTTGTTCATGACCCCTGTCTTGTCAAGACCGGCGCCGATAATGATGACCGCCATGATGGAGACAACGGCGTTACTGCTCAAGCCGACAAATGCTTCTTTCGGCGATATCAGGCCGATAAGCGGGAGCAACGCCATCATGATAATTCCCACGACATCGACCCTTACCCATTCAAAAATAAACAGAACGACGGCAAAACCAAGTACAATCATTGTCAAGATCATCTCAGGTGTCATCGCTAAATATCCCTTCCTGCATCATCATGTATGAATTTCGACATCTATATGACATCTCCGATCATTTCTTTTTTCTGAACTTAAAACACAGCCAGAAAGCAAAACCGATAAGCACAAGGCCAAAAAGGAAATGCGTATCCACTCCAACCTCCTTTTTTGATTTTAAAAAGAGTTATATAATGCATACATTTAAATTTTTTGCAATATGGAATATGGTTTCCGCCAAAAAAAACACAAAATCCGAAATCTATATAAAATCAGAATCTTCTGTTTCAACGACACGGATGTTTAAAGGGGCTCGATACGGTTATAACACGTTTTCTTCAGGCACAAATTGTCGCGGTTTTCCCCTAAAGTTTCATATTGAAACAACTATCTATCTCAACCGGCGCAACCCTAAATTTCAGCGATGACGAACAATTTAGCAAGTCGCGACAATTTTTAATGCGATCCCGTGATGACGGATCCGGCATAAAGGCTTTGTTTTGCCCATAACGATGTTGATTTGAGAATTATTTCAGTTTTTTCGATTGAATCCTTTCATAATTTTTGCTAAGGGCAGTTGAGCAATCCATTCACCAATGACCGTTTAAAAATAACTGTTGCCGCGTGGACTCAGTTGACCGTACGCCAACATAATGACTGTTTTAAATAAAAGTTCACCGGGTATGCATTCCCGCTTCACCCTGTGGATCGAACAAAGGAGACTGCATGGACTCAAAAGAAATACTCGAAAAACTCGATGAAAAGAATCGGAAAGCAATGGAAGGCGGTGGTCCCGACCGAATCCAAAAACAGCACGATTCAGGAAAACTCACCGCCCGTGAGCGAATCGACAAGCTTTTGGATGAAGGAACGTTTGTCGAGTTCGATCGATTTAAAGTGCACCGCTGTACCGATTTCGGAATGGAGAATAAAAAGATCCCGGGCGACGGCGTCGTTACGGGGCATGGGCTGATGCATGGAAGACAAATATTTGTATTTGCACAAGATTTCACTGCACACGGCGGTTCTCTTTCTCTGGCCCATGCTGAAAAAATCTGCAAAGTTCTCCAGCATGCCATGCGCGTCGGCGCGCCGGTAATCGGGCTCAATGACTCCGGCGGTGCGAGAATCCAGGAAGGGGTTATGAGCCTGGCCGGATACGGTGATATATTTCTTTTGAATGTTATGGCATCCGGGGTCATCCCCCAGATTAGCGCCATTATGGGCCCTTCTGCCGGAGGGGCCGTCTATTCCCCGGCGTTGACCGACTGGGTTTTTATGGTTGAAAATACCAGTTATATGTTTATAACCGGCCCCGAAGTCGTCAAGGCCGTTACCCGGGAAGATGTCACCATGGAAGAACTCGGCGGCGCAATGGCACACAGTGCCAAAAGCGGTGTGGCGCACTTTCCCTGTCCCAACGATGAAACGTGCATCGAAAAAATTCGGGAACTCATGTCTTTTCTGCCCCAGAACAACATGGAAGATCCACCCCGACGATCGCCGGTTGACGACCCCATGCGTCGCGAGGAGAGCATTCGCGAAATCGTCCCTTCGGACTCCAACAAGCCCTATGACATGCGCAATGTCATTAGGGCCTGCCTGGATGACAATTATTTTTTTGAAGTGCATGAACACTGGGCACCCAGCATCGTTGTCGGTTTCGGCAGATTTGACGGTATGCCGGTGGGAGTTGTCGCCAACCAACCCGCTGCAATGGCCGGAGTCCTCGACATCAATGCCTCCAATAAAGGCGCCCGGTTTGTCCGTTTTTGCGACTGTTTTAATATCCCGCTGGTTATTTTTGAGGATGTCCCGGGATTCATGCCCGGTACCCACCAGGAACACGGCGGAATTATCAAGCACGGCGCCAAGTTGATCTATGCATTTGCCGAATCCACCGTGCCGCGCGTGACCGTCATTACCCGCAAGGCTTACGGCGGCGCCTATATTGTCATGAGTTCGAAACATCTTAGAGGTGATATCATCTTGGCGTATCCCAATGCAGAGATTGCGGTCATGGGCGCTGACGGCGCCGTGAATATCATTTGCCGCAGTCAGATTAAAAAAGCCGAAGATCCTGAGACGGAAAGACAGCGACTGATCGACGACTATCGGGATAAATTCTCGAATCCATACAGGGCTGCCGAACACGGTTATATCGATGAGGTCATCGATCCGGCGGATACCCGGTGGAAAATCATCCAGGCGTTAAGGATGCTCAGCAATAAACGAGATACCAACCCTCCAAAGAAGCACGGAAACATTCCCCTTTAAACCTTTAAACAGGAGACCGTTATATGAGCTGGGATCAAGTATTTGAACTGATTAAGAGCATCCTTTTAACGCAGACAGGCATACCGAACCTGGAGGTGGGCCAGGTGATCATGATCCTCATTTCCTTTTTTTTCCTTTACCTCGCCGTCGCCAAAGAATATGAACCGCTGCTGCTCGTTCCCATCGGCTTTGGAATATTTTTGGTGAACTTTCCCCTGGCACCGCTCATGGGCTTTACCGAGCACGGCGACCCCGAACTCATCAGAGCCTTTTATAAATACGGTGTGCAGTGGGAGGTCATCCCCTGCCTGATTTTCCTGGGGCTGGGAGCAATGACCGATTTCGGACCGCTGATCGCCAATCCGAAAACGCTGATCATCGGTGCGGGTGCACAGCTCGGGGTGTTCATCACATATTGCGGAACCCTCTTTTTCGGTTTTACGTTAAAAGAAGCTGCGTCGGTGGGAATCATCGGCGGCGCGGACGGCCCCACCACGATTTACCTGACCGCCATGCTGGCGCCCCAGCTGTTAGGTCCCAATGCGTTGGCCGCTTATTCTTACATGGCCATGGTTCCCCTTATACAGCCGCCTATCATGCGCCTGATGACCACCCCCGAACAACGCCGGATCAAAATGCGGCAGCTCAGGCCCGTTTCCGCAAAAGAAAAGCTGCTCTTTCCGCTCATTGCGACGATTTTCATTATTCTTCTGATTCCTGCCGTAGCGCCGTTGATGGGCATGTTCATGTTCGGAAATTTTATGCGCGAATGCGGCGTGGTGAAGCGTCTGAGCGAAACCGCCCAAAACGCCATGATGAACATTGTCACGATACTGTTGGGGCTTTCGGTGGGAGCAACCATGCAGGCCAATGTCTTTTTGAGCTGGAAGCCGATGCTGATTTTCGGCTTCGGGCTTTTGGATTTTATTATATGTACCTTCGGCGGTATCCTGACCGTCCACATCATGAATCTGTTTTTAAAAGAAAAGATGAACCCTCTTATCGGTTCTGCAGGGGTTTCCGCAGTGCCCATGGCGGCCCGGGTTTCTCAAGTGGAAGGCCAGAAAGCCGACCCCGATAACTGGCTCATCATGCATGCCATGGGCCCCAACCTTGCCGGCGTTATCGGTTCTGCCTCAGCGGCAGGAATGTTCATTGCCATGTTCAAGTAGGAGAGCATTATGACGAGTTTACCTGATAAATTTTTCAAAAGAATTTGGACGTGGTTCATTTTGGCATTAATGTTGATTGTCTCGGCGCCACGGACCCAGGTTTGGGCGGCTTTTGGTGAAGATCTGGAAAAGCCCAAGCCCGAATTCACCCGTGAGGGTGATATCATCACGGCCAAACTCATTCCTCGTGCAAAAAGCACCAGCGTTTCGATTCAGTTCCAGGTTTCAGGCGGCGACCTCATCGATGTTGAAAGTATGGATTTTAAAGAGGCTGCCCGTCCCGGCGTCGACAATAAGGATTTCAAGTCCGAACTTTTTGTGATCAAGATCGACAAGGTTTCTCCGGGTGGAGAGGCCAGGGTATCCATAACGTCGAATTTTTTCACCAGCTCGACCGAGTATTGGGTATTCAACCCAACGTCAAAAGAACCCTGGGTGAACGCTGACGCACAGAACATAAGCCTTCCCGACCTGGTTCAAAAAATGACGATTTCCGTAAAGGACGGCGGACCATTTGACAGTGACGGCGCGGTCAACGGCCGGATTACGTTTGAGGGAGGACCCAAAGACTCTTTTTGGGGATATGCCCTGGGTACCCTTTTTATCCGGTTCTTCGGTATTTTTTTGGTCCTGTCCATCCTAATGATCGGCATGATCATTTCGGGCAGGGTCTTTCAGATGTTAGACAAGAAAAAAGCAAAAGAGATTCTATCACAGCCAAAAGCCCCGGCACCCGATATTCAACCGGCCGAGTCCGTTGAACCGGAACTGGCCGCAGCTGTCTGTGCGGCCTTGCATTTGCATTTTTCAGCACATCGACCCACGACAACCCCCCATTTTATTAAGCCGGAGATTTCGCCCTGGGTCCGGCAAGGCCGTGAACGGATCATGAATGCTCGATCCATACTTACGAACCGCAGTAATCGCTTGCAGAATCGATGAGGCATTTTATGAAATACAAAATTGCAGTCAACGACCGAAAATTTGAAATTGAAATCAATGACATCAAAGAAGGCATTGCCCAGGTAACCGTCGATGGCCAACCCTTTGACATTCTGATTGAAAACTACGAGGACGTCGCAACCGGATCTTTGCCTTCGGCTCCTGCGTCGCCATATGCTGCTGTATCGGTGACTACCGCAACTCCGAAACCGGCGACATCCGCGAAACCGGCACCGTCCCCGAAGCCGGCGCCAATACCTCCCAGGGTATCGTCACCGACAATGGGCCGAATCGAGGTGCCGTCTCCCAAAAAAGTGCAGACCGCGGGTGAAATTGTGGCACCGATTCCCGGACGCATCATGGATATCAAGGTGAAAGTTGGAGACCCGGTGGTCAAGGGCCAAACCGTAGCGACCATGGAAGCCATGAAAATGGAAAATAATATTACCAGTAGCATGGATGGTTTTGTTCAGATGATTCGGGTTCAAAAAGATTCGGAGGTCGCCACCGGCGAAGTCATTATGATCATCGGATAATTGCCTGTCCCGGGGATTTAGGCGGTATGCTCTCCGGCGTGACGATATTGAGGTCAAAGAAAATCCGGCCTTTCAAAAAAAGGCCGGATTTTAAGATTTTATGCAGTCAATATTATTTAATCTCGATGGCGCAAAAAATGCTCAATTGAAGTTATGGGTTGTTCGTTGCTCGTTATTCGAAAAACACCGTCACTCGATACCCGGTTAGACCATGGAATAAACATAAAGATTTCGGCGTAGACGCTCACCCTCTTCGACCCTGCTTTCCGCTCGGTCTTCCACGCTTTCCGACACTACAAAAGCGATTTCTTTATGCTCTCTGGTGATGGATTCCAGCGCTTCTTCAGGCTCGCTGAACATTACAATGTGATGAAAAGCAATTCCTTTTTCGGCAGCCGCTTCCTGAAACAACCCGGCATTTTTTTTGGACATGGCCGAAAACTCTTCACAGACCTGGTTGCGAGAAGATGAAAATAGCTTAAATGTTTCGCAGGACAGCGGCGCCGTATTTAAGGCCAGAATGTCATAAGACATCCGCTGCGCCATTTCCAGGGCATAATCGATAATCTCTTTTGAAAAATCGCTTTCTCTGCCCATAACCAGCAGTTTTGTGGGCGCCTGAGCCTCTTTTTTTTCAGCCATTGACGTTACGGCATATTCGGATTCGCCGGCTTCGGCAAAGGTAATCGCTTCATGATATTTCTCCATTTTATTGCCGGTTTTGCTCAATTTTCGTTTGATTCTTCCAAAAATCCCAGCCATTTTTACCTCCTCCTTAAATCATATATGTTTTTTCATTTTGTTTGATGTCTAACCGTGAACCGTAACCAGAGGAACCGATAAATTTCTTTTAATCTTCGCAAGGGTATTTTTCTTTTCAAAGCTTTCGACGGTTCCGCTGCCACCGAAAACATCGTAGATGGTCAAAATAACGTCCCGATGGTCGTTGACATATTCGACGATCTCTTTTTCCGGATTCCCCGACGTAATCGAAAAGCGACAATGAACACCTGCTTTTTCCGATTCCTGAATGAGATGTTTAATCTGCTTCGAGGCCTCAGTCATTATATCCAAAGCCGTCTCGTGCTCACCGGCTTCCGCAAAGGTTGCCGCTATTATCGCGCTTTCAACGAACTTTTTGGCAAGCAAGGCATTTTTTCGAATCTTTTTCATATACTTGCGATAGTACTGGGGTCTGATGATCTGGAATATGCTTAGCTCCGCCTGTATCCGCTTGCAAAGAGACACCGCATACTCGAATGCCTTTTGGTCGGGGGTCATGCCGTCTATGGTTAACAATACGCTTTTCATCGTTATCCTTTTTTTTCCGCTGATCCTTGGCGTCCGGTTAAATACGCATCTCCGGACGGGTTTCTTCACTGCGCCGAACACGGTCTTCGGCCTTTTTCCGGGATTCGCTTTCCGGACGGTCATGCATGATATCAAGCGCCATCTCATGCTCATTGGCCTGGGCAAAGGTAATTGCCGCCATCAATCTGTCGAAAGTCTCTTTGAATTTAAACATGGGTGAATCCTCCATTGTGCAATGTTTTTTTTCGCTGTTGTTCATTGGTAGAGCAACTCTTGTGCCAATGCCGCCAAAAATATATATCTAATTGATAACATTAGATTTATATCGATATTAACATTACAATCACCTCCTATAAAAACGTTGCAATTTGCAATGGTTCCGTGGATGATAAAAATATCTCTTTTAATATTAGAAAGTTATTCAATATTGCAAAAAAAGAAGGCCTCGTTGCGTATTGTAACGCCTATTATTGGCGGGCAGACCCACAGCAAAAAATTATTGCGCGGGGCAGTTGAATCTGATTGTATACGGAAAATAGAGGAATCCTATCATGCGAATATTTAAGAAGGAAAAAGGACAAATGAAGGAACTGCCGTCGGAACTCAATGAACTTAAAGAAGACGTACAAAGGGCCAAAATGCCCGAACCGGTAGAAAAAGTCGTCCACAAAGAACTCGAGCGGCTGACCAAAACCTCCCCTTCAAGCACTGAATATACCATCGGTATCAACTATATCGATTATCTGTTGAGTCTGCCCTGGAACAAAATGACCAATGACAACCTCGATATTAAACGGGCCGAATCCATCCTCGATGAAGATCATTTTGGACTGGCCAACATAAAAGACCGTATTTTGGAGCATCTTTCCGTCAGGATTCTCAAGATGTCGGGCCAACACAAGATACTGGTGGTGGATGATGAAAAAATTACCCGCCAGAATCTGGAACATGTTTTTAAAAAAGACGGCTATCACGTCAATACCGCTTCCGATGGTGTAGAAGCGTTGGATTTTCTGGAAAAAAGTGCCTTTGATGTTATTGTCACGGATCTCAAAATGGGAAAAGTCGACGGCATGACGGTTCTGGAAAAAGCCAAAGCGGTCAACCCAAGTACCGAAGTGATTATCATCACAGGGTATGCCACCGTATCAACGGCCATTGAAGCGATGAAAAAAGGATCGTACCATTATCTGACCAAACCGTTAAGGCTCGATGAAATCCGTTCAACCATCCAAAAAGCATTGTATAAGAAAAAAGTCCGTTTAGAGCCCAAAGGACCGGTACTCTGTTTTGCCGGCCCTCCCGGCACCGGAAAAACATCGCTGGGCATGTCGATTGCCAGGAGTTTGGAACGAAAATTTGTTCGCATATCTCTGGCCGGCATGAAGGATGAGGCTGAAATAAGAGGGCACCGTAAAAGCTATGTCGGTGCGTTGCCGGGAAGAATTATTCAGGAAATACGCCGTGCGGAAACAAAGAATCCCGTGATTATGCTCGATGAAATCGACAAAATCGGCGGTGATTTTAAAGGGGATCCGGCCGCGGCCTTGCTGGAGGTTCTTGATCCCGAACAGAATACGCACTTTACGGATCATTACCTGGATGTTCCCTTTGACCTGTCTCGTGTGATGTTCATCGCCACTGCAAATGCCCTGGATCTTATTCCGGGCCCCCTGCTGGACCGCCTGGAGGTGATTACCCTGTTGGGGTATACGGAAGAAGAAAAAGCAAAAATCGCAACCCGATATTTAATCCCCAGAGAAATCGAAGAAGCGGGGCTCACCGAAAACCCGCCGATTTTCACGCCGGAGACCATCCATAAGATCATCCGAGAGTACACCCGGGAAGCGGGTTTGAGAAATCTCAAACGTCAGATTGCATCCATTTGCCGTAAAATCGCCCGTGAAACATTGCGCGGGGCGTATAAAGACGGAGCGACCCATCTAACGCCGGAAATGGTGGAAGATTTTTTAGGCCCTCAAAAGTTTTATTTCGAGATTGCAGAAGCCAGAGAAAGGGTGGGCGTGGCCACCGGACTGGCATGGACGGAAGCCGGAGGCCAGATCATCTTTATTGAAGCCGCCAAAATGAAAGGAAAAGGCAATCTTATTCTCACCGGGTCATTGGGAGACGTGATGAAGGAATCGGCTCACGCGGCGATGAGTTATATTCGAAGCCACGCTGATGCTTTCAATATCTCGGACAGCCTATTCGAAACCCATGACATTCACATCCATGTGCCTGCCGGCGCGATCCCTAAAGACGGTCCGTCCGCCGGCGTGACCATCGCCGTAGCGCTCATCAGCCTGATAACGAACCGTTCCTGCAAAAGGAACGTCGCTCTTACCGGCGAGTTGACGTTAAGCGGAAGGATTCTGCCTGTGGGCGGCGTCAAGGAAAAGGTCCTGGCCGCGCACCGGGCCGGTGTCAAATCCGTGGTTTTCCCGGCCAGAAACAATTCGGACATCAAGGATATCTCCGAGGATATTAAAAAAGATATTCAGATCATCGAAATCAATGAATTGGAAGAGGTCATCGATTTGGTGTTGAATTAGAAGAAGATGTATCAAATATATTTGAACATGGCAAACCGCAGATCTTTCTGGGTCGGATTTCCGGTTTTTACAAATCCGCGGCTTTGATAGAAAGCTTCCGATGAAGGAAATTTGGGGACTTCTACTTCTACCTCCTTCATTCCCATGTGTCTGAACAAATTTTCACACTGCTCATACAGAAGCGACCCATAGCCTTTTCTGGAGTAAATCCTTTTGATATGCAGTGTTTTTATGACAAGTTTCATTCCCCTTCGAACCACAAACGCACAGCCGATGAGATCTTCCTCTTCGTTGAACAGCATGGCGAGATAACCTCTGTCCATCTCTTCCTGTATTTTTTTGGGCGTTGCAAAAGCCACCAGTCTTTCAAGATCTTCCGGACGATACTCGCCTTGATGGATATCCTGAGTATTTTGCCGGATCAACGCCGCAACTTTACCGGCTTCGGAATCACCCAGCGGCTGTGTCCTTTCCTTTAAATTATCTATGATTTTGATTTTCATTTTTTAGCCAGTGCCGAAAGATCTATTTTTTGGATCTTGTTTTAAAACCGGATATCGAAACCTTCGTTAAAAATTAAAAATTAAATCCGTCTGGACCCGGTCTTCATGCTCCCTTTGTTTGTTTTTGCTGAAGGTAACGTCGGAAGGATCCCAGTCAGTGACAGGATCGGTATAAAAGTAGGCGACATCGAATCTCAACCGGTCCAGCACCATATATTTAAGTTTCACTTTATGCCCTTTTCGGTTTGCGCCGTAAAAATCCTGGTCATTCATCGAGCCGATAACAGCGTCTCTTTCAATTCGGGCGTATTTATACCCGATTGACCAGTCCCCTTTTGTCTTTGACTCACCCAGATCAAATCCAATGTAGTAGGCGGTATCCTGGCCGCTGGGAACATTATCGGCGGTGTTGACGATATAGTCGAAACTCAGTGTTGTGGGGATTTTTCCCAGCTTGAATTTAACAAATGAAATGCCTTCCCATAAATTATAGTCATATGCATACTGCAAATTTCCATCTGCATCGAGAACAAACGAGTTGCCGCCGCCGGTCTTATAGTCTGCTGAATGGAGATACTTTGAATTTTCAAGGTTGGTCCAATCATAATAGCTGCCGGCCAGGATCCATTCTAACTTCCCTATGGTCCAGTCGAATCCTGCCTGATAGATAAAAAGGGCCGCGTCGTCTGTTTGGTCCGCGACCTCGTTGACTGCCATCTGGCCCAACTGTACAAACGGTTTGAAATCCGCCCAGCCCGGATACTGGTAATATTCATAGGCACCCTCGGGATTTACATCAGGATCCCACATGATGTCGGTGTGCAAGAACGTATTTTTGAATTTACCGCCGGCAAGTGCAAGTTTCTTCAACCAGCTGGGCGTATAGACCGCAAACGCCCTGGCAAGATAGATGCCCTTGTCATTGAAATCATCGGTAAGACTCTGGTTGCTGGTCGGTGCCTCCCGATTGGTATCCTGGTCGGTGGAAAGCATGATCTGGGTAGCTATTTCATCACTGATATGGCTGTCGAAAAAGAGTCTTGCCCGGATTCGGAATCTGTCGCGGTTTGGAATATCTTTAAGGGATCCGTCCGTCTGTTCCTCTTCACGGTTGTAGATGCCTTCATAGCGAAGTCTCAGGTCGCCGGACACTTTGGTATCTCTAATCCACTTGGGAATTTTCTCGCTCCACTGTTGGGATGTTTCTTTGGGTTCTGCCTTTACGGTTTTTGTCACTTCTTCCTTTTGCGTTTCTTTTACCTTGTTGATGGACTCCTTTTGATTTTTCAACTCCTGTTTCAGCATTTCGATTTCCTGCTGCTGTTTCTGAATAATGATGCTGAGTTCATTGAGCTTGTTCAACATATCCTCATTATTCATTGCGGCAAACGAAATTTGAGGGAGACAAAGCATGATCACGGTGAGCAGCGTTGCACATATATTGCACCATCTCATTTGATGCACCTCCTGTTTTAAAATCTCTGTTTTCTACTTGTTTATTCTGAATCGAGGAGATTCCGGATGTCTTTTTCGATTTTTTGCTGATAATGGTTCAGTGCGGCGCTGTTGCTCATGATCATATCGAGCTGCCGGGTATGAAGCGTCAGATACCCCAGAATTTTGAGACGTTTTTTCATGTACGCCATGTCATGGCCTTCCACCCGCGCAATGAGATTGTCTTCTCTTACGTCGACTCTGAAACCCTCATTTTGAAGTATTCCTGCAATAAAATGAACCCTTCCAAGTCGTCGCTGATGGTCTGCCGCACCCCCTTTAAATTGGAAACTGATGTAATTTTCCGTTACGCGTTCACTGACCAGCGCCTCCAGGATGGAAAAATGATACCCCAACCTCGAACTTAAGCTGCAATAATTTTTGGAGATCATAAAATAATTACGGGCGGCATAGGCTGAACGAAGACCGGGGATTAAATTCCGATTTACCGTCGATTGAAATATAACCGACGCAAAACCCTTGCCGTCAATTGCCGGCGGGCCTTCCCAGGGAACGGCGCTGAATCCTTTCCAGAAAGACAGCATCGGGATCGAGGCGATATTTTCCAGCTTCACATACCTGCCGACCGCATCTTCCTTGAATCCATCGTCCAAATCCAAAATCCACCATTGCATGGGGACATTATAAAAAAGTTGCTTGCTCGATTTTTCTGAAAAGTTATGCGCCTTACCGAAATTAAACATCTCATATATTGCTTTCTCATGAATAAACCGAGTGATGTCGTGGAGGGTTTTACAGTTGGCCGGACCAAAAAAAAGAGAATCCGGGTCGAGCAAGTTTAAAGGAATGATAAGGCTGCTCACCTGTTTCAAGGTTTCATAAACCGGGCTGCCTTGCATAAGGTTTATCTTTGGCCCGGATTTTACCGGTAACGACTCGATTTCTCCTTTATAAATGGTCAGGGTGTCGGCATCAACGGTGACCAGATCGCCATGATTCAATCGATTTACAGCACCAGCCACTCCAAAGAGCGCAGGGACACCGAACTCTCGTGCCACGCTGGCGAGATGCCCGGCAAAGCCGCCCTGCTCCGTTACAACAGCAGCCGATCGATTTAACAGTGAGGCCCATATTGGAAGTGGCTGCCGGGTAACCAATATCGCCCCTTGAGGAAACCGCAGGATATCTATCCCCTTGTCCACCAGATAGACTTTCCCGCTGGCTGTACCCGGACTTGCGGTGATCCCTCCCTTGACAATGATGGCATCTTGTGCTGTCTTAAATGCGGGTTCAGAAAGATTCGTCTCCAACGTCTCCGTTTGCTTTAAAGGCCGGCATTGCAGGATATAATCAGAGCCATCCTCGGCAACGGCCCATTCAATGTCCTGGGGTGTTGCATAGTATTCTTCAATTTTAGCCGCAAGTTCCGACAGATCCAATGCCTTCTTATCATCAATGGAGGCCAGATCCTTTTTATCTCCGGTCAACTCCATACGGCAAACCCCCTCTTCCGGCAGGCAGACAAATTTTATCTCCTTGGTGTTTATAGTTTTACGGATAATCTCTCTGGGGGGTTTTTTTGAAACAACAAAAAGATCGCAGGCATCACTGCCGTCGACAACCGACTTGGGCAACCCCCATGCGGAATTGATAAAAATCGAATCATCGGCCATGTCAACGGGGTTGCGAGTATAGATGACACCACCTGCTACGGCATCCACCATGCACATACATCCCACGCACATGGAAATATCTTCATCCTTAAATCCCCTGTTCAACCGGTAGGTAACGGCCTGAAATGAATACTTGCTCGCCAGAATCTCCTTGTATGCCTGGAATATGCTGTCAAAACCGACGTTCAGTTCACTCCGATACTGGCCGGCAAATGAGCTGTCCCGCGTATCTTCTCCTAAAGCACTGCTCCTTAAAGCCAAAGCTATTTTACCTTTTGTGTCTGATTCGAGTTTCTGATAGGCCTGCCTAACGGCATCGGCCAGATCATCCGGCACCCTGGATTGGATAATAAGCTGCTGAATTTCTGAACTCAGGGTATAAAGCCTTTCTATATTATCCACATCAGCGGATTGAATGCGCCGGTCAATTTCCGCCTGCAAGTCATTTTCTTTGATAAACCTTTCATACGCTGCCGAAGTAATGACAAATCCCGTGGGAATCCTGATCTGAAGTTTATTTTTTATTTCCCCGAGATTGGCCATCTTGTTCCCTACAAAATCGCTCATCTCCTTATTCACAGCATCCATGGGGATTACGAGCTTTTCATCTTTCATCGATTTCTTCTGTGAAAGCAACTCATCAATCTTTTGCTGAATATCGTTAAACCGGACATCAAGTTCCCCGTATTTGTCCTGGGCGAGCTTTTCCATATTTTTTACCATATTAAAGACATTGACGGAAATCGCCGTGCAACTTGCCCGGACAAAGGCCATGCCAAAGGGTTGTCCGCCCCCAAGCGCCCGCTCCATATCGGCCATAATCTCAAGCGCTCTGTTATTGGCATTCAGCAGGAGCTTGAAACTGTGATACCGCTCCTTGAACTCAATGCGGAGTTGTTCGACATCACCTGCTGCAGGTTCCGGCTTTTTAATAAAAAGCTTTTTAAATTGGTCTAACAGTACGCCCATAATTTCAAGTTCCGAAGTTTCAGATGGATACTTCTAATTTTATTCAGAAGCATTATAAGACGAATTCTCCCTGCATGGTACCATGCAATTTATAAACTACTTGAAAAAAAGGCCGAAAGCAAGGCAACGTCCCTTTTGGTTTCAGCCTTTTCAACGGACAAACGTCAATCCTCTTAACTCTGAAATATTCGGGTTAATGTTCCAGCTTCAGACCCCATCCCTCAAACATGAACATAATTGCAAAACCATACCAGAGCGTATAGATGACATAAAATACCAAAGAAAAGAAGACAATAAAGAAGCGATCGGATATTTTCTGGGGCTCGATTCGGTAGTAGTTGTAAGAAGTCTCCACTGCTTTAGTTGCAACCGTATCAACGGCACTGGCTGCTTTGAACTGTTTTTGCTTGGTTAAATTCTTATTCAGGGCCTTGAGCGCCTGCCACCAGTTATACAGGACCTGCCTTTCGTTATAGCCGTATTTGGCAGCAACAGTTTGCCCGTCATTGAAGTACATGCTGTCGGCATCGGCAAGACAGTTTGATAAGATTTTTGCCAGATCTCCCTCGATCTTCAATTGGGTTCCGGACACATTGACCAGGGCGTCGCCTTTCATTAACAAAGCGGCTGTTTGCTGGGCCTGGCCATCGTCCGACATTGCAATGGTTACATTGACAGATGTACCGGCAAACGTATTTATTTCCTTTTTTACCTTTGGAATGTAATAGGCCGACCCCTTTGAGATGGAATTGTATAAGTTGTCTAAATATTTCAGACCGTTTTGTCCCTCAAAGACCGGGGAAAAGATGACGATCAATATGACTGCAAATCCGATTAACAATGCCAGGCCGCCAAAAAATTCTTTCTTTTTTTCTATCATGATTCAGCCTCCCCACCTTTAAGTACTCGGATATTCATTAAAAACGTGCCGATTACCCATATCGCGAATCCCAATATTACGACGAAAAATGCCCATATTCCAATTTTTTCCAGTAGAGCTCCGGTTCCTTTTGATATCTTAATGATATCCATGGCACCCAGCTTGGCCGGCAGTGCAAAGACCCGGTTAACAAAACCGGCGAGGACCGCCATGGCGTAGAACCCGCGGATCGTGATGCCGCGAACGACCTTAGTCACAATCGCCCCGACCTGGATCCCCACCAGAGACCCCAAAAGCATCCCCATGGCAAGCGTGTAGAAAATAAATCCGTAAATCGCATACTGGCTGATGGCGGCATAACCGGCTGTGAACACAATCTGGAAAATGTCGGTTCCTACCGTGGTCATGGAGGAAACGCCCAGAACATAAACAAAAATCGGAAATGTCAAAAAGCCGCCGCCAACGCCCATGATGGCCGCCACAAATCCGACCATCCCGCCGCTTAAGACCAAAAAGACCCATGAAATACTTCTCCCATCGGGGGTAAGATCATAATCGAATTTGACTTTTGGAGGAAGATTGACAGATTGGAGCTTTTTGGGAAGGCCCCCCATTTCCGCGCCTTCAACCTTTTTGCCACGGGTCTCCCTGCCATGAAAGTCCTTGCGCTCTGCTCTTTTAGCCATGAGAAAATCAGTCATGGCATAAATTCCCAAGAATCCAAGCATAACCGAATAAACGGTCGTGATAAATGCGTCACTGAGCACGGGATTGATTGCATATAATAGGCGGTTAATGACGCCGCCGACGGTAGCGCCTATAATGGCGCCGATTAAAAAGACCAGTGCCAGTGCCACGGAAATATTCCCAAGTTTCCGGTGGATGACGCTTCCCATGATGGCCTTTGCAAAAATATGGAATAGGTCGGTTCCCACCGCTAAAATGCCTTTAACGCCGGCGCTCATCAAAGCCGGTGCAATGATAAATCCGCCACCGGCCCCGATGCATCCGGTAATCAGCCCGGCGCCCAGTCCGATAAGAATGGAGACGACAAATATGCCTGTACTGTAAAACGCAGGACTGTAAGCCTTTTTGCCGCCCAATAATTTTGGCAACGCCCCGCCGATCTGGTCTGCAAACGCTATGCCTCCCAAGATAATGGGGATGGTCAGCAAGCCTAAAATTAACAGCCGTTTTTTATCGCTAAAAATGGTATTGGATACACTAATCTCCCACCGCGCATGGGCCCTTGCACCCATCATCATAAATTGTCCCCATTGTTTTAAAAAGTTCACGTTGATATCGCTCCTTTCTTTTGATCCGTCAGTTTGAGATTTCCAAGTTTTTCAATTTTTTGTTTCTGTATGGTTCTTTTTTTAAAAGCGTCCTGAATCTTGTAAAAAAGCTCATCAAAATCCGCCGGTTTCATAAGATAATCAAAAGCACCCGATTCCATGCCTTCTATGGCCGCTTCTATGCTGGCGTGACCGGTTAACATAATGACTTCCATCAAAGGATCTATCTTCTTTATCTCCTTTAACGCATTTATTCCCCCGATGCCCCGCATTCTGACATCCAGCACCACCACATCTGCCCGATGCATGTTCAAATAATCGAGTGCCTCTTCGCCGCTTCCGACCCCTGCGACATCCACGCCGCGCTTTTTCATGCGCTTCATCAGTGTTTCCAAAAAATCGATTTCGTCATCTACAAAAAGAACTTTCAAGGCTTCCAATTTCGTCACCTCCCGGATGAAACAACATCTTTTATTTTTACAATGAGTTCCTCAAAATCACATGGTTTTGTCAGGTAATCCGAAGCCCCGAGCCGTATACCGTCTCTGGCCGCTTCTTTGGACCCGTGCCCTGTGAGCATAATTACGGGAAGATCCGGAACGATTTTTTTAAAGATTTTTAAAATTTCGATGCCGTCCATATCTTCCATCTTCAGATCCAGAACCACCGCATCAAAATCCGTCTTCCTCAAAGCCTGCAACGCCTCTTTGCCGCTGTAGGCTTTGGTAACTTCAATGTTTCGTTTGGACATTCTTTTGGATATGACGTCCACAAACCCTTTTTCATCATCCACAAAAAGGATCTTTATGGGCTTGTTTTTGTCTTCAAACATGAATGGTAACCTCTCAGCTTTCAGGCGCGCCTTGCACCGGCAGACGAATGTAAAACGTGGTCCCCGAATCGATGCGGCTTTTCACCTCTATTCGGCCCCCCATTTTTTGAATGATGCCGTAACAAATGGACAATCCGAGACCGGTTCCTTTTCCCACCGCTTTTGTAGTGAAAAACGGCTCGAATATTCTGGAAAGGTTGGCTTCCGGAATTCCGGGCCCGTTGTCCGAAACTTCAATAACAATAATCCCTTCTTCACATTCAAACCGGGTGGATATTGTCAATTCACCCCCCTGGTTTTCCATGGCATCGATGGCATTGTTGATCAGATTCAAAAGAACCTGCTGCATTTCCGACTGAGCCAAAACCATAGCGGGAAGATCATTTTGAAAATCCGTATGAATCGTTATTTTAGCGTATTTTGCTCTTTGTTCCGAAAGCGCGACTAATTCCGCGATCAACCCGTTGATATCGGTTTTTTGAACCCTGAAATCGGTTTTTCTTGCAAAGCTCAGCAGCTTATGCGTAATTTCCTTGCACCGACGCCCTTGGGTTTTAATCTGATTCAACGCCCTTTCAAATTCATTTAGGTTCTCGCTTTTACGGAATTCCTCTTCTTCCAGCAAATCCTTCATCCAGCCGGCTTCTTCCACCATAATGGCCACGGGGTTGTTGATTTCATGGGCGATACCTGCGGCCAGTTTGCCGATGGATGCCAGTTTACCGGTTTCTATGATCTGTTTGTCCATCATTTCCTTTTCTTTGTCTGCCACGGAAATACGACGGACCATTCTATTGGAAAGGATAAGCGCGGCAAAAACAATTCCGAAAGCGCCGAACGCCATAATCATCACGGCGACGACAATCGCCTTGTAGAAATCTAAATAGGCATCACGATGATTCTGTTGATAAACCAACAGCCAATCCCCATCTTTTAAAAAGGACGTGACGTAGATCATTTTTTTACCAAAGTCGTCCTTTTTTTCTACGATATGGACTTTTTGCGGATCATCTTCCTTGATCTTCAGAAAGTCTCGATAGGGTTCATTCTTGGGAGCAACATTGAAAAAGGGTTTGGTTTGAAATTTTCCTTCTCTGTTAAGGATATAGGCAAAGCCGGTTTCACCGATACGGATGTTTTTTACAAAATCGTTAAACGCCACGAAATCAATGGTCGCCCGCAAGATCCACGGTTCGTCCTTCCAGTTGTTTTTTACTGCAACAATAAAATGAGGAAGTCCGCGAAGACCCAAAAACACATCGCTGATAAAATACCGTGTTTTCATGGCCTTTTTAAACCAGTCGGCCTCGTAATATAATGCTTCCCCGAGTCTGAAAGGCCCGGCATACGCCACCTGGAGTCCTCGCGAATTGACAACACCCATGTCTACAAAAACAGGGCCGAAAGATTGTTGCAGCGAATCCAGCCTGTCTTGTAGAAAAGAAGCGTCTTTGAGGTCATCAAAGCTAAAGGTTTCCGCCAGGAACCGGATATCTCCCAGCTTTTCTTTTAAAAAATTGTCGATGGTTTGTTTATGCTTGAGCACCAATTCTTGAAGATGAGCTTCCACTTTTTCATGATAGGACACGTGGAACCGGTATAGAATGATGCTTCCCACCAGGATCAAGGGAGTAATTGAAACAATGATGATGGTCAGGATCATTTTCCGGGTTAAAGATCGGTAATAGTCGCTTTTTTGATATCCGTTCTGCTTCATCTCCAAAAAGCCTCTGATTTTATTTCGAACGTGCTCGGAGAGTAATCGCTCTGAGCACTTGCTTTTTCTTAACCATTGGGCGTCTTGAACTTTTTCAGGCTTGATTCCTTCAAAAGGTTCCAGACCACATCTTTCAAGGTTTCGCTGCTGCTCCCTTGTTTTGGAACAAAGGCTGCTTTACTGATATGTGAAGTGGATTCGAGATAATCAATTAGATCACTGTGAATCACAAAGGGCAACGGGGGAACTCGATCTTCAAGGCTCTTGAACAGATTCGGCTGACTGACATCAGGGATATTTGGATCAATAATAACAAGATCGATGGATGCGGAACTGTAAATCATATCCACCAATTCCCTGCTGTTTCTCGCGAGTTGAACAGTGTACCCTTCGGATTGAAATTCTCGCTTCAAAAAATTTCTGATATGCGGATTGCGATCAACAATCAGCAAATTGAATGCTTTTTGCATCAGCCCTTATGAATAAACTAAAAGGTTTCTCTGGTGACTTCACGGCGGTCTACCATATATAAAAGTCGTGCTTTCGCTTTCAGTGCATCCTTGAGTCTATTGATTTTGAACCGATCGATGCCATACATGCGGATATACACCCGGCGAAATCCTTCCGGAACCATGTCGTAGGACGTCAGGATGCTCGCCGTGCGTCCACCGTATCCCCGAATGATATCCGTCACTTCCTTTATGGCGCCCGGCCGATCCTCCACCTCCATGCCGAATTGAATGCCTCTTTTTTCCGCGCCGGTCAGTGAAATAATGGTTTTGAAAATGTCATTCTGAGTCACCACACCCACCACCATCCCGTAATGATCCACCACCGGCACTCCCGAAATGTTATGCTTTAAAAGAACTTCCGCCGTTTCTTCAATGGTATAGTCGGGAGGAACCGTAACGGGATTTTTGGTCATGATCTCCTTAATTTTGATTTTTGAAATTAAATATAGCAGTTCATGAATTTCCAGGGTCGTGGCATCGGAAGCAGACGCCCTTTTGATATCCCGATCGGTTATAATCCCAATGAGTTTGCTTTTTTCCATCACTGGCAGCATTTTGATGTTGTGTTTTTTAAGCAGCTTAATTGCATCATTCATGGACTCGTTCACATCAATGGTAACAGCCGGTTTGCTCATCCAATTTTTGACCAACATGATACCCCTCCTTTATGTTTTGTATGTGTACAGGGGATGCTCACCCCTGTGAACACGTATTCGGTTTTTAAGCCTCGATTTGTGTTAAAGCTTTGTCAAATCTATATTCAATTCATAATCGCTTTCCCCAACCATCTTTTTTGCCGTAAAACCCAGCTTTTTCCCCAAAGCCAGCATTTGGGTATTTTCAGGCAAAACGAGTCCCCATACGTTTTCGATCCCGCGTTCTTTTGAAATCAAAAGACACCGTTTGAGAAGTTCTGCGCCGATGCCTTTCCCGTGCCACGAATCACTTACGACGACGGCGAATTCCGCGTTTTTTCGATTGTAAATATTGGTAATCACACGGGCAACGCCCAGCATTTTCTCCTTGGGTTCGGTTCCTAAAAGCGCAACCAGTGCAATTTCCCTGTCATAGTCAATCTGCGTGAACCGGGCGAGCATATGGGAAGGGAGCCTTTTTAACGAACTGAAAAACCGAAAATAGATGCTCTGTTGTGAAAGAGATTCAAAAAGCTGCACCAGCAGCGGAGCATCCTCGGGCCGAATGGGCCGTATGAACAGCTCCCCGACACCTTCACGGTTGATTCGCGTTTCATACTGGTTGGGATAAGGGCTTATGACCGGGTGATCGTGCGTCTTTATCATGGACGATCCTAAAACGATCCGGGCATTTTTCACACAGATATCGTTTTCAGTGACGATCAGAGGATCGATGTCGATTTCGTCGATCTCGGGAAAGTCCGTTACCATCTGAGCCAGTCGAATTAAAATTTCTTCGAGCAGGGTCAGATTGCATGGGGGATAATTTTTGAAACCGTTCAGCAGCGTATATATTTTTGTTTTTTTCATGAGCTCTCTGGCCAACAGACGATTCAACGGAGGCAGCGCAAAGGATCGATCTTTCAGCACTTCAGCCAAAACACCCCCCAAACCGAAAAAAATGACCGGTCCGAGATCCAGATCCTTTTTCGAACCCATCGCCAGTTCGTACTGCAGTGTTTTTTGTTGAATCTCTTGGCCGGAGAGTGATGTTTTCGCCGGATAAACAGGGATGCCGTAGGCGTTCAGCAAATCATTTGCTTCTGTTGAGATCAGACACAACGCTTTTTGTGAGAGTTTTTTTTGGATCTGAATTTGCGCGCTTTTAAAATCAAATTCAATCTTTCGGTCAAATTTTGGCGGCGTCTCCAAAAGCACTTCGAGGTTTTTTGAGTAACGATAAAGATCCATAAACGCCCTTACCGCTCGTTCCGGTGTCTCAAATGTCGGTATTCCCTTACGATTAAAAATATCCCGACCGATCTCCATTTGTTTCCCACCCATCCATGAAACGAATATCGGAAAAGAGGTTCTTTTTATAACACCGGCCAAAGATTCGGCCACTTGAGTCGGCCGTGTTAAAGCCTGGGGAGCGAGGATGATCAAAAGCCCGTTCACTGCGGGATCTTTTAGACAGATGTCCACGGCTTTCTCATACCGCTCTGGAGTAGCATCTCCCAGAATATCCACCGGGTTTGTACGGCTCCAGCCCGGAGGGAGAAACTCATCTAATTTGGAAATGGTTTCAGAAGCTAAAATCGCCGGATCCACACCATGGTCGGCAAGCGCATCAACAGCCATAACTCCCGGACTGCCGGCATTGGTGACGATGGCCAATCCGGGCTTCAAAGGCCGCGGCTGCTTGGCCAAGAGCCCCACACAGTCAAGAAGTTCTTCAAAGGTTTTAACCCGAACGATTCCGGCTCGTTCGAAAGCCGCATCATATACGGCATCTTCCCCGCCGAGCCTGCCGGTATGAGACGCAATCGCCAACGCCCCCGCCGCGGTTCGACCGGCTTTAAGCGCGATGATCGGTTTGATTCGAGATACCGACCGGGCTGCACTCATGAAATTTCGAATCCGCGGAATGCTTTCGACAAATATGACAATACTGCCGGCGTGATGATCTCCTCCGAGATAATCGATAATATCCCCGAAATCCACATCCATCATGGCTCCAAGGCTCACAAAATAGCTGAAGCCGACATGTTCTCTGAGGCAAAGATCGAGAACCGAGACGCAAATTGCGCCGCTCTGGGAGACAAATGCCATTTTTCCGGGAGGCGGGGTATGACTCGAAAAACTGAGATTGAGCTTGGAACCGGAGCAAATTATCCCGAGACAATCCGGCCCGATTACGCGAAGCCCTTGACGTTTCGCCGCATTGACGGCGGATACCACCATCTCTTGGTTTTTGTTCCCGGTCTCTTTACCCCCGGCCGAAATCATGACCACGCCTTTCACCTTTGCATCGATGCACTCTTGGATAACACGAGGTACTGAATTCACGGATCCCACAAGGACGGCCAGATCCACTTCGCAACTCAGCGCTGAAAGACATGGATAAACAGGTTGTTTCCAAATTTTTTTGTGGCGATGATGAATCGGATAGACGCCTCCGGAATATTCGCCTTCAATCAGGTTATGCACCAGGGTAGTAAAAATCCGTCCTCCCGGTGAATCATCACCGATCACGGCAATGGACTTTGGGTGAAAAATTTTATCCAGATGAATCGCACTCATGGCTCAAAAACTTGTCCTTTTAAACGAAAAGAATAAACTGCCATATCATGAAGCAATCGCTATGCCAGATGAAATCGTTGTCTGAAACTTCATCAATTAATTGAAATAAAAAGTGTTTTTAAGACAGGAGGGCAATATTTGAAAACATCATGAAGAAAATAGATGTCGATTTTTTTTACAAGGTGTAAAAAGGAAATGGCAACCGCAGCTTTTATTTATTTGGATCGTTTAATTTTATCAAAGCACCGTATTTTTTGAACATGACTTCTCCTTTTGGATGAAATGAAAACAGATCCGCACCGATATCTTCAAGTTGCGCGACAATCAGCTTCATATTTTCAAAGCTTGTCAGTAATTCTATCGGTTTTATGGCATCTGCTTGGTCCGTGGGTTGCGATTCAAGAATCTCATATGCATCTTCAAATTCGTCTGCGGCAAACTGCGACGTCAAAACAATATAGTCATCCACCCGTTGTTTCGAATCCTTTAATTCCGGCCGTTTAAGCAGAAATGCCTCCATGGTTTTCCCGATCAATACCATCAATGCTTTGACTTCCTTTACCGGGAAACCCTCGGCATGCCGTCTACGGGCAACCTCTTTAGCGAACGCTGGTATAATGGACCGCTCTCTATTTCTTACCGTTGCGGCGATTATTTGATAATTCAGCGTAATGTGCCACTTCATCAGTTCGCGATCCAATTTCAGGTAATTGGGGAATTGACGTGCATTGGCCGGTTTTTTTGCTTCTTGAATAATTTTTTGAATGATGGGTTCGCGCAATTGGATCAAAATATCATAGATTCGAGTGCTTCTTCTGTAAGCAGGTCGATATAAAAGGATTTCGTTGCGATATATCCATTCTTTAGGCTGGCTGGTCATTTTTTCGGTTAAATAGAGAAGACGCCGCAATATATGATACCGGGGGATCGGCTTCCAGCCTAAAGCCGTGTAGGTTGCCGAGGCATCAATGGTCAGGTTTTTATCAATGTATTCGACCATCCACGGCTTTTCGAGCATTTCCTTTCCAATCAACCATCCTGAAAAAGAAAGAAAATAAAATCCCATCCTCGCGAAAAATTTGGGAATTTTAAACGACTTCACATCATGTCCGTAATAGTAACGCGTGGCGGTTTTAAAAAGCTCATTATGCGAAACACTCCCGGTAGGACCGGCAATATAAAGGCCCAGTTGAGGAAGGGTGTCGCTGATGTCGATAATTCTGAGAAACAGTTTAGTAAGATCTCGGATATGGATATAGGGTATGGCTGATTCGCCATGACCGGCCACAACTCTCGACATAATCTTGTTTTTGGATAGCCAGTGCTTTAACAGCATATATAACATGGGATATTCGCACCAGTCGCTGTATACGGCGGCCAGACGGACGATGGAACACGGAAAGGATTCCGAATACTCTTTGATGAGCAATTCCGCTCGCCGCTTGCTGCAAGCATAAGGAAAATCGCCGTCGGCAGGACTTTCTTCGGTTATGGCTTTGCCTTTGGGCGGGAAATTGCACGCAGCCACTGAACTGGAAAAGATAAAACGTTTCACTTTCAGCATGTTTGACAACTCAAGAAGATAGCGCGTGGCAATGACATTCACCTGCTCATATACCGGATTTTCCTGTTGCGTGAAATCGTAATATCCCGCCAAATGCAAAACATAATCCACGTTGCCGTGACTTTTAATATATTCATAAATATTGAGCAACTCTTTCCACTTGGTTATATCGGCCTGCAGCCAGTGTATGGTATTACAGAAGGGAATACCGACTTCTCTTTGACTGCGGCGTGCAATGCAGAACAGGCGAAATTTTTCGGATACGGCCATGACAAAATGTCTGCCGATGAACCCTGAGGCCCCGGTAACCAGAATTCCAGGCAATTTGTTCTCTGCGTTATTCATACTCTGCCGTTTATTGTTTGAAAATAAATATAGCGACGAAAAGCGATAAAAATCGCTATGCCCATTACACCGTCACTGATTCCGGAAACCAAAATGACCCAGTTGAATTCAACGGCAAAACAGTATATCAGCAAAAACACTGTCGCCACGGCCTTTACAATCACTGAAAAGACAATCAAAAATTGATACTTTTCAGGATTTACGGCCCCCAGTGAGTATGCGACAGCCATGAGTAAATGAAAAACACCCCCCTGGGCAGGAAAAAATCGTTCATACCCGGCGTTGAAGCCTGACCATTCCATTAGGATAGTGGGTTGCGAAATCAGTGCCAGTCCCATCAAAATGGAATGGACGGCAACCACCCATAACACCATCGAAAGAATCTTGTCGGGATATTTAATTAGAAATGTCTTCATATGCTAAATCCGGAAGCATGGCGCCGTGTTCCAACAAATTTCGATGCAGTTCAAAGCATCGTATCAGATCATGCCGAATGTGCCCGAGCCTGGCATCTTGTATGTATCGATAAAGGTAGTCCCTGTAAGCAGGATGAGCACATTTTTCGATGATGAGTTCTGCTCTTTGCATGGGCCCTAGTCCTCTGAGATCCGCCAATCCCTGTTCGGTAACGACGATTTGAACAGAGTGCTCGTTATTGTCCACATGCGGGCACATGGGTACTATGGAAGAAATCCTGCCGCCTTTGGCGATTGAGGGTGTCATGAAAACTGACAAATAGCTGTTTCTCGTAAACTCGCCGCTCCCGCCGATGCCGTTCATGATATCCATGCCGCATAGGTGCGAAGAATTCACATTCCCGTAAATATCCATCTCGATCGCCGTATTCAAAGCGATGATCCCCAGCCTTCGAATGACGCCCGGGTGGTTAGAAATTTCCTGGGGCCGCAGTACAATGCGACAAGCAAAAAAATCTATCTCCGCCACAAGTTGTTTTAATTTATGAGATGAGATGGTCAAGCTCGTAGCGCTGGCGCCCAGAAGCTTCTCCTGGGCCATGAGATCCACCATGGCATCCTGAAAAACTTCCGAGTACATGCTAAAAGGGGGAATATCCGGATGGTTCCCCAAGGCAGCCAACACGCCGTTGGCAACGTTGCCGACACCTGCCTGGATCGGCAATAATGCTTTGGGAAGCCGGCCTCTATGTATCTCTTCCAAGAAAAAGCGGACCACATGTTCGGCGATTTGGCGGCTGCTGCCATCCGGTGCCGCTAATTCAATCACCTGGTCGGGCTCGTCGCTTTCCACAAGGCCGATGACCTTTTTGGGATCAGTCACTGCATAGGGAAAACCGATACGCGTCAGGGGTTCGTAGATATGTATGGGATATCGCTTGGGCGGCGGCGGCATTACCACGATGTCCGCCATCTCGCGGAGCCGCGGAGATTGATGTCTGTTGATTTCAATGATGACCTTTTCTGCGTATCGAAGATACGTTGGAGAAGCGCCGATGGATGTTGTCAGAAATACTCTTCCGTCTGATGTGATCTCTGTGGCTTCCACCACCGCAACGTCGATCCGGCCGAAAAAACCTTCGGCCACGGCCTGCGGGACATGGGAAAGGTGCATGTCCACATATTCAACCTCCTGGCGATTGATCTGTTTGCGTAAAACCGAACCCGACTGGTACGGAGCACGCCATGAAACCGCTTCCGCCTGAGCCAGTTCATCATCGATGATACGTCCGCTGGAAGCGCCGGTGAGCACCCTCATTTTGAAACGATTTCCTTTTTCGTGTTCGTCCCGAGCACGAGCGGCGATCGCTCTGGGTACGATTTTTGCCGCACCGGCGGGGCTGAACCCGCTAAATGAAACCGTATCACCGTCCTTTATGTACGATGCGGCCTCATCCGGTGTTAAAATAGGATACGACGTAACACTCATTAAAAGCACCCTCGCCTTATTGTTTAAAAGTTATTCAATCTTATCGGATTCCGGTTTTCTTAACGCATGGAACATAAATGCCGATGAAATACTGCCGTTCTTAAGGACTTCAATGATGGCCTGTTTGAGGCTGCTCATTGAACGGTGGCTATCGAGAATATAAATGAGTACCGGAAGATCCGAAATTCTCTTTTTAATATCATTTAAAATTTGCCAACTGTCAAAACTTTCCGAATGGAGTCCTAAAAGCACTAAATCCGGTCGCACATCGCTTATATATTCCCAGATCAATCCGATGGTGTTTAAAGTTACGACTTGAAAGTTCTCAATGTTCAGCTCATGATATAGCGCCTTGAGAATCACCTTTTTGTCGTCGACGATTAGAATTTTGGGCATATTTAATTTCCCGTCACCTCGAATGAGGGATTTAAAAAGAACATGCTCGAAGTTTTCCTTTTTAGCTTCCGCAAAAAATATGCCATACCACTAAATTTAATAATATATGCTTTTACAAGGGGTTATTTTATATGTCTCTTTCCGCTGAAGTCAGTTCAGTGTCGGTATTTTTTTCAGAATGTAAAGAAAACTGATTGAAATGGAAAAACTGATCAATGGAATAATGGCGGGTTGGAACAGTTGTTTGCACAGTTTCACTGTGAATAGACGTTTGCTCCCTTGTCGTTAATGAGCAACATCATGGTGTTTTTGATCGAGCCTGTCCTCTGCTTCCTGTATATCGCCGGCATTTTCTACCGTGAAACAGGCTTTTAAACTGAAAAGATTTTTTTGGAAGAAATCGGAGTTGACATTGTTCTTTCCAACAAGAACGATTCGGCCCGCACCATACGCATAAATTAAATCCACGGTATTAAACAAAAGATCAAGGTCGTTTTGACGAACGCATCCCTTTTTATCTAAAACCGCAACACATGAAAAGTTATCAGCCAGATCCCCACAGGCATTTTCGATGGCGTTCACGTATTCTGTTATATCATTCACATTCCCGTCTTTTAAAATGATATACATTCTATTTTTTATGGGATTTATATGAACCTGGTGCATAAAGATCTCCTTATAGTATTTTGACAGGCTTTATTTCCTTAATTTGATTTCAAGCTATCGAATCGATGATCAATTGTAATGGCAAATACAATTTTCATGCCAAGATTAAATTTCAGGATCGTTATTTTTAACCGGCTAATAATATGGACAGGATGGGTTCCCATATGAAAAGAGGTGGAAGCCATACGATTTTCGGCTGCCACCTCTTTTTGGTTGCCCATTTTCATTTCATGGGTCATTCTTTTTCATATTTAAAGGAAAGCTTTACCCTGGCGCGATAAGCCGCCACTTTCCCATTTTCGATCTTCAAGTCCAGCTTGGTAATTTCCGCGATTCTAAGCTCTTTAAGCGTGCCGGAAGCTGTTTCCACTGCATTTTTAGCGGCATCTTCCCATGAAGAACGGCTGGTCCCCACCAACTCAATGATTTTATAAACGCTCTCTGCCATAACGAATCTCCTTTTATTGTTTTTTAATCCACCTTTTTGCGGTTATGAGTCTTTATCCCGGCAGTGCTGTGATGGTCGCAGGGTCTTTGAACATGCCATAAAGCTGTTTTTTGACGTTTTTATAGCGTTCGAAATAGACCTTTGCGATTTCTTTTAGAAAAAGGTATCCGATTTGATAATCTTTATGGAAGAGATCAAATAAGTCATCCGCGTTCATGGCCATAACCTCAGTGTCTTCCATACATATGGCGTTCAACGTATATTCCTGGGGCTTCATAAAACATGCCGCACCGAACAACTCCCCTTTGCTCCTGTTTTCAAAAGAAATGTCAATATCTTTTCCCGGATCGATCTTTCGCAGTTTCACCCATCCTTTGGAAACGATAAAAATTTGATTGGCCCGATCACCCTCCTTGTAGATTTGAGTCCCTTTTTTGAAGGTTTTTTTCTCCGTGACTTTCATGAGTTCTCCCAACTGATCTTCCGAAAACGCATGAAAGAAATCAAACTTTTTGAAATCCATAACCGCCTTCATAATGAACCTCCTTTTTTTTAAGTAGTTTAACCGATTTTGCAACCATTAGGTCACGATCCATACTGCTCTTCTTCGGATTATGCTAATGACTTTATTACTCACCCTGCCCAGCAAAAATGCCTGAACCTTGGACAGGCCTCTTCGGCCTAAAACGATGGTGCCGTAATCTCCCTCTCTCGCTTCTCTGATAATCGCTTCTGCGCGGCTGGGGACGCCGGAAACCAATTTGGTAGATATTTGACCGGACGTAATACCGGCATCTTCCAAATGTCGTTTTGCGTTGTCGAAAGCAGTCATTACACCGGCTTCTGCATCCTCTAAGCTTTCTTTGGGAAAAAATAGATGCGCAATACCTGAATGAGTCGATTGGGCACCTCGAATGGCATGAAACAAGGTTATTTTGAAATCGAAACCACCCAGTACACGAGCAATGTAATCTACAGCCCGAATGGCATTTTCTGAGTTGTCAACGGCTAATAGAAATTTGTTGTCAGGGGGTATTTCACCGATCATTAAAACCGGCAGGAAAATCACTTTTTCAACGATTTTTTTCGCAACGCTTCCAACAATGACCTCTTTATAGGTACCCGTGCCCCTTCGCCCGATAATCACTGCATCGTACCCGTTCCGGGCTTCCTTGACGATGTCTCTGGCAATACCTTCTTTCTTGTTATGAATTCGTATGGAGACGGCGTCTGAAGAAAATCCTGAATGGAGAAGCTTTTGCTTTGCATTCTCCATGGCGTTTTGAATCTCTTTTTTCTGCTGCATTTCCCACGCCATGACCTCCCGGGCGGATCGACTGAATTGGGGATCTTTTTCAAGATCCGCATACGCCTCGGGTATGCTGCTGAAAACATTAAAAAGCACAATCTTCATTTTATGAAAAGGGGTGAGTTTGCTCACATAATTTATCGCATGAAAAGCATGTTCGGATCCGTCAAAAGTCAACAGTACTTTTTGTTGAGATTGATTCTTCATTATGAACCTTCCTTTTCTGCTGCATGGGATAGATGCTGTACATTATTCCAACATTCCAATAGAGAAACACGAACGAACTAGAAATGGCATAAGCCCCTTGATGTCCATAACATAACAAGAAGCAATAACTATTCCAGAAATAAAAATGCCGGGGGAACTACATTAACATATTGTTATAATTGTTTTATAAATATATTTTAAGAAGATGTGGTAGGAGAATTGATAAATAACCTGTCGGATATTTTTACAACCTGTAAAGAGAATCTTTTTAGAACGGTAATGCTTTTTTCTTTTTACAGTTTGTAAAAAAAACGGACAGATTTGCTGACCGAAGCAAATCCAATTTTTTAGAAGTATAGATTATATTTACTGACAATTCAATTATATAAGAGATACCTTTCTTTTATCTCCCCGTGGCATAATAGTTGCAAAAACAGTCATAAAATAGTTCCGAGGACTTGGTAAGTGCTTCGCCTTTGCAAATTGATCGCTTCAGATAGGATTATGAGTCTAAAAGGAGGTATATGATGGCTATACAAATCGGAGGTGTAAAATACATTCCGGGGATGTACGAAAAAAAAAGACCCACCGGTTCCCAACTGGCTGATAAGTATTTTCGTGATCTGGATCAAAAATGGATTGAAAAGAAAAAAAAGGAAAAGAGACCCGCGATTTTTCCTACGATCTGTTTTTCTCGAAAAATCGGCGTCGGCGCTCTCGAGATTGCAGATATTCTGGCAAAAAAGATCAACTACAATGTGGTTGACAGGGGACTGCTGATGCATATCGCCCAGGAGGCGAAACTCAGCGAAAAAACAGTCTCCTATTTCGATGAACGGTATCCCGGCGTTTTAAACGAATTCGTCAAGCTTCTCTTCGGTGAAAAATCCTTTATTAAAAGCGACTATAGCCGTCATCTTGCGAATGTTGTGCTTTCCATCGCCGGCTTGGAACCCACCATTTTTGTCGGCAGGGGAACCCATTTAATCCTTCCCCGGGACCGGGTGCTGGCGGTCAGATGCATCTGTTCGGACGAGCACCGGATTAAGCGATTGTCCAGAATTCTCAACGTTGAAAAGAAAGAGGCCGCCTCAAAGTTACCGCAATTGGATAAGGAACAAAGTGAATTTTTTAAAAAGATTTTCGACAAAAAAATGGCCGTTCCATATGAGTTTGATTTGGTGATCAATTGTGACTATATCAAAAATACACGAGATGCGGCGGAGATTGTTGAACTGGCCTTTAAGAAAAAGTTTGCCGAGGAACTTTCATATTCCGGAATAGCTGAAACAGCAACAGCGTCTTAGTCGCGAACACACACAAATGAAAAAGCACGAAAAAGATAAAATTTCGTGCTTTTTTTATGGTCAATTAGGGGGCACAGCATTTTCAGCATACACCTCTCCGAATTCTTCACTGAGCACCAATTGCTTGATTTGTTCAAGGTATTCCTCGTAGCGTGAAAGATAAAACGAAAGCGGCCGAGGAAAATTGAATCCCAAGATGCCGTCAATAAACATTTGACTGATCTCACGGTGACGCTGAAGTGTGAACTGCGAGCTGACCAGAATATAGCGTTCATCGACTGAAAGCGTGCGCAAGAATTGCGGAAAAGCCACGTGGGAACGCGGCTGGTACATCCAAAAATACAGCATGTCCAGGGCGTGGATCATGATAATTTTTTCGAGATCCCGGGCTTCTGCATTGGTTTTCCGAATCATGTCAGATGCACAATCAAGGATTTTGAAAGACTCTACGTCCGGAT
>Ga0210077_1000141_pt1 | contig 34801 bp, 36 predicted proteins | sample RushMan_CattailN_5_FD_185556 | JGI IMG/M metagenome (GOLD analysis project Ga0210077, IMG submission 185556) | Wetland microbial communities from San Francisco Bay, California, USA, that impact long-term carbon sequestration -... | ecosystem: Environmental > Aquatic > Marine > Wetlands ... | reverse complement strand
GACCCGAGGAGTATTCATGAGAGCGCCGCAGGCAGCCGCATCGCATCCCACCTGGGCCCACGCGGGCAAGGACATGGTCGGCACGAGCCTCGGCTCGTCGCGCGTGTGGTTCACCCTCGCCGAGGGGATCGTCACCGAGGTCTATTACCCGCGCATCGACATTCCGCAGATCAAGGACCTGGGCTTCATCATCGCGGACGACCGCGGCTTCTGGGTCGAGCTGCGCCGCCTCGGCAGCTACGAGGTGAGCCTGCCCAAGGCCGGCGTGCCCGCGGTCACGCTGATGCATCGGCACCCGCGCTTCACCTTCACGCTGCAGGTCTGCCCGCTGCAGCGGCGCGACGTGCTGCTGCTGCGGTATCGGCTGGAGGGCGACGAGAGCCTGCGGCCTTACGCGCTGCTCGCGCCGCGCCTGGGCGGCGACGCGCAAAGCAACGTCGCTTCGGTCGACAAGCACGGCGGCCGCACCGTGCTGTGCGCCGAGCAGGGCCCCTTCGGGCTGGCGCTGGCGGCGAGCGCACCGGACGGGACCGACGCCTGGAGGCGCTGCGCGGCCGGCATCCTCGAATCGAGCGACGGCTGGCAGGACTTCGCGCGGCACGGGCGCATGACCTGGGACTACGACGGCGCGGGACCGGGCGCGGTCTCGCTGACGGGCGAGCTGCCGCGGCAGGCCACGCTCGCGCTCGGTCTGGCCACCAGCAAGGAGTCGGCCGCGACGCTCGCAGTGTCCGGGCTGCTGGAAGATTTTTCCGCCGTCTGGGACGCGCAATGCCGGGCCTGGGAAGCGTGGCTGGCGCAATGCCGCTTCCCGCCCCTGCCGGATCCCCTTGGCGACATGCTCGCGCTGTCCGCCACGGTGCTCAAGGTCCACCAGGACCGCACCTATTGCGGCGCCACGGTGGCGAGCCTGTCGGTGCCCTGGGGCGAGGACAGCCACACGCGCGGCGGCTACCATCTGGTGTGGTGCCGCGACCTGGTGGAAACCGCGGGCGCGCTGCTCGCGCTCGATGCGCTCGAGGATGCGCGCGACGTTCTGCGCTACCTGATCGCGACGCAGCAGGAAGACGGGCACTGGCTGCAGAACCAGTGGCTCGGCGGCACCGCGTTCTGGCAGGGCATCCAGCTCGACGAGACCGCGTTCCCCGTGCTGCTCGCGTCCGCCCTGCAGGCGCGCGGCGCCCTCGACGGCATCGCGGTCGAGGACATGGTCCGGCGCGCATTGCGCTTCATCGCCCGCGAAGGGCCCGCGACGGCCCAGGACCGGTGGGAGGAAGATCCCGGCATCAACACCTTCACGCTCGCGATCGCCATCGCCGCGCTGGTCGAGGGCAGCGGCTTTCTCGAAGGCGAGGCGCGCGAATTCGCGCTGCTGCTCGCCGACTACTGGAACGCGCAGCTCGAGGAATGGACCTACGCGAAGGACACGCCGCTCGCGCGACGCCTGGGCGTCGGCGGCTATTTCATCCGCACCGCCCCGGCCGATGCGCTGGTGCACGACGGCGCGGACTCCGAGCACATCCTGATCAAGAACCGCGCGCAGGATCCGGACCTGCGCGCCGACGAGCAGATCGCGACCGACTTCCTGCAGCTCGTTCGCTACGGCCTGCGCGGCCCGCGCGACCCGTTCATCCTCGACAGCCTGAAGGCGGTCGACGCGCTGCTCAAGACCGACACGCCGGCCGGCCCGGTCTGGCACCGCTACAACGGCGACGGCTACGGCGAGCACGACGACGGCGCCGCCTTCGACGGCACCGGCCGGGGACGCGGCTGGCCGCTGCTCGGCGGAGAACGCGGTCACTACGCGCTCCTCGCCGGGGAAGACCCGCTGCCCTACCTCGAGGCCATGGCGGCGATGGCCGGCCCGGCGGGACTGCTTCCGGAGCAGGTATGGGACAGCGATCCGATCCCGCAACACCGTCTCGAGCCGGGCAAGCCGAGCGGCTCGGCGATGCCGCTGGTCTGGGCCCACGGCGAGTACATCAAGCTGTGCTACAGCCGCGCGCTCGGCCACCCGGTCGACCGGCCGGTCGCCACCTGGAAGCGCTATGGGGGAAGGCGCCCCGAGATCGCCTATTCCGTCTGGGGCCCGCGCTATCGCCCGCGCCACGTGCGCGCGGGCGGCAGGTTCATCGTCGCGCTCAGGGCGCCGGCCCGCGTGCACTGGGGCCGCAACGGCTGGCGCGACGCGCAGGACATCGAGACGCGGGACACCGGGCTCGGCGCCTACGCCGCCGAGCTTCCGGTCGCGGGGCTCGATGCGGGCGAGACCGTTCAATTCACCTTCTTCTGGCTGGACGGCGGCAGCTGGGAAGGCGTGGACTACGAAGTGAAGCTCATCGACTAGGAACAGGAGAACAGCATGATTGCAATCGAGCTCAAGGGGCGCAAGGCGCTCGTCACCGGCGGCGACTCGGGCCTGGGCGCGGCGACGGTCAAGTCCCTCGCGCAGGCGGGCGCCGACGTCGCGATCACGTACCGCTACGAGTCCGGCGCCGCGGAGAAGATGGCCGGCGTGGCGAGGTCGTTCGGCGTCAAGGCCTGTCCGCTCCAGCTCGACGACGTCTCGCAGAAGGAGCAGGTCGAGGCGCTGTTCCGGCAGGTCGACCAGCAGCTCGGCGGCCTCGACATCCTGGTGAACAACGCCGGCATCGACGGGTCCCGCGCGTATTGCGCCGACAGCGACGTCGCGGCCTGGCGCCAGGTGGTCGAGACCGACCTCTACGGCCCCTACTACTGCGCGCGGGAGGCGATCTCACGCATGCGCAAGCAGGGGCGCGGCGTGATCATCAACACGACCTCGGTGCACGAATTCATCCCCTGGGCCGGCTACAGCGCCTACACCAGCGCCAAGGCGGCGCTCAGCATGTTCAGCAAGACCCTGGCGCAGGAAGTCGCGGCCAACGGGATCCGGATCATCGCGGTCGCCCCGGGCGCGATCAAGACCCCGATCAACGCCAACGTCTGGCAGGACCCGAAAGGGCTCACCGATCTCGACAAGAAGATCCCGATGGGCCGGGTCGGCGAGCCCGACGAGATCGGCCACGCCATCGCGTTCCTGTGCAGCGACCTGGCCGGCTACATGACCGGGATCACGGTGACCGTCGACGGCGGCATGCTGCTTTACCCGGACTTCCGCGAAGGCGGCTAGCCGGGCGCCTCCCTCTACGCCCGGACCTTGTACACGATGTCGTGCTCGCGCGCGTGCTCGGTCACCTTGAGCCCGATCTCCTGGCCCGGCAGCGCTTCCTCGACGGACTCGTGCTCGATCTGGATCGACTCGACGCGCTGGCGGAAGTCGCTGGTGTGCCCCACCACGTGGATGGTGTCGCCCACCCGCAAGGCGAGAGTGTCGACCGTCACCGCTGCCACCGAGAGGTGGCCGTAGTAGTGCGTCACCACCCCCACCCGCTCCTCGCCGGCCAGCGGCGCGGGAGCAGGCGCGAAGGGCACGGCCGGAAGGGCCGGCTTGGCCTGCCTGGGCGGCGCGGGCGGTTTCGAGGGCCTGGGCGCCGCCTGGCGCGCAGGCTTGCTCGCCTTCTTCCGTGCGGGCTTGCTCTTGGCTGCGGGCTTCTTCTTCGCCGGGGCCGGCCTTTTCTTCGGTGCCGCTTTCTTCTTCGCCGGTGCCTTCTTGACCGCGCGGACCTTCTTGCGCGCGACCGGTTTGGCCGCGGCCTTGCTCGCCCGCTTCGGCTTGGACTTCTTCGCTTTCTTCCTGGTTGCCATGTCCGCTCCTCTCTGCGTCGCCAGCCTTCGGAACTTCGCCGGACGATAGATTACTCCTGCGCCCGGACTTGGCAACGGGGCCCGGCGCGCTGGACAGGGACACGTTCAGCGCGCAGGAGATCCAGGGGATGCTGTCCTTCTACCGGACGCCGGCCGGCCGCGCGGTCATCGAAAAAATGCCGCTGTTGATGCAAAAGACCATCTCGTACACGCAGCAGATGATCCGGGAATCCGCGCCGCAGATGCGGCAGATCATCGATCAGTTCCGTGCCGAGATGAAGGACGCGAGCGATTGAGCGCCCGCCCCGCGCGGCTACTTCGGGCGCGCCTTCTTCTGCCGCTTTTTCACCAGCCGCAGCCTGTCCTTGATCGTCTGCTTGTGCCTGCGGTTGCGCAAATTGCGCGCGGTTGATCTGCCCATCTCCCTCACCTCCTCCGGCTGCCGACGAATTCCGTAAGCTTGATCCTGTTCCCGCCCGCTTACCAGCCCGTTTCCCATGCGGGGACGGGGGCGAAGCGCTCGACCAGGAAGTCGATCAGCGCGCGCACGCGCGAGGGCAGCGTCGCGTTAGGCAGGTAGACCACGTAGATGCCGCTCTCCGGCATGACCCGGTACGGGCGCAGCAGCGGCACCAGGCGCCCCTCGCGCAGCGCGTCGCCCACCATATAGAGCGGCAGGATGCCGACTCCCAGCCCGGCGGCGACGGCGGCGCGGACAGCCTCCATCTCGTCGGTCTCGAGGACACCCGCGACCTGCACGGCGTGCTTGCGCCCGTCGCGACGCAGAGTCCAGCGCCCGTTCGGCGCCAGCGGCCGGAACAGCACGCAGTCGTGCCGGGCGAGATCCTCGACCCGGCGCGGCGTCCCGCGCCGCTTAACGTAGTCCGGCGAGGCGCAGACCACCGAACGATTGGCCGCGAGCTTGCGCGCGACCACGTCCAGGGCGGGATCGAAGGACACCCGGATACCGAGGTCGAATCCCTCTTCGCCGAGGTCGAGCGCGCGGTTGCCGCATGAAAGTCTGATCTGGATCTTCGGGTACCTGCGGGTGAACTCGGGCAGCGCCGGCAGCACGTGCCGGACCGCGAAGGCCTGTGCCGCCGTGACCCGCACCAGCCCGGCCGGCTCGGACTGGGTTCGGCTCAGCCGTTCCGCGGCCAGCTCCGCCTCCTGCACGATCCTGGCGCAGTGCTCGTAAAACACCGCGCCGGCGCCGGTCAGGCTGAGCTTGCGCGTGGAGCGGTTGAGCAGCTTCACCGTGAGCGAGCGCTCGAGCGCACTGACGTGGCGGCTCGCGAGCGATTTCGACATGCCGAGCTTCTCCGCCGCAGCGGAAAAGCTCTTGGCTTCCACCACCTGCGCGAACACGCGCATGCCGTTCAGGCGCTCTTTCATTGGTCAGAATTTTGCAACAATCTGTTGCAGTAAACCCCATTTTTCACATCTGTGCAATTGCGTACATTGCCTCCCGCAGTCGCAACCATTCAAGGAGATCGTCATGAGCGGGCAAGTCGTCAAAATTGGGCAACTGGAAATCCGCTACCTGGTCGAGGGCGCGCGGAACGGCGGCCTGGGAGTATTCGAGATGAAGGTCCCGGCCGGGGCGCAGGTCCCCCCGCCGCACAGCCACAGCGACAACGAGGAGTGCGTCTACGTGCTGGACGGCGTGCTCCGATACACGGTCGGCGAGGAAACCCGCGACCTGAACCCGGGCGACTGGATGTCCACCTCGCGCGGCTCGGTGCACCACTTCAGCAACCACGCAGCCCGACCCGCGCGCGTCCTGGTGATGCTCACGCCAGATATCGGCGAAGAATACTTTCGCGAGGTGGCGGCCGTGGTCAACGCGGGTGGACCGCCCGACCGCGCGAAACTCGCGCAGGTCATGGGGCGCTACGGCCTGCGGCCCGCCGCGCCCCGGCAATGAGCGATAGGGCGTTGCGCGAGGCGTGGCGGTTTCATTCCCACGCCTACTTCGACCACACCGCGCGCGAGCGGGTTGCGCAGGCGCGCAGCTTCAGCGAGCTCATCCAGCGCCGCTTCGCCGGAAATGCCGATCTGGAGGTGCGCGCGTTCCACGCGGCCCCCGCGGGGCCGCATCCGCGCGGCAGCTTCGAGGTCCTGTTCGGGCGCGAAGCGTTCGCCGCCTACGTGTCCTGGCTCATGTTCGCGCGGCCCGGGGAGATCGACATCCTGATTCATCCCCTTACCCGCTCGCAGTTGCTCGACCATACCGCGCGCGCCCTCTGGCTCGGCACTCCGCTCACGCTCGACCGGCGGATGCTCGAGGCGGAAGACGCGAGGCTGATTGCCTCCGGCGAGCGAGGCGCGTATTAGAATCGATCGCCAGGAGGGGACAGCACGCGCATGGACGGACCGACCTCGCCCTGGCGGCGGCTGCTTGCGGGGGCGCTCCTGGCCTGGGCGCTGTTCGCGTGCGGCGCTCGCGCGAACGGTCTGTACTGCGAGCCGCGGGACGAACCGCCCCGCAAGCCGCTGAAGTGGGTCGCGCTGGAGCGGCCTTTCTATTTCTTCGACCGGGCGGGCAGGCTCTATCGCGGCAACTTCGGCAACGACAGCCGGCGGCAGATTTCCGACCACGGCTTCCGATCTGCGCCCGACTTCACCCATATTCGCGCGAGCCGCTCGCCGGACGGCCGCTGGATCGCCTATTCCGGCCGACTCGAGGCGAGCGACGCCATGCAGTACTGGCTCTAGGACAAGCAGGCCGACACGGACCGGCTTCTGCTCGAGACTCCGCAGGGAACCTGGACCGACGAGCGCTTCTCGCCGGGCGGAAAGCGCACCGCGATCATCGTGATTTCCGCGGTCCCGCTGCGCAGCTGGAAACCCCGCAGCGCAAGCCTGCGCATGACCGACAAGGCATCCGGGCAGACGCGCGTGGTTCGCTTCCCGGGCGACATCGCGATGCTCAACCAGATCCCGCTCCCCTGGGCGCGCGAGCTCCAGGGCTACGCGATGTACTGGTCGCGCGACGGCGAACAGGTGCTGGCCTACTTCCGCGTCGACGGCAAGAAGGGCAGGGCCGAGGACTACTACCGCGTGAGGCTGGCGGACGGAAAGCCGGAGCGGATCGACGGCCGCCACGACCTCGGGCGCAGTCGCCCGGTATTCCTCGACGGCGCGAGCCGCATCCCGGTCGACGATCGCTTCCCGCCCCCCCTGCGCTCGGACCAGACCTACCCCGCGCTGCGTTCGCCGGACGGCACGACGAGGGAGCTTTACCGCGCCGGCAGGGACCCCTGCCACGCGGCTTACGTCATCGCCTGGCTCGATTCCCGCTACGTCCTTTACCGGAACTACAGGTGGAGCACCTACGTCGGAGACGCCAGGACGGGCCGCTCCAAGAATCTGTTTCCGGACTTCAAGGGGCCCGAGCTCTTCGACTGGTAGGCGCCGAAACCGGTCCGCGAATGACCGCTTGCAGGCGGATGACGCCTTTCGTGCCGCCCCTGGGCGCCCCGCCCAAGTAAGAACCCGTATCCGCCGAGTTGAATTTTCTATCACGCGCACCCCCTTATTTTAGGAACCTCTTATGGATGGCTCCCATGCCGTTTACTACCCCGACCCAGGTGGCGAGAAACATGAAGAAGGCCGAATCTCCGAGCAGGCTGATGCCCAAGATGCGCGCGATCGGCGTGCCGGTTAACGACTATTTCGTCGAGCAGTTCGCGGACATCCCGAACTTCCGCTACAACAAGATCCCGCTCCAGACCGTCACCAAGGACAAGGACGGCTTTCGCCTCAAGCTCGACGTCGAGGACGACCTGGAATATTTCATCGCGCGGGAAGGCGTTTCGCCTCCCAATTCCGGCGGCAACACGACGAACGTCTTCCTGGGCCTGGTCGCGCTCTATTCCGCGATGCAGGTGGACATCCAGTTCAAGATCATCCTGCCCGACGACCAGTCGTCGATCGCCCAGCAGGAGATCAACAATCACGTCTATAACGACGTCAACATCGTCCAGGTCCACACCCACATCTGGGGCCCGCGCGAATGCTTCAACGGCAACGCGCACGGCCGGACCTACCTGCTCGTATCGCCGCACCCGCCGATCGACACCCTGGATGCCGAGATCAAGTCGCGGTTCAGGAGGGCGGACGACATCCCGATCATCACGCCGGGATACCTGAACAGCTACCTGGGGCCGCAGGTCATCGTCCCCACCGGCATCGGCTTCGAGACGATCAAGCCGCGCGTCGGCAACAACGACGTCATCGTCTGCCTGAACGACGACGAGCTGATCGAAAAGTTCGGCACCCAGATCTTCCCGGACGAAATGTCGGACGAGGTGCTGCTCAACATCACCGAGCGGTTCACCAAGAACCACAACCCGCACATGAACCCCAGCATGACCTTCGCGCTGGGCTTCTCGAACGGCGGCTCACTCACGTGCTACCAGTACCGCAACCGCCAGTACCTGATCCACCTACCCCTGGACGCGGGGGATTCGACGCGGATCGCGGAGACGTTCGACGATCCGCAGGTCGACCCCGCGCACGGCGGAAAGTACCTGGTCGGGCGCGGCGACGCGCGCATCGCCGGGCACCTGTTCTACCCCTACTTCATCGACGTCATGAGGGACGGCCTGGCCGCGGCCTTCGCCGCCTCCGAGCTGGGCGCGGCCCTGTCGGCGCTGATGCACCATTCCAAGAAGTCCAACTTCACCACCTTCAGCCCGGACGCGCTGAACAGGCTGGTGGTGAGATGCATCGACAAGGTTCAGCGCAACGAATCGAAGGGCAGGAATCTGACCTCCGCGAGCGCCGCTGCGGCGGCCGCCTGATCGGCGCTCGTTCGCCGCGAGCCGGAAGGAACCCGAAGCGCGCTACGCGCGCCCGAACAGATCCGCGTGCGCCCGCCGCAGCTCGCGCTTGAGCAGCTTGCCGCTCGGGTTCTTGGGCAGCGCGTCGACGAACACGACGCGCTTGGGCGCCTTGAACGCGGCCAGATGCGCGCCGCAATGCTCGATGACCCCGTGCTCGTCGAGGCTCTGGCCGTGCTTGACCACGACGATCGCCGTCACCGCCTCCACCCAGCGCGGATGCGGCAGGCCGATGACCGCGACCTCGGAGACCGCAGGCAGCCGGTAGATCGCTTCCTCCACCTCGCGGCTGGCGACATTCTCGCCGCCGGTCTTGATCATGTCCTTCTTGCGATCGACGACCGTGATGTAGCCGTCCGCGTCCATGGTGGCCAGGTCGCCCGAATGGAACCAGCCGCCCTCGAAGGCGGCCCGGGTCCGCTCGTCGTCGTGGAAATAGCCCAGCATCAGGTGCGGCGAGCGGTGAACGATCTCCCCCACCTCGCCGGGCGCCACGTCCCGCATGGCGTCGTCGACGACGCGGGTCTCGACGTTGAGCACGGCGCGCCCGCAGGAGCCCGGCCGCGTCAGCTGCTCGTCCGGACCCAGCATGGTCGCGAGCGGCGCGATCTCGGTCTGGCCATAGAGGTTCCACAACCGCACTTGCGCCAGCCGCGAGGCCAGCTCGCGCAGCACCTCGACCGGCATGATCGAGGCGCCGTAGTAGCCCTTGGCGAGGCTGCGCAGGTCGGTCTTGTCGAACAGCGGCGAGCGCAGCAGCGCGATCCATACCGTGGGCGGCGCGAAAAACGACGTGACGCGATGCCGCTCGAGCAGCGGCAACAGGTTGTCGGGCGTCGGCTTGGCCGTGATGACGTTCGTCGCGCCGACGTAGAGCGACGGGCCGAGAAACACGTCCAGCTGCGCGCAGTGGTAGAGCGGCAGCGCGTGCAGGGCCAGGTCGTTCGAGGCGATCTCCGCGTCCACCACGCAGCTCACGTACTGCCAGAGAATCGCGTCGTGGGTCAGCATCGCGCCCTTCGGCGCGGACTCGGTGCCGCTGGTGTACACGATCTGCGCGAGATCGCCGCTTTGCGGGCCGGCCGTGTCGAGCGGCTGCTCGCAGGCGGCGAGCTCGTCGAAGCTCGTCATGCCGGGCACGGGATCGGTCGGGTCCTCCGACGGCAGCCAGATGAATTCGCGCACCTGGGTGTCGAGGCGCGCGGCCGCGCGCGCCGATTCGGCCAGTCCGCTGTCGGTCGCGAGCATCGTCGCGCCGGCATGGCGCAGGATGTAGCCCGCTTCCTCGGGCCTGAGCATGAAGTTGATCGGCACCAGCACCGCGCCGAGCTGCGCGAGCGCGAAGCGCAGCGCGGCAAAGGCGTGGGAATTGCGCGCCAGCACGGCGACCCGGTCGCCGTGGCCGATGCCGCGCGCCGCGAGGCCCGCCGCGACCCGCGTGCAGACGCGCTCGAACTCGGCGTAGGTCCAGCTCGTCGCCCCGCAGGCGACCGCGGTCCGGCCCGGGTAGCGCGCCGCGCTGCGGCGGACGATGTCGGCGAGGGTCTGGCGGCGGACGGCCGCGTCGATCGTGGTCATGGCTGTCTCCTCCGGTGCATCGGCCTATTTAGAGGCTCCCCGCCCCGGCGTCAATTCCCGCCGCGCTTCGCGCGCCGCCAGACGCCGGTGATGGGATCGGACCTCGCGGCCTCACCCAGTGGCGGCAGGCCGTACATGTCGGTCAGCGTGCGCAGGACCCTGTAATGGTCGATCCGGCCGCCGTAGCGGCCGGGCCGCACCATCGGCCCCACGAACAGGGTCGCAATGTGATTTTCGGGTGAAAAGTCGTCCTCGTCCCAGGTCAGGATGAGCAGGCTGTTGTGCGACGCCGCCCACCGGACATAGGGGCCGATCCGGGACTCGAGCCAGGCGTCGCCGCGGCGGATGGAATCCGGGCCGCGCCCGTTGTGCATGTCGTTCGCCTGGTTGGGGATGACCAGCGCGACGGTTGGCAGCCTGGCGAAATCGCGCGGAAAGTCCTCGAAGCGGAGATTGACCGACCCGGGCAGGCTGCTCCAGTTGGCCGCCGGGTTGTGCTTGCGCGCATAGAGAGTGTGATCGGCGAAGCACCCCTTGAAGCCCCGCGCGGGCATCGACTCGGAGTAGGTGGCGAACGAGAATCCGCGCTCGAGCAGGCCCGCGGCGAGGTTGGGTCCGGACAGCGCGAGCGGGCAGCGGTCCTCGCGTACCCCGTGGGTCGAGCCGGAGAAGAGCGCCAGGTAGTTGGGCTCGCTGGGGTGCGCGAGCGCGTGCGAGTCCGTGAAGAGCGCGCCGCGCGAGGCCAGCGCGTTGATGTAGGGCGCAGCCGATTTCATCATCAGGCTGCGCGCGATGATCTGGTCGAAGGATTTGTTCTCCTCGATCACGATCAGCACGTGATCCGGGCGCGGCAGCTTCGCCGCGCGCGCCGCGAGCGGCAGCGCCGCGGCGGCGGCCAGCAGGCAGGCGACCACCGGGCGGCACGCGCTACGCAATTTCGCTCAGGCCTTCGCTCGACAGCCGGTAGCGCCGGTCGCAACCCGCGGCGGCCGCCTCGGAGTGGGTGACCAGGATCGCGGCGGCGCCTTTCTCCTTCACCTGCTTCCTGAACAGCTCCAGCACCTGGCGCGCGTTGACGGGATCGAGGTTGCCGGTGGGCTCGTCGGCCAGCACGAGCTGCGGATCGCCGACCAGGGCGCGCGCGATGGCGACCCGCTGCAGCTCGCCGCCGGAGAGCTCGCGCGGCAGGCTCGCCTCGCGCCCGGCGAGGCCGACCGCCGCGACCAGGGCCCGCGCGCGGGCGGCGATCTCGGATGGCGCCACGCCGCGCAGCAGCAGCGGCAGCGCGACGTTGCGCTCGACCGTCAGGTGCGGCAGCACGTGGAAGGCCTGGAACACGAAGCCGAAGTGCTCGCGCCGCAGGCGCGTCGCGGCGGCGTCGCCGAGCGCGCTCACCTCGGCCCCGCCGAAAACGACCCGGCCGCCGTCGACCGGCTCCAGGCCGGCCACCACGTTGAGCAAAGTCGACTTGCCGATGCCCGACTCGCCGATCACGGCGACGTATTCGCCCGCGGCGAGCGCGAGCGTCACGTCGATGAGCACGGCTCGCGGCCCGAAGCGCTTGGTGACGCCCTCCAGCCGCAGCAAAGGCGCAGGATAGTTCATAGCCTCGAGTCTAGCGGCTTCGCCTTCTGGACACTTTCAACCGGCGGTTGCTACACTGGCTGACGCTTGCCGTCAGGCGAGAATCAATCCAGGGAGGGGGACAATGTACCGCAACGCGATACGCACACTGGCTGCGACCCTGCTCGCGGCCGCCTTCGCGGCACAGCCCGCCGCGGCGGCCGAGAAGCTGAAGATCGGCTTCATCACCACGCTGTCCGGGCCGGCCGGGATCATCGGCAAGCACATGAAGGATTCGGTCGAGCTCGCGCTCGAGCACCTGCACGGCAAGGTCGGCGGCCTCGAGACCGAGGTGATCTTCGGCGACGACACTTTCAAGCCCGACGTCGGGCTGCAGGTCGCCAACAAGATGGTGAAGGACGACAAGGTCCAGTTCGTCTCCGGCATCATCTGGTCGAACATCATGCTGGCGGTCGCGCCCACCGTCACCGAGCAGGGCGTGTTCATGATCGGGGCGAACGCCGGCCCGCACCAGCTCGCGGGCGGCCAGTGCAACCGCATGTTCTTCACCACCTCGTGGCAGAACGATTCGACGCCCGCGGCGATGGGCGAGTACCTGCAAAGCAAGGGCGTCAACGACGTCTATCTGATCGCGCCCAACTACGCGGCCGGCAAGGACATGCTGGCGGGCTTCAAGCGCTACTACAAGGGCCGCATCGCCGACGAGGTCTACACCAAGCTCGGCCAGCAGGACTACCAGGCGGAACTCAGCCAGCTGCGCGCGAAGAAGCCGAAGGCCGTGTTCGTCTTCCTGCCCGGGGGGATGGGCATCAATTTCATCCGCCAGTGGGACCAGGCCGGGCTGCACGGCAAGATCCCGCTCTATTCCTCGTTCACCGTGGACCAGACCACGCTGAAGGCGCTCGGCAACAACGCCATCGGGCTGTGGTCGTCCGGGTTCTGGAGCTCCGAGCTCGACAACCCGGCCAACCGCCGGTTCATCTCCGACTTCCGCAAGAAGTACGGCTACACGCCCTCTTTCTACGGCGCCCAGAGCTACGACGCCATCATGCTGATCGACGGCGCGATTCGCGCCGTGAAGGGCAACCTTCAGGACAAGCAGGGGCTCATCAAGGCGATGGAGTCGGTGCCCTACAAGTCGGTGCGCGGGCATTATCGGTACAACAGCAATCACTTCCCGATCGAGAACTTCTACCTGCTGCGCGCCGCGAAGGGACCGAACGGAGTCGTGATGAAGGTCGAGCGCACGATCTTCAAGAATCACAAGGACGCCTACTACCACGAGTGCAAGATGCAGTAGCGATGGTGGAGCTTGCGTCGACGAGAGGGCGCGGCAGGGTCGCGCCCTCTTTTTTTGGCCGCGTTTTTATCCGCTTGGCGCGATGAACCTGCAGCTCGTCCTCGAGCAGATCCTGAACGGCGCGCAGCTCGGCGCGACCCTGTTCCTGATGGCCGCCGGGCTGACGCTCATCTTCGGCATCATGAACCTGGTGAATCTCGCCCACGGCTCCTTCTACATGATGGGCGCCTATCTCGCCGTGACCTTCTACGGCTGGACCGGCTCTCTCGTGCTCGGTGTCCTGCTCGCCCTGCCCGCGACCATGCTGATCGGGGTCGTGATCGAGTTCGTCGCGCTGCGCACGCTCTACCAGCGCGACCACCTCGACCAGGTGCTCGCCACCTTCGGCCTGATCCTGTTCTTCAACGAGCTGATCGCGATCGTCTGGGGCCGCGTCGGGCTGTTCACCGACCTGCCGGACTGGCTCTCGGGCACGGTCGACTTCGGCGAGGCGTTCAGCTATCCGCTGTACCGGCTGGTCATCCTCGCGGTGGGCATCGCCGTGGCGATCGGGCTGTGGGTCATGGTGGCGCGCACGCGCCTGGGCATGCTGGTGCGCGCCGGCGCCTCCAACCGCACCATGGTCGCCGCGCTCGGAGTGAACATCCGGCTGCTCTATACGCTGGTTTTCGGCCTCGGCACGGCCCTCGCCGGCCTGGCGGGCGCGATGGTCGCGCCGGTCTACGCGGTGCAGCCCGGGATGGGCGACCCGGTCCTGATCCAGGCTTTCGTGGTGATCGCGATCGGCGGGATCGGCTCGATCCGCGGCGCGCTCGCCGGCGCGCTGATCGTCGGCATGGTCGACACCCTGGGGCGCGCGTTCCTCAAGCCCTTGCTCGCCACCCTCATCTCCCCTCCCGCCGCGCAAAGCGCGGGGCCCGCGCTTGCGTCGATGCTGATCTATCTGCTGATGGCGGCGGTGCTGGCGCTGCGCCCGGAGGGCCTGTTCCCTGCGCGCGGCCGCTGAGATGAGACTCGGCCGGCGCCGCGTCGTCCTGCTCGCGCTGGTGCTGCTGCTCGCGGCGGCGCCCCCGGCCGCGATCCTGCTCGGCCAGCCCTTCTACATCGACCTCCTCCGGCGGGTGATGATCTTCGCGATCGCCGCGGTCAGCCTCGACCTGATCCTGGGCTACGGCGGGATGGTGTCGTTCGGGCACGCCGCCTACCTCGGCGCGGGCGCCTACGCGGTGACCATCCTCGCGCTGTACGGCGTGCACGACGGTCTGCTGCAATGGGCGGCGGCAATCGGCGCCTCGATGCTGCTCGCGCTCGCGATCGGCTCGATCTCGGTGCGTACCAGCGGCATCTACTTCATCATGATCACGCTCGCATTCACGCAGATGCTGTACTACCTGGGCATATCGCTCGACGTGTACGGCGGCGACAACGGCATGCGCCTGCCGATGCGCAGCCAGTTCGGCGGCCTGATCGACTTGCGCAACGGAACGCAGTTCTACTACCTGGTGCTCGCGCTGCTGGTGCTCGTCGTGCTGGGGGTCCGCCGCCTGGTCGATTCGCGCTTCGGCATGGTCATCCGCGCCGCCAAATCGAACGAGGCGCGCACGCGTGCGATCGGCTTTTCGCCCTATCGCTACCGGCTGGCCGCGTTCGTGATCGCCGGAGGCATCTGCGGCCTCGCGGGGGCGCTGCTGATCAACCACACCGCCTACCTCACCCCGGATCTCATGCACTGGACGCGCTCCGGCGACATCCTCTTCATGGTGATCCTGGGCGGCATCGGCAGCACGGTCGGGCCGGTGCTCGGCGCGCTCGCGCTGCTGGTGCTGGAGAACGCGCTGTCGAACTGGACCGAGCACTGGCAGATCGTTCTGGGGCCGCTTCTCGTGCTGGTGGTGCTGTTCGCGCGCCGGGGGCTCGCCGGCCTGCTGTGGCGGGAGGGCGACGATGACTGAGCCGCTGCTCGAAGTGAAAGGACTGAGCAAATCGTTCGGCGCGCTGCGCGCCACCGACGGCGTGCTGCTCGACGTGTACGAAGGCGAGACGCACGCGATCATCGGGCCGAACGGGGCGGGCAAGACGACCCTCATCGGCCAGCTCGCGGGCGATCTGCGCCCGGACGCGGGGCGCATCCGCTTCGCAGGCGAGGACATCACCGCGCTCGACGCGCCGGCGCGCTCGCGCAGGGGCTTCGCGCGCTCGTTCCAGATCACCAGCGTCTACCGTGACTTCAGCGCGCTCGACAACGTTGCGCTCGCGGTGCAGGCGAGCGCCGGGCACAGCTTCCGCTTCTGGCGCGCCGCGCGCGCCGACGCGGCGCTGCGCGGGCCGGCGCGCGAGATCCTCCGGGCGGTCGGCCTCGGCGCGCGCGCCGACGTGCCGGCCGCCAACCTCGCCCATGGCGAGCAGCGCCAGCTCGAGATCGCGATGGCGCTCGCCACCCGCCCGCGGCTGCTGCTGCTCGACGAGCCGGTCGCCGGCATGGGCGCCGAGGAATCGCAGCGCATGGTGCGCTTCCTCGCCGGGCTGAAGGGGCGCGAGACCATGCTCCTCGTCGAGCACGACATGGACGCGGTGTTCACGCTCGCCGACCGCATCTCGGTGCTCGTGTACGGTCGCATCATCGCCACCGGCACGCCCGCCGAGATCCGCGCCCATCCCGAGGTGCGCGCGGCCTACCTGGGCGAGGACTGACATGCTCGCCGTCGAAGCGCTCGAGACGTCCTACGGCCAGAGCCAGGTCCTGTTCGGCGTCTCGCTCGCGATCGCCGAGGGGCAGGTCGTCAGCCTGCTCGGCCGCAACGGCATGGGCAAGACCACCACCGTGCGCTCGATCATGGGCATCGCCGCGCCGCGCGCCGGGTCGGTCCGCTTCCAGGGCCGCGAGCTGCGCGGTCTGCCTTCGTACCGCATCGCGCAGGCCGGCCTCGGCCTCGTTCCGGAGGGGCGGCAGATCTTCCCCAATCTCACGGTGTACGAGAACCTGGTCGCCACCGCCGCCAACCGCCCCGGCGCGCGCTCGCCCTGGACGCTCGAGCGCGTGTTCGGCCTCTTTCCCCAGCTCGAAGAGCGGCGGCGCCACTTCGGCAACCAGCTCTCGGGCGGCGAGCAGCAGATGCTCGCGGTCGGGCGCGCGCTGATGACCAACCCGCGCCTGCTCATCCTGGACGAAGCCACCGAGGGCCTCGCGCCGCGCATCCGCGCCGAGATCTTCGCCTCGATCGAGCGTCTCAAGGCCGGCGGCCTGGCTATCCTGGTGATCGACAAGGACGTCAGGGCGCTGACGCGCATCGCCGACGTGCACTACGTGCTCGAGAAAGGGCGCGTCGTCTGGAGCGGCGGCTCGGCCGAGCTCGCCGCGAACCAGGACCTGCAGCACCGCTACCTCGGCGTGTAGCGCCGCAACGAAACCACGGACTCGCAAGGGTCAAGTGGTCGCAAAGGCCTCCTTGACTGACGCACAGCTTGCACTGCGCCGCGCGCGCCCGGCGGCGCGCTGGTTCACATGCGTGTGTGGACGGCCGGCGCCGAAAGGGCTGTAATGACCATGGAGACTTGGAGAGGAGGAGGCGAAAATGAGAAAGTCCGCGTTGGCTCTACTGGTCACGATCCTGGCGCCGCTCGCGGCGCACGCGCAAAGCGCGCACGACCTGATCAACTCTGCGCAGAACACCGAGAACGTCCTGACCTATGGGATGGGATACGGTCTGCAGCGCTACAGCACGCTGTCGCAGATCGATACCCGCGACGTCCAGCACCTGGTCCCGGTCTGGAACTACAGCCTCAACGACAACCGCGGCGAGGAGTCGCAACCGCTCGTGATCGACGGCGTGATGTACGTGACGACGCACAACGCCACGATGGCGATCGACGCCCTTACCGGCCGCCAGGTCTGGAAGACCACGATCGAGTATCCGGCCGCCACGCCGCGCGTCGCCTGCTGCGGCATCGTCAGCCGCGGCCTCGCCGCGTACGACGGCAGGCTGTTCCGCACGACGCTCGACGATCACGTCGTCGCCTACGACATGAAAACCGGCAAGCAGCTCTGGAAGTCGAAAGCGATCGACTTCAAGGCCGGATACTCGATGACCGTCGCGCCGCTGGTGGCCGACGGCGTCGTCATCACCGGCGTGTCCGGCGGCGAGTACGGCATTCGCGGCTTCCTCGACGGCTGGGACCCGCGCACCGGCAAGCACCTGTGGCGCCGCTACACGGTGCCCAGCCCGCACGCCAAGGGCGGCGACACCTGGCCGGGGGACACCTGGAAACACGGCGGCGGCGCGACCTGGCTGACCGGGTCCTACGATCCCAAGCTGAACCTCGTGTACTGGGGCGTCGGCAACCCGGGATCCTGGAACGCGCTGGTGCGCAAAGGCGACAACCTCTACACCGACAGCGTCATCGCGATCCGGCCCAAGACCGGGAAAATCGTCTGGCACTACCAGTTCACGCCCAACGACGCCTTCGACTACGACGGCACGAACGAGCTGATCCTGGCCGACCTGAAGATCCACGGCGAGACCCGCAAGGTCCTGATGCAGGCCGACCGCAACGGTTTCTTCTACGTCATCGACCGCACCGACGGAAAGCTCCTCGCGGCCAATGCCTTCGTCAAGCAGAACTGGGCCGACCGCATCGACATGAAGACCGGACGTCCGGTCAAGTCGGCGATCACCAAGGAGATGTATGCCGGCAAGCAGGTCGAGATCTGGCCGTCGGCGTTCGGCGGCAAGAACTGGATGCCGATGTCGTACAACCCGCAGACCGGCCTCGCCTACGCCAACACGCTCAACTTCGGCTGGACCTACCAGGCGCAAGTGCCGAAGTACCGCGCCGGCGTTTTCTATTTCGGCGCCAAGTTCGCCTGGGCCTTCCCCAAGAACGGCCCGCGCGGCGTCCTGAAGGCGATCGATCCGCTGACCGGCAAGGCAAAGTGGGAAATCCCGAGCGAGCTGCCGAACTACTCGGGCACGCTCAGCACGGCGGGCGGCCTGGTCTTCACCGGAACCGAAACCGGCGCCTTCAAGGCCTACGATGCCGAGAGCGGCAAGGAGCTGTGGAGCTTCCAGACGGGCTCCGGGATCGTCGGCCAGCCGATCACCTGGTCGCATGATGGACGCCAGTACGTCACCATCGCGAGCGGGATCGGCGGCGTGTACGCGCTCTTCTCGGGCGACCAGCGGCTCGCGCAGATCCCGGCGGGAGGTTCGGTGTGGACCTTCGCTCTGGCCAAATAGCGGTCGCGGCCCGCACCGCCGTCGCCCTGCTGGGCCTGGTCTGCGCTTTCCCGGTTCAGGCCCGGGCGGGCAACGCGGACAAGGTCGCCGACGGAAAGGCGCTGTTCAACCAGATGTGCTCGCACTGTCACGGCCTCGACATGGTCAACCCTGGCACCTCCGCCTTCGATCTGCGCAAGTTCCCGCACAACGAGCCGAAGCGCTTCCGCCACTCGGTGACCTACGGCAAGGGCAACATGCCGGCGTGGGGCGACCTGCTCAAGCCGAGCGAGATCAGCGAGCTCTGGGCCTACGTGAAGAGCGGCGGCAAGCCATGACGCGGCGCGCGGCGCGCGCGGTGCAGCTCGCCGCCGCGGCGCTGCTGATCGGTGCGGGCATCCCGGCGCAGGCCGCGTTCGCGGCGCCCCCGCCCGTGCTGCGCGTGTGCCTGGACCGGAACAACGGTCTCAATTCGACGCAGCACGGCCGCGCTGCCGGCTCCGGCTTCGACCTCGAGATGGCCCGGGCGGTGGCGAAGCGCCTCGGCCGGCGGCTCGCCGTGCGCTGGTTCAGCTATGACGCGGACCTCGACGCCGTGCCCGAGCGAGAAGTTGACGCCCTGCTTTCCGCTGGCGTGTGCGATCTGGTCGGCGGCTATGCGCTCGGAGCGGATTCGCTCGGCAAGCCGAACGTGCGCGAAGCGCTCGTGCCCGCGTACGAAGCCGCAGGCAAGAGCTCGAAGCGACGCCGCCCCGTCGCGCTCGGCGTCCTCGCGCCGAGCCACGCCTACCGCCGCTCGCCGCTCACGGTGGTGCTCGGGCCCGGAGTCCCGATGCGCCGCGTCGCGCGCCTGAGCGACCTGTCCGGACTGAAGCTCGGCTGCGAGAACGACACCCTGAGCTGCGCCATCATGATGCGCTACGACGGCGGCCGACTGGCGCCGCGCGTGGTCCACGTGCTCCCGGGCGCGGGCATCCTGCGCCGGCTCCAGCATGGCGCCTACCAGGCGGTGCTGATCGAGCTCGGCCGGCTGGACGCCTACCGCGCCGCGCACCCGCACAGCGGGCTGCAAGCGACCGGCTACTCCCACTCGCTCGCGTTCAACATCGGCTTCGTCGCGCTCCAGCGCCACCCGGGCCTGCTGCGCAAGGTCGACTCGGCGATCGACCGCATGCGCGCCACGGGCGAAGTCCGGGCGCTTGCCAGGCGCGCGCGGCTGACCTACGTCGTGCCACGCGCACCGCTCGTGCGCGGCGAGGTCACGCCCGCCGATTTGCTGGGCGACTAGCGCGCGCCTTCATCCGCGCGAGCGCTCGACCCTCGCCATGAATTCGGGCGCTATCTCGCGCAGCCGCTCGTCGCTCATGCGGCCGCTGCGCATCATGTAGTCGTAGGCGAGCTCGAGCGGCTCGAGCGCGAGCTTGGAGGGGAAGTCCTCGTACCAGTACGAGCTCAGGCTCGCGGCGATGAGGAGCTTCTCGGCCACCGGCCGGCGCTCCCGCTCGAAGGCCGCGAGCGCCGCCGCGACGTCCTCGCCCGAGGCGGCGAAGGCCCGATCGAGCGCGATCGCGTCCTCGAACGCGAGCCGCGTGCCCGAGCCGATCGAGAAGTGGACCGTGTGCAGCGCGTCGCCGATCAGCACCATGTTGCCCGCGGTCCAGCGCCGGCAGGCGAGCAGCGGGAACTGGCGCCAGATCGACTTGTTCGACACCAGCGGCCGCCCGTCGAGATCGGCGGCGAACACGCGCTCGCAGTAGGCGCGCGACTCGGCGTCAGACATGCGCGCGAATCCCGCCCGGCGCCAGGTGCCGGCGTCGCACTCGACGATGAAGGTGCTCATGTCGGGCGCGTAGCGGTAGTGATGCGCGACGAAGGAGCCGTCGCGGTTCTCGCGGAACGTGAGGGTCAGGCAGTCGAAGCGCTTCGCCGTGCCGTACCAGGCGAACTTGTTCGTCAGCCAGCGCACGTGCGGCGCGAACTCGCGCTCGCGCGCGCGGCGCAGCATCGAATTGACGCCGTCGGCGCCGACGATGAGGTCCGGGGAATCGAGCTCATCCAGCCCGGTCACCGCCTTTCCGTAAGTTACCCTCACGCCGGATTTTTCGCAAAGCATCTGCAGAAAACGGTTCAGCGCCAGCCGCGAGATCGCGGAAAAGCCGTTGCCGTCGATGTCGACCCGCTCGCCGCGATGCACGATGCGCTGCATCGGCCAGCGCTCCATGCGCGCCTCGAGCTCGCGATGAAGATCGGGAACGTCGCGCTCGAGGAAGGCGAGCGCGCCCTGCGAAAAGACGACTCCGAATCCGAAAGTGGCCTCGGGCGGGTTCTGCTCCACCACCTCGACCTGCCAGGACGGGAACCGGCGCTTCGCAAGGAGGGAGAAAAGCAGCCCCGCGGGGCCCGCTCCGATGACGGCGACGCGCATCCCCCTACTGTAAAGTAACCGGGTGCGATCAGGGAAATCCTAATGTACGCCCAGGCGCTCGCCGCGCTCGTCGCCGGAGCGGCCGGCGCCCTCGCGTTCAGCGTTGCGCACATGCCGGTGCCGTGGCTGCTCGGCTCGATCACCGGCACCGCGTTCGCCGCCATGCTCGGCGCGCGCCTGCGCACGCCGCGCTGGATGCGCGATCCGGTGCTCGCGGTGCTGGGCCTGATGATCGGCTCGACGCTGCACGCCGAGGCGGCTGCGTCGTTCGCGCGCTGGCCCCTCACGCTCGCCGCGGTCGCGCTCTACGTGGTCGTCGTGACCGGCACGCTGTACGCGTTTCTGCGCCGCTTCGCGGGCTTCGACCCGGTGACGGCGTATTTCTCGGCGGCGCCCGGCGGCTTCATGGCGATGACGGTGATCGGCGGCGCGTTCGGCGGCCGCACGCGCAACATCGTGCTCGCGCATTCGATCCGGCTGGTGCTGGTCGTGTTCACGCTGGTGACCGCGTATCACGTCGCGCTCGGCGGGGCGCCGCCGCGCTGGGTACCGCTCGCCGCGCTCGGCGCGCGCGACCTCGCGTTGTTCGCGCTGCTCGGCGCCGGCGGCTGGTGGCTCGCGCGCCTCGCGCGCGTACCGGCGGCGGCGATGCTCGGGCCGATGCTGGCGATGGCGGCGGCGAGCCTCGCCGGCGTCGCGCGCGCGCCGATGCCGACCGCGCCGCTGCTCCTCGCCGAGCTGGTGCTGGGCAGCGGCATCGGCGCGCAGTTCAGCGGCATCGGCCTGCGCGAGCTGTTGCGCGGCGGCCTGATCGCGCTCGTCTCGACCCTCTACATGCTGGCGCTGTCGCTCGCCTTCGCCTGGCTGCTCGCGCCGCTTTCAGGAGTCTCTTTCCCGGCGCTGTTCCTCGCGCTCTCGCCCGGCGGCATGTCCGGCGTGTCGATCGTTGCCCTCGCACTCGGAGTCGAGCCGGCCTTTGTCACCCTCCACAACGTGTTCCGTGTCTTCCTCATTCTGCTCGCGGGGCCGCTGGTGTTCCGCTGGACGCGCCGCACACCCGCGGCAGCAGCTCCCCCAGCGGACCGTTGAGCACCGCGTCCGCGATGTCGTCGAAGGGCGTCGGCTCGGCGTTCATGATCACGACGCGCGCTCCGGCGGCCTTCGCTGCGGGCACCGCGCCGGCGACCGGGTAGACCTGCAGGCTCGAGCCGACCGCGAGCAGCAGGTCGGCCTCTTCCGCGACCCGCATCGCGCGCGCGATCACCTCGGGCACCAGCTGCTGGCCGAACGAGATCGTGGCGCTCTTCAGAATTCCGCCGCAGGTCTCGCAGGCCGGGTCCTCCTCGCCCGCGCGCACGCGCTCGAGCACCGGCTGCATCGGACCCTTCCAGCCGCAGCCCCAGCAGGTGACGTGGTGGATCGTGCCGTGCACCTCGATCACCCGCTCTGGCGAGTTGCCCGCCTTCTGGTGCAGGCCGTCGATGTTCTGCGTGATCAGCGCATGCAGCTTGCCGCGCCGCTCGAGCTCGGCGAGCGCGAGATGCCCGGCGTTCGGCTGCGCGCTCCAGGCCGGTGACTCGAGCCGGCCGCGCCAGGACGCCTTGCGCACCTCGGGATCCGCCAGGTAGTGCTGCAGCGTCGAGAGCTTCTCCGCCGCCGGGTTCTTCGTCCACACGCCCTGCGGGCCGCGGAAGTCCGGAATCCCCGAGTCGGTCGAGATGCCCGCGCCGGCGAGCACCACCACCCGCCGCGCGGCCGCGATCCAGCCCCGCGCGGCATCGACCCTGTCGACGTCGTTCATGGGCGCAACTCTAACCGCGTTGCGCCCCGGGGCGTCAACCCGTGCGCAGATCGCTCACGTAGAGGTCCACGTAGCGCTGCGCCAGCGACTGCGCTCTCTTCAGCTGCGCGGACGGCATGACCTCGGCCAGGCGGTCGATGATGCGCTGTCCGCCCGCCTCGCCGCTCGCCGCGGCGGCGTCGGCCCAGGCGTAGGCGAGGACCGGGCTGACCGCGACGCCGCGCCCCTCGCGGTAGAGGTTCGCCAGGTTGAGCTGCGCGGCGCCGCTGCCCTGCAGCGCCGCCTCGCGGTACAGCTTCGCGGCGAGGACCGGATCGGGCAGCACGCCGCGGCCCGAGTCGTACAGCGCGCCGAGCGCTTCCTCGGCGCGCGCGTCGCCGCGCGCGACGAGCGGCTTGAGACGCTGCACGGCAGCGGTGTAATCGCCCTGCTCGATCGCTTTCTGGGCGTGACCGAAGCCGGCTGCGACGGCGTTGGCGGGCGCAAGCGCGAGAACGAGTGCGGCGAGGCCCAGCAGCATGACTGAGATTCGTGTCAGCATGGATGATCTCCTCTTCGATGCCACACAACGGAAGAGGCTAGCGCGGCGAGCTTAGTCCACGCTTAACGGCCGCTTACGCGAAGTTTAGCGCGAGGCCGGGCCGGGGCCAGTCGAGCAGCGCGAGGCAGCCTGTCATGCTCAGGGTCACGTAAGCCGTGCGCATCTGCGGCCCGCCGAAGCAGAGGTTGGTCGTGAAGTCGTCCGCCATCGGGACATGCTGGATGTCCGCTCCGTCCGGCGCGATGACCGTGATGCCGCCGTTGAAAAGCGTCGCGACGCAGATCCTGCCGTCCGCCTCGACCGCGAGCGAATCGAACAGCTGGAAGCCGGGCAGCCCGGCCACCAGCTCGCCGCCGTTCAGCGACGGGTAGCGGCGCCGCTTCACCGTGCCCGGCGCCTCCAGGTCGAACGCCCACAGCCGCCCGGTGTAGGTCTCGGCGACGTAGAGGCGAGACTCGTCCGGCGAAAGACCGATGCCGTTCGGCGTCAGCAGCGGATAGATCACCTCGCGGATCGAGCCGCCGTCGATGCTGGCGTAGTACACCCCACCCCGATCGAGATCGCGCTCGCGCCCCTTGCCGTGGTCGGTAAACCACATGCCGCCCGCGCGGTCGAACACGATGTCGTTCGGCCCTTTCAGTGGCCCGTTGGGTCCTTCGTCATAAAGCACGCGCGCCTCGCCGCTCGCCAGGTCGACGCGCTCGATGCGCCCGCCGCTGTAGTCCGCCGCCTGGTGCAGCGGGCGCAGGCCGTGCCGGCCCTCGTGCCAATCGAAGCCGCCGTTGTTGCACACGTACACCGCGCCGTCGGGCCCGAGCGCGGCGCCGTTCGGCCCCCCGCCCAGCTCCGCGACGACCTCGACCGGCCCGTCCGGCCGCACGCGCGAGAGCGTCCCGCGCGCGACCTCGACCAGCAGCACGCTGCCGTCGGCCATCGCGATCGGGCCTTCGGGGAAGCGCAGTCCGCGCGCGAGGACACGCGGGGTCATGCCGTCAACGACGCACTGGCAGCCTGCAGCACGGGTCGTTGTCGCATCGCGCGCTGGTACGTCAAGGTGAAATGCTTCCTCGAACGTTCAGCACCGACGCGGATTGATCGAGCTGCGCACCCTGCCCGAGCACAGCGGCGCTGATACTGCACGTCCAGGCCGGTTGCATGGCGAACTGCTGCATACCGCCCGGAACGGTGAGTACGACGCTTACAGTCCCCTGGTAGCTGTCCTTGCCCTGCCCAGGATCGAAGGGAACGGGCACGACCACCGGTTGCCCGTACGGCATGAGCGCCGGCCCGATCTGGGACCATTGGGGCTCCAGCAGCACGCACTGCACCTGGGCCGCCGGCGATCCTCCCGTCGAGAACGTGCGCGGAAAGTTCTTGATCTCGACCGGAATCGCGATGCGGATCTGACGGCTCGGTGCCGGCGCGAGTACGCGGGCTTCCTTTATGCCCTGTGCGACGGCATTGTGCACGCAGAAGCTCAGCGCGGCGAAGAGTGCTGCGATCAGGCGGGTTCTCATCGGAGGCTCCTTCTTTCCGTGACGGAATCTTGTGGCGGCCTGAACACGAGGCGCAAAGCGGGCGCTTCGACAGGACCAAAGTTCAGGCGCGGGGGCGAAGCATCGCGCCCCATGAAGACCAGACGAAGGGGTGACGCGACAACGCCCAGGCTCACCGATGTCTTTTCCTGCGGCCGGAACACGAGTCGCAGGATCGAACTCGGGATCACGGCCAGCGATGCGGACCCGCGCGATGACTGCGCCTGCGACTCCGCCGCGCCTCGCGAAAGGAACACGAGCCGCAAGGGTGCCGCGGCGACTGACGCGGGCAGGAGATTCCCGCTGCGTGCCATCCCCCGCATCGGGACCGGCAGGGGACCCCCAACGCGGCGCAAGCCTGCCGGCGGCGGGGGCAGCAGGGGCGCAATCGCGCGAGGCACCACGGCGGGCACGAAAGCGTTGCATGCGCGCAGTTGAGCGCCCTGAAGCGCTCCCGCGGGCCCGCTGAAGGACGCGAGCGCTCCCTCCTCGCGCGCAAGCGCCGCGCAAAGCCGTTGCTGCGGCAATCGCTGCGCGGCCAGGGCGCTGCAGGTGTTGCCCGCACATTTCCAAGTCACACCCAGCACAACCACCGCGCCCTGCTTTCGTGCGGGCGCAGCGGTTCCCGCAACATATCTGGAGCCAAACGCAGGTGCGGCGAGCCTGCGAACCTGCGGCTGCGCGTTCGCCGATATTGCGCAGACCAGCATCGCACACGCTAGCGCGCGCACATGGATTACAGGCTCGGCACCGGAACGCCGCGCGGTCCGGTCACGTTGATGGTTACCGCGTACGATGACGTGCAAACGCTGGAAGCATTCTCCACGATACCCAGGAGTGCGTTGGACGTATACCAGGAATGTCCCTGATACTGGACATAGAGCTCGTTATTCTGCTGCCAGGAGGCGAACGTTCCCATGTCGACGACTTGGCTGTTGTTATAGGCAATTCCAGAATCAAAAGTCTCGTTGTCTCCTCCGGTATCCGTCGTGTTTTGCACATCGATGGTGCCATCAATCTCGAAGCCGCTCTTCGCGAGGGTGGCGACGACCTTGTCCAGCCTCCACACGTCTCGCGCGCCGGCCGGCCAGCCGGCGCAATAGTTGCTGGAGTAATTCACGGGGAAGCCGGGATGGTACTTCGTGCAGGCATCGTCGTTCGTGCAATAGCCACGATCGACGTCTCCTTTGCCGTCGTACCGCGGTTCCCACACTCCCCTCGGGTTCTTCAAGTCGATGTACTGCGAAGGCAATGCGAGTTGATGAGTCTCCCGCGCGGCGTAGAACTCATGCCCGCTCTGCTCCAGCGGCGCGCCGGTCGCCGGCCGGACCGACAAGGTGGCGCTGGCGATGTCGCCCACGCCCGAAGTGCTCGAATCGACGACAGCGTAGATCACCTCATCGGACCAATCCACCACCTGTAGCGGAATCTGCACCACGGTGTTGCCGAGATTGTTCGAGGTGCCGATCACATCCACTTTGCCGGGCCGGTCACCAAAACCGCAGCCGACGATCGCGTAGGTGGCGCCCGGAGTGAACACGACGCCGCGGCTGCGATAGTTGACGCTGTTCACCCCGGCTGCGCGCAGCGCGCAGTTCGTGATTCGCGCCTGGTTCGTTATCCGGTTGCCCACTTGCGCGCTTTGCGTGCGCTCGGCGGGCAGCTGCCCCCCGCGGTTGAAGCCGGGCGAAGCCATGACGCGCTTCGCCGCAGCGACTTCGCTCGTTCTCAGCGCGGCAATCTTTTGCGCAAGGCTCTCCCCCCGGCGCGCGAATGCGACGTGCATCGTCTTGCCGTGCGCGACGCCAGGTCCGCCACGCGTCTTCGCTTGACTCTCGATCTGCATGCGCTTTTGCTTGAACTCGGCGACGGTCATGCGCCGGCCCTTCGGACCTTCCAGCACCGCGCCGTCCGGCAGCGCAAGCACCGCGCTGAGCTTCGTTCCCGGCCCGACCTTGACCGTCTGCGGCGCAATGCCGCGCGCGATGCCGATTCCGCCGGAGGGCGCGATGCCAATCCCGCCGGAAGGGGGGATGCCGGACGGGGCGTGCAACGGTTGGGGCCCCACGCCGAGGGCCTTCGGCGCCTGCATCTGCGGAACGCCGCCGAAGCCGCAGCTCGCCTTCAGGGCGACGGCGTACCGGCGATTGAGGTGCCGCGGACCGATCACCAGGTGGAAGACGTAGCTACCGGGCACGAGCGTGAACGCCGTGGACCAGGTCTGAGTTCCGCCCGGCGCGAGCGCCGGGTTGCCGTAGCCCTGGTCGGCGATCTTGCCGACCTGCGGGCCACGCGGCTGCGTGAGCCAGGTGGAGACGTCGACCGCGTCGGAGCGCAGGCCGCCGACGTTCTTCATCGTGAACGAGGCGTTGAAGCTGCAGGCCTGGACCCGCGAACCGAGCCGCGCGCGCTGCGCGGGCGTCGCCTGCGCCATGGCGCTCGAGACGATCCCCGCCACGGTGCCGAATCTCGCGAGGCGGCCGCCGATCTGCACCCCGTTGCCCTCGACCACCAGCTTCGCGTTGAGTTGGGCGGGCGTGTGCGTCACCGCGGTCCCGGGCAGGGCCGGCGCGTGCGTCGCCGGGCGCACGGCGGGCGCCTGCGCGCCCAGCGGCGCGGCCTCCGCCGCGGAGAGCGACACGACCAGCGCGGCGCAAACTGCACTTCGGGTCAGAACGTTATTCATGGTCGGCGAATATTGAGCGTGCCGATCGGCGCCGGCGCAGCCAGCTGCGCGCTGCACTTGACGATAAGCGGCCAGCTGAGCGTGTTGTTGTCGGTGCGTAACTCGACGCCCTCGTTCTGCAGGTCGATATTCGCGAGCAGATCGTAGCTTCCAGGCGGCAGCGTCACGTTGAAATTGTAGGACTGCGAAGAACCGGCGCCCAGATTTCTGAGCCTTGCGAAGCCGCTCCACCCGCCCACGTTCACTTTCACGACCTCCCCGACACCGTGCGTCTTCATATTGATCGCGAAATTGCCGGGGCCGGCGTTGTGCACCGAGAGCTGCAGCGCAAACGCCAGCGGCCGGTTGCACTCGGGAGGGCCCCCGGGCCTGAGCGGCCTCGCCACCTCGTAGAGCACGATCGTGTGCGGAGCGCCGGAGACCGGATACGCTCCACCCGGGAACGACACGTACGAGAACCCGAGGTCTGGCAGCGACGTGACCGACGGCCGCACGGCCCTTCTGTACTGCACCTGGGCGCTCGCCTGCAACGCCGCGCAGGCGAGCGCCGCGCACATCGCGAACCGGACAATTCTTCCCAATCGGTTCATAGTCGCCTCCTTCTAAAGGCTCGGCATCGGCACGCCGCCCGGGCGGGCGTGCAATCGACGAGCAGTGCGGCGATCGCCGCGGAATACGAAGATCCGCGCACAGCGAAGTCTGCGCTCCGGAGCAATGTCGTGTTCATCGCAGGCCCCCTCCTACTCGGCCCGGCGGGGCCACCGCACGCGCAGGCATTTGAATGACGGGCGCGCGTACGCTGGCCAGGCTGTGGGTGCGCAGGTAGCCATCGAGGTTCTGTGAGATCGCAGCGACCAGTTGCGCGTTGGCACCGTAGCGCAGGCGCGCCTGGTCGAGCAGATCCCGTTTCGCGCGCGCGACCTGCGACGCAGATTTGCCGGCGAACATCCTGTCGAGCTGCACTTTCGCCTTGCCCAAGCTGCTCGGGTCGAGCGGGTGCACGCCCACATTCGGGTGCTGCGCGCGAATCGCAGCCCAACTGGACTTGAGCTTGCTCGTAAGCGACTGCGTCGGCGCGATCGCCTGCGCGAGCGTCGCATGAACCCTGCTGCGGACCGGCGCGAAGCGGAAGCTCGCCGTCGTCAGGGACGCAAGCGTATGGGCTTGACCGACCCGGTTCTGCTGCGGCGCCAGCCGGTTCAGATCGGATTCGAGCGCCTCCAGCGCGACCTGCGTCCCTTCCTGGCGCGCGCGCCGCATCAGATCGAGGAGCGTGCTTCCTTCGTGCGCTTCGGACTGCGCCTGCTGCACCTTGGCTTCGACCCCGGCCAGCACGTTCATCGGTTCCTTGAGAATGATGTCGTCGAGCTGGCCAAGTATCGATCCGGATTTCTTCGTGATGTCGTCGACCAGCTTGTTGATCGTCCCGACGGGGTCGAGAATCCGCGCCGGGTTCGCCGCAAGATCGTTCAGCAGATCGCGCAGGCTGTTGATCGGCGCAAGCAGCGCGGTCTGGACAAGGTGGTCGGCGTCGTCGCGGCGCGTGGCCGCCTTGTTGCGCGCGGCCTCCAGCACCGCGTTGACGTAGGGGACCTCCTGCTGATCGAGCGACCTTCGCATCGTGGTCAAGGTCTGGAGACCGCGCTGGAGCGCCGCGTGCAAGCGCTGCGGATCCGCCTTGAGCAGCATCGGCGCGCGCGGCGCAATCGCCGGGTTCGGCGCGGACCGCGTGCCGGCTTGCAGCGCGGCGCTCCGCACGTTCGGCGGCATCGCGATGCCGCGGGGAGCGACGGCCCCATTGGGCGGCGGCAGGCGCAGATTCGTCGCCGGCGCCATGATGAACACCGACGCCAGCGGCGCCGCCTGCGCGACCGAGTCGTCGAGAATGTGCTGCGCGTCGCTCAGCGCGAAGGCGAACTCGTTCGCAGCGTGGTTCACCGCGGTGACTGCCGCGTCGCCGATGTGGTGGGCCTCGATTGCGACCTTGCTCGCCAGTCCGTTCACCGTCTGGATCAGGTTCTTGATCGCCTTCACGAGCTCTTCCAGCTCGCAGGTCGCGACCGTCGCGCCGCCGCTCAGGGCCGCGAAAATGAATTGGCCGGCATTGTCCAGGCAGCCCGCGTAGGCCGCAGGAGTCCCGGCAAACAGCATCGCGAGAGACGCCGCGGCGCCGGGCAGCAATCCGAATGACCGTCTCATGGCTGTCCTGCCTCCAGTGTGGAACCGACCATGCGCCTCACCTGCACGTCACGTTGCGCGCGGCCTGGGCCGATCATTCGGCCCGGCCGGGCATTTGAGTCGGGCCGGGGTCCTTCGATCGGGTGCGGCCGATCGGGCCGGGGTCCTTCAATCGGGTGCGACCAACTGGACCGGGTTGCCTCATCGAGGCGCTCGGACGCGTCACGCCGCCCGTATAGGCGCGGCGCCTGCCCTTCGGCGGCAGCGGCTGCGGATTCAGCATCCTGCCGCTGCCCGGGCCCATGATCGGTGGCTTCGGCGGTTCGGGCTGCGGGTTCAGCTCGGTGCCGCTGCCGGCCGGGGCTTGCGCGAGCGCCGCCGGCGCCCCGATCGAAGTGCCCAACACGGCGAGCGTCGCCGCGATGGCGAGCGTTTTGTATGGCGAGCCACTTTGATATTTGCTCATGGTGTCCTCCCAAGTCACGTCAAGCGCAAACCCTGCGCACAATGCGTCGGTCATGGGGTGGAAAAGGTTCACAGACAGGCCGGACGAGTCGCGCGCAGCACCTCGTGCCAAATCGCTAGATGTGCGGCACCGGCACGCCGCGAGGCCCCGATACGGCGAGCGTCACGCTGTAACTCGAGTCGCAATCGCTGATCTGCGAAGTCGGGACGCCGAAGGTAAAGCTACCCTTGTAGTACGAATGCGCACTGGGCTGCACGTAGAGATTGCCGTTCTGCTCCGAGTAAGAGAACGACCCCATGTTGTTCTCCTGCCAATCCCAGTAGTCGGCGCCGCTGGAGGTATCTCCCGAGGCATTGGGGGTCGTATCCGTGAAGCTATAGACAACGATGTTGCCGTCGTCGATCTGGAAGCCGGAATTGGCCAGCCGCGCGTCCACCTCGGCCAGCATCCAGACGTCTTTCGCGGAAGAAGGCCAGCTGGCGCAGAATTTTCCGGTGTCGCGGTACACCAGGAGCTCGTATGGATCGGCCGCACACTTCGAATCGCCCGTGCAATAGCTGCGGAGGACAAACGTCGTCTTGGCGTTCGTGATCTGGAACCGCGGCGGCCAGCCCACGGTAGTGTTGAGCTGAATGTACTGCGCTGGCATCACGTACGGAACCGATGCGCGCGCGGCATAGAACCGGTCGCCGGTCTGCGTCAGCTGTGCCCCGCGCGCGGGCTGGACCACCAGGGTCGCATGGGACATGTCGCGGACGCCGGAAAGGCCGGCGTCGATGCTTGCGCGGATCGCGGAACTATTCCAGCTCTGGACCTGCAGGGGAATCTGGCCGGCCCTTTCGACGACGTAGACCTTGCCCGTCTGGTCGCCGAAGCCGCAGCCCTGGATCACGTAGTTGGCCCCGGGGGTGAACACGATGCCCTGGCGGCGGCCGTTGACGCTGCCCACCCCCGACGTCTGCCCAAAGCAGGTCGTTTGCATGGAGGGCTTCACCGCATACCTGCTGAGCGGGCCCGGCTTGCCTTGCCCGCCGGTCTGTCCCTGCCCGCCGTGATTGAAGGATGCGGAGGACGACCCGCTCTGCGCCGCGGCGTTTTCGGAATTGCGGAAACCATCGATCTTCTGCGCCAGGCTCGGTCCGCTGCGCGCGAACCTGACCTGTATCCTTTTGCCGGACCTCGAGGCGCGGGCGGGCCCCACCCGCCTCGTGCGCGCCGCCTGAATGTGCTGTTTGAACTGCCCGACCGTCATGCGGGCGCCGTTCGGCCCCTCCAGCACGGTGTTGTCCGGCATGGCGAGTATCGAGGCAAGAGGCGTTCCCCGGCCGACCTTGAAGGTCCGCGCTGCGGGGTTCAGCACCCCGCTGGCGCCCCGCGCGGCGGGCGCGAGGGGAGCCATGCCGGGCATCGCCGCCATGGGCCGCGCGAAGGTTCCGGCCTGGGCCGCCGCGCCGAGCAATGCCCCCAGCGCCGCGACGGCGGCCGCCAGAACCAGTTTCCGTTGCGATGACCGCGTATTCGTTTTCTTCACGATGAGGCCTCCTGTTCCGTTAATTTGTTCGACCAAATCGACGAGGATTCCAAGTCAGACATTGCCTGCGACGTTCATCGGACGGCGGGCCGCACCGCCGGCACCGGCACCCGCTGCGCGGGCATGCGTTCTGACGTGCCACGGCCCGCGCCGATTGCCGGCGCCACGAGCCGCGGCGGCGCCTTCACCCTGACGTCGCATTTCAGCTCGAGCGGCCAGCTCAGACTGTCGTTGTCGCTGCGCGACTCGGCGACTGCGTTGTGCAGGTTGATATTCGCCTGCAGCGCGTACTTCCCGGGCGGCACGCTGACGTTGAAATCCATGACCTGCGAGTCGCCCTTTTTCAGCGTCTTCAGGTCCTTGGCGCTATTCCAGCCTCCGATGCTCACGCCGACGGCAGTCAGGGAATCCTTCGCGACAAAAGTGGCCTGCCCGACGTTTTTCACGATCAGCTGGATCGGAAAGCTGTAGGGCTTGCTGCACGCGTCGGCGCTTGCGCCAGCGAGCGGGTCCTCGACGACGATGGAAGTCGCCGTGCCCGTAACGGTATACGTCCTCATCTGCACCGATACGAACGAGAAGGCGAGGTCGGGAAGCGGCGTGCCGCGTGCGACCATCAGCGCCGGGGCTGCCCCGGCGGCGGGCGGGCGCGGACCCGAGGCGCTCATCGTCCTCTCCGGACCAATCCCTTGCATGCCGCGGCCGCCGCCCAGCGCGATGCTCGGCGCTCGCGTACCCACCCGCAGGGCCGGAACATTCGGCGTGCCGCCAGGCTGCCCCCCCAGGCGCACCGTCGTGTGCGAGGACCTGAACGATTCGGCGGTCATGAGCTCGGTCTTGGTCGGCTCGCGTGCCTTCATCGAAGCGCTGCAACTCCTGCCGACGTCGTTCACCGAGCAGACACGGAAGTAATAGACGGCAGCCTGAAGCTTGGATGGCGTGAAGAAGAACTTCGAAATCTGGCCGGGCGACAAATTCGTCGTGGCACCCGGCCCGGTAACCTGTCCGACCTTGAAGAAGGCGCTATCCGTCGAATTCATCGACGCCTCGACGTCGAAATCCAGGATCCAGCGGTTGCCCGAGACGTCCGGCACGCGCCAGAACACGCGTCCGACGCTCCCCTTGCCGTCGGACGCCGGCCAGCGCACCGCGTCAAGATCCACCGGGGAAAGCGGCGGCCTCGAAGCCTGCTTGGAGAGAAGGGCCTGGATCAGCCCTGCGCCGAACACGTTGCGGCTCAATGGTCCGGCCGGCAGCCTGATCGCCCACCCGAAGGTCTTGTTCAGATCGAGATTGGGCCCCGACGTCGTGCATGAGGCTTTCGTTTCCCATGGATCGCCGCCGCACACGCCCGAAAGCAGGACGCGCGGATGCACGGTGGTGGACACCTCGCCGCCATCCCGGGTCGACACGATCGATGTGTAATCGAAGCGCAGACTCTCCGAGAACTGATTCGACCCGATGCGGTACGCACCGCTGAGGGTCACGTTCGCGCTCACCCATCCCGAGGGTGCCAGCACCCAGCAGGTGCCGGACCCGCTATAGGAACGGCTGTTCTCGGCCGGAGCGACGTGAATCGAATTCCCGGTGCAAAGATGGTTCCACCCCTGGGGAGGAGGCCCGGCCGAGAACGAGTTGGCCTGCACCGCCATCGCGCTCATGCTGTGCAACGCCGTCAACGCCAAGCAGAGAGCCCCCATCCCAATACGTCTAAGCAGCTTCCCGGTGCGCATAGCGCTTTCTCCTTTCACGCATCCATCGCAACACGACCCAAATAGACGCCGCTGCCGCGGCGAACCAAAGCCATACCAGACCGAGGCGTTGGTAGACCGTAGTCGTATCGACGCCTGAAAGGGTTCTGACTGTCCAGCCGGAAGCGCCCATCGGGCCCAGGCTGTCGATGATGCTTCCGTGCGCATCGACGAGTATTGAAGGTCCGCTCGCGGACGCCTGCACCCAGTCTCGGCCGTCCTCGACGGCGCGCAGTACGCTGGCGGCGTTGTGCTGGGCCGGTTCGCTGCTCGCGCCGAAGTCGCTGTCGTCGGAAAGCTGCACGACCATCGAGGCATGGCGGAGCACGAGCCTGTCGGCAAGGTCGGCAAACAGGTTTTCCCAGCACACCACCACTCCGAGCGTCGTGCCGTTGCGCAGACGGAAAATGCCGGGCTCGACGCCGGCGATACCGTCGCGCTGCCGCCCGACGAGCCAATGCGGCCATTTCACGCGGCCCGCGAAGGGCATGTACTCGCCGAACGGTACCAGCCGGTTCTTGGCGTAAGGGCCCTCTCGCGTGCCGTCGGGGAAGACGAGATAGGCCTGGTTCTTGAATTGCACGTCCTCGGCGCCGTCTCCGGCGTGCTTCGCGAACTTGCCGAAGTCGCCCGAGCCGAACAGGATCGGCGCGTTCGCCTCGCGCGCGACGCGCGCCACCTCCGCCCGCGCCGTGCGGCTGAACGCGTACCCCTCGATCGAGGATTCGGGCCATACGATCAGGTCCGGGGCCTGTTTCGCGGCTTCGCGCGTGAGCGCGCGCAAACGCTCCAGACGCGCCGCGGGCGATGCGTTGTCGTCGGCCGGCTGGATGACCGCGATGCGCGTCCCGGCGGGCCCCGCCGTCGCGGGGATTGCGAGCCGCCCGTACACATGAAGAGCCGCCACGCCGATGGCTGTTGCCAGCAGCGCCGGCAGGCTTCGATTCAGCCATGCCCGCGCCAGGGCCAGATTGACGAGGCACACGCACAGGCTGATGAGCGGCGCGCCGCCCAGCGCCGCAAGCTGCAGCAAGCGAAGGTCGGCGATCTGGCTGTGCGCGAGCGGATCCCACGGCAGCGCGAACGGCCCGGCATGGCCGCGCAACCAGTCGATGAGCACCCAGAGCACCGCGCCCGGGAACACCCAGGGCAGGCGTCCGCGCATGAGCCACGCGAGCAGCGCGCACCAGACCGCCGGATAGAGCGAAAGGTAGCCGAACAGCGCCGAGACGTTGAAGACGTTCGCGCCGGGCAGGCGCAGGAACCAGGTGTGCATCGCGGCAAGCGAGGCGGCGCCGAACACGAAGCCGATCAGCGCGCCCCCAGCCGGCGAGCGGTTGCGCAGCGCGAGCGCGAGCGGCACCAGGGCGACCCAGGCGACCGGCGCGACCGGATCCGGCGGTACCGCGATTCGAAGCAGCCACGCCGAGCCGAGCACCAGCACGAGCGGAACGCCCGCCGCGCGCCAGCTCCCGCGCGCACGCTCGGCCCATGCCACCGCGCCTGGGAGCACGCCCACGGCCGCGCCAGCGCTGGCGGGTGCGTTCATATCCAGGGGAGCGGGGCGCCGCGCCTACTGCCGATTGATCGGGCCGGACTTGACCAAGCGAACCCCGCCAGGCGCGCCGCGCGCGGCGGG
>Ga0210077_1000140_pt1 | contig 35164 bp, 38 predicted proteins | sample RushMan_CattailN_5_FD_185556 | JGI IMG/M metagenome (GOLD analysis project Ga0210077, IMG submission 185556) | Wetland microbial communities from San Francisco Bay, California, USA, that impact long-term carbon sequestration -... | ecosystem: Environmental > Aquatic > Marine > Wetlands ... | reverse complement strand
ATGCCGGTGCATTTCCCGCATCTACGGTGGTCATCATTTCAGCAGGGGTTATTTTTAGCGGCGTCGTTGCCGTAAAAGGCGCGCATTTTCCCGCGACCTTGACCGGATGGATTTCAGTATTTGCCATTGCCCTGGTTTCAACAGCGCTGGCCATTGTGACATTTTTTGCGGGTTTAAAAAAAATCGATCCTGCAAATGCGTCCATGATTTCCACCCTGGAGCCTGTGGTCACTGTTTTGCTGGCTGTGATGGTCCTCGGGGAGACCGTGTCGATACCTAAAATCTTAGGTGGTATCATGATACTTGTGGCTGTGGTTCTTTTGGCAAAAAAAGAGGCTTTTGCACAGGTTTCAGGAGCTTAATGGGTAATCTATGCTCATGGGGATGTTCAGTCATGAGGACTTCATCCATAACATGCGGTTAAATGAACAAAAAGACCACTCAGGGATGGATGGAAGTGGTTTCAAAATCTTCAATCGGGTTCAAAATCAAGGCGGACTGGGGCGGCCAACCGCAGGAATATTGGGAATATTTCGAGGATTGGACGTCTCAGTCCAACACAGAGATTGAGGCCGAGGGGAGGTTTTGAAGCCACTTCTAGTTACCGTGCAAACCCCGGTCTTCCAGACGCCGGCGGCAGTCTTCCCGGTTAAAAATACGGCAGGTGATGGGTTTTATATGATGAATGGCGCAAAAATAGCGGGATTCGCCAAAATACTGAAAGAGAAATGGACAGAGTTGTTGATTTTTCAGTGTTTCACCGGAAAGAAAGCCGAACCAGTGATCCGGATAAACAACTTCTGCCGGCGGCACCGGGGGTAACCCGCCGATCTGACAGCATACCCCGCAAAGACTGCACCACTGGCCCGAAGGGAGGTGGTGACGGGTGCCGTCCACGGGTATGCAGGTAATGGTGTTCGGATCGAACAGGGTTTGAATATCATGTCGGATCCTTAGAAAGACGCCGGCAAATTCCACGAGTTCCTGGGCCAGGATTGGTTCTATATCCCATCGCTTTTTGTTGATAAAAAATCGCATACCGACCACATCGGCAAATATCGTTTGCACCAGCATGCCTAGGGGGAAATAAGGATCAGGCAAAGTCCTCAACAGAATAGACACATCTGTCTGGCGGTGAATCCGATCCAACAGCTGTTTTAGAAATTGGTTTGCAGCTGACTCTTGTTTGGTATCCGACCTGCTCAATAGATTTTGCTGTACGCCGGCATATTGTTTGAATAATTGGGTGATATGATGTGGTTTACAGTTCATGGCTGGATCGTTTATTTTTGACAAGATCCACTTCAGTCACAGGATACCCGCCTACCTTTCACGGCCTATCCATAAAGGTGCTGTAAAAAATAATTCATCTGTTTGTGCCACCAGGGCCAGTCGTGATTTACGTCAAAGCCCCAGAAATCGACCCATACGGGAATCGATTTTTCTCTAAAAAGAAATTCGAGAGCGCGCGTGTCGGCAACGGCTTTATCTTCCCAAGGGCCTTGCCCCACGCAGACAATTATTTTACTGTGCCGGTAGCGATCCAGATACCAGAGGTCATTGATTTCCGAAAGATAATTCAAGGGAGAATTGAAGTATACCGCGGGCATGTCGGCGGCCGAGAGCCCGAACTCGCTCCGATCCAGACGATAGAGGCCGCTTAAGGCGACGGTGCCTTCAAAAACATCCGGATGCTTGAGGAAAAAATTCACGGAATGATAGGCCCCCATGCTGCAGCCGTTGGCCATCACCCGTTCGTTCGGCGATCGGCAGTGATCGCGGATGAACGGGATGACCTCTTCGACCACATAATGATCATAGGCTTCGTGCCTCATATTTCGATTTGCCGGAGGTACGGCAAAATTGTACCAGGATTCTGCGTCGATGCTGTCTATGCAAAACATCTTGACCTTGCCGTTGTTGATGACCCCGTCGATGGCGTTGATCATTCCCATGCCTTCATAATCAAAATAGCGGCCTTGGGAGGACGGAAAAACGATAAACGGTTTTCCCCAGTGTCCGTAAACTTTTAGCGCCATATTCCGATTCAAGTTCGGGCTGAACCAGTTGTGTTCTTCAATGTGCATATTTTAGGTATCCGTTGCATGAATGTAATTAACGATCTCAAAAATATCGTCCCAATCGGCTGACCTGAAAATATAGCCGATATCGCCCAGGGCACTGCTAAACACGCCGGGCACGCTTGCGACCTGGACCATAAAATCACCGTAACGAGCCATGATGTCCTCATGGCCGTAGAGATAGTGATAGCTGTTTTTTCGGCTCGCATAGCAGCAGTGATACTTGCGTGTAAAAGGAATTTCCGAACGCCGGTGCACCAGCAGTTCGGCCCATATCCGGTAAATATCGATGTCACAGGCGTAGTTGAACATATCGGTAGTAAAGCCGCCGGGCGGCCGCATATTGACTTCCAGTGCAGTATAGGTGTCGGAGGCGGTTTGGAAAAACTCGATGTGAAAAAAACGATCGCTTACCTTGAACGCCTCTACGCACCGGCGCCCAATCGCTTCCAAAGCCGGAGGAATCTCCCGGAGAGAGTAGTAATAGATGTGGCGCTTTTCATTGACCGTTTCCATGATTCCCTGGCTGAAGGTATGCGCGGTGTAGAACACAAGGCGGCCGCTATCGTCCGCCAGTCCGTCAAAAGAATAAATGATGCCGGAAATGAATTCTTCCATCATGTATTCCACAGCCGGCTTGCCGATAAAAAAGTTTGCCAGGTCTTCATCGTTTTCCAGGCGATAGGTATCCAGGGCGCCCACGCCCGCATCGGGTTTGGCCACCACCGGATAGCCCGTCTCTTTGATTAATTCTCGAGCGTCCTCCATGGTTTGCACCACCCTCCCCCGGGGCACCGGCACACCGGCCTCCTTGAATTTGTTCTTCATCCGGGATTTGCGGCGAATGTCGTCGATGTCGCGGCATCGAACACCGAAGATATTGAAATCGTCCCGTATCCGGGCTTCGGTGCTCAACCAGTATTCGTTCAGCGATTCAAACCGATCGATCTTGCCGTACTTGTGGGTAAAAAATCCACAGGCGCGCAGGATCGCATCGTAGTTGTGCATATCATCTATTCGGTAGTACTCTGTGAGAGAGTCGCGCACCTCGAAGTCCAAATGATCGTACTGCGCATCTCCGATTCCCAATACATTGGCACCGGCCTGTTTCAGACGCCGGCAGAACCGGTGATAATGGTGCGGGAAGTGAGGCGAGAGATATACGATATTCATGGTTTTTACCTTTGTTGACAATAACTCATTTTTTCCTCAGGGCTTTCGCAGATTAAAATCCGCCATTCGGAGTATTTCCGATTCGGATGTTGATCTCAGGATATAGCGGTATTTCCCCATGGCTTTTTGGAAGATGGGGGGATTTTCGGAATATTCGACCAGGCAATGATTGAATGCAGTGAGAATGTCCAAATGGCTGTACACATAATCTTTATCTCGCCTCCCCAAATAACAACCGTAATATTTCTTTTCGCTAGAAACGGCCGTTTTGCCTTTAGCAATCATGCGGGCGTAAGCAGCATATAAATCGTCGTCCACGCTGTAGTTCATCATATCCAGGATTGCGCCGCCCGGCGGCCGGCAGTTGATTTCGATAGGCATATAATCGCCGTCAACTTCAAAAAATTCAAAATGAAAGAACTTTCGGCGAATGTCAAATAGCTTTGTGAGACGCCTGCCGATTTGCGACAGTTTCTCAGGGATGTTGCGGCTGACATAAAAAAAGGTGTCTTTGCCCAGAACATAGTCCAGAACGCCATCCCCATAAATTAACGAGTTTTCAAAGAGAATGCTCCCGTTAACATCGACCAGGCCGTCATACGTTACTATCTTGGCCTCAATAAATTCTTCCAACACATAGTCGCCGTTGATTTCCGACATGAAGGTCTTGAGTTGAGTTTCATCGATGATCTTGTGGATTCCATATGCACCGACCCCTTCATCCGGCTTTAGGATCAAGGGATACCCCAGATCGTGTGCCAATCCGAGCCCGTGATTGAAATCCCTAATCCGTTCACCCCCGGCAACCGGCAGACCGCTTTCTTTGAAGAGCTGTTTCATGACCGACTTTTTTTTTATCCGGTCCAGGGTTTCCGGCTGAATACCCTCAATACCCAATTTATAATTGATAATGCTTTCCAATTGAAGCCACTGTTCGTTATGGGATTCAACCCAGTCAAAATTCGGTGGAAATTCCGGGGAAAGATATAAAAATTCCATGGACTGTGCGGAAATCATTAAGGTTAAGGGTAAAAAAAACTATACCAAACAATAACCACTTTAAAGCAAAAAGAAAAGAGGAGTTTAACTTTTTCAGTTCATCCGCCATCGAGGCGTGTTCTTCATATCATTATGGATTCTATCTATTGAGACGATCGGTCTTCGAATTTACAATTTCCTTTGAGTTCTTCCGGTGTAATCGTGTAAAGTGCATCCAATATCGCAATCATGAAACTTCCCGGCGCAAGTGCATTTTTTCCTGCAACTTCCCCGGCCAGTCCGAAAAAGGCCAGTGCCGTGGCTGTTGCGCTGACCGGATCCACGTCGACCGATAAAAAGGCGCCAATGGTCGCCGTAGCCGCACAACCGGTTCCGGTGACATATCCCATGAGCGGATGACCGTTTGAGACCCGTATCATTTGTTCCCCGTCTGTAATCAAGTCTGTGGGACCGGTAACTGCAAGGACGGTTCCAAGTTCGCCGGCGAGAATTCTTGCGGGTTCCACAGCAGCCTCAACCGCATGAATGGAATCAACCCCTTTGGTTTTTGAATCCTCCTGCCGGAGGGATAAAATCTCTGACGCATTCCCTCGTATGACGCTGATGCGGGTTTCTTGGATGATTTTTTTTGCAGCCCTCGTTCTGAGAGATGTTGCTCCGGACCCGACAGGATCGAATATGATCGGTGTTTGTAATTCAGATGCCTTTTTCCCTGCTTTTATCATCGATGCAATCCAGTCATCATTGAGCGTGCCGATATTGAGAACCAGGGCCCCGGCAAAGGACACCATTTCTTCCACCTCATTTAAAGCATGGGCCATCACCGGTGATGCACCCATCGCCAATAGGGCATTTGCCGTATAGTTCATAACCACGTAATTGGTGATATTGTGAATCAACGGCTTTTTCTTTCTTATTGCTGCCAGATTCAGAGCAGCTTTTTCTGATAAACTTTTCATATTTTACCTCATTGTCGGTTTAAATTGAAAATGTAAAATTTATTTATCGAAAAGAAAAAAATCAGACAAAAGTCAAAAGTGTTGTATCTCGGCTCGAAGCCAGTCTATCCCGATTATGTATCCTAAAATTAAAGAAAAATCAAAAAGGCTAACCCAAAAATAAAAAATGGGAGGCCGAATAGCAGTGAAATGGTCTTTTCTTTATCATGGCGAATACCCCTAAGAACCTTAAAGCAGAATGGCATGCACAGAAAATTGTGCAAAAATGCACAGTTTTTTGTGCACTATTAAATCCCATCTGCTTTTATAATTTCCTCCGTATTACAATCCATCTCTTATAAACCATCATCAAATAAGGATTCTTGAGATTTTAATCGCACAAAACAAAATTCGGCACATAAGTTGAATAGAATTCCATATAGATCCTTTTAATAAGGAGTTGATGCCATGAAATTCAACATTATGCTCGTTGACGAATCCATTAGTGTCCTTGAATCTCTTCAACGATTATTCAAGGACGAGCCTTATTATTTGTTTGCTTTCGACAATCCCCTTGACGCCCTAAAAGTCATCAACACATTAGAGTGGGACCTTGTCGTGGCAGATCAAACCATGCAAAAAATGGATGGTCTGGAATTTTTGGAAAGAGTTCGGGCACAATCGCCTCATACGATGGGGATAATTATGATCGGAGATAATGAAATCAAAGCGAATTTGGAGGTGTTATATTTCGGCAACGATTATCGATTTGTCAAAAAGCCCCTGGATTGCATTGAAATTAAGCAGGCAGTGAAAGCGGCGATTGCAAAGATTAATTTGTCCTAAGTAGTGTCCATATTTTTTATTGACAGGACAAAATAAGTTTCAACTCGGATTAATTTGTTGAAAATAAATATTTTTGCGTTAGAATGCGTTCTGTAAATCATTTCGGTGTGTATTTTAAAAAAATAAGTCCAACTTGGATGATCCCAAAATGAGATGATAGTATTTCCAATAAAAGGGGCTCTTTGAAGTCCATTTTTTTTACCATGATTTTGAAAGGAATCCATAATGAAAATTACCAGTATGAAATTAGCGCAATACATTGCGATCCTGTTACTCTTCCAGGCAGCTTCTTTTCCGGCATTGGCAAAAGAAACGAAATCCCTCCCGGAGAAGGCGGCCGTAGTGAACGGTGTGGTCATTTCCCAAAAAGAGCTCGCGAAGGAAATGGAATTTCATCTGCAGCGTATTTCCCGGCAGGGGTTACAATTATCCAAGGAACAAATGGCAGAATTAAAAAATAAGGTCCTGGAAAATCTCATCGATCGGGAAATCCTGTACCAGGAAAGTCAAAAAACAGGGATCAAGGTCGATAAGAATAAAATTGATGAGGAATTGTCGGTTATCAAAAAGCGTTTTCCCAGCGTGGATGAATATAAAAATGCCTTGAGCACAATGAAGATATCCGAGGATGATATTAAAAAGCAGATCAAAAAGAAACTTGCCATCGACGAGTTGGTCGACATCAAGATTGCCCGGAAGATCGTCGTCACCGATAAGGAAACCAAGATTTATTATGATGCCAACCCGGATTTGTTCAAACAGCCCGAACAGGTGAGAGCCAGCCACATTTTAATCAAGGTTGAAGCCGGCGCAGATCAACAAAAGAAAGCGCAAGCCATGCAAAAAATTAAGGAAATTCAAAAAAAACTGAAGGACGGCCAGGATTTTGCCGTACTGGCTAAAAAGTACTCAGAGGACAAAGGCAGCAGCGCTAACGGCGGTGATTTGGGATATTTCACACGCGGGCAGATGGTCAAGCCTTTCGAAGATGCAGCATTTGCAATGAAACCCGATGAAGTCAGCGACATTGTCGAAACCCAATTTGGGTATCACTTGATAAAAGTATATGGTAAAAAGCCGGGGAAAGTCATGGCGTATGGCGAAGTCAAAGATCTGCTCACCGAGCGTATGCGGCAGGAAAAAACCCAAGAAGAAGCCGTTAAGTATATCGCCGAACTTAAAAAAGATGCGAAGATAAAGAAATACTTATAGAATGCGTGTATGGTTTTTAGAGCCTTGCATCTGAAAAGTCGGTCTTTGAGCCTGATTAAAAACCATTGCTACGCCTAACACCATTTGGTAAAATAAAATATTTTTACGCTATGGCTGTTTCTTGTTTATCGCCATTTTGTACGTCATGAAGCCGCCGCTTAAGTTTCTGGAATTAAAACCATTTTGGACCAGGATTCTGTGTCCTACATATCCTCTATAGCCAATGCCGCAAAACGGAATATACGATTTTTTCTTATCGAGTTCAGATAGTCTGCTTCGAAGCTCATCGATGGGAATATGTAATGCGCCATCGATCTTTCCCTCATGGTTCAGCTCAAATTTGGTGCGGAGATCAATCAAAATCTCACCGTTTTTTTGAAGTGCCTCAAGTTCACTCCAATGAATTATTTCCATATCCGCCTTAAGAATATTGGCTGCCACAAAGCCACAAATATTGATGGGGTCTTTTGCCGAAGAATACGGTGGTGCATAAGCCAGTTCCAGTTCTTGGAGGTCGAAGACGGTCATTTTTGCCCGAATAGCGGTGGCAAGCACATCGATTCTTTTGTCCACGCCTTTTTGCCCCACAATCTGAGCTCCCAGCACTTTACCGGTGCCCGGGGAAAAAAGAATTTTTATCGATGTGTTGGTGGCACCCGGGTAATAGCCGGCATGGGAACCTGAATGGGTATAGGAAACAAGATAAGGAATGTCGTGCTTTTTCAGGAACTTTTCATTGATGCCGGTAGACGCCAGGACCATATCGAAGACTTTTACCACCGAAGTTCCCAGGGTGCCGGTAAAAATTGACTTTCTGCCCAAAGCATTGTCCGCCGCGATGCGCGCCTGTTTATTGGCAGGCCCTGCCAAAGCGGTCAACGTGGGGAATCCCGTGACGATATCTCTGACTTCCACCGCATCTCCCACGGCATAGATATTCGGATCGGAAGTTTTCATGGTGTTGTCAACGCCAATGCCGCCTGTTGGGCCTATTTTCAGATTGGCCTGTTTGGCCAGTGAATTTTCAGGTCTGATTCCTACGGAGAGCAACACCATGTCACATTCAATTGTTCTCCCTTTCTGCGTCGAGACTAAAATCTGTTTACCTGCTTTTGAAAATGATTTTACGCTGTTTTTAAACTCGAGTTCCACGTCTTTTGCTTCAAGATGCTCATGAATCATGGACGCCATTTCATAGTCCAAGGAGGGCATCACCTGGTCGAGCATTTCCACGATCGTCGTTTTAACACCTCTATCGGTCAGGTTTTCGGCCATCTCGAGCCCGATAAAGCCGCCGCCCACTACAACCGCCCGGCGGGGATTGCGCTCGTCCACAATTTTTTTGATCCGGTCTGAATCGGGTACATTTCGAAGGTGAAAGATATTCTCCAGTTCAATACCCTCCAGGGGCGGTTTAATGGGTTCGGCCCCGGGGGATAAGATCAGCTTATCATAACTTTCCTTATATTTTTCCCCTGTAGCCGTATTTTTTATCTCAACGGTTTTGTCTTTGGCATTGAGACCGACAACTTCGGAGAAAATACGTACATCGATGTTATACCGATTTTTAAATTGTCTTGGTGTGGCCAAAAGGAGGTGGGAGCGTTTTTTGATAACATTTCCGATATAATAGGGAAGTCCGCAGTTGGCAAAGGAGATATATTCTCCCCGCTCAAAGACGATGATTTCAGCATCTTCGTTCACTCTTCTTGCCCGGGCCGCCGCTGTAGCGCCTCCGGCAACGCCGCCAACAATAATCAATTTAATACCCATATTTTTCCTTTCAGATAAATTTATTTGTTTCTATACCACACATAATATCGTGTTTAGAAATAAAATCAAGCAGCCTCTTCCAAGGGTTGGCTTATTCGAACAGCAGGGCCGTCCATATTGATTCTCATTTTCGTGCGGCGCCGGACGACCTTATTCCATTGTAAAAAAAGGAAAACCAAGTTATGAAAATTAAAACGGGTTGGATTCACCAGAACCGATCCATGTTGAAATTTGTCAACAGGAATCATCTGAATGATTGAGCATGCCGTTGGAATATATATCGGAATATTGCTGTTGTCGTGCGTGATGGCGATTGCCAGTAAAATGGTGACACAATTGCCTTATACCATATTTTTGACACTGGTGGGGCTGGGGATCGGCGTCCTGGGAATCGGACCGGAAATCGAAGCGACCGGGTTTAGTCATGATCTGATATTTTTCGTGTTTTTACCACCGCTGCTTTTTCAAGGTGCGTTTCATATGAATATAAACTCCTTGTTAAAGCATTTCTGGCCGGTCGCTTGCTTTGCGGTGCCGGGTGTCATCGTATCAACCCTTCTGGTGGGAGGACTGGTCGGCTTGCTGGGCGGCATCAATTCAATGATGGTGGCGTTACTTTTTGGTGCCTTGATTTCACCCACAGATCCTGTAAGTGTGTTAGCGCTGTTTAAGGAGGTGGGAGCACCCGAGGATTTAAAAATACTGGTAGAAGGGGAATCGCTTTTTAATGATGCAACCGGGGTGGTTCTATTCACGATCCTGCTGGATACCGTGATAAAAGGGCAGGGATTCGAATTTGGTCGAGCAGTATATGAATTTGTAAAGGTCTCCGCGGGCGGACTTCTGCTGGGGATAGCGCTCGGCTGGATCGTTTATAAGATCATGCGGCATCTGGAGGATCATTTGCTGGAAAATGCCCTTTGTCTCGTTTTAGCTTATGGGTCATTCTGGCTGGCGGAAGTCATGCATCTTTCGGGAGTCATTACAACCGTGATGGCAGGTCTGATGATCGGTAATTATGGCCGGCGGCTTTCGATGAGCGAAAAGACTACTCAAACCGTCGAAATATTTTTTGAATCAATAGATTTTTTAATCAATTCAGTTCTTTTTATTTTGATCGGCCTAGAGTTACGAGAAGTACAGGCAGGTTATATGTGGATAACAGTATTGGTTGCCGTTGGGGCGATGATGATAAGCCGTGCGGCAGTTTCTTATAGCTTCTATTGGTTGCTGAATCAGTGGGGTACCAGGCGGCCGAAGAAATGGAAGCACATTCTCTTCTGGGGCGGGTTGAGAGGCTCGATACCGATTGCTCTCCTGCTCCAATTACCCAACGAGGGGGCGCTTGAAACATGGCGTCCGGTGCTACTGGTGGCGGGATTCGGTTGTGTCTTCTTTTCTCTGGTCGTCCAAGGGGCCACCATGGGGCCGCTTATGCGCAGGCTCGGCATCGGAGGCTCGGCAGAAACAGTCGCATATTAACACTGAATATATAATTCCAATATTTCAAAAGAAAATTTTGAGAGGCATTGGCTTTTGGTCTTCTTCTGCTGGCAGCAACTCAAAAGGGTATTTGTGCTGTTCGAATCGGCGATTCACAGAGAGTGCTCGTTGATGAATTGAAAAGTGAATTCAATAATGCTGAAATTACCGAAACGGATTCAAAATTATCTGAATGGGGCCAAATGCTCATCGATTATCTGGCCGGCAGCAGCCCATGGCCTAAACTGCCCTTTGATGTCAAGGCAACCGCTTTCAACGAAAAGTATGGGATCGTCTCCGAACGATTCCCGAAGGGCAAACAATGTCCTACAGTGAAATTGCAGCCGCAATCGGACAACCCAAAGCGACCCGAGCAGCAGCGCGCGCATGTGCAGCCAATCCGGTAGCGCTGGTTATTCCGTGCCACAGGGTCGTTCCCAAAACAAAAGGCACGGGTGGGTACCGCTGGGGTAAGGAACGAAAAAGAAAGCTGCTGGCTATGGAAAGGCAAAAAGGGCTTTCGTAATCTGACGTTTTACCTATAATCTTTTTAAAACCAGATGTTAAATGTCCTCAAGAAATGTGCTTTGGGAACCTGTGTTTGAACAGGAGGTACTCAATGGAACATAGACATGAACTTCTGTTTGAGAAAAAAATACCTTCCTTATATATCCTTGCATGGTTTTTGCATGATTTGCATCAGAAAAATGAGAGAAAAACTGAAATTTCTCAAACTTGCTTTTCAAAATCAAATTAACACTTTCATGAGGATGGCGGACAAATGTTTAAGCTGGTGATGGCAGAAAATGAAAGCGTAAATGATCCGGTCGAGTGCAGATCCCAGGGAAAGGCCATTTTGGATGAATATTACAGTGTGCAGTTCTTTATAAATGGCCAAGGGCCGGGTTACCTGTTCAAATTACGAAATATTTCTTCAAAGAGGCCTTGTATTCTTGTAAAGCAGGATTCCTTTGTGTTTAAGGAGTTGAACGTCGGCGATATATTGGACATGGAATACATTCAGCCCGAATCATTCGGTGTCGGCACACTTTTAAAAACCCGAATCACTTCAAAAATTCCCCATGACCGGTATTCGGGGCATTCGATCGTCGAGTTGTCTGTCATCGATAATTAAATAATATTTCCCTTCAAAATGGGAATACGGTATAAGATTATCCGACACTAAAGTTTAGAAGCGCTTTTTTCGTCATTATTTTGACACTATACACAACACAATTCATCCCCCGCCGGGTGTGTTCTCTTTTTTTAATCCAGATAATTCGTTGACATCGTATATCCAAAGTCCCTTCTTTGGCCCATACTGGTAATAATTTGTCATTATGGGTTGTTATTTTGAGTTTAAATGGGAACATCATAAAATAATTGACTCCTTTATGCTTTTCCTTTAAATACAATTTTAACAGCCAATTTCCCCGTGTTATTTGAACTGGGATTGAAACCTTAGAATTAAATAAAGAATAGAAAAATGATGAAAGTCTATTTTGGTTTTGATGATACGGATACCCATGACTCGCTCTATGGCACCGGCAAACTTGTTAGATGGTTTCAAAATGATTTGCCCAAGGGCTGCGAATGCCGGGGCGTGATTCGCCAGCAACTTTACGTGTGCGATGAAATTCCATACACCTCTCACAACAGTTCGGCGTGCATGATAGCCGAGATGGCTGATCCGGATCTTTTGGATCAAGCCATCGAAAGCGCTGTAAACCATCTCAAAAAGCATTTTGTTGCCGGAAGCGACCCTGGGTTATGTGTGGCCACCGAATTCGATAAATCATTAAATCGTCTCATCGAGTTCGGCCAGTTTTGTACCCATGGCGTGTCCACTCAAAAGCAAGCGCTTGATGCCGCAAAATCAGTTCATCTATCCGGCCACGGCGGCACGAATGACGGCATTATCGGAGCCGCGGCGGCAGTAGGATTAACGGCATCGGGATGGTCCGGCCGGTTCATCGAGTTAAATAATTTGCGAAAGTATCCGGAAACGATAACGGTACATGAATTAAGAAGCGACGGTATTAGGGTCGTTTCAATGGAAAGGGATGCAAAAGTTCCTGCCCCCGATGATGTGGTGTCTACAAACGGATGGATCCGACCGCGACTTTTAGGCCATCAACCGATTCTTTTTGTGCAACCCAAAGATGAAGGGCAGTGGGAAAATATGTATTTGAAACGAAAAGCAAACCACCAGGGACTGTAAGCATCTGAGGCGAAAACAATAAAAACCTGATACAAACTTCTAAACTTGTCAGAGACGATCCGGTATAAATTCCACCCGCTTAGGCCACTTGGTTTTTCATATAAACAATCCAAAAATCAAGAACCTCGCTGCCCTCCGGTGTCAGATGGTAGACTCTTTTTGCCGGTCCCGACCCTTCGGTTTGCCGTCTTTCATTGCTGCTTTGGCGGCCACAATGGCATTCCCTTTAAAATGGGAAACATCAAAGCATTCCATATAACGCGGCATATGCTCAAGTCCTAATTGTTTTTGCAGATTCATCAAGGTGGCAAAAGTTTGCCGATCGCCTTTTTGAGACTGATACAGCGACAGCCTCGCATTCCTTTGGCTTGTCATTAACAGCGCCCTTTTGTCTTTTGTTTTTGGGACAACAATACGTACTTTTGCATCCTTTCTTTCCGAGAGAACTTCTTCCAATGCGCTTTGACCTTCAATGTCAAAGGGGAGCCAAATCTCATCGGGAACAAAATGTTCCCGGCTGTAATAAAGCGTCAAAAAAGAAGCCAACCGATCGTTTCCCGAAAATTTCTCTGCCGCTTCAAAAGACAAAGCCCGTCCACCGATCACTCTCCCATGCCTTACGAAAACCAAATATACTGTGCAAAAATTGTTCATCTGAAAGAAACCCAGCACATCCGCATCCGTATCGATTTTAAAAATAACGGCTTGTGGTTCAAGGGTTCGTTTGATTGCTTCGATCTGATCTCTTAGCCTTGCTGCTTCTTCAAAATTAAGATCGCCGGAGGCCTTCTCCATACGTTGTCGAAGCGAATTCAGCAATTCCGGTTTTTTGCCCTGAAGAAAACTGACAGCATCTTCCACATGACGGTGATAATCTTTTGAAGGAATATCGTATACTGAAGATTCCGGGAATGTGCTGATCTGACATAACAGGCAGGGGCGTTTGTGCCGGGCCGGATCATGATCCGAACAGGTTCTTAGTTTAAAATAACGGTTCATTACCCGGAGCGTTTCACGAAGTGCCCGGGCTGCGGGATAAGGACCGAAATATCGCGCGCCATCTTTTTTTACCCGCCGCGTGACTTCGAGACGCGGGTAGGTTCGATAAAGATCCAGGCGGAGATAAACAAATGTTCCGCCTTCTTTCAGTTTGATATTGAACCGAGGCTTGTGGCGTTTAATGAGCTCGTTTTCCAGTATCAGTGCTTCTTTTTCGTTTCCGCCGACCACAGTTTCAACATCTGCAATTTCCTCTGTCAAAAAGGGCATTAATGCCCGTTCGTCCTTTGTGCCTGCAAAATACGCCTTCAACCGGTTGCGCAGGTTCTTTGCTTTTCCGATGTAGATAATATTTCCGGACTTATCTTTCATCAGGTAAACGCCGGGCTCATCAGGCAATGTTTTTAATTTCTCTATTAAACGCTGGGTCTTCATTTGCTCCTGACCGTTATCTTGAATTCAATCCAGGTCGTTTTCGAGCACCAGCCGAAAGCGCGGTTTGCCTGCGCGAAGCTTTTCCATGGCGTCATTGACCTTGGACATGGGTAATGTTTCGGTGATCGGACCGATACCGTGTCTGGCAGCAAATGCCAGCATCGTTGATATGGTTGCCGGACTGCCGAGCGGGGATCCACCGATGGATTTCTGACCGATAATCAGCGGGAAAATGGTTGCCGAGACCGAAGGTGCCGCCCCGACGATATGCAGTTTGCCCTTTGGCCGAAGGGCGTTGATGTAACCGTCCCAATTCAGGCCGACATTGGCCGTAACCAGGATCATATCCAAAGAATTGGCAAGTTTGTCAAGTGAATCGCTGTCCCGCGTGCTTACAAAATGATGGGCGCCGAGATCCCGGGCTTCCATCTCTTTGTCGGGAGTGGTCGAAAATGCAGTGACCTCACATCCCCAGGCCCTGAGAAATTGAAGGGCCATGTGACCCAGGCCGCCGATGCCGACGACGCCTACGCGGTCGGTCGGCCGGATGTTGTTCTGGATGATGGGATTGAACACCGTAATACCGCCGCAAAAAAGCGGACCGGCGGTGGCAACGTTAATTTCTTCAGGTAGGGGAATGACCCAGGCCTTATCCGCCCGAACTTTGTTGGCAAAACCGCCATGGCGCCCTATAATGATGCCTTCGGCGGTCGGACAAAGGTTGTAATTTCCGGACATGCACTCGCTGCACGTCATACATGACTTGGAAAACCAACCCAGGCCCACGCTTTGCCCTGGTTTGAGGTGCGTGACCCGTTCGCCGATCGCCCCAATTTTTCCTATGATTTCATGTCCGGGGACCAGAGGATATTCGGTCATTTGCCAATCATTATTCAACATACTCAGGTCGCTGTGACAGACGCCGCAAGAGCTGATGTCAATTTCAACCTGATCGATTCCAAGCTCTCCGGGATCATACTCAAAAGGGTCGAGTCTTCCTCCGGCTGTTTGTGCTGCATATGCTTTTATTCCCATTGTTTTATCCTCCTGAAAAAAAGTCTGTTATTTAACCAATTAAACTTCAAAGCGCCACATATATGATATTCAACATAACGCGTGCATCACCAAAGTCAATCGGTTCTTAACGTGCGTTCTTTTCGTTAACCATTCAAAATTAACGAGGAAGAAGCCTTTCGATAAACATAAAAGCCTTTTATTTTTTATGAAAAAGATTGAAATGCTGCATTGTGGTTTTATATTTGGATTGCTTAACGTTAACGCGACGGCCGAGAAAATGACTCCATGAGGAGTTAATCGGATTTCTATATAAAGAATAAAGGGGGGCATCATGAAAGTAAAAAATTTTATGAACAGCGACGTGATAACCATTGAGACAAAAACGTCCATTCTGGAAGCCCAAAATATTATGAGAATGAAGCGTATCAAGCGGTTGCCGGTCATGGATAAAGGTAAGCTCATCGGTCTTGTGACCAAACATATGATTTTGGAGGCTTCACCATCATCCGGAACAAGTTTGAGCATATGGGAGCTCAATTATCTTCTGACAAAATGTGCCCACCGCTATAATACTTGACTTCGACATCGAACTGTTCTATTATAGTTTTCATAATAAATTACCAACGAAAGGGCAAAGCTGTCGAAAGGCAGTGACGCAAAGCCACGGGTCAAAAGCTCCAAGGGCCATGATCGCCGGGCTACCGAAGGTACCGGAAAACGCCTTCATACTATTGGTACCGAGGCGTTTTTTTTTAAGCTCATCGGCAAATGAGCCGGCCTCCCGTGGTGTGTAACCCAAATACAGGGAGGTGTCTCATGACAACCACCGGATTTTTACCAGCGATTGCCGCAAGTCCATTTCTTTCCACCTTCATTTGGATCATTTTAATCCTTGCCGCCATGTATCTGGCGCGTAAACCATTTCATCGTTGCATAGCATCTTTTAGCCTGATTATTCGAAATAGTATGCGGCTGTTTGCTGCTTCGGTTAAATCGGCTGAAAAGCGCCTGAACGATCGCAACCGGGATGTATTGCTCAGTGCCGGGCGGCAACATGCCGAACGTTGTGTGGAGAGGGAGTTTGAACGTATCAGTACCGCGGTGCAACGAAACCTTGAAGGCTATCCTCAACTTCAACGCGGATTAAACGAGAGCCTCGTCAAAATGGACGAAGATTACCGCAATAGCGTTGAAATCCCTCAGACGTTGCCGGACTGGATTAAGGTCATAAAAGCGATTGCGAGTATCCGGCCAGCGAGTGATCCCGTCGTCGGCAACATGTTGGAGGATATTCATCAGACGATATCCGAACAACACGTAAAAGCGCTCGAACAACACCGTGTGGAAGCCTCAAAACGTCATGCGATTCTCAACAGAATGCTTCCCCTATGGCGCGGCATGAAAAAGACCCTTGCCGGTTTGGAAAAATCGTTGTCTGATTTGAACTTCCGAGCCAAACGGATCGATCATTACATTGACAACTACGAACAGATTCGCGAACAGACCGACTCGGCTATGGGAACGCTTTCTTCTTCTTCGCTGACCCAGTTTTTTATATCCGGCGGGGTTCTTCTGGTCGCTCTGGGCGGCGCCATGATTAATTTTAATCTTATCGCTTTGCCGATGTCCGAAATGGTGGGCGGCGCCAGCTATATCGGCCCGTACAAGACGTCTAATATCGCCGGTCTGGTCATCATCTGCCTTGAAATCTGCACCGGCATTTTTTTGATGGAGTCGCTCCGTATCACACGCCTGTTTCCAATCGTCGGCAGCATGGACGATCGCATGCGTATGATGCTGTTCTGGATGGCCTTGACACTATTGACAATTTTAGCCGGCGTGGAATCGACGCTGGCTTTTATGCGCGACCGCATTGCAGCGGATATGGAAGCGTTGCGCCAGAGTCTGGCCGGCGCAACGCCCGGTTCAATAGCCGGCAGTATAATTCCAACAGCCGGACAGATGGTTATGGGTTTTATCTTACCGTTTATACTCACTTTTGTAGCCATACCCCTGGAATCCTTTGTGGCATCTGCACGAACCATTTTGGGTCTGATCACTGCCTGGATGCTGCGTTCTTTGGCCTTTATATTGCGGCTGATCGGCCATTTAGGCTATTACATCGGGCGGTTGACGATAAATCTGTACGATCTGGTTATTTTTCCGGCACTTTGGCTGGAAGGTGTTGTGTCTCACAGGCTGCTTCGGACTCAAACCAAAGACAGCGCACCGGATTCGGAAAAGACGGTCGGTTCGGGAAACATACCTGTTGTAGATCCACTGGTCGAAAACAAGGAGATGGCAAAATGAAATCTTTTAGATTTTGGCTCATCGGTTTATTAGTCTTTTTAACGGGCTGCGCGCAACAATCGAACCGGTCAAAAGGGGTCTACATGCTGCTGGATACATCCGGGACTTATGCTGTGGAGTTGAACAAAGCCCGTTCAATCATCAACTACCTCCTGGGCACGTTACAGCCCGGCGATACCATGGCAGTGGGCCGTATCGATACCGGCAGTTTCAGTGAAAAAGACATCGTCGCCAAGGTCACATTCGATGCCAGGCCATCGATGGCCAATAACCAGAAGCGTGTTTTTCAAAACAATGTCAAAAGGTTTGTAACGGGTGTTCGAAAAAGCAGCTATACGGATATTTCCGGTGGCATGCTTCAGGCCATTGAGTTTCTGAATGAAGCCGGATCAGGCAATAAATATATTCTGATATTTTCAGATCTTCAGGAAGAACTGGCAAAGGGGTATGTGCGGGATGTCCCGTTCAAACTGGCCGGATTCCATGTCATTGCACTTAACGTGACGAAACTGCGCGCCGACAATCAGGATCCGAAAAAATATCTGGCCCGCGTCGAAAAGTGGCGGGAAAAGACAGAAAAAGGCGGCGGCACATGGCGGGTTATAAATGACCTGGAGCGGCTTGATAGCCTTTTGTCAAAAGGATAAATTATTCGTGCGTGTTCACTGGAGACTTATACAGTGAACACGTACGAATTTAAACACATACTTGGACGATTATTTTTCGTATGTTTCCGCTCAAAGTCGGTAATCTTCCAATTGATATAGAACAAAAATCCTCGTATATGGACGGAAGCTAACTTACCGTTTCAGTCGAACCCGTGGCACTCCGCAAAAATTCCTCAATTTTTCAAATTCGAACAACAGCAACCGGTTGACAACACCGTTATCATACGGTATCTGGATTTTTACAATCGATTAACAATAAATTATAGAAACGGTTATTCATATTTGAACTTGCACAAACGTTTAACCAATAACAAAAGATAGTGAAATATTATGAGAAGAAGTGATAGGGAAATCACCGACAAGACATCCTTAGAAGAAATAATTTCAAGATCAAAAGTTTGCAAACTTGCCATGTGTGAGGGAGATATCCCTTACATCGTTCCGATGTGTTTTGGTTTTAAAGATAACACACTTTACTTTCACAGCGCCCCGAAAGGGAAAAAAATTGAAATTCTTAAAAAAAATCCTAATGTTTGCTTTGAATTTGAAATACTTACACAGATTATCCAGTCCGCCAAAGCATGCAAATGGGGAATGAAGTATCGGAGTGTTATTGGGTTCGGCACCGCCGGTTTCATCACTGACGATGATCTGAAACGGGCGGCTTTTGATGTTATTATGAACCAATATTCGGATGGAACATTTTCATATGAGGAAACATCATTAAAATCTGCTATCATCATAAAGGTTGAAATCCGTAGCATGACCGGAAAACAATCTGAAATTTAAACGGTTAAACTATGTGTTCGGGCCGCATATCGCCAAATAATAACATCGGAAATGGCTTGGAAAAATTTCCGTTAATACATACCGAGGAGGCGTCATGGATAAACCGGTGCTGATAAAAAACATCACTTTTTCGGAGCCCCATAATCTTGATGAGCTGGTGGCATATGAAGATGGACGCGTTGTGAGCCGAACATTCGCTCAAAATTCATCCGTTAGTTTAACCTTGTTCTCCTTTGACAAGGGAGAGGGGGTGAGCACGCATACCGCGCCCGGTGATGCAATGGTGCAAATATTAGACGGTGAGGCGGTCGTCAATATCGACGGAAAAGAAATGACGGTCGCAACAGGGCAGGTGGTGGTGATGCCGTCAGAAGTTCCCCATTCCGTTACTGCTGTAAAGCGGTTTAAGATGCTGCTGACCGTGGTAAAAAGGCCCAAAGGGATCCAATCTAAGTGAAGTCGATAGGGAACTGCTCGCTTTTACAGCTCAATCCTTTTCAAAAAATGACCAGCAGCCGATTCAGCTTCACGACAACACCACTTGATCCGTTGCATATCCGTTCAATCCGGCTTTTTTCAACATTTTTTCCCTTTCCTTGAATATCCAATTGATTTTTGCTTGATGCAAGCATGTTTCATTCAACCAATTATCATACAGTTGCTTGACATTGTTGTTTGTATAATTACAATAATTTATACAGCCTGATAATATTGGCATAGGCGTTGTTGCCGCTGGTAATCATGGCGTGCCATTTTGATTTAGATCATATCCGGAGGAGAGTCGTATCATGAGGTTAAAAACAGATCCCGATACATTAAAAAGAAGGATCAGGGAGCTGGAACAAGCGCTCGATCAGTGCAGACAATCTCAAAGGTCGGCGGGTGATGCCGAAGAGACGGCACGAGCGTTGTTAAATGCGACTTCAGAGTCCGCGATTCTTATCAATACAAAAGGTGTCATCCTCGCCGTCAACGAAGCAGCGGTCTGCCGGTTGGGTAAGCTCAATGCCAAGATCATCCGGATGAATATTAATGATGTCCTGCCCACGGAAGTCGCGATAAAAATAAAACAGAAGACCGATGAAGTCATTCGTACCGGCGATCCCATTTGGTTTGAAAATGAAAGCGACGGACTATCGTATACCAATACGGTCTATCCGATATTTGGGAGAAATGGGAATGTCGAAAAGCTGGCGATTTACACAATGGACATTACCGATCAAAAACGGACCACAGCGGCGCTCAGGGAAAGCGAGGAAAGATTTCGGAGCATCAGTTCTTCAGCCCAGGATGCACTGATCATGATGAACAGCACGGGGAATATCTCCTATTGGAATGAGGCCGCCGAAAGAATTTTCGGCTATTCAAAAAAAGAAGTCATCGACAAGAACTTACACAAGCTATTGGTTCCGAAAAAATATCTCGAAGTTTTCATGAACGGATTCAAGAATTTCCAAAATACCGGTCAGGGAAGCGCCATAGGAAAAACGATTGAGATGTCGGCGCTCAGAAAGGATGGAACCGAATTTCCCATGGAGCTTTCCTTATCTTCTTTTCAGCTCCGGGACCGATGGTATGCTATAGGTGTCGTTCGCGATATTTCCGATCGAAAGCAGGCAGAAAAAGAACGACTCAAACAGGAAAAACTGCGCGGCGTACTTGAGATGGCCGGTGCTGCCTGTCACGAATTGAATCAACCCCTGCAGATCGTATCCGGGTATTATGAATTATTAATAAATGATATTCCGGATAGCCATCCCCTCATTGAAAACCTCAACATCATCAGAGAACAAATCGAAAAAATGGCCCAGATTACCAAAAAAATAATGAAGATCACGAAATACAGAACCAAGCCTTATGTTCAAGGCAGTATGATCATTGATATCGATAAATCTTCAGATACGCATGCATGAAGAAATTAGGGCCACCCGGTATGCTTTTATTTTATAGAAATAATTATCTCCTCCTCTCTGTGAATGTTGTTTTTCGGTTTTGAAACCGTCTCATTTTTTTGCAGGCAGACCCGTCTTAATTGATATCCTTCTTCCAGATGCTTGGTCAGGAATTTTTTAATATCTTGCTGAACAGTGTCATGATTATAAAAGGATAGTTTTTTACGGACGGTCACGGTCTCTTCGATCTCGCATTGATTGCCAGGCGGATGCGAAGTGTCTCCGGCTTTTTTCCCGGCAGATAAAAAGATGTTCGAGATTTCCTCCAGACCTCTTTCCAAGCCCTTGTTTTCCATTATGAATGCGCTCCCTGAACTTCCCTAAAACTCCTCTTCATCGTTTAAAAAGGAATCTCTGGAATTGGCGGCAATCGCGTCAATCATCTGTGAATAATTGGACTGAGAAGAATACGCGGGGAATTCTTCGATTTCCGAGGCAGTCGGTTCATCTTCGGAATATTCCTCCATCTCAGCGGCAGACAGATCATCCTCGTCCGATTCCTCTATTTCCGAGACAGCCGGTTCATCCTCGGAAAACTCCTCCATCTCAGCAGTAGACAGATCATCCCCAGACAACTCTTCCATTTCGGAAGCCGGCGATTCATCCTCGGGTAATTCCCGGGCGATATCAATATATGCCTCTGTTTTTTGTAAGATGTCTTGTGGCGCGCCCAAGGCATTGCAGTGCTCTTGCATGCGGGATGCATCCAGGCGAAGAATCTCCTCCGCCAGATTTTCGTAATCCTCATGGCCGATGGAGTGTTTATCATAATCTCCAACGGGCAATCCAAAATCGGCCGTTTCTCTGAGACGGATATTGTATCGAATCACCGTTTCGAAAACATTGCTTTGAAATTCCGCTTTCACCTTTTCTAAAACAATCCTGGAATAACGGGTTCTGCGGTCAAACATGGTGATAAGCGCTCGAGATCTGATGTCATGGCCGATTTTGTCTTTAAGCAGGATGATAATCTCTAACAGTTTTGAAACGCCGCGAAGAGAAAAAAGGCTCATATCGATGGGAATAATCACCTCCTCGGAGGCGCGAAGGGCATTGAAGCTGAGATGTCCGATGCTTGGCGGGCAATCAATGACAATATAGTCATATTTTTCTTCAAGTGGTTGAATGGCCTGCAAGAGTCTGTCTTCCCTGCCTTCCAGCCCCGAAAGTTCTTGTTCGAATGCACTGAGGATGATGCTTGAAGGCGCAAGATCGAAGTTATCTCTGATCGGCATTAAAATATCCTCAATTCCCAATAGCTCGTTTTTCGTTGGTGTGACCACATCATAAATGCTTTTTTCAAGATCGGCGGGCTTTACGTTCAGTCCCATGGTGGCGTGGGCCTGGGGATCGAAATCGATAAGCAGTACCCTCTGTCCTTTTAAAGACAACGAAGATGAAAGATTAATGGCCGTGGTCGTTTTACCGCATCCTCCTTTTTGATTCGCGCTCGCAATAACTCTCATGAATTTCCTCCTTTTTTTCTGTTGATAAACAACTATCCTCCTTTACATTGGATAGAAGAATTTTTCAAGGAAAAATACGATATATGGTATTATTTTTTCAGTTCTTCCACCAGTTATTGTATGTTGTCCGGTATTGGAATCGAGATGGTCGAGATCTGTTTCGATTTGGCGATAAGGAGTTTTAGGCGCAAAATGGCATCTTGGGGCATTTTGGGGACACATGGGACAGCCCGGTATCGTTTGGTGAAACGTCGAGGATCGTTTTATCTTCAGATCCGAAGTGATCGCAAAGCGTTTCGAAAATCTCAGCGCCATGTTTGATAAAATAGCAATTTTTAAAAACACCGGGATCAACCATACCTTCGGATGTCATATGGGTGAGCATGTCTTGAAGCGGTTTGTAAAATTCTCCCACAAAAATTTGGGGTTTGTAGTAACCGATGCCGAGCTTTTTTTTAACAAACGTAATGGCGTTTTCAAGGTTTGTACCGACGCCGCCTTTGAAATAAATATCGGCCTCGGTGGTTTCAGAAAGAATTTCCTGTCTTTCCAGTAAATCATTTCGGCCCAAGTGGGCTGCAAAATCGACATGGGAATAAATGTCCACCCCGGGAATCTTCCAATATACGGCACCGCACAATAATCCAAGATCGGCCGCGGTTTTGGACACAAAGGACATGATGCTTCCGGCGCTGCCGCCGGTCAGAATACCGCAGATACCGCCGTGAAAATCCTTGAAAGATTTGATGCTGTCTATGATTTCTTTTTGGGTGTCGGTATCGACGCTCCCTGCAGTACCGTAAATTGCGGCCAGCTTCCTTGAACTGAAGGCTTCATGAAATGAAGGGATCACCGAAGACCTCATAAAGAATCGCTTGTATAAGACCAAGTCGCCTTGCAAAGGACTCTTCCAGTAAATCCTTACACCCATATCCTGGAGCGTATTCATAAAGACGAGGTGTTCCGACCTGAAAAAGTATTCTTCTTCAGGGGCTCTTCTGAAAGTCAGATCGCTGAGAAGTCCGAGATCTGCAGCTACGATAAGATACGATGCAAGGCGCCGGTTCGGGAAATCTTGCAGGATCAATGCGGTATTGGGTTTCAGCTCATGGAGCAATCGATCATACCGGTCATTCAGTTTGATGAATCCTTGTGATTTGGTGTCATTCACTGCGAGGATGGTTTTTTCGTTGACGGCCTGATCCGTGTACAGTTTTTCCAATAGGTCGCTGTTCAAGTCAATATAGTATTTTCTGTTTATGTTTATTTGAGAAGACGCCGGTTTATAAACTTCAAAGTGCGCGAGCTCTTTGATAAAGTCTTTTTCCCTGCCGACAAATTCCAGATAGATAATTCCGTTGGTGTGTCGGCTGCCCACCCTGGCATCCGCGTGTTCCGGATCTAAAATGTAGATTTCATTCTGCTGCGTAAAGAGGGTGGTATGGGAGATGACGCCGTTTCCGGCCGGCACGACGACCTTGTCCACCTTTTGCTCCGGCTGGACAAAATACAGGTCTTCGCGAGGGATTATTTTTTGAACGGCGGCCTTAAGATATGAAGGTGTCAGAACTTTCGGGTTGGGAAGATGTACAAATGGCATCACCGGCACCGCCAAAATACCTTCTTCAAGAACCCTGGTTCCTTTTGGGACAATAATGATGCGATTTGAAATCAGGTTGATGAGTTCTTGGGCCGTATATTTGAGTTTGGAATTTCTCAAATAAATCTTACTGACTTTAAGGCCGGGTATTATCAACTGGTCAATGGTAAGGCCCGCGTCATATTCGGGGATATAAAACCAGAATCTCGCTTCATAAAAAACCTTGTTTCCCTTGAGTTCAAAAGCGCCTTTTTTCTCCTGGTTAATCCCGAGCCTGGCTTTCGTACTGTGTAAATCCGTTGTCAGACAATCCTGATGACATAAAAAATACTCCATTTGTTCATTTTCAAGGTTTGCGGCGACTTTGGCAATCACCTCGGTGTCATCAGCATGAATGATTTTTTCGATTTGACAGTCAGGGCTTTCATTGAGGGACATCATAAAACTCCAATTATATATGATTGAGTTAAGTTTCATTATTTAATAAGATATTAATAATATCACAAAATGCTATTTCTATCAATTGCCGATCTCTGACAAAATTTAAGACATTCCTCTGTTGGTTTGATTTTTCTGAAAAATTTGGTATGCTGTTTATATATTGAGAGCGTTTTCCATCATTAACGCCTCGGAAGGGCAGTTGCGGATTCAACCTCCGGATCGAATTAAAAAGAACACAGACCATTGTGGAAGGCGCCAAATACTGTGATTTTCGCTTTAAAAATGTAACATTTTCAGTATGATGAACACTCAATCCAAAACCATCTTAATTCTGATCCTGCTCGGGGTGATTGATGTTTTAATTCCGATACCCGTCATCGGCCTGATCTTGATTTACGTTGTCATCCAAAAGCCATCTTGGTTTAAGGATCTTGTCAAAGATATTTACCGGTTGGAATAAGGCCATCGCCGACCGAATTCGTATGTATATAAGCAATTCAAAAAACACATTATAGACAACTGTCTCGTTTCCAACTGTCGATCAAACAAAAATGTCCGATTTGACGGAAAATAACAAAAGGTGAATTCAAAATGGCTGAAATATTAATTACCCGGAAAGTGTTCAGGGATGCCGTAGATATGTTGGAAAAAGAACGGCATACCATCGACATTAACGACACGGACAGAATCCTGTCGAGACACGAACTGATAGAGCGCGCGCGTGGGAAGGCAGGACTCGTCAGCCTGCTCAACGACAAAATCGATGCTTCGGTTATGGACGAACTGCCGTCCATCAGGGTGATCTCGAATATTGCCGTAGGGTATGACAATATCGATATCGCCGGAGCAACCGAGCGTGGCATCATGGTGACCAATACGCCGGGTGTGATCACGGAAACAACGGCGGATTTGGCATTTGCCCTCCTGATCAGCACCGCCCGGAAAATCCCGGAAGCAGATCAATATACAAGGGCGGGAAAATTCAAAAACTGGCAGCTCATGCAGGTGCACTTGGGGATAGATATCTATAAGAAAACGCTGGGTATCGTCGGGATGGGCGCTATCGGACAGGCCATGGCCAGAAGAGCGAAAAAAGGCTTCGACATGCGGATCGTTTACCATAGTTCATCCAGAAAAGAAAACGCCGAGAAAGAATATGAAGCAGAATTTATAGCATTTGACGAACTCCTTGCCGTCAGTGATTTTATCAGCATTCACGTTCCCCTGACGGAGAAGACAAAACATATGTTTTCTACCCAAGAGTTCAAAAAGATGAAACATACCGCCATTCTTATCAATACCGCCAGAGGACCGGTAGTAGATGAAGCAGCCCTGGTTGAAGCCCTCGAGGAGGGCCGAATCAGAGGCGCGGCGTTGGATGTGTTCGAAGAAGAGCCCCGTGTCCATCCGGGACTTCTCAAATTCAAAGAGTACGTCGTCTTGACGCCTCATATCGGAAGCGCTTCCATTGAGACGAGACTCCGGATGGCAAAAATGGCGGCTTTGAATATGGCAGAAGCCCTGAAAGGAAACCGGCCGCCCAACCTGGTCAATGAAGCAGTGAACCAAAGGTAAGATGTTGCAAAGGAAAACAAATGGAATCTAAAACATTTCCCCGAAAAAAAATAATTATTCGCCTACTCTATACCATATTCTTTTTTATTGTATTTGAAATTCTGAAAATTATCATTCAGGTTTCTGTTTTATTTCAATATGTTTATCTGCTCATTTCAAAAACATATAATGATCCGGTCAGAAATTTTACAAACAAGGTTTCGATTTATGCCTATAAGGTTCTACGGTATGTCACCTTAAACGAAAATGAAAAGCCGTATCCGTTTCATGATTTTCCCGAGGAAAGGGAGTTGCCCGAGGGAGAAGTATTTTTCGAATAAAGCCTTAAAAATTTTCGTGTCGGACAATTTCACCGTTTACCAGATAGATCACCTCTTCGGCAATGTTGGTGGCATGGTCGGCAATGCGTTCAAGGTGACGGGAGATTAAAAGCAGGTTGATCAAATGCTCTCCCTGTTCGGGATTTTTTTTGACGGCATTTTTCACCAGCCGGTGAACGTCACCGTTCATCTTATCAACCTCATCATCAAGGATGCATACATTGGCGGCGATATCCGTATCCAGGTTTACCAGGGCATCCAGGCTTCTTTTTAGCATGAACTGAGTCTTGTTCAGCATTTCAGAAAAGTCAAAATCAAAGTCAAATTGTTGTTTTTTCCCTGAAAGATAGTTTACTCCCCGCGCGATATTTACGGTTTCATCGGCGATTCTTTCCAAGTCGCTGTTGATCTTAATGACGGTGATGATAAAGCGAAGATCCACGGCAACAGGCTGATACAGCGCTAGAATTTTCAGACAATCTTCCTCAATATCGACCTCCATCTCGTCGATTTCATAGTCTCCGTTAATAATTTTTTTTGCGATGCCGGCGTCTCTCGTTTCAATTGCCTTAATGGACAGGCGAACCCGATCTTCCACGATGCCGCCTAAAGAGAGGATCCTCTTTTTTATTTTTTCCAACTCTTTATGAAAATGTTTCGCCATAATCTTAAGTATACCACATCTCGACAAGAATTGTCAGGAGATTATTTAAGAACTTGAAATAATACATTCCCATGGGTTAATATAATAAGAATTTTACCGAATCCGTAACAATGAGCAACAATAACCCATCTGAATGCAAAGGAGCCCTCTCATGAAAGACGCACTGAATCCTTTTAACATTGCCCAGCAGCAGCTTGACGATGCCGCCCGAAGGCTGGGTTTGGACCCTGCAATGCACGAATTGCTCCGCTGGCCCATGCAGGAGCTAAAAGTCATACTCCCGGTGAAAATGGACGACGGTTCAACGAAAATCTTTCATGCGTTCAGGGTTGCGTACAACACGGCTCGCGGTCCTGCCAAAGGGGGTATCCGATGGCATCCCGATGAAACCATCGACACGGTGCGTGCTCTGGCAGCCTGGATGACCTGGAAAACTTCTGTTGTGGACATTCCCCTGGGCGGCGGCAAGGGCGGAGTGATTTGCAATCCCAAAGCGCTTTCGGAAACAGAAAAAGAACGCCTTGCCCGGGCCTATATTCGTGCTATTGCCCGAACCATCGGTGTCACCAGGGACGTTCCGGCGCCTGACGTATACACCACCCCCCAGATTATGGCGTGGATGATGGACGAATACGAGACCATTATGGGCGAAAAGCATCCGGGGGTCATTACCGGAAAACCGCTTCCCATCGGTGGGTCTCAAGGACGCGGAGATGCCACGGCCAGAGGCGGTATCTATGTAACCCGGGAAGCCGCCAATGTCCACAGTATCGATTTGAAAAGTAAAACCATGGCGGTACAAGGATTTGGAAACGCCGGTCAGTATGCCGCACTCCTTGGAGAAGAGATCCTCGGGCTGAAGCTGGTGGCGGCTTCCGATTCCAAGGGAGGGGTTTACAACCCGAATGGAATTGTCGCAAGGGACCTTGTGGATTTTAAACAGAGCACCGGAGCACTAAAGGGATTTTCCAATGCGGATGAAATCACGAATAAAGAATTGCTGGAACTTGAGGTGGCGGTATTGTTTCCTTCGGCCTTGGAAAACGTGATTACCAAGGAAAACGCGGATAACATCCGATGTAAAATTCTGTGTGAGTTGGCAAACGGCCCCACCACCCCTGATGCGGATGATATTCTGTATCATAAGGGTGTTATCGTACTTCCCGACTTTCTGGCCAATGCCGGCGGCGTGACCGTCTCCTACTTTGAACAGGTGCAGAACACCTATAATTATTACTGGCACTTGGAAGAAGTCCACAGAAGACTCGATGAGAAGATGACCCGTGCCTTCAGAGGGGTTCACGACATGCAGTTAAGGGAAAAAATCAACATGCGCCAGGCTGCCTATCTGGTGTCGGTGGCCAGGGTGGCGGAGGCGTGTAAACTCAGAGGGTGGGTATAAGGAGGTTTGCCATTAAAGATCGAAAAGAACTGGACCTGATCAAAACCTACCGCATGTTTTCCAAGCTGATGCGTTACCCGGATCTCATCGATTCAATACGAGAACTTTTTCTATCCGCATTGGCTGAAAGAGATATTGCGACCAAGGAAAAGATTGAGCAGGAGGCTTTGGAAAAACTGTACGCTGACGGCAAGGCTCCAGACAAGGAGAGTCTTCATGAATATACGGGTGTTCTCATTGACCTCTATTTCGCCAGCTTTTTTAGTGAGTCGGAGATCGAAAACCATATCAATCTCGCCAGAAAACAGGAAAGCTTCAAACATCTGAATCGCATCGTGAATATGGAGAGAGCCACTTCAACCGAAATTAAGAAGGCACTGAAGGCGTTCTGCGATATCCCCATGGGCGACCTTTATATATCTCCCAATGAAGCAGAAGGTGTCCGGGTCGCTTTGATCAATTATTTCATTTCCAACCAACTCCCTTTTATCGGCGTCAGCAAACACTACATTACGATTCGGGATATCGATGAACTGGTGGACAATATGTACTGGAACCGGCGCCGGCCCGGTAAAATCGGCGGCAAGGCCGCCGGCATGTTTCTGGCCTATAAAATTCTCGTTCCCAAACTCACCGATGCGGATACTGAAATTGAAAAATACGTGAGGATACCCGAGTCGTATTATTTTAGTTCCGGCATATTTTCCGATTTTCTTGATTACAACAATCTCGAACAGTTTCACAGCCAGAAATATAAAACCCGTGAAAAAATTGAAGCAGAGTATAAAAACATTTCGGAACTTTTTAAGCGGTCGTCTTTTCCGCCGGACACGGTCGAAGATTTCCGAAAATTCTTGGAAAAAGTCGGTGAACACCCTCTGATCCTTAGATCTTCGAGCTTCTTGGAGGACAACTTCGGATATGCCTTTTCCGGAAAATATGACTCCTATTTTGTCGCCAACCAGGGGGATATCCAAACCCGTCTGAACGAATTCATCTGGGGGCTCAAGCAGGTTCATATGAGCACCTTCGGTCCCGGTCCCATTTTATATCGACGGGGTCATAATCTGCTCGATTTTGATGAAAAAATGAGTATCCTGGTTCAAAAGGTTGTGGGGCGGCGATTTGGTGACTTTTTCTTCCCCTTTGTCGCCGGTGTCGGGTTTTCTTACAGTTCTTATGCCTGGACATCCCGCATCAAAAAGGAAGACGGGCTTGTTCGAATGGTTTTCGGCCTTGGAACGCGAGCCGTGGACCGCACCGGCGGAGATTACACGCGAATGGTCCATTTAAGTCATCCACTGCTGCGTCCCGAGGCGGGGACCTCGCAGATTATGAAATATTCACAGAAGATCGTCGATGTGCTCAATCTCAAATCCGGTGAAGTGGTACAGATTCCCTTCATGAGACTTTTAACTGAGATATCTCATCCTGACCTACACTGGGCGGTGTCCGTTAATGAAGACGGCCATCTTTTTGCACCCATGTTCAAAGGACAACCCCTCAATCCCGAAAGAACTTGCCTGACCTTTGAAAACCTGCTTTCTAAGACCGTGTTTACTTCTCTGGTAAAAAAAGTTCTCCATCAACTCCAGGTCGCATACGGACGACCCGTGGATGTCGAATTTGCCTGGGATGGGGATCATCTTTATATTCTTCAATGTCGTTCTCTTGCGGTGAGCCGGGATATCAGCGATGTGGAGCTGCCGAAGGATCTTCCGGAGGAGCAGATCATCTTTACCAACTCCCAGGTGGTGTCGGGAGCCGTCATTCCGAATGTAGAATATATCGTTTATGTCTGTCCGAGATCTTACGGCAAACTCTCAACGGTTGATGAAAAACTTGGCGTCGGTCAAGTTGTCAGCCGCCTCAATCGGCTGCTCCAGGATAAACGTTATGCGCTTTTCGGACCCGGTCGGTGGGGAAGTAATGACATCAATCTCGGTGTCCGTGTCGGTTACGAAGATATCAATCATACGTTGATTTTGGGCGAAGTTGCATTTTTAAAAGAAGGATATACGCCGGAAGTATCCTTTGGCACACATTTCTTCAACGATCTTGTAGAAGCTCAAATTACACCTATCGCCATTTTCCCGGACGATGTCGACACTGTCTTTAAAGAAAAGTTTTTAATGGAATCCCCCAATCAATTGCCGTCGATGGCGGCGGAGTTTGAATCGTACCAAAGCGTTGTTTATGTCGTTCATGTTCCATCCGTCACCGATGGGCGGCTGCTCCAGGTTTATCAGAACAACGAGGAACAAGAGGGGGTCGGGTTTATTGGAAAATAAGAATAAAGACATCTGCTACTTGATGGACCTCGAAGGAAACACCATAGCATCTAGCAATCGCGCCGATCCCGACAGTTTTGTTGGTCATTACTCTTGTCTTTTTTTAGGAGGTATTTTTATGAAACGATTTTCGATCTGTTTGATCAGTATGTTTTGTATGCTGGCCCTGTTGGTGACAGGCGCACCGGCGGCAGACACGGTGAAGGTAGGTGTTGTTTTGCCGCTCACCGGAGCCGAGGCCAAGTTCGGTGAGATCGAAAAAAAATCTTTTGACCTCGCTTTGAATGAGATCAATGCCTCCGGCGGCATCAACGGGAAAAAACTCGAATTGGTTATAGCGGATGATACCGGGCGTCCCGAGGTGGGTCGTTCCGTAGTGGAGAAATTAATCACCAAAGATAAGGTCGTCATGATCGGCGGCGGATTCAGCAATTCCGTAACCTATTCCGTGGCCGGTATTTGTCAACAAAACAAGATGCCGTTTCTGGTCAATACCGGATCCGCCGATAAAATTACCATGTCCGGGTGGGATTATATTTTCCGGTTGAATCCGCCGGTGAGTCATTATGCCGACGCCGTGAAAACCTTGCTGGCTGAAAAAATAAAACCCAACACCGTGGCCATTCTTCATGAAAATTCACTGTTCGGCACCACGGGCGCCAAATCCTTTTCGAAATTTTGCGAAAAAACCGGTTATAAAGTCATATTAAGGGAAGGGTACGAGCACGGCGGCATTGATTTTAAGCCTATGTTGAGTGGGATCAAACAGCTCAATCCGGATATCATCTATATGGTTTCATATATTATGGATGGGTCTTTGCTCATGAAACAGGCCAAAGAACTGGAATTGACCCCGAAAATGTTTATGGGCGGCACCGGGGCTTTTACGCTGCCGGAATTTGCGAAAAATGCCGGAGTTGCCTCCGAGGATGTTATTTCGGCAACGCTTTGGAACCAGATTTTACCCTTTCCCGGCGCCATGGATTATTATAATAAATTTGTAGCAAAATATGAAAAATCCACCGAATATCACGGTGCAGAGGCTTACGCTGCATGCTATGTTATCGCGGATGTTCTGAAAAGGGCCAAGTCGTTTGAGAACACGGATATCAAACAGGCCCTGTCCGAAACCGACATGATAACCGTTTTCGGGCCGGTGAAGTTTATCACATGGGGTAAAATGAAGAATCAGAACAAGGCCACCGCCTACGTGGTCCAGTGGATCAATGGAAAGCTGGAAGTGGTTTGGCCGACGGAGTATGCAACCGCGCAGCTGCAATATCCCGTGGATTGGCTGAAAACTTGGGGTTATTAAGCGGATTATTGTGTGGATATCCGGAATTATGTTTTCGCCCAATGGAGGGATCATCGGAGACCGGGGGAAAATCAAACAACATGTGTTTAAAATGGAGCCATTGAGCCCATCGGATGATAATAATAAATTATGGCGCTTCTTGAAGTAAAAAATCTTACCAAGGCGTTTGGCGGGCTACTGGCGGTCAATGATGTCTCCTTCAACGTGGAAGAAGGGGAAATCGTCGGCCTTATCGGCCCCAACGGCAGCGGAAAAACCACCACATTCAATTGTATCAATCAATTTTTTCCGGTGACATCCGGAGACATCCGGTTTAAGGGAAAAAGCATCGTCGGGTTGAAAACCCATCAAATTTGTCATCTGGGTATCGGCCGGACGTTTCAGGTCGTCAAACCGTTGGCCAGAATGACGGTTTTAGAGAATGTTACGGCATCTGCTTTTTGCCGCGTCAACAGCATCAATGAAGCAAAGGAAGACGCCTTAAGAATTTTGAAATTTTGTAACCTTGCGGACCAGAATGCTAAGCTGGCCAAGAGTCTTCCCATCGCCGAAAGAAAACGCCTTGAAATTGCCCGTGCGCTGTCGACAAAACCAAAACTTATACTGCTGGATGAAACCGCGGCAGGCTTAAATCCCGGTGAACTTGACGAAGCCATCGATCTCATTAAAAAAATAAGAGGCAGCGGGGTCAGCATCCTGATCGTCGAACATATCATGAAGGTCATTATGACCATATCGGATCGAATTCACGCCATCAATTTCGGCCAAACCATTGCGGAAGGTGCTCCTCTGGAAGTTGCGAACAACCCGGCAGTGATCGAGGCCTATTTGGGAGAACAGCGTGCTTAAGATTAGCGGAATCAATGTTTTTTACGGAGATCTTCAGGTTCTCTGGGATGTCGCCTTTGAGGTCAAAGAAAAGGAAATTCTGGTTTTGGTGGGGGCCAACGGAGCGGGTAAAACCACCACGCTAAAGACCATCTCATCACTGCTGAAACCGGCGTCCGGCAGCATCGAGTTCGACGGAATTCGCCTGGACAAGCTGCTGCCGAATAAAATTATCGAGCAGGGGATTGTTCACGTTCCTGAAGGAAGGCGTCTCTTTCCGGAGATGAGCGTGGAAGAGAATCTGATTATGGGGTCCCTTTACGGGGAAGCAAAGTCAAAACGCAACGACACCATGGCGTATGTGTATTCCCTGTTTCCAAGACTTTTAGAAAGAAGAAAGCAGACGGCCGGCACCCTATCCGGGGGTGAACAGCAGATGCTGGCCGTGGGGCGGGGGCTCATGTCTCGGCCCAAGTTGATGATGTTCGATGAACCATCCCTGGGACTGGCGCCTATCCTGGTGCAGGATATTTTTAATTTAATCAGAAAGATCAATAAAGAAGGCGTAACCATCCTCTTGGTGGAACAGAACGTTACCCAGACGCTTGACATGTGCGATCGGGCCTATGTTCTGGAGAACGGCCGGAATGTTCTTGAAGGCACCGGACAGGAGTTGATGGACAACGATCATGTAAGAGAGGTGTATCTGGGAATTTGAGAATCCGGATGAATGCCCATCTATGGCAGTCAATTTTCAAGGACCTGATTTTTTAAGCCTATCGATATTTCAGCATTTCAACATTTCAACACGCCGGCCATTTTTGAATGCTTCAAAACCGTCCAATGAACTCGCCGTGACATTGCAATTCCGGTTTTAGATTCATCGGAACATCTTATTGACATTCGTTGAACAGCTTGAAAAGCTGAAGATGAGAATTATTGTTTAACAATGCACTCCTGATGGCTCCGTTAAAAGTCAAAAAATGAGCTTTTTATGGGAGTTTTTCATCACATTGGAATATAAGGATCATAATATGGATAACATATCAACAGAATCAGACGCCCTGGCTTTTCGACGCCGTTACAGAGGACTGATCGGCGTTAAGAGTAAAATGCCGATTAAAGACCTGTCTGTGTTGAGCCGCATCTATACGCCCGGGGTCGGCGCGCCATGCAGGGCGATTCATAAAAACCCGCTTCTGTCTTTCGACTATACCTGCCGGGGGAACTCTATTGCGCTGATTTCCGACGGGAGCCAAGTTTATGGTTTAGGCAATATCGGCGCACTGGCCGCGCTTCCCAAGCTGGAGGCCAAATCGGTGATTTATAAAACGTTTGCCAATATCGATGCGGTTCCCATTGCACTCAAAACCCAAGACGCCGATGAGATCGTGGAGATTGTTCGTATCCTTGCGCCCTCTTTCGGCGGATTTTGTCTGGAAAGTATTGCGGCGCCAAAATGTTTTACCATTGAGCAGCGGCTTCGAAGGGCCATGAATCTGACGCTCCTTCACCACGAGTATCATGGCGCGGCCATTATCGTCCTGGCTGCCCTGTATAACGCCCTGAAGGTCGTGGATAAAGATCTGTCCCGTGCTCGAATCATCATTAACGGTGCGGGTTCTTCAGGTGTCGGTGTTGCCAAAGCGCTGCTGGCCGCTGGTGCAGAGAATATTACCATATGCGACCGGCACGGCGCCATCCATGTCTTTCGGATGGAAGGGATGAATTGGGCCAAAGCTGAAATTGCCAACATGGTCAAAGCTCAAGATATGAATGGGAGCCTTGCCGACGTATTAAAAGGGGCGGATGTTTTTATCGGCTTGTCAACCAAAGGCGTCGTTGATCGTCATATGGTGGCCGGCATGGCTAAAAACGCCGTGGTTTTTGCACTGGCCCTTCCTGAGCCGGAGATCGCCGAAGCCGAGGCTCTGGCCGGCGGCGCAAAAGTCGTGGCCACCAGCCTGGCGGAAAGCGAAAACCAGATCCGTTCATCGCTGGTAACACCCGGGTTTTTCAGGGGATGCCTCGATGTCAGGGCAAAACGCGTGAATCGGGAGATGTTTATATCAGCATCAAAGGCATTAGCGGGGATGATTCCCGAAAATAAACTTTCACCGACAAATATCATCCCCCGTCAGATGGACTGGAGAATTTCCGCGGTAGTGGCCGGTGCCGTGGCCAAAACCGCACAGGAGACCGGTGTGGCGCGATTGACGTCAAAAGAAATATCCCCTGAAAGCATACAGGAACGCGCAGAATGTTATATTTACGAAGGTGAGCTGTCGTGGCTGCCATCCGAAGGGCAGGATTATGGGAAACAGTGTATCGATGAGGAGTCTTTGGACCTTCATCATCGATACCAGG
>Ga0210077_1000139_pt1 | contig 35516 bp, 35 predicted proteins | sample RushMan_CattailN_5_FD_185556 | JGI IMG/M metagenome (GOLD analysis project Ga0210077, IMG submission 185556) | Wetland microbial communities from San Francisco Bay, California, USA, that impact long-term carbon sequestration -... | ecosystem: Environmental > Aquatic > Marine > Wetlands ... | reverse complement strand
CGCCATACTCATCGGAGAATATGTCAGAGCGAAGTTGGGCTCTCGCTAGAGCGAGCATATTGCTGCCGCCCAACCATTCGCTGCAGGCGCGACGGCCCTGACGGGCCGCGGCCTGAGCTCAAACGTTGGGCAGCATGAAGAAGCGTGGCTTCTAACAAGAGGGGATTGAAATGGAAAGCATAGGTGGTCTAGTCGTCCTAATTCTTATCATTGTTCCACTTTGGCGAATCTGCGCTCGCGCCGGATTCAATCCGGCACTTTCGCTGATTGCGATAATTCCGCTACTCGGGTTTCTCATCGTCGCGGCCATCTTGGCTTTCGCTGAGTGGCCCGTGTCAAAGCGCAGCGCGCAAACCCAACCGGAGTAATTCAATGGGGTCATTCTCAATCTGGCACTGGCTCATCGTTCTCCTCTTCTTGGTCTTGCCGGTGTGGTTTGCTTGGCGTGCAGTCTCAAAGACTGGCATTTCTGGGTGGTGGGCTCTGCTCGGCTTGGTGCCGCTGGTGAATCTGATCATGCTCTGGATATTCGCCTTCGCAAAATGGCCCCGGTACCCAGACAGATAATGCTGCCCAACAAGGCGCTGCACCCGACGTATTTGCCTCCGCTTCGCTACGGCAAATCCGCGAGTGAGCTTCGACGTTAACCCTCAGACACTGGTCAGCCAAGCAAAGAACCTTGAGGCCCCTCCTTTCACTACTCGTTCTGATTGCTATCGTTGTGTCGGGGCTGCTGTTGCTCAAGCACCTCGGACTCCTCCGGACGGGTGCCGGAAGGTGGCCCTTCTACGTCCGCAAGCCGCTCAGTCAGCCCGAGCACATCGTCTTGGCGCAAGTTCAGGTGTCGCGAGTCCTCGGGGTGAGAAAGGGCCTTAACTTCCACGAGTGGAACAATCGCATTAACAGGTTGGGCTACGACTTCGTGGTCTGCAGGAAGGACTCCACGGTGATCGCGGCAATCGAGCTCGACGATAAGACTCACGAGAGCACGTCGCGAGCCCGCACCGACGACAAGAAGAATAGAGCAGCTGCGGACGCCGGCCTCCGTCTTGTTCGATGGAACGTGCGCATGCTTCCGTCCGAAGAAGCCATCCGTGCTGAACTGCTTCAGCCGGCACTTGTCGGCGCCGCGGGCTAACGCGCTGCTCAGAGCGAATCGATCAGCGCGACCATGCGCCGGCGCTGCGCGGCGTCGGGCAGGCGGCCGCGCATGGCGCCGAGGTTGTCGATCATGTGCGCCGGGTTGGCGGTGCCGGGAATCGCCGCGGTCACCGCCGGGTTGCCGAGCAGGAACTTGAGGAAGAACTGCGCCCAGTTGCCGGCGTCGAATTCCGTTGCCCAGTCCGGCAGGGCCCTGCCGCGCACGGCGCGGAACAGTCGGCCGCGGCCGAAGGGCAGGGCGGTCAGGACCGCGGCGCCGGTCTGCGCGGCGAGCGGCAGCAGGCGCTTCTCGGCTTCGCGGTTGTCGATCGAATAGCCGATCTCGATGAAGTCCGGCCGCTCGCGAGTGAGCACCGCTTCGAGCGCGGGGTAGTCGCGCTCGAAAGTCGAGGTGATGCCGACGTAGCGGCAGGCGCCAGCGCGCTTCCAGGCGCGGAACGGCCCCAGGTCGCGGCGCGGATCGCGCACGTTGTGCAGCTGAAGCAGATCGACCTGCGCGGTGCGCAGCCGCGCGAGCGAGCCGCGCAGCTCTTCTGCGTCGGCGTCTTCGAGCTTGGTGGCGATGAACACGCGCTTGCGCAGCCCGGCCCGCGCCACGAGGTCGCCGACGACCGCCTCGGCGGAGCCGTAGGACGTGGCGGTGTCGACGATCGAGCCGCCGCCCGCAACCAGGTCGCGCAGCACCTCGGCGAGCCGGGCGCGCTCGCGCGGGTCGTCGCCGACGTCGAACACGCGAGCAGTGCCGAGGCCGACCGCGGGTACGCGCTCGCCGCTGCTCGGGATCGGCCGCGTGACGATGCCGGGCGCCGCGCTCGACGCGCGCGGCGGAAGGAGGGCTCCGGCAGCGAGCGCCGCGACGCGGGAGGAGAACTTCCTTCGGGACATCCGGTTCATTTCAACCTCCCTGCGCGGCACGCCGTTCCTGCGCGCGGCCGAGCGCGACGGAGAGCGCGAGCCAGCCGAGCGCCGCAGGCACCGCCGCCGCGGCGATCGCCGCGAGCTTCAGGCCGAGCGCCTGCAGGCTGTCGAACACCCAGCCGTAGAGCGCATCGGAGCCGCGGTACACGACCACGTCGACCAGGTTCTTCGCCTTGTACTTCTCCTCGCGCGAGACGACGGTGTAGAAGACTTGCCGCGCCGGATTGGCGAGGGCGAAATTCATCGTGCGCTGCAGCGCCTGGAATACCACCACGGCGGCGAGCCCCGGGGCGAGGGCCAGGACGGCGAAGGCGGCGACGTAGACCGCGGGCAGGGCCGCCGCGGCGGGCGCCGTGCCGAAACGCCTGAGGAAGCGCCCGGTGACGAAGGACTGGGTCGCCAGCGTGAGCAGCCCGACGGCGAGGTCGATGCCGGCGAAGAGCCGCGTCTGCTCGGCCGCGCCGTGCAGCGTCGACGAGACGATGTGGGCCTGCTGGAAGTAGAGGAAGGTCCCGCCGAAGGACACCAGGCTGACCCAGGCCGCGATGCCGAGCAGGTAGGGCGAGCGGGCGACCTCGGCCAGGCCGGCGAGGGCGCCTCCGCCGATGCGAATACCGGCCGAGGGCGCGGACGCGGAAACCTGCGCGTTCGCGGCCTTCTCCAGGCGGTGCACGCAGAGCACGGCGAGCTCGAGCAGCACCGCCGCCACGAGCAGCAGGTTGACCGGGCCCAGGGGCCGCGCCAGCCCGATCGTCAGCGCGGGCCCGAGCAGGGCGCCCGCGGTGCCGCCGGCCCCGATGAAGCCGAACAGGCGCTTGCCCTGCTCGCTCGAGAAGAGGTCGGCCATGAACGACCAGAACACCACCACCGCGAACAGGTTGAAGACGCTGACCCAGACGAAGAACACGCGCGCGACCCAGGCGCTGCCGGCGTGCAGCGTCAGCAGCAGCCAGAACAGCGCCAGGTTGGCGACGAAGAAATGGTAGACGAGCGGAATGAAGCGTGCCCGCGGCAGGCGCGCGACCAGCGCGCCGTAGAGCGGCTGGGCGAGCAGCAGCACGACGAAGGTCGCGCTGAACAGCCAGGGCAGGTTGCGCACGCCGCCGGCGATGCCCATCTGGTCGCGCAGCGGGCGCAGGACGTAATAGCCGGCGAGCAGCGAGAAGAAGTAGGCAAACGACCACAGCAGCGCGCGCAGCTCTTCGGGCTTGACGGCGACCGCGCGTGAGACCAGGCGGTGCAGGGCGGCCGTCACGGGTTCAGAAGACGACGACCTGCCGCAGCACGCGCGCGTCGGCGAGCGCGTCCATCGCCTCGTTGATCTCGCCAAGCGCGAGGGTGCGCGTCACGAGCCGGTCGACGGGTAGCCGACCCTGTCGGTAGAGGTCGATGAAGGCCGGGATGTCGCGGCTCGGCAGGCACGAGCCGATGTAGCTGCCGGCCACGGTGCGCGCCTCGGCCACCAGGCGCGACAGCGGAAAGCTGAACCTGCGCTGCGCATCGGGCAGGCTGACCGTGACCGTGCGTCCGCCGCGGCGCGTGAGCTCCAGCGCGAGCTCGAAGCCCTCTACCGATCCGGTCGCGTCGAGGGCGACGTCGAAGTTTTGCGGGGTTTGATGGTCTGATATGAATGACGTGGCCCCCACGGAAAGCGCGAGGTCGCCCTTGTTCGCGTTGCGGTCCACCGCGGTAATGCGCGTGGCGCCTGCCAGGCGCGCGCCCATGATCGCCGCCATTCCCACGCCGCCCAGACCGACCACCGCGACGCTTTCGCCCGGCGCAATGCGGGCGGAATACAGCGCGGTGCCGGCGCCGCACATCACCGCGCAGCCGAACAGGCTCGCCTCGACGAAGCCGAGCTCGGGCGGGATCTTCACCAGCGACTTGTCGGACACCAGCGCGTACTCGGCGAACGCCGCGAGACCCATGTGGTGATGCAGCGGCGCCCCGCCGAGCGACAGGCGGGGGCCGCCGGTGATCAGGCGCCCCTCGCGGTTGGCCTGCGTGCCGCGCGAGCAGAGGTAGGACTTGCCCTCGACGCAACGCTCGCAGACGCCGCACTGGGTGAGGAAGATGAGCGCCACGTGGTCGCCCTCGGCGACCGAGGCAACGCCCGGACCGGCCTCGGCCACCACTCCCGCGGCCTCGTGGCCGGGTACGATCGGCAGCGGCCAGGCGCGGTCGCCGTTCACCACCGACAGGTCCGAGTGGCAGATGCTCGCCGCCTTGATCCGGACCAGCACCTCGCCCGCCGCGGGCGGCGGCAGCTCGACGGTCTCGATCGTGAGCGGGCGGCTGCCGGCGTAGGGCCGCGCGGCGCCTGCCCGCCTGAGCACCGCCGCGCGGAATCTAATAGGTTGCAGACGCACCCCCATTGCGTGGCTCCCTCAATAGCGCCTCCATTCTAGCGTTCAAAGCTTGCGCCCAACCTGCGCGGGCGCCGGAATCGCGTAAGCGATCGGCAAGCGCCCGGACAGACTCGATAGGTAGACTTTTTTGCGCCGAATCAAAGACGGAGCGAGGGCAGCTTGGTCCGCCTGCAGCCACGTCGATTCCACCGAGAGAGACAGGTCCGCGTGCCCGAGATCGGCTTCGGTCACACGATACCGAATCGAGGAGACACTGATGACAGTCAAAGATTCACCCAGCAAGAGCATCACCCGCCGCACGGTGCTCAAGGCCGCGGCGACCGCCGGCGCACTGCAACTCGTGCCGCCGTTCATCATCAAGGCGCGCGGCGAGACGCCGATCAAGATCGGCATGGTCGACCCGGTCACCGGCACCTACGCCGCGCTCGGCACGAGCGAGATCAACGGCGCCAAGCTTGCCCTCAAGCAGATCAACCACAAGGGCGGCATTCTCGGCCGGCCGGTCGAGCTGGTCGTCGAGGACAGCGCCGCCAACCCCGGGCTGTCGGTCCAGAAGGCGCACAAGCTAATCGAGAAGGACCGCTGCAGCATGCTGATGGGCTCGGTCTCCTCGGGAGTGTCTCTCGCGGTGAGCCCGGTGGCGAAGGAAAAGGGAGTCGTCTACATGGACACCGGCGGCCACATCGACGCGGTGACCGGCAAGGACTGCCACTGGACGACGTTCCGCATCTGCACCACGACCTGGATGCTGGCCGCGGGCAACGCCAAGACCATCGCCGACAAGTTCGGCAAGAAGTGGTACTTCATTACGCCCGACTATGCCTACGGCCACGGCCTCGAGGCAGACTACACGAAGCTGCTCACGAGCTTCGGCGGCACGGTGCTGGGCAACGCGCTCTCGCCCCTGGGCACGACCGACTTCTCGTCCTACCTGATCAAGGCCGAGCAGGCCAAGCCCGACGTGCTGATGATTCTCACCGGCGGCAACGACACGGTGAACTGCCTCAAGCAGGCGGTCCAGTTCGGCCTCCAGCACAAGATGACCATTTCGGGCTCGCTGCAGGAGATGGAGAACCTGGTCGCGCTGCCGCCGGCGGCGCTGATGGGCTGGTGGGTGTTCGAATGGTACTGGGACCAGCCGGGGGTGCCACACGTCAAGGAGTTCGTGCACGAGTACCGCAAGATCGACAAGCGCAAGTTCAACTACCCGACCGCGCGCAGCTGGTTCGGCTACGCCGGCATGCATTCGCTCGCGATGGCGGCCGAGCGCGCGAAGAGCGTCGACGCGGTGAAGGTCGCGCGCGCGCTCGACGGCATGGAGCTGCCGCCGGAGATCGCCCTTCAGCCGAAGAAGGTGTTCTTCCGCGCCGGCGACCACCAGCTGATGTCCTCGGAGTACCCGGGCTACATCCCGAAGCACCCGAGCTATCCCCACATGTACAAGTACGTCGATGTCATCGAGGGCGACAAGATCGCCCTCCCGGTGTCGGAGACGGGCTGCAAGCTCGACTACTCGGCGTAGCAGCGGCGTTGTGGCATCCCGCCCCGGGCCCGCGGCCCGGGGCGAGGTGCGCCGCCGGCGCACCTCGGATCGTCGTTCATAACTAGACCCGCACCGCGTACAAGGGGGGCATGTGGAGCTGCTGCTATTCGACGCGTTCAACGGCCTGATCGTCGGCATGTTCTACGCGCTGATGGCGCTCGGGCTGTCGATGATCCTGACGCTCAACTCGGTCGTGAACATGGCGCACGGGGGCTTTCTCATCCTCGGCGCGTACCTGGCGTTCACGCTAGAGCCGTACCTGGGGTTCTGGGGCGCACTGGTCGCCGGACCGATCGTCGCCATGGTGTTCGGGCTGATCGTCGAGCGCGTCCTCATCCGGCCGATCTACAAGCGCGACGACCCGGTCTACAGCCTGCTGCTCACCTTCGGGCTCGCGCTGATCATGCAGGACGTCGCGCGCACGATCTGGGGGCCGGCGGGTCTGCCGTTCGCGATCCCGGACGCGCTCAATTCGTCGCTCAGCTCGTCGTTCTTCTTCCTCACCGGCTACCGCGCGGTGGTGGTTGCGATCGCGTTCTTCGCGGTGGTCGGGCTGATGCTGGTGATGCGCTACACGCGCATCGGGATCCGGATTCGCGCCGGAATCCGCGACCTCGAGACGGTCTCCGGGCTCGGGGTCAATATCTACGTCCTGCGCGCGGTGAACTTCGGCGCCGGCTGCCTGCTCGCGGGGCTCGCCGGGGTGCTCGCCGCGGGGCAGCTCGGCCTCACGCCCACCATGGGTGAGAGCCTGATCATGCCGAGCTTCGTCGCCATCATCGTCGGCGGCGTCGGCAGCTTCCTCGGCAGCGTGCTCGGGGGTCTGCTGATCGGCGTCGCCGCGGGCGTCATGACCACCTACTATCCCGCCGCGAGCGACGCGGTGATCTACGGCATCATGGCGCTCGTGCTGATCGTGCGGCCGCGCGGACTCATGGGCCAGGAAGGAATGTTCGAATGAATTCGCGCTACGTCCGCCTCGGCGTGCTCTGGCTGCTGCTGCTGACCGTTCCATGGTGGCTGCCGCTGGTCGGCGGCTATACCCAGCTCGGCACCCGCGTGCTGGTGTACGCGCTGGCGGCGATGGGGCTCAACCTGCTGCTCGGCTTCACCGGCGGCCTGTCGTTCGGCCACGCCGCGTACTACGGCCTGGGCGCCTACGGCGTCGGCCTGACCCTTAAGTACCTCGCGCCGAGCACGCCGCTCGCGCTGGTCGTCGGCACGCTGGTCGGCGGCGTCGCCGCGACGCTGCTGGGGCCCACGCTGATGCGCCGCCGCGGCGTGTACTTCGCCATGATCACGCTCGCCTTCGGGCAGCTGTTCTACTTCATCGTGGTGCGCTGGAACAACGTCACTGGCGGCGAGGACGGGCTCACTGGATTCGTGCGCCAGCCGCTGCATTTCGGGCACTACGTGCTGCCGCTGCACGACGTCGCGTTCTACTACCTGGTGCTGTTCTGTTTCGCCGTCGCCACCGCGATCATGGGGGTCCTGCTGCGCTCGCCGCTCGGACATACCTGGGTCGCGATCCGCGAGAACCGGCGCCGCGCGCAATTCCTCGGCATCCCGGTGGAGCGCTACATCTGGGCATCGTTCGCGATCTCGGGATTCGTCACCGCGCTCGCCGGCGGGCTCAACGCCATGCTCAACAACTTCACCTCGCCCCTCGACCTGTACTGGGTGCTGTCGGGCGACTTCGTGATCATCGCCGTGCTGGGCGGCATGCGCAGCTTCTGGGGCCCGCTGGTCGGCGCGATCATCTACCTGTACGCGCAGGACTACCTGTCGAGCCTGACCGACAACTGGCAGAGCTTCATCGGCCTGATCTTCATCCTGGTGGTGCTGCTGTTCCCGCGCGGCATGCTCGGCATGCTGCGCATGAAGGCGAGGTCGGCATGAGCCTGCTGCGCCTGCAGAATATCTCGCGCAGCTTCGGCAGCCTGCGGGCGCTCGAGGAGGTCTCGCTCGAGATGTCCGCGGGGGAGCTGCGCGCCGTGATCGGCCCCAACGGGGCGGGCAAGACGACGCTGTTCAACATGGTCACCGGGTTCTTCCCGCCGAGCAGCGGCACGGTGTGGTTCGCCGATCGGGCGATCAACGCGCTGAGCGCCGAGCGGCGCACCCGGCTCGGCATCGTGCGCACCTTCCAGATCACCGAGATCTTCCCGGACCTGACCGTGTTCGAGAACCTGCGCATCGGCGTCGAGACCGCGGCGCGCTCCAACGCGCTGCCCTGGATGAGCCGCGCACGCCGCGCCGGCCTCGAGCGGCGGGTCGACGAGCTGCTCGCCGTCACGGGCCTCGCGGACAAGTCCGAGCGCGTCGTGAGCGAGCTGGCGCACGGCGACCAGCGCGTGGTCGAGGTCGCCATCGCGCTCAGCCTCGAGCCGAAGCTGCTGATGCTCGACGAGCCGACCGCGGGCATGGGCGACGAGGAGACCGACAACATGGTGAGCCTGATCCGCAGGCTGCACGACGAGCGGCAGCTGAGCATCCTGTTCATCGAGCACGACATGGACGTCGTGTTCGGCATCGCGCAGCGCATCACGGTGCTCGACCAGGGGCGCGTCCTGGCCGAAGGCACCCCGGACGAGGTCGCCGCTGACCGCCGCGTGCGCGCCGCCTACCTGGGAGAAGCCGCGTGAAGCCGGTGCTTGAGGTCGCCGACGTCCACAGTTACTACGGCAAGAGTCACATCCTGCACGGGGTCAATCTCGAGCTGCGCGAGGGCGAGATCGTCACTCTGCTCGGGCGCAACGGGGCGGGCAAGACGACCACGCTGCTTAGCGTCACGGGGCATGTCCAGCCGCGCAGCGGGTCGATCCGCATCTTCGGCAAGGACACCGCGGGCTGGCCGGCGTACCGGATCGCGCGTCTCGGCGTCGGACACGTGCCCGAGGGGCGCAAGATCTTCGGCGCCCTGACGGTGGCCGAGAATCTGCTCGTGCCGCGCGCCGCGCCGGGCCCCTGGACCCTCGAGCGCGTCTACCAGCTCTTCCCGCGGCTGGCCGAGCGCCGCTCGCAGCTGGGCCGGCAGCTCTCGGGCGGCGAGCAGGAGATGCTCTCCATTGCGCGCCCGTTGCTGATGAATCCGAAGATCATGCTGCTCGACGAGCCTTCGCAGGGCCTGGCGCCGCTCGTCGTGCAGGAAGTGATGCGGGTCGTGCGCGCGATGCGCGACGAGGGGCTTTCGGTGCTGCTCGTGGAGCAGAACGTGCCGCTCGCCCTGTCGGCCGCCGACCGGGCCTACATCCTGAGCGACGGGCAGGTCGTGCATTCGGGCGGCGCCGCCGAGCTCGCGCACGACAGCGAGCTGGTGGAGCGCCTCGCCGGCGCGAGCGCCGAGAGCGTGCAGGGGGCGCGCTAGCGCCGCAGGCGGCTCAGGCCAGGTCCTTCGACCTCAGCAGCGCGTTGCAGCTCGCCAGGCTGCCGCGGTGCGTGTCGCGAATGCGGGTGAGCGCCTCGTCGCCCGCCTTGTCCGGCACGCGCGGCAGGGCGGCCTCGATCTCGCGCACCGACCAGCCCAGGCCGCGGCAGAGGAACTCGAGCCGCGCGCGGCGGCCCTGCACCGCGAGCGCTTTGTCGAGGAAGGCGCCGGTGGCGTGGCTGTAGGGCTCGCCGGCGCGCTTGAGCAGCTCCCCGAGCAGCACGCAGTTGTGCGCCTCGTCTCCCTGGACCTTGCGCAGCGCCTTCCAGGCGTCGCCGTCGCGCGGGTACTCGCCGAGGAACTCGAGCAGCGCCCGCGCCCCGGCGCGCTCGGCCTCGAGCATGCGGTTGAGAAACGCGCACCATTCGACGCGCTCGAACGCGGGCGCGGCGTCGCTCATGCGAGGTGCACGTACTCGTAGTCGATCGGCAGATTGTTGATGCCGCGGTCGGGCGGCGCGATCCAGGCCGCCATCTTGCCCGGCTCGACCACCTTCTGCATGAGGGACTTCACGAAGGCTTTGTCCTCCGGCGAGGGCACCCATTCGTACAGTCGTCGCTCGTACTCGTCTTTCGGCAGCAGCTTGCCGTCGGGGCCGACCGGCAGCCCGACCCAGGAGCCGATCGCGCGCCGGAAGCGAGACGAGGGCAGCGTGAGGCGGAACTCGTGGCCGGCGCGCTCGATGGCGCGGTTCCACCGTTTCAAGCCGATCTCGCAGTCCTTGAGGTAGGACTCGCGCATCACCTCGTTTAGCGCGTTCAGCATCGGCACCTCCTGCGCGCCCTCAGGGGTGTCGAGCTTGAGGCTGACGTCGCGCAGCACGTGGTCCTCGTACTGCGACTCGTCGGGCCGGCCCTTGAGTCCGTTGGCAAAGCTGGCGGCTGCGTTCGAGCTGATCTCCGAGCCGAACAGGTCGAGCGACGACGAGCACCAGAAGTTAAGGTACTTCTGCAGCAGAGGCAGGTCGACCGCGCCGTGCGCGCGGATCCGTGCCGGGTCGTCGGTGCCGAGCTCCTTCATCACCTCGAGCGTGCGCTTGACGACGCGCCCGATGCCCGTTTCTCCGACGAACATGTGGTGCGCTTCCTCGGTCAGCATGAAGCGGCAGGTGCGCGACAGCGGGTCGAAGCCGCTTTCGGCGAAGCTCTTGAGCTGGTACTTGCCGTCGCGGTCGGTGAAGTAGGTGAAGCAGTAAAGCGACAGCCAGTCCGAAATCGGCTCGTTGAAGGTGGTCAGGATCCTCGGCTTGTCCGCGTCGCCCGAGTGGCGCGCGAGCAGCTCCTCGGCTTCCTCGCGGCCGTCGCGGCCGAAGTAGGCGTGCAGCAGGTAGACCATCGCCCATAGGTGGCGGCCTTCCTCGACGTTGATCTGGAACAGGTTCCTCAGGTCATAGAGGGAAGGGCAGAGGTGCCCGAGCATGCGTTGCTGCTCGACCGAGGCGGGCTCGGTGTCGCCCTGGGTGACGATCAGGCGCCGCAGCGTCGAGCGATGCTCGCCCGGCACTTGTTGCCAGGCCGGCTGCCCCATCTGGTCGCCGAAGCCGATCTTGCGGTCCGGCTGCTGGTCGGCGAGGAAGATTCCCCAGCGGTAGTCGGGCATCTTGACCGCGCCGTAGGTCGCCCAGCCTTTGGCGTCGACCGAGGTCGCGGTGCGCAGGTATACGTCGGCCCGCTCGAAGTCGCTCGGCCCCATCTCGTGCCACCACTGCAGGAAATGCGGCTGCCAGTGCTCCAGCGCGCGCTGCAGCGTGCGGTCGTGGGCGAGATCGACGTTGTTGGGGATCTTCTCGGAGTAGTTGATGGCCATGTATGGAATCCTAGCTGAACCTTACGTATTCAAAATTGACCGGCTGCTTGTTGATGCCGTTGAGGGGGGGTGCGATCCAGTTGGCGAACTTGCCCGGCTCGGTGACGCGGCCCATCAGCGAGTGCACGAACGCCCGGTCTTCCTCGGTCGGCAGCCAGCCGCCGTGCCGGTGGGTCCATTCTGCCTCCGAAACGACCTCGCCGGCGGGATCGACGTGCAGCCCGTTGAAGAGGCCGATTCTTCGATTGAAGCCCTTGTGCGGCAGCTTGAAGCGGAACGGGACGCCGGCCTTGTCGGGGATGCGGTTCCAGCGGTCGATCGCCTTCTGCACGTCCGCAATCCAGTCGTCGCGCAGCCGTTCGTTGAGCGCGGTGAGCGCCGGAACGTGGCGGACGATGATTCGGTCCTCGGCCACGTCGGGCACCTCGTACTCGGCGGCTTCGAGCCGGTGGTCGTCGCCGAGATGGGTCTCGTCGAAGCGCCCTTTGAGCCCCTGAGTGTAGAACGACGCGGCGTTGGAGCTGATCTCGGAGCCGTACAGGTCGCTCGTCACGCTGAAATGGAAGTTGAGGTACTTCTGCAGCGTGGGCAGGTCGATCACGCCGAGGCCTCGCAGCCTGGCCGGGTCGTCGGTCTTGTGCTGGTTCATCACGTCGCAGGTGCGCTGGATGATGCGTGCGATGCCCGTCTCGCCGACGAACAGGTGGTGCGCCTCCTCGGTCAGCATGAAGCGGCAGGTGCGCGAGAGCGGGTCGAAGGCCGACTCGGCGAGCGCGGCGAGCTGGTACTTGCCGTCGCGGTCGGTGATGAAGGTGAACATGAAGAAGGACAGCCAGTCGGGCGTCTTCTCGTTGAACGCGGTGAGGATGCGCGGGTTGTCGGCGTCGCCCGAGCGGCGCTCGAGCAGCGCCTCGGCCTCCTCGCGACCGTCGCGGCCGAAATAGGCGTGCAGCAGGTAGACCATCGCCCACAGGTGGCGGCCTTCCTCGACGTTGACCTGGAACAGATTCCTCAGGTCGTAGAGCGAAGGGCAGGTAAGGCCCAGGTGGCGCTGCTGCTCCACCGAGGCCGGCTCGGTGTCGCCCTGAGTGACGATGATGCGGCGAAGCGTCGAGCGGTACTCGCCCGGCACGTCCTGCCAGGCCGGATCGCCCTTGTGCGCGCCGAAGTTGACCTTGCGCTCGGCTTCCGCGGGAGCGAGGAAGATGCCCCAGCGGTAGTCCGGCATTCTCACGTAGTCGTAGTGCGCCCAGCCCTTGGGCTCGACGCTGACCGCGGTGCGCAGGTAGACGTCCATCGCCTGCGACTTATCGGGACCCATTTCGCCCCACCACTTGAGGTACCCGGGCTGCCAGTGCTCGAGCGCGCGCTGCAGCGACTTGTTGCCCGACAGCCCGACGTTGTTCGGGATGCGCTCGTTGTAGTCGATGCCGGTCATGGCTAGACGCGCTCCCAGTTGAATTTGGGCTTCGCGCCGCTGCCGTACACCTTCAGCGCGCCCTGCTCGCCGACCGCGTTTGGCCGGATGAAGATCCAGTTCTGCCACGCGGTGAGGCGGCCGAAAATCCGCGTCAGCATGTTCTCCCTGCCGGAGAAGCGCAGGCTCGCCTCCATCCCGGTCAGCGCGTCGGGGGAGAGGCTTGCACGCTCCTCGGTGGCGAGCCGGATCTCGTCCTCCCAGTCCAGGTCGTCGGGCGCGGCGGTCACCAGCCCGAGTTCGAGCGCGTCGTGCGCGTCGAGCTTCTCGCCGATCGCCTGGCGCGCGGCTTCGACGGGAGCGGACTCCTCGCAGAAGCGCGCCTCGATGCGCGAGACGCCGCTCACCATCGGCCAGAGGCCGAAGTTCGCGTTCGAGAGCGCGAGGTGCGGCGTGCCCGTTTCTTCCTCGGGCAGGTGCAGCATGTAGGCGCGGTCGGCCGCGAACAGCAGCTCGGCGAGTGTGCCGGCGAAGCACGAGCCCTGGTCGACGACCGCGAACATCGAGCGGCTCGAGACGTCCAGGCGCGCCAGCGTGCGGCGCAGATAGCCGATGGTCTCGCGCACGAACCAGTGCTTGGCGTTCGCTTCCAGCGCGGCGTCGATCGCAAGCACCGCGTCGGCGCTGCCGCGCGTCTTGAGCAGCCAGAGCCCGAGCTCGAGCTCGTTGTGGCGCAGGCCGAGGATCGCGTCGTCGAGCTCGCGCGCGAGCTTGAGCGGCCACCAGTCCGCACCCGCGGCGAGCATCTGCTCGGGCGTCTGCGGCTGCGCGCCCTCGGGCGCGGCCACGGTGATCGTAGCGGTGCGCGCGGCGCGGTTCAGATGCACGTCGACCGTCGAATAGTGCCAGCCGGATTCGTCTTCGCGGCGCTCGAGAGGCTTGAGCTCGATCCCCTTCCCGCCCGGGCGGTCGGAGAGCTTCGCCAGCTCGAGCGCGCGCGCCTTGACCATCTCGGCGAACTGCTGCGGCTTGGCGGCGTGATCGACCAGCTTCCAGTCCTTCGCGCGGTCGGCGCGCACGCCTTCGGCAGTGGTGCAGAACACGTCGGCCAGGTCGCGCCGGACCTTCCTCTTGTCGACCAGGCGCGTCAGGCCCCCGGTTCCGGGCAGTACGCCGAGCAGCGGAACTTCCGGCAAGCTCACCGTCGTCGAGCGGTCGTCGACCATCGCGATCTCGTCGCAGGCGAGCGCCACTTCGTAGCCGCCGCCCGCGGTCGTGCCGTTGAGCGCCGCGATGAACTTGAGCCCCGAGTTCGCGCTCGAGTCCTCGATGCCGTTCCTGGTTTCGTTGGTGAACTTGCAGAAGTTCACTTTCCACGAGTGCGCGCTCAGGCCCAGCATGTAAATGTTGGCGCCCGAGCAGAACATGCGCGGCTTGCCGCCGGTAAGAACCACGCACTTGACCTCGGGGTGCTCGAAGCGGATGCGGTTGAGCGCGTCGTGCAGCTCGATGTCGACGCCGAGGTCGTAGGAGTTGAGCTTGAGCTTGTAGCCGGGCGCGATGCCCTTGTCCTCGGCCACGTCGAGGGTGAGAGTGGCCACGGGTCCGTCGAAGCCGAGCTTCCAGTGGTTGTAGCGCTCGGGATGGGTGTCGAAGCCGACGCGGAGTCCGCCGGCGGGGATGGGTGCGTTCATTTCTCCTCCTTGGAGACGAGGTTTCGCAGCTGGGTGAGGCTGTGCCTGACGGCCTTGCCCGAGGTGTCGAGGGCGGCGTCGGCGCGCGCGTAGAGCCGGTCGCGGTCGGCGAGCAGGCGCCTGATTTCGTCGAGCGCGGCAGAACGGCCCTTGAAGGGGCGCATGTCCCCCTGCGAGATCACGCGCGACATGTGCTCTTCCGGCGAGGCCTTGAGCCACACGCAATAGCAGCGCTCGCGCAGCAGGTCGTAGTTGTCCTGGTCGGTGACCAGGCTGCCGCCGGTGGCGATCACCGCGCGGTCGTGCTGGCGCAGCACGCGCTCGAGCGCCCTGCGCTCGAAGCGGCGGTAGGCGTCCTGGCCGTAGATCGAAAACACGGCGCCCAGGTCAGAGCCCGCTTCGCGCTCCACCTCGCGGTCGAGCTCGACGAAGGGCACGCCGAGGCTTTCGGCCAGCCGCGTGCCGAGCGAGGACTTGCCGGCACCGCGCAGCCCGAGCAGCGCGATGCGACGCTTGCGCGGGCTGCCGAACTGGGCCTGCAGCAGGCGGTGCGCGGCGGCGACCTTGTCCGGCGGCAGTGCCGCCGCGAAGCGAGTCAGCAGCGCCAACTCGGCGGGCGCCTCGCCGTTCTCGCGCGCCAGGTCCTCCACCGGGACCTGCATGGCGTGCGCCACCTTGCGCAGCAGCAGCACCGAGATGTTGCCGTGTCCCGCCTCGAGCTGAGCGAGGTAGCGCTCGGAGACTCCCGAGGCGACCGCCAGCGCCTTGCGCGTCACGCCCTGGTCGAAGCGCCAGCCGCGCACGCGCTCGCCCAGCCGGCTGAGGTAGGCCTGCTCGGCGGAATCCAGCTGCGACGGCGGGGTGAGCGGAGCACCCATGGCGTTGATCCGAGTTAATGAACTATACTGCTTGACCTGAATTTTATGGTGCAATATAGTTACTGTCAAATGACACTCAAAATAAATGTTCTGGTAGGCACCATGACGGGGACGGCGCAGCTCGTGGCGCAGGAACTCGAGCTCGCCTGGGACGACGGCGAGGTTCAGGTCGAGACGCTGCTGATGGACCAGCTCGACTGCTCGGTGTTCGCGCGCGAGGGGGTGTTCCTGATCTGCACCTCGACCTACGGCCAGGGCGACGTGCCGGACAATGCCAAGCCGCTGTACGAGGACCTGAAAGCCAAGCGCCCGGACCTGTCGCAGCTGCGCTACGGCGTGTTCGGCCTGGGCGACCGGACCTATGCCGAGACCTTCAATTTCGGCGGCCAGCGCTTTGACGAGCTGCTCGCCGAGCTGGGCGCGCGGCGCATCGGCGAGCGCGTCAAGCACGACGCCTCCTCGGGCGTGCTGCCGGAGGAGATGGCGAGCGAGTGGGGCGAGGAGTGGCTTAAACTTGCGCGGCGGGCGGCCGGGCAGGCCGCTTGAGGCGCAGCACGGCTGGGAGGAGGGGGATCATGGAGCTGTCGAAAGCTGACCACTCGGTGTCGCCGCCGCGGGTCGACATCGCGCGCGAATACAACGCGGCCGAGGACCTGATCGGGCGCAACCTCGCCGCGGGTCGCGCGGAGAAGGTCGCCTACATCGACGACGCGGGCGGCACCAGCTACGGCGAGCTGGCCAAGCGGGTGAACCGCTTCGCCTCGGCGCTCACGACGCTGGGCGTCGACATGGAGCAGCGCGTGATGCTGGCGATGCTCGACACGGTCGACTGGCCGACCGCGTTCCTCGGCGCGATCCGCGCCGGCGTGGTGCCGGTGGCGGCCAACACGCTGCTCACCACGAAAGACTACGAGTTCATGCTCAACGATAGCCGCGCGCGCGTGCTGTTCGTGTCGGAGGCGCTGCTGCCGCAGTTCGAGCCGCTGCTCGGCAAGCTTTCCTTCCTCAAGCACGTCGTCGTCTCGGGCAAGGACGCGAAGGGCCAGATGGCGTTCCGCGACCTGCTGGCGAAGGGCAAGGACGAGTTTGCCGTCGCGCGCACCACGCGCGACGACGCCTGCTTCTGGCTCTATTCCTCGGGCTCGACCGGCACTCCCAAGGGCACGGTGCACGTGCACTCGAGCATGATCCTCACGGCCGAGCTCTACGCGAAGCCCATCCTCGGCATCCGCGAGGACGACGTCGTGTTCTCGGCGGCGAAGCTGTTCTTCGCCTACGGGCTGGGCAACGGACTGTCGTTCCCGCTCTCGGTCGGCGCCACCACGGTGCTGATGGCCGAGCGGCCGACGCCGGCGGCAGTGTTCAAGCGCATCGTCGAGAAAGAGCCGACCATCTTCTACGGCGTGCCGACGCTCTACGCGGCGATGCTGGCCGACCCGGCGCTGCCGAAGAAGGGTGAGCACCGGCTGCGCGCCTGCACCTCGGCGGGCGAAGCGCTGCCGCCGCGCATCGCGCAGACCTTCAAGGAGAAAACCGGGGTCGAGATCCTCGATGGCATCGGCTCGACCGAGATGCTGCATATTTTCCTTTCCAACCGGCCGGACGACATCCGTTACGGTACCACCGGCAAGCCGGTGCCGGGATACGAGCTGAGGTTGGTCGACGAGGCGGGCAACCCGGTGAAGAAAGGCGAGCTCGGCGAGCTGCAGATCCGCGGCGAGTCCAGCGCCGCGCAATACTGGAACAGCCGCGCCAAGAGCCGCGCCACCTTCGTTGGCGAGTGGACCAAGAGCGGCGACAAGTACAGCCAGGACGCCGACGGCTACTACGTCTACGGCGGGCGCTCGGACGACATGCTCAAGGTTTCCGGCATCTACGTTTCGCCGGCGGAGGTCGAGGCGGCGCTCGTGTCGCACGACGCGGTGCTCGAGGCCGCAGTGGTGGGCCACGAGGACGAGAGCAAATTGACAAAACCCAAGGCCTACGTGGTGCTCAAGCAGGGGCAGTCGGCGAGCGAGCAGCTCGCGCAGTCGCTGCAGCAGCACGTCAAGGACAAGCTCGCGCCCTACAAGTACCCGCGCTGGATCGAGTTCATCGGCGAGCTGCCCAAGACCGCGACGGGTAAAATCCAGAGATTCAAATTGCGAGGATGAGCGATGCGAATGATTGATTTTGCGTGGCTGGCGATTGCGGCGGCCGTTGCGGCCGGACCGGCCTACGCCGACAAGCCCTCGTGGGCGGGCGGCGACGGGGGCGACAGGCACGAACGCAAGAACGACAGGCGCGAGCGAAGCGATCGCGAGCGCGGCGAGCGCGAGCATGAACGCCGGGGTTTCGACGCGCGCAGCCGCGAGAGGGTGCACGAATACTACGCGAGGGAAATGAAACGCGGCCACTGCCCGCCGGGACTGAAGAAGAAACACAACGGCTGCGTGCCGCCGGGGCAGGCGAAGAAGTGGAGGGTCGGCCAGCGCCTGCCGAAGGACGTCGTCTACCATGACGTCCCGGCGCAGGTAAGAGTCGAGATCGGGGTTCCGCCCTCCGGCTACCGCTACGTGCAGGTCGCGAACGACATCCTGATGATCGCCGCCGGCACCGGCATGGTGGTCGACGCGATCAACGATCTGGGGAGGTAAGCGCTCCGCTCTGGTAGTCGCGGATCGCCTGCTCGATCTCGTCGCGGGTGTTCATCACGAACGGGCCGTACTGCACCACCGGCTCGCCGAGCGGGCGCCCGGCGAGCAGCAGGAACCTCGCGCCCTCGCCGCCGACCGTCATCTCGACCTGCTCGCCGGCGCCGAGCACGCCCGCGCTGTGCGCGCGCAGGGCGCGCCCGCCGATCGACACGCTGCCCTCGAACGGATAGACGAAGGCGTTGTGCCCAGCGGGGAGCGGGTGAGCGAAGACCGCCCCTGCGGGCAGCTCGACATCCAGATAGAGCGGCTCGGTCGCGATGCCCTGGATCGGGCCGGCCGTCGAGACTCCGTCGTGCCGCAGCGTGCCGGCGATCACTTTCGCCCGTCCGCCGCCGGCGAGGTCCACCGCCGGAATTTCCTCCGGCTGCAGGTCGCGGTAGCCGGCCGGCTTCATCTTCTCGCGCGCCGGCAGGTTGATCCAGAGCTGGAAGCCGCGCATGCGCCCCTGCTCCTGTTGCGGCATCTCCGAGTGCACGATGCCGCGCCCCGCGGTCATCCACTGCACGCCGCCGCTTCGCAGGTCGCCGCGATTGCCGAGATGGTCCTCGTGCAGCATGTGGCCGTCGATCAGGTAGGTCGCGGTCTCGAAGCCCCGGTGCGGGTGCGCCGGAAAGCCCGCGATGTAGTCGTCGGCGTTGTCGGAGGAAAACTCGTCCAGCATCAGGAACGGGTCGACGCGCAGGTTCTGCTGCGCGCCCAGGCTACGGCGCAGCTTCACGCCTGCCCCGTCCGAGGCGGGAACAGACTCGATGATGCGTTGCAGGCCTCTGCTGGTCATGATGTGACTCCTGTCGATCTATGCGCGTCCACGCTCCACGAACCGGCGCCGCGCGCCGCCAGCAGCAGGAAGCCGCCGGCGATGGCGAAATTCTTCAGGAACATGATCTGCTGCATCTGATCGGCGAAATTAGCATGGAACAGCAGCGCGGTCAGGATCGCGAAGCCGGCCAGCGCGAGCGCGGCCGCGCGCGTCCACAGGCCGGCGACGATCAGCGCGCCGCCGCCCAGCTCGAGCGCGATGACGAGCGGGAGCAGGGCGCCGGTGACGCCGTGCGACGCCATGTAGCCCTGGGTGCCGGCGTAGGCGCCGAGCTTGCCGAAGCCCGAGACGAGGAACAGGGCCGCGAGCAGCACGCGGCCGGCGAGATCGGCGAAGTTGCGCGAGGTGGCGTTCATGTCGTCCTCCCTCAGGCCGCCAGCGCCGGTTGCTCGAGCAGGCCGTCGATCGCGGAGCGCGCCTTCGCCAGCGTCGCCTGCTTGCCCGCTTCGCCCGTCGCCAGTCCTTCGGCGTAGACGAACTCGACGTCTTCGATGCCGAGAAAGCGCAGGAACTGACGCACGTAGCCGGTCTGCGTGTCGGACGGCGTGCCGGCGTAGCGGCCGCCGCGCGCGGCGAACACATAGGCGCGCTTGCCGGTGAGCAGCCCGAGCGGGCCATTCTCGGTGTAGCGGAAGGTCACGCCGGCGCGCGCCACATGGTCGAAGTAGGCCTTGAGCATCGACGGCACGCCGAAGTTGTACATCGGCAGGCCGATCACGATCACGTCAGCCCGCTTGAGCTCGTCGATCAGCCGGTCCGAATAGGCGACGGCCGCCTTCTGATCTGCGTCGCGGGCCTCGTCCTTGGCGACGAAGGCGCTGAAGCGCTGCGCGTCGAGGTGGGGCACCGGCTCGCGCGCGAAATCGCGCCGCATCACCGTGGCGCCCGGGTTCGCGGCGCGCCACCCCTCGACGAAGCGGGCGGCGAGGCGGCTCGACTGGCCTTCGCCGGCGTAAAGGCTGGCGTTGAGTTGGAGCAGCGTTTTCATGAGTCCTCCGGTAAATGAGTTGAGGACTCCATTAAATATTGACTATCTGCATTAAAAAGTAGAAATATACGGCCATTATGATCGGAAAAAACGATACATGATTACGCTAGATCAGTGGCGCGCCTTTGTCGCGGTGGTCGATTCCGGCGGCTATGCGCGAGCCGCCGACGCGCTGAACAAGACCCAGTCTTCAGTGACTTACGCGGTGCAGAAGCTCGAGTCGCTGCTCGGCGTGAAGGCATTCGAGATCAGCGGCCGCAAGGCGCGCCTGACTCCGGTGGGCGACCTGCTGGTGCGCCGCGCGCGGGCGCTGCTGGACGATGCGGCTGCCATCGAGCGCTCTGCGCAGAGGCTCTCGGCCGGCTGGGAGCCCGAGATCGGGCTCGCGGCGGAGATCGTGTTTCCGCGCTGGCTCCTGTTCAGGTCGTTCGAACGCTTCGCGCTCGAGAGCGCGCACACCCGCATCGAGCTGTTCGAGACGGTGCTCGGCGGCACGCAGGAGGCGCTCGCCCGGCGCCAGGTCGATCTTGCGGTCGCTGGCACGGTGCCGCCCGGGTTCGTCGGCGACCCGCTGCTGCGCCTTCGCTTCCTGCTCGTTGCGCGCGCGGACCACCCGCTGCACCGACTCGGCCGCGAGCCGACCCTGCAGGACCTGCGTGCGCAGCGCCAGCTGGTGGTGCGCGAGTCCGGCGCGCTGCGCGCGACGCGCCCCTGGGTGGAGGCGGCGCAGCGCTGGACCGTGAGCCACATGGCGACTTCGCTCGATGCGGTGCGTGCGGGCTACGGATATGCCTGGTTCCCCGAAGAGATGATCCGCGCCGAGTTGTCGGCGGGATCGCTCAAGGCGCTTCCGCTGCGCGAAGGGGGCGAGCGCTACGGGGAGCTTTACCTGGTTTACGCCGACCGCGACGGCGCCGGGCCGGGCGTGCTGCGCCTGGCCGAGATCCTGCGCGAAACGGTGAAGAGCGAGTGCGTGTCGCGCGGCGAATCGAGCGGGTAGAATCGACCGAAACCGAGCATGGAGACGCGCGCAGCATGGCCAACGAACCTCGCACCACTGACCTGAACCTCGACCTCGCGGGGATGTTCCTCGAGGAGACCTTTTCCGACCGGCGCGTGGGCACGCTGCGCCGGCTTACGCCGGTGAAGAGCGACGGCACACCGGACAGCGCGCGCAAGACACTCTACGTCGGCGAAACGCAGGTCATGACTCCGATGGGCGCGCTACCGATCGCGTTCGAGATCGAAGCTGCCTCGCTCGACGAGGCCGCGGGCAAGTTCGGCGGCCTGGCCAAGGGCGCCATCGAGCGCACTGTGCGCGAGCTGCAGGAGATGCGGCGCGAGGCCGCCTCGCAGATCGTCGTCCCGCAGGGCGGGCTGCCGCCCGGCGCACTGGGCGGCGGCGGCAAGATCCAGATGCCCTGAGGCGCCGTGGCGAGCGCCGACCGCTACGGCCTGCCGCTGACGAGCAGCGCGGCGGCGCGCGACGCCTACGTCGCGGGCGTCGATTGCATCCTGTCGGCCAACGCCGGAGCCGAGGAGCACCTCGGTCGCGCCCTCGCAGCCGATCCCGATTTCGCGCTGGCGCAGATCGCGCTTGCGCGCGCGCTATTCCTCGCCGCCAAGGTAGCGCAGGCACGCGAGCACGCGGCGCGGGCGCGTGAGCTCACCGGCAACGCAACGCCGCGCGAGCAGAGCCACGTCAACGCGCTCGCGCTGGCGATCGAGGGCGACCCGGTCGGCTCGCTGGCGGCGATCCGCGCGCACGTGGCCGAGCATCCGCGCGACGCCATGGTGCTCTCGCCCGCGGCCGGCGTGTTCGGCCTGATCGGTTTCAGCGGCCGGCAAACGCGCGAGCCGGAGCTGTATGAACTCTTCTCCGGCCTGGCGCCGCATTACGGCGACGACTGGTGGTTCGCCTCCGCGCTCGCATTCGCCGCCTGCGAAGACGGCAGACTGGACGAGGCCTGGGGACTGATCGAGCGAAGCATGGCGGCCAACCCGCGCAATCCGCACGGCGCGCATATCAAAGCGCACGTTCTCTACGAGCGCGAAGAGCACCGCGCCGCGCTCGACTACCTGGAGGAGTGGATGCTCGCCTATCCCAGACAGGGGCTGATGCACTGCCACCTGTCCTGGCACGTGGCGCTGGCCGCGCTCGCGCTCGGCGACCGGGAGCGCGCCTGGCGCGCTTACCGCGAGGGTGTGCATCCCGTAGGAGGCGCCTGGGGGCCCCCGCTCAACGTTGCCACCGACGCGCCGTCGTTCCTGTGGCGCGCGGAGCTCGCCGGCGAGGCGCACCATAGCGGCCTGTGGGGCGAGGTGCGCGACTACGCGCTGCAAAATTTTCCCAGGGCGGGCGTGCCGTTCGCCGACGTGCACGTCGCGCTCGCCTGCGCCGCCACCGGCGACGGCGAGAGGCTCGAGCGGATCCTCCAGGAGATGCGCGAGCGCGAGGCCGCCGGCAAGCTGCCGCCCGGCCCGGTGGTGCCGATGCTCGCGGAGGCGTTCGCCGCCTACGCCAGGAATGAATGGAGCCGCGCGATCGAGCTGCTGCAGTCCGCGCTGCCCGAGACCGTGCGCATCGGCGGCAGCCGGGCCCAGCGCGATATCGCCGGCCTGACGCTGCGCGCCGCCTGCGTTCAGGCCGACCGGACGATGCCACTCAATATCCGACCATAGGGGAGACCCGCATGACCAAGACCGTTCTCATCACCGGCGCTGGAAGCGGCTTCGGCCGCGGCGCCGCAGTCGAGCTTGCCAAGCGTGGGCACAAGGTGATCGCCACCGTGGAGACCGACAAGCAGGTCGCCGATCTCTCGGCCGCGCATCCGGAACTCACGGTCGCCAAGCTCGACGTTACGAACGCGAAGGACCTGGCCAAGCTCGACCAGTGGGACCTCGACGTTTTTGTCGCCAACGCCGGCATGGGCCAGACCGGGCCCTTGAGCCTCATTCCCATGGAGCGGCTGCGCGCGGTGTTCGAGGTCAACGTTTTCGGCACCTTCGCCTCGGTCCAGCGCGTCGCGCAGAAGATGCGCAAGAAGCGCGCGGGCCGCATCCTGATCGTGTCGTCGATCGGCGGCGTGCGCGCCGGCGTGGGTTCCGGGCCCTACACCATGACGAAGCACGCGCTTCAGGCGTTGGGGGGCGCGCTGCGCGCCGAGCTCGTGCCTTTCGGTGTCGACCTCGCACTGATCAACCCGGGTCCCTTCGCGACCGGCTTCAACGACCGCATGGCGAACGACCCGGGCCCCTGGTTCGACCGCAAGACCGCCGCGCCCGAGGACGTGGCGGTCATGGACTCGCTCGTGCAGCGCATCACCGTCGGCCAGCTCGACCCGGTCGACGTCGTCAAGCGATACGTCGAGCTGGTCGAGGCCGACAAGACCGAGCTCGTGAACTTCATCCCGCCGGACATCATCGAGCGGATGAGCCGGCCCAAGCCCGCCTGAGGCGACCCCGCCGGGCGTCGAGGCCCGGTTCGAGCGTCGTTTTGCCAAATGCTTGGCAGACGTGCCGTGCGCGCGCGGATAGCATGGGCTGAGAGCGGCGTGGAGGGGAAAAGATGAAGCGTAAATGGGAGCTGGATGAAGCCACGGCCGTTGAGGCGCGCCTGGGCGCTTTCGGCAAGACGGCTGTCGCCGTCAACGGCAGCGAGCTGCACAGCTCGCGCAGCCTGAGAGGAAAGCACGACATCGGTTTTGCGCTCCCCGACGGCAGACAGGCCGAGATTTCGGTCAGACCGCAGTTCGTCGGACGCCCGGTCGTAAATCTGAAGCTCGCCGGGCGGATGATGGTCGCGACGGAGAAGAAACCGCTCAAGTGCAGCGCCTGCGGCGCGGCGGCGAAGCCGTACGACCGCTTCTGCGGCGCGTGCGGTCAGCCGATGCCGACCGGCGAGGAGCACTTTCACCGGCATCAGGTCGGGGCGGCGACGAACGCCATCAAGCTGCTGGCGGGAATGTTCCTCGTCTTCGGCACGATCATGTTCTTCATCGCCAGGGCCCAGGCGGCGCCGGTGCTCGCCAAGCTCGAGGCGATGGACCCGAATTCGGCGTTCCCGTCGCCCGTGAACGGCGTGACCTACACCGTGGCGGCGCTGCACGACCAGGTCGCCTGGGAGCCGTGGAGCGTTCTGATCGTGAACTTCATTCTCGCGGCGGCCATGATCGGGCTCGCGCTCTGGGGCAGGCGAGCGCCGCTTCCGGCGGTGCTGATCGCGACCGCGACCTATGCGGTAGTGCTGGTCGGCAACGCGATCATGGATCCGGCTACCATCGGGCAGGGCCTGATCGTGAAAATCGTCGTCGTCGGGATCCTGGCCAAGGGAATCAAATCGGCCCTGGCACTGCGCGTAGCGAATGCATGATGCAAGGCGGCGCCGGACCGGGGCATCCGTGCCCTGAGTGCGGAGGCCTGATCCGCGCGGGGGCGCGCTTCTGCTCCGGTTGCGGACATGGCGTCGGCGCGACGGCGGTGGTTCCGGCCGGCGCGCGGCGCCCGCTGCCCGAGGGCCGCTTCGTCGCGAATTGGAACGACCTCAAGCGGACTGTGTGGCTGTTCGGGTTGTTGTTGCTGAGCTCGCTCGTGTTCGGCTTCGTCTTCCGGGTGAACACTTCGCCCTGGACGGACGCGGTCTTCAGCGCCGTCGATGCGGCCATCGTGCTGGTCTTCGTCGGCGGCCGCCACCGGGAACTGCTGCCCTTCTTGACGGTGCCGCATCCCAGCCCGCGCACGGCGCTCGGACTGGGCGGAGTTTCGCTGCTGTTCCTCGGCGTCATGACGGGCTATTTCAGCCTGCTGGAGCGCATGGGCGTTCCGGTCGCGCACCTGTCCGAGACCTACGTTAGCGAAGGCTGGCCGGTGTGGTCCATGTTCCTGCTCGTCTGCGCGATGCCCGCCGTGTTCGAGGAACTGGCGTTTCGCGGCGTGATCCAGTCCACCCTGGAACGCGTCCTGGGTCGGCGCGAGGCCTGGCTCATTCAGGCCGCCCTTTTCAGCGTGCTGCATCTCACGCCGCTCGTGTTCCCGAGCCATTTCGTGATGGGGCTTTGCTTCGGCTACTTGAGGACGCGCTCGCGCAGCCTCTACCCGGGAATGCTGTTGCACGCCGCATGGAACGCTCTTGTGCTGTTCAAGGAGCTTCATTCGTCATGACGATTTGCAAGAAATGGACAGAACCCTCCGGGTACGTGGACGAGTTCCTGGAGTAAGGCGCCGACTGGGGAAATACTGGGCTCGCGGCAAAACGCAGGTCCGGCGCACAAATGCCGGAAGGGCTCCGGCGGCCTTCCTTCCCCGCCGGCGCTCCGACTGACCTCCCCCTGGCGCACCCTGCCTGCGCCAGGGGTCTTTCCACTCGGCCGCTTTCCGGGCATAAACTACCGCCCAGCATGGATATGACCGCTGGACAGGTCGGCGCGGCGCCGGTCAAGACCGAGCACTTCGACGTGCTGATCGTGGGCGCCGGCATCTCCGGCGTGGGAGGCGCATACCACCTGACGCGGCAGTGCCCCGGCAAGTCCTTCGTGGTGCTCGATGTGCAGGAAGACTTCGGCGGCACCTGGCGCACGCATCGTTTCCCCGGCATTCGCTCGGACAGCGACCTGCACACCTTCGGCTACCGCTTCAAGCCCTGGACCGGCGCGCCGATCGCGACCGCCGAGAAGATCCTGAAGTACATGGGCGAGGTGATCGAGGAGAACGGCCTCGCGCGCCACATCCGCTACCGGCACCGGATCCTTTCCGCGAGCTGGTCTAGCGACGACAAGCGCTGGACGATCGAGGCCGAGCGTACCGACACGGGAGAGCGTGCACGCTTCAAGGCGAAATTCCTCTGGATGTGCCAGGGCTACTACCGCCATGCCGAGGGCTACACGCCGCAATGGCCTGGCATGGACCGCTTCGGCGGGCGGATCGTCCATCCGCAGACCTGGCCGCAGGACCTGGACGTTTCGGACAAGCGGGTGGTCGTGATCGGCTCCGGCGCGACTGCGGCGACGCTGGTCCCGGCGCTCGCCGGCAAGTGCGCGCAGCTGACGATGCTTCAGCGCTCGCCGACTTTCTATATCACCGGCCGCAACGTGAACGAGCTCGCCGAGATGCTGCGCGAGCTGGAGGTGCCCGAGGAGTGGGTGCACGAGATCGTGCGGCGCAAGATCCTTAAAGACCAGGCCGTCTTCGCACACCGCGCTTTCCACGAGCCCGAGGCGGTCAAACAGGAGCTGCTCGCGGGGGTGCGAAAGTACCTCGGCCCGGACTTCGACCTCGACACGCACTTCACGCCGCGCTACCGACCCTGGCGGCAGCGCGTGGCGTTCATCCCGGACGGCGACCTGTTCCGCGCGATCCGCGAAGGCAAGGCCACGGTGGTAACCGACGAGATCGAGTCCTTCACCGAGACCGGCATCCGCCTCAAGTCGGGCGAGGCGCTCGAGGCCGACGTGGTCGTCACCGCGACCGGGTTCAACCTCAACGTGCTGGGCGACATCGCATTCACGGTCGACGGCGAGCCGCTCGACTTTGCAGGCAGCGTGACCTACCGCGGCGCGATGTTCACCGGCATCCCCAACCTGGCGTGGGTGTTCGGCTACTTCAGGGCGAGCTGGACACTGCGTACGGACCTCGTCGCCGACTTCATATGCCGCCTGCTCGGGCACATGGACGCGCGCGGGGCCGCGATGGTCGTGCCGGAGCTGCGTGCTGCAGACCGGGACATGCCCCTGAGGCCGTGGGTCGATCCGGAAGACTTCAACCCCGGCTACGTGACGCGCGGGGTGGACCTGCTTCCCAGGCAGGGCGACCGCATGCCCTGGCGGCATACCCAGGATTACTGGAGCGACAAGGACGAGCTGCCGCGCGCCGACCTGGAGGACGGCACGCTCGTCTACCGCTGAGGCTCCAATCGCAATCGCGGGTGGCAACAAGTTCCTGCGGCGTACGGCCGATCTTGCAGTACAGTGACGTCCGCCCAATTCTCCGCGACAGTTCTGTATGCGCTCGGCCGTCCGGTCATTGCTGATTTGCATGCTTGCGTTGGTTCCGTCTGCGGTGCTGGCCCAGATGCCCCGCAGCGTGTTCCTCGAGCAGCTGACCTGGACCGAGGTGCGCGACGCGGTCCGCGCCGGCACGACGACGGTCATCATCCCGATCGGCGGCACCGAGCAGAGCGGCCCTGACGTCGCTCTCGGCAAGCACAACGTGCGGGTGAAGGCGCTGGCGCAGCGGATAGCCGAAGCGCTCGGCGACGCGCTCGTCGCGCCGACCTTGGCCTACGTGCCGGAAGGCAACCTGGCGCCGGCGAGCTCGCACATGCGCTTTCCCGGCACGATCACCATGCCCCGCGGAGCATTCATGGCGACGCTGGAGTCCGCGGCGCGAAGCCTCGAGATTAACGGCTTCAGGAGCGTCGTGTTCCTCGGCGATCACGGCGGCTACCAGCGCGATCTCGTGCGCGTCGCCGCGCGCCTGAACGCGGCATGGGCGCGAAGCGGCTCGCGCGCCTTCGCCCCGCCGGAGTACTACGCCGCGAGCTCGCGGGGCTACGCGGCGCTTCTGCGTGCCCGCGGCTACTCGGACGAGGAGATCGGCACGCACGCCGGGCTTGCCGACACGTCGCTCCTGCTGGCGGTTGCGCCGCAGATGGTGCGGGTCGAGAAGCTGCGCAACGGCCCGAAACCGGGCCCGGCCGACGGCGTGTACGGCGGCGACCCCCGCCGCGCCAGCGCCGACCTCGGCCGGCTCGGCGTGGAGCACATCGTTGCCAGCACGGTTGCGGCGCTCAGGCGAGATATGGCGGCCCGGGCGGTGCGCACCGTCCTCGGCATGCCGCCGGTGGTCAATCCCGCAAATCTCTACGGCGAAGCGGGCGCCGGCCGTTTCAGCCCGGTGGTTAGACGGGCGCTCCCGCGCGTGTACGTGCCCGATCTGCGCTCGAGCGACGTGTACGTCATCGACCCAGTCCGCTACAAGGTGGTAGATCGCTTCGCGGTCGGCACGGGACCCCAGCACGTGGTGCCTGCGTGGGATCTGAAGACGCTGTGGGTGACCAACAATGCGAGCCGCAGCCCCCAGGGCAGTCTGACGCCGATCGACCCGAAGACCGGGAAACCGGGCCCGGCGATCGCGGTCGACGACCCTTACAACATGTACTTCACCGCCGACGGCAGGGAGGCGATCGTGGTCGCCGAGGCGTTCGCCCGCCTCGATTTCCGCGACCCGCACACGATGGCGCTGCACTCGCGCCTCCAGGTGCCGGAATGCAAGGGCATCAACCACGGCGATTTCTCGATCGACGGCCGCTACGCGATCTTCACCTGCGAGTTTGGCGGCGGTCGCCTAGCGAAGATCGACATGGTCAAGCGCAAGGTCGCCGGATACCTGCGGCTGGGCGAGGGCGCGATGCCGCAGGACGTGCGCGTTTCGCCCGACGGCAAGCTGTTCTATGTCGCGGACATGGCGGCAGGAGGTGTGCAGCTGATCGACGGTGACCGGTTCGAGAAGGTGGACTTTATCGCCACCGGTGTCGGTCCGCACGGCCTGTATCCGAGCCGTGACGGAACGAAGCTTTACGTCGCCAACCGGGGCTCGACTACCATCCGCGGCGGCAGGCCGCACGGCCCGGGCAGCATCTCGGTGATCGATTTTGCGACGCGCAAGGTCGTTTCCGACTGGCCGATCCCGGGCGGCGGCAGCCCCGACATGGGCAACGTCAGCGCCGACGGAAAGACGCTATGGCTGTCGGGCCGCTTCGACGACGTGGTCTACGCGATCGACACCGCGACCGGCGCCGTGAAGTCGATTCCGGTCGGCAAGGAGCCGCACGGGCTCACGATCTGGCCGCAGCCGGGGCGGTACTCGCTCGGGCATACAGGAAACATGCGCTGACATACTCCTGTGTTGGAGTCTCTCGGCGCGCCTATCGGCGGAAGCCTAGCCGCAACGTGCCCATCCGTCCTATCCGTGTGTCCGGATGTGCGGGGCGGGGTCGATCGATCCACGCCGCTTGCATTATTTGGCGGTCCATGCGGAGATTGCGCATGACAAGACGCTTCGACCTCGTCGTCTTCGGCGCCAGCGGATTCACCGGGCGCCTGGTGGCGGAATACCTCAACCGCTCCTGCGGCGACGGCGGGGCGGTCGTCTGGGCGATGGCGGGACGCAACCTCGACAAGCTTGCGGGCGTGCGGCGCGCGATCGGCGCGGACGAGCGGCTGCCGCTGATCGCCGCCGACGCGTCTGACGCCGGCGCGCTCGCGGCGCTGGCGCGGCAATCCCGCGCGGTCATCACCACGGTCGGGCCCTACCAGCGCTACGGTCGCGCGCTGGTCTCCGCTTGCGCGCAGGCCGGCACCGACTACGTCGACCTGTGCGGCGAGCCGGTCTGGATGGCGCAGATGCTTCCGCTGCTGGAGGAAGCGGCGCGGGCCAGCGGCGCGCGCATCGTGTTCTCGTGCGGCTTCGACTCGATTCCGTTCGATCTCGGCGTGGTCTTTCTCCAGAACGAAGCGCAGCGGCGCTTCGGCATGCCGCTCAGCCGGGTGCACGGGCGCGTGCGCAAAATGAAGGGCAAGCCCTCGGGCGGCACGATCGCCAGCATGCTGGCGACCATCGAACAGGTGCTGCGCGATCCCGCAGCCGCGCGGACGCTGGCCGATCCGTTCGCGCTGACGCCGGGCTTCAAGGGGCCGCGCCAGCCCGCGGGCGAGGAGGCCGCCTACGACGAACTGGCCAAATCGTGGACGGCGCCTTTCATCATGGCCCCGATCAACACCAAGAACGTGCATCGGACCAACGCCCTGCTCGGCCATCCCTGGGGCCGCGACTTCGTCTACGACGAGCGGATGCTGGCCGGAGACGGCGCCGACGGCGAGCGGCGGGCGAGGAGGATGAAGAGCGCGATCCGGATGCAGAACGCGATGCTCGCCTTCGCGCCCACCCGCGCGCTGCTGAGGCGCTTCGCCCTGCCCAAGCCGGGCGAAGGCCCCGACGCAAAGGAGCGCGAAGCGGGCGGCTACGAGCTGGTTTTCGTCGGCCAGGCGGTCGACGGGCGCACGCTGCGGGCGTCGGTGCGCGGGGAGGGCGATCCCGGCTACGCCTCGACTTCGAGGATGATCTCGGAAAGCGCGCTGTGCCTGATCGAGGACGTCGACCGCGCGCAGACCGGCGGCGGAGTGTGGACGCCCGGGGCGGCGATGGGAATGAAACTGATTCCGCGCCTGCAGGCGAGGGCGGGGTTGACGTTCACCATTGAAGATCAGTCGAACGGATCGAGCGGGTAGACCGGTCGCCGCACGCGGCGGAAGTCGAGCTGCGAGTAGTCGGAAGTGCACACGCCGGTGCCGGCGCACTCGATCACGCTCTTCGCCAGCGGGCCGAGGCCGGCGCGCCAGTGGACGCGGCTCTTGAGCATGAGGTAGCGCTTGCTCGCCGGGTCGATGCCGAGGGCGCGGAAGGCGCCAATGTCGTAGGGCTCGCTGTGGCGCGTGATGACTGCGATCTCGACCTTGCCGGTGTCGAGCACCGCCGAGAGCCCCATGTCCATTTTCTCGCCGCGCGCCATCGGACCCTCGTTGCGGTAGGCGCCGTCGATGATTCTCTTCACCGTGCCGCTCACCTGGCGCGGCTGGCCCTTGAGACCGAGGCTCGGCATGTCGGACTTGCCGCCGAGATCGAGCGTGAGCCTGGCGCCGGTGCCGGCCTGCTTCATCTGCTGAACGGCCCGGGGATCGCAGACCGCGAACGCGGCGGCGTTCTCCAGTCCCGAGTCGAGGATGGCGCCGAGCACGGTCATGGTGTCCATGGTGCCGCCCGAGGCGCAGTTGTCGTAGTGGTCGAGCAGCACCACCGGGCCGCCCGTCGCCTGGCGCGCCCTTTCGAGCGAATCACCGAGCGGCTCGATTCTGTAGACGAAGTCTGCGCGCGCCTGCCACGCCATCTCGAGCAGCTCGTCGCACCAGGCGCGCGCCTTCGCGGCGTCGCCGTCGGTCACTACCACCGCCGAGGCGCCCGCGTACGGAATGTCGGCGTGCGGGAAGCCGACGAAGAAGGTCGCCGCCAGCGCGCCTTGCTTTTCCATCTCCTGCGCGCGGCGCTGGATCTGCAGGTTGGGAGCGTCGAGGCTCGACTGGCGCATCACGTGCGGCAGCATCGGCCGGTGTCCGCAGGCCATCGCCGGCCGCGCCTTGCCCGAGAGCAGGTCGAGCACCGGCTTGCCGGCGCGCAGGCCCGTCTCGTACATGTCGACGTGCGGGTAGGTCTGGTAGCCCGCGAGCGCTGTCGCGTTCTCCCACATGGCCGGGAACAGATTGGTGTGCATGTCGAGCGCGACGCCGATCGGCAGCTTCGGCGCGAGCTTGCGCACGCGCGCAAGCAGCTCGCCCTCGCCGTCGTCGTGGCGCGCGGTGACCATCGCGCCGTGGAGATCGAGCAGCAGCGCGTCGCAGTCTTGCGCCACCGCGTCGAGAATGCGCTTCGCCATCCACTCGTAGGCGCCCGTCTCGACCGGGCCGCTCGGCGCCGCGTTGCCGGCGACCGGCAGCACGACTTCGGCCCCGGCGCGGTCGGCGAGGTCGATAAAGGCGCCGATCGCCGAGCCGGTGTCGCGGAAGGCCTCGCGGATCTCATCGCCCTCGAGCGGTGTCTTCTTGCGGTGCGCGAAGCGCGCGAGCGGCGTCGGCACCGGCGAGAAGGTGTTGGTCTCGTGCTTCATCTGGGCGATCACGAGCTTCACGCGTGCCGTCCTCAGCTGAGCGTCTGGCCGCCGTCGACGACGAGGGTCTGGCCGGTGATCCAGCTCGCCAGGTCGCTGGCGAGGAACAGCACCACGCTCGCGACTTCCTCTGGCAGGCCCATCCGCCCCCAGGGGATCGAGCGCAGGGTGTCGTCGTAGAGCCCGCGGTTGTCGCGCTTGCGCTGGTCCCAGACGCCGCCGGGAAACTCGATCGAGCCCGGCGCCACGCTGTTGACTCGGATCTTCTTCGCCGCCAGCGCCGCGCCCTGGCTCGTGGTGTACTGGATCAGCGCCGCCTTCACCGCGCCGTAGGGCGCGATGCGCGCGCTTGAGTGCAGTCCGGCGATCGAGCTGATGTGAACGATCGAGCCGCCCCCGGCGCGCTCGATCAACGGCAGCGCCGCGTGAGACGCGCGCACGCTCGCCATCAGGTCGACGTCGATGCTCTTCGCCCAGCCCGCCTCGTCGTCGCTGGAGCCGAAGCCCGAAGCGTTGTTGACCAGCACGTCGATGCCGCCGAACGCCGCGCCCGCCTCGGTGATGTAGCGCGCGACCTGCGGGCCGTCGGCGAGGTCGCAAACCGCCGCGTGCGCCTTGCCGCCGTGCGCCCTGAGCTCACTCTCGGCTTCGCGCAGCTTCTCCGCGCCGCGGGCGCAGATCGAGACATTGGCGCCGGCGGCGGCGAAGGCGAGCGCGGTGGCGCGCCCGATGCCGCGGCTGCCGCCCGTCACCACCACGTTCCTGCCGGGAAATGAGATATTCATTTGTTTGCCTCCATGGTTTCAGCTCACCCGTTTCGAATACGCGTCGTCGGGCTCGATGTTCTTGACGAAGTCGACGAAGCGCCGGACGTCCGGCTTTGCCTGCGCGATCGGCGTCACGACGCTGCTGACGTAGACGATTTCGGGCAGGAACGGCACGAACGCCAGCGAAGCGTCGCGTTTCGTGCAGGCGGGAAAGGGATTCATGATGGACACGCCCAGGCCTTCGCGCACGAGCGCGATGGCGGCAACTGCGGTCGCCACTTCCGCCACGATGCGGCGCGTCACGCCCGAGTTCTGGAACAGGCGGTCGATGACCGAGCGCGAGGTGAAGCGCCGCGCGAGCGCGATGAACGGCTCGCCCGCCAGATCCTGCGGCTTAATCGACGTGCGTTGCGCGAGAGGATGGCCCGAGGGCACGACGCAGCAGGCGCTCGAGCTGCGGAACGGCTCGAGGCGCACCCCGGCGTGCGCGACGCTGCTGTTCGTGAAGGCGACGTCGGCGAGCCCGCTCGCGACGCTCGCCACCGCGGCCGGCGTGGAGCCGACCTCGAGGTGAACGACGCAGCTTCTCTCGGCGCGCATGTAGCGCGCAATGGCGCTCGGCAGAAAAATCTGGGAAAAGGTCGCCGGCGCGAAGATGCGGATCGTCGCCGCGCGCCACCCGGCGCCCGACGCCGAGTCGATCTTCGCGAGAACCTCGAAAACGGGCTCAAGCTCCTGGTTGAGCGCCAGCGCCTCCGGCGTCGGCACGAGCCGGTTGCCCTCGCGCCGGAACAAGGTTTCCCCGCGGCGCTCTTCCAGATGGGACAGTGCGCGGCTGACGGAGGGTTGGGAGATGCCGAGCTGGTGCGCCGCCGCCGTGGTCTTGCCGCACACGATCACGCTGCGGAATACCTCCAGCTCGCGCAAAGTCGGTCGCTGCAGCGCCTGCCCGACGCCCTGACGGGTTTTTCTGGCCACGGTTCCGCGCGAGTATATACGAGCGCATCATGCGTCCCGGAGGAAGGTGCTCAGCGCGGCGTTGTAGGCGTCAGGATCCTCCAGATAGGGAGCATGGCCGACGCCCGCGAGGGTGACGTGACGGGCGTTCGCGATCTTTTCCAGAAACGGCATCGAGTTCCCGGCCGGGAGCACGCGGTCGAGTTCCGCGGTCAGGACCAGAACGGGCATCGTGAGCGAGCCGAGCAGCAGCCGGTTATCCGCGGTCTGGCTCATGCGCCCCGCCGCGAGCAGCCCGTCGGCCCGGGCGGTTGCGGCGATGGCGGCTACTGCCTGGAAGACGTCCGCGGCCGCGTGCGGCGGCAGTATCTTGCGCGCGCGCACCGCACCATACTCGGCGCGCGGCATCGACTCCAGCTCTTCCAGCCGTTTCGTATAGCGCGCGCGCGGCGGGCTGCCTCGCGGATCGCCGAATCCGGCGTGCGAGCAGGACAGCACGAGCCTGCTCACATTCGCGCCGCTCGAGGCCGCTAGCCGGCCCGCGATCAGCCCGCCCATCGAATGACCGACCACCGCCGACGCACCGATGCCGAGCGCCTCGAGCAGGCGACGCGCCGCGTCGGCGTAGGCATCGATGTCCGGTTCGACCAGATCCGAGCCGCCGAAGCCGGGAGCGTCCCAGGCGACGATGCGGAACGACGCGCTGAGCGCTTCGAACTGCCGAACCCAGCTCGCCGAAGATCCCGCCATGCCGTGAAGCAACAGCAGTGCAGGGCCGCTTCCCGCTTCGCGGTACGCGAAGCGGCCGTGGGCGAGGCGGATGGTCTTTAGCTCGGGCAATGACGCGTTCATGACGGTGGTCACGGCTTTCGTTCCTTATGTGAAGTGAGGCGTACCGCGGCCGGCGGTGGAAAGAAGACCTCGGCCGCGGGACCGGCCATGCGCCGGGCGCTGTGGCCGACGCCTTCGACGACCCGCAGTTTCCAGTGAAACGGGACGCCCATCGCGCGCGCGGCGTTCCGCGCCGCGGCGTAGAACGCCCGGCCCCGTTCGAACCGATTCCTGCCTTGCGCCATCGCGCCAGCCGAGCGATTCAGCAGCCGATGATTGGGGTCGGTATCCCGGCTGCCGAGCATCAGCGTCAGGTGCACGTCGAAGGCGAGGCGCAGCTCGTCCGCACGCTCGGACGCCCCCCCGAGTCCGTAGGGCAGGGGAACACGGTCTTCGGGCAGGGTGTACCAGCCGGCGTTTGCCGCGACCGCGCGCTCAATGCGCGCCTGCGGCATGAACAGCACCATGCGCTGCACGAACTGCGCGCCCGCGCTGTGTCCGAACAGGTCGTAGCGCTCGGCTTGCAGGCCGTAGTCGTTGCGCAGGACGTCGAAGATCTTTTCCACCGCGCTGAAGGCCCAGGCCGCGCGTGGCTTTCGAACGCCGGTCGCAGTGAACACGTTTCCCATCTGGAATCGCCAGCTGCCGGGGAACGCTTCGGACGAAAATTCGGGCGCAACCACGATGAACCTGTGCTGCCTGGCGTATGAAACCCAGGACTCGCGGGCCGCGCGGGGATCGCGTGCCGCGCCGTGGATCACGAACACGACCGGGGTGTCGCGTCCCGCGGCGGGCGGGCGGAAGTAGTAGACCTTCACTGGCAAGGGCGCGTCCGGCGTTCCGGCGGTCACCTCGAATTCTCCGTAGCCCGGCGCCAGCGCGGCGCGAGCCACGGGCACCGCGGCAACCAGCAGCAGAGCCACTACCCACGTCAATGGTGCAAGCAGCCTCATTGCACCGCCTTCCATTGCGGCAATTCGGCGGCGCGCAGGCAACGCACTGCGTGATCGGCGCTTCCCTCGAGCTCGGGCGCGGTCGTTCGGCAGTCGCCGGTCGCGAACGGGCAGCGCGGATGAAAGCGGCAGCCCGACGGCAGCTCGAGCGGGTTGGGGTAATCGTGGCCGAGACCGGTATCGGGAATGCCGATGCCGGGCGCCGGCGTCAGCACGGATTCGAGCAGCGCGCGCGCATACGGATGGCGTGGGCGCGAAAACACCTCTTCGCGCTCGCCGAGCTCGACGATCTGCCCGAGGTACATCACCGCGACGCGGGTGGCGACGTGCTCGACCAGGGCGAGATCGTGGGTGATGATCACGTAGGTCAGGCCGAGCCGGTCGCGCAGGTCGAGCAGCAGATTCAGGATCTGCGCCTGCACCGATGCGTCGAGCGCGGAAGTGGGCTCGTCGCAGACCACCATCTCCGGCTTCATGACGATCGCGCGGGCGATGGCCACCCGCTGGCGCTGTCCCCCGGATAGTTGTCCCGGGAAACGGTGGTAGAGGCTCGGCGGCAGGCCCACCTGGTCCATCAC
>Ga0210077_1000137_pt1 | contig 35657 bp, 31 predicted proteins | sample RushMan_CattailN_5_FD_185556 | JGI IMG/M metagenome (GOLD analysis project Ga0210077, IMG submission 185556) | Wetland microbial communities from San Francisco Bay, California, USA, that impact long-term carbon sequestration -... | ecosystem: Environmental > Aquatic > Marine > Wetlands ... | reverse complement strand
GGTATGTAGGGCCTGCACGGGAGCGCGGGTTTCGGGTGATTGCGTATTATTTCGACGTTTCGTTGCGCGAGGCGATGCGGCGGAACGAGCAGCGGCTTGGAGCGCTGAAAATTCCCGCGCCGGGCGTGGCCGGGACGTTTCGAAAAATACAGCCGCCGACAACCGAAGAGGGCTTTGACTGCGTGTACACGGTGCGCGTGGTCGAAGACAACAGCGCGTTTCAAGTCGTCTAGAACCCCTGAGGACACATCGGTATTCCATGGCGGCGCGCCCGATTGGAGTGGGGCAGGGCGACCGAAGATCAGCCGGACTGAGTATTGAAATTGTGGCGTTTCAGGACGGGCGGCTTGTCGTTGGACGAATGCCGTCCGGAGGATTGCGTCTTGCGCTCGATCGACGGGCCGTTGTGCGGCAGCGGGACGGCGCGGCCGGACTCGTACAATTCCAAGCGATGCTTGACGGAGTCGAACCTCGACGTGTCCACAAGGTATTCGGGCCGAGGTGGCAGGATCGTGGAAATTTCCTTCTGAACGGCGGCGATGCGGCTGTTCGTGCCGGGGTGGTCGGAAAAGAGCGTGGAGGGGCTGCCGGGCTGGTGAAGCTCCTGCGCCTCTATCTTCTCGAAAAAGGTGACGAAGGCGTTGGGATCGTAACCGGCCTTGTACATGTATTCGAGGCCGAGATAATCAGCCTGCTGCTCGTCCTCGCGGCTGAACTTCAAAAAGGCGAGGGGAATTGCGGCGTTCACGGCCTGGTAGATTCCGTAACCGGCCCAACCGTAGGGAAGCATGACGGACAAGGGAATCATGGCGAGCTGAGCCAGGTCCCCCTTGCTCGCCTGCTTGGCGCCGTGGCAGGCGGCGACGTGGGCGATTTCGTGGCCCATGACGGCGGCGAGCTCGGCTTCATTGTTGGCGCGAAGGATCAATCCGCTGTAAATGAAAACGTATCCGCCCGGCAGAGAGAAGGCGTTGACGACGCTCGAATCAACGACGCGAAAGGTGTACGGAACGCGGGCGTCCGAATTGCGGGCGATGTTTTGGCCGACTTTGTTGATGTAAGCGGCGATGACGGGATCTTTGACCAACCGGGCGGAATCGAGCACCTGCCGCGCGACCTGCCTGCCCATGGCGATTTGGCGGTTCAGCGAATAGAAGTCCAGCCCGCCGCAAAGATTCCGCCGGCCGATCTGATTGACGTTGGCCCATTTCAGGCGCCAGCCGCTGTAGCCGGAATCAGCGATGCGTTGCTCTTCCGTGAGCGGCCTCGAAGTGGAACGAGTCGCGGCTTGCGCGGGAGCGGCAAACATCGTCGCGCCGAAAAGAGCGCCAATCGCAACTGTGGCCGTCAGGGAATCGATCCATCTGGTCGACCTCATGGCTGCGCCTCCCGCGCGGACGGACGTCTCAGGCACCGTGGCTCTTTACAGCATGGGCCCTAGAGGGTTCGATTGCGATGCGGGCAGAAAAGTTGTCGCGCCTAAGCGCACGCAAGGCAGCCCTCGGAGAAGGGAAGTTCCGAAAGGGAGGCGCGCGATCGCCAAATAAAAAAGCCCCGGAACGGCTTGCGCCGAACCGGGGCTTTGCGTTTGTCTGATTGCTCTTATGATACCGGATGAGACAAGCCAGAACCCGTCGGTTACCGCCCCGATTGCTCGAAGCGGAATGAGAGAACCGAACCGCCCCCGTGAGAGGGCGTTGGAACGCCGTGCCTATTACCGAAACAGGCCGTGCATTCGTTTTCTTTAGAAAGGAGGTGATCCAGCCGCAGGTTCTCCTACGGCTACCTTGTTACGACTTCACCCCAATCATGAGTCACACCTTGGGCGCTTGCCTCCTTGCGGTTGGCACAGCGACTTCTAGTACAACCCACTTTCGTGATGTGACGGGCGGTGTGTACAAGGCCCGGGAACGTATTCACGGCGCCGTTCTGATGCGCCATTACTAGCGATTCCAGCTTCATGCAGTCGAGTTGCAGACTGCAATCCGAACTGAGCGCGCTTTTTTGCGATTAGCTCCCCCTCGCGGGTTTGCAACGCTTTGTAGCGCGCATTGTAACACGTGTGTGGCCCTGGACATAAAGGCCATGCTGACTTGACCTCATCCCCACCTTCCTCTCCGTTATCCGGAGCAGTCCTCGTAGAGTTCCCCCTTGCGGGTGGCAACTACGAGTAGGGGTTGCGCTCGTTGCGGGACTTAACCCAACACCTCACGGCACGAGCTGACGACAGCCATGCAGCACCTCTACACAGGTCTCTTGCGAGAAGTCCCTGTTTCCAAGGAGGGTCCTGTGCGGTTCAAGCCCAGGTAAGGTTCTTCGCGTTGCGTCGAATTGAACCACATGTTCCACCGCTTGTGCGGGCCCCCGTCAATTCCTTTGAGTTTCAGCCTTGCGACCGTACTCCCCAGGCGCAGGACTTAACGCGTTAGCTCCGGGACTCGCCCCGTACAGGGCGAACCCCAAGTCCTGATGGTTTAGGGCTAGGACTACCAGGGTATCTAATCCTGTTTGCTCCCCTAGCTTTCGTCCCTCAGCGTCAGAAATGATCCAGCAAGCCGCTTTCGCCTCGGATGTTCCTGCGGATATCTACGCATTTCACCGCTACACCCGCAATTCCACTTGCCTCTCTCATCCTCTAGCACGGCAGTTTCGGGAGCAGCCTCTGGGTTAAGCCCAGAGATTTCACTTCCGACTTGCCGCACCGCCTACGGACCCTTTACGCCCAGTAATTCCGAGCAACGCTGGCCCCCTACGTTTTACCGCGGCTGCTGGCACGTAGTTAGCCGGGGCTTCTTATACCCGTACCGTCAAACCCTTGCGGGCATTCGTCCGGGTCGAAAGGGGTTTACACTCCGAGAAGCTTCATCCCCCACGCGGCGTTGCTGCGTCAGGCTTTCGCCCATTGCGCAAGATTCCCCACTGCTGCCTCCCGTAGGAGTCTGGACCGTGTCTCAGTTCCAGTGTGGCCGGCCAACCTCTCAATCCGGCTACCGATCTTTGCCTTGGTGGGCCGTTACCCCGCCAACAAGCTAATCGGCCGCGGATCCCTCTTCTGGCGCCTTGCGGCTTTGGAGTCAGGAGCATGAGCCCCTGCCTCGTTATGCGGTATTAGCCCAATTTTCACTGGGTTATTCCCCACCTGAAGGAAGGTTATCCACGTGTTACGCACCCGTTCGCCACGGGTGTATTGCTACACCCGTTCGACTTGCATGTGTTAAGCACGCCGCCAGCGTTCGCTCTGAGCCAGGATCAAACTCTCATTTGAAACTGGTGTTACGGCCGTGAAGATATGATCGACACGACCGGAACGAATTTTGAATCGCTCGGTTTCTACTCAAAACCCAAAGACCTGCTTGCGCAGACCGATGGGTAAACCAAACGGGTTCTGGCTTGTATCATCCGATTGTCAAAGAGCAGGTACTTCCTGTCCGGCAGGAAGAACAGCAGACAATCAGTGATTCTACGCTGATGTTTGGGAATGTCAAGCCAAGAAATTGCAAAAGATTTGTGAAAGATTTCGGCTAAAGATTTCGCGTCGCGGCGACGGTCGTTGCGCGCGGCGAAAGCGCTTGTGGCTAGCGCGGCGAGGATTTCGATTGCTGCTGCGGCTCAGGGGCGGGCTGAGAATTCAGGAAGCGGCAGACGTTTTTGACGGCGTTGCTGAGCAGCACCGTCTCGGTCGCGAAGATGGTGTCGCCGCCGTGTTTGATGATCATCAGGCGGTAGCTGCCGGACCAGCCTCCGGCGTAGAGCATGTAGTCGGAATGGCGCGGATTGGTGGTGATGGTCACGTTGGGGCACTTTTGGCTGAGGTGCTTGATGATCTCGACCGGATCGACCGTCGATTGGCGCGCAATTACCAGCTTCAGCGGACGCGGATTCGGTGTGGGTTTGGGATGCGCGGCGGAAATGCTTGCGAAGAGCAGAACAGCCATGGCCAGTGCGACTTTCTTCATGAACGCACTCCTTGCGCGCGGCGGGGGCGAAATGCCGGGGGCGCAGTTTTCCCAGTTCATCAGTTAGAACACGGCGCGGCTGAGAAAGTTGCATTTCCGCGACTGTCCGGAAGTACAGGTTCGAAGTGTGGCACACGCGATCTCGCAGCGGTTGCGCGGCGAGGGCCGCGCATTTAGCCTGCCTATTGAGCCCATCCATTTCAGGAGGAGAGCGTGAGATCCAGAACATGGTTGTGTGCACTTGCGACGGCAGCGCTATTGGCCGGCAGCGGCAGTGCTATGGCGCGGGACCACGGACATGAGCACGATCGGGGCGACGACAACGGCCATGGCTGGCACGGCCATCACCGCGATCACCGTGATCGCGGCGATGACGAAGGAGAATGGCACCATCGCCGTGGCCGCGAGCACGAAGATTATGGGCGCGACGACGATCGCGGCCGCTATTATCGTGGACACGAGCAGAACGAGATTCGCACGTGGTACCGCGTCCATTACCGCCATCTGCCTCCCGGTTTGGCCAGGAGGGACCGGTTGCCGCCCGGACTGGAACGGCAGTTGGTGGTGCGCGGCACGCTGCCCCCGGGACTGCGACGGCGCATGGAGCCCTGCCCGCCGGGTTTGGAACGCGAGCTGCCTCCTCCGCCGCCGCACTGCGAACACGTGATCATCGGCGGCCACCTGGTGCTGCTGAACCGGGAAAATTTCCGCATCGTGGACGTGTTCCACTTCGAGTTGTAGCGCCTTCCATCAAGCCGGGCGGGGCGTTCGTGGAAACGCGCGCCTCCGTCCGGGATTTCTTCTTCTTGGAATTGCCTCCCAATCGCTTGCTTTCGAAGCCGCGCGCTTCAGCGTCTAACAGGTGCGGCCCCGCAGCGGCTTGACACGGCTGCGGGGCGGCAGCAGACTTCGAGTAACTTCAGATCTACGAGGGCGCGATGGCTAGTTCTTCCACCAAAGGCGCGGCGCCGGCAAGCCCGGCTGCGGCGCAGCAGATGTTGCAGCTTGCAACCGCGTATATGGCGCCGGCGTGTCTCTACGTGGCGGCGAAACTGAGAATCGCCGACCAGCTTGCGGACGGGCCGCGGCCGGTTTCGGATCTGGCTGGCGGACAGCGCGGCGTGCACGAGAAATCTCTCTACCGGGTGATGCGGGCGCTGGCGAGCATGGGCGTGTTCGCGGAAACCGGCGCGCGCACTTTCTCCAATACGCCGCTATCGGAGCTGCTGCGCGAACACGTGCCCGGATCGATGCGCGATGCGGTGCTGTGGCTGGCCAGCCCGACGCACTTTCGCGTGTTCGCGGAAACGGGGCATTCGGTGGAGACCGGCGAAACGGCGCTCAAGAAGGTGACCGGGCTCGAGGCTTTCGAGTACTTCAAGCAGACCCCCGAGGAGGACCAAGCGTTCAACGCGGCGATGAGCGGATTAACGGCGAATTTCGCCCCGGCGGTGCTGGAGGCATACGACTTCAGCGGGCTCGGCACGATTGCCGATATTGGCGGCGGGCACGGGAAATTGATGACGTCGATTTTGAAAAAGCACTACGGCGTGCGCGGAATCGTGTTCGATGCGCCGCACGTGGCCACGGGAGCGGGGCCGCACATCGAGTCGATGGGGCTGAGCGAGCGATGCAAAGCGGTGGGCGGCGATTTCTTCCAGTCGGCGCCGGCGGCGGACAGCTACATTCTCAAATCCGTGATTCACGATTGGGACGACGATAAAGCCATCGCGGTGCTGAAAAATTGCGCCGCAGCCATGCACGGGAACGAAGGCAAAGTGCTGCTGCTCGAAATGGTGCTGAGCCCCGGCAACGAGCCTCACATCGGAAAGTGGATCGACCTGGAGATGCTGATGATGGCCGGCGGGCACGAGCGGACCGAGACGGAGTTCGCGGAGCTTCTCTCCAGAGCGGGCTTACGGCTGACGCGCGTGGTGCGGACGAAGTCGCCGATGTGCGTGATCGAGTCGGTGAGGGCGTAGCGCCGGGGCACGGAGTGCGCTTCGGCGCTCGCCTCATGCGCTTCCTACCGGCGCTCGCCGTGGCGGGCGCCGATGGGCGGTTTAGTGGCCGCCATGATGGTGGTCTTGATCGTGGTCATGATGGTCCTGATCATGATCGTGGCGCCACTGCCAGTACTCCCGCTGTTCTTCCCCGCTGCGCTTGCGGTAGTCGCGATCGTGACGATGCGTTTGGTGCTCCCACTCGTGGTAGTAGGTGACCTCGCTGCCGCTCCAGTAGTGATAGGTGCCGTCGTCGGGATCGTAGACGCGATATTCGGCGTGCTCGGCGCAGCCGATGAGCGCGAGCGGTGAAATGAGGAGCGAGGCGAGCACGAGATGAGGAATGGCGCGTTTCCAGAATCGGATCATGAGGTTCCTCCTTGTAAAGCCCGCGAGGTAATTTCGTCGGCCGTCCAAACCCGAGCGGGCGTGGACGAGGCGGATCGCGTGGCCTTTTTGCACTGTCGGTGACGTTTCTTCGTACCGGATTTCACCGATCGCGTTTTCAACTCCTTTTGCCGCCAGATCGCTACGGCTCAGACGCCGCAGCACGCGCATTCCATTGCACGAGCGCCGCCAAGTTTCCCGGGATATCCGGTGCTTAACGGGCGCGATGGGATTTTTTCCGTGTGCCGGATGGACTTGCGGGCGCGCGGGATCGGCTCTAGCGATTGAATCCGACGCGCGCTTTGTGCCAGGAGTTTCGCTCCCGCAGGGCGGTGATGTGCGCCACGTGGTGGCGGCCGTGCCAGGCGTAGAGCGCGAGATTCTGGTCGAGGTTCATGAGGCCGAGTGCGGGATGGCGGAATGCGCGCGACCAATCAGCGGGCGAAAGAGAGCGCAGCAGCAGCACCCAGCGGTCGTGCAGATGCTCCAGAAGGGCGAGCGAGGTGTCGATGGGCGCTTCGCGCGAGTCGGCGAGTTCGGCCCACCGATCTTCTTCGTAGGTCTTGATGGTGGGCTCGTCTTCGGTGAGCGCCAGCTTGAAGCGCACGTAGGAATTCATGTGGCTATCGGGAAGATGATGGACCACCTGGCGAACGGTCCATCCGCCGGGGCGGTACGGAGTGTCGAGCTGCGCGGGCGTCAGGCCGGAGACGGCTGCGGCGAGGCGCTCGGGAGTTTCGGCGATGGCGTCGATGAATTGGCGGCGCTGCTCGGGAGTGAGCGGCGCGGACGGGCGCTCGTACTTGCCGATGGGGTAGCGCAGATCGGTGTCCATGAATTTGCTCCCAGGCGCGGAGAAAGATGATTCGGAAAACGTAAAAGTTTCGGCGCCCGGGCAGTGTTGCGCAGCGCGGGCGCGGCGGCAAGTTCCAAATTGGCGGGCACACAGACGGCGCTGCGCGGATGCCGCTACGGACGGCGCGATTTGGCGGCTTCGTACAGCGGCGAAAGTTCGCGGAGGCGCTTCACGGTTTCGACCACGCGCCCGGCGACGTAGTCGACCTCTTCGGCAGTGTTGAAGCGGCCGAGGCCGAAGCGAATCGAGCTGTGCGCCAGCTCCTCGGGCACGCCGAGCGCGCTGAGGACGTGGCTGGGCTCGAGCGTGGCGGACGTGCAGGCGGAGCCGCTGGAAACGGCCACGTCGTTGATACCCATCAGCAGGGCATCGCCTTCCACGCCGGCGAAGCTGAGATTCAAGTTGTTCGGCAGGCGATGCTCGAGCGAGCCGTTGACGGTGGTGTCCTCCAGGCGGCTGAGGATCGCTTCTTTTAATTTGTCGCGCAGAGCGCCGAGCCGCGCGCTTTCGTCGGGCATTTCTTTTGCCGCGATTTCACAGGCTTTACCGAGGCCGACGATTCCGGGAACGTTCAAAGTGCCGGAGCGCATGCCGCGTTCGTGGCCGCCGCCATCGATCATCGGAGCGAGCTGCACGCGCGGATTCTTGCGGCGCACGTAGAGCGCGCCGACGCCTTTCGGTCCATAGAGCTTGTGGGCGGAAATGGAGAGCAGGTCGATGCCGTCGCGTTCGACGTCCACGGAAATTTTACCGATGGCTTGCACCGCGTCGGTATGGAAGAGCACGCCGGCCTGTTTGGCGATTTTGCCGATCTCCGCGATGGGCTGCAGCACGCCGATTTCGTTGTTGGCGTACATGATGGAGATCAGGATGGTTTTCGGCGTGATGGCGCGGCGCAGATCGTCGAGGTCGATGCGGCCGTCTTTCGCCACGGGAAGATGGGTGACTTCGCAGCCGGCCTGGCCGGCAGGCAGGCCAGATTGCTCCAGGCGCTTGCAGACGTCCAGCACCGCTTTGTGCTCGGTGGCCTGCGTGATGATGTGGTTGCCCTTGGAGCGATGGAATTCGGCGACGCCCTTGAGCGCGAGATTGTCCGATTCGGTGGCGCCGCTGGTGAAGATGATTTCCTTCGGTGAGGCGTTGATCAGCCGCGCGATTTGGCCGCGCGCGTTTTCCACGGCTTCCTCGGCCTTCCAGCCAAATTCATGGTTGCGGCTGGCGGAGTTGCCGTACTTTTCCGTGAAATACGGCAGCATGGCTTCCAGCACGCGCGGATCGACCCGTGTGGTGGCGTGGTTGTCCATGTAGACGGGAAGCTTCGGCGGCATATCGAGATCATTTTAAGCTGTGCGGAGAGTGGCGTCCAGCGAGGGTAGGACAGGGCAGCGCCCTAATTTGGCTAGGTTGGCTCTTTGGGAGGAGTGATTTTTCTCGCGCCAAGATTTCCAGAAAAAGCCTGCATAGAGGCGTGTCCCATGATTGTTGCCGCGATACCGACAGCCCTGCGCGCGTCGAAGTCGCACGTCACAAATGGTGGAAGGTCTTGCGGTCGTGGCGCATCAAACGGCCAGGGATTGTATTTGTAGCAATATTCTATGGTCTTTCCGTTCCATATGGCGTGGCCGCTGATGCACAGCGTTTTGTTTTCCCTGTCGAATCCTCTCATCACATCGCTATCGAGCACTAGTCCCGTTACGATGAAGCATTCCCGCCCGCCCTGCGCGGGGATGGTCATCACTTGGTCCTGCTGATATTCACAGGTTGAGTCCGCAAGGGCGACTTTCATGCTGATTGATACACTTTCAGCGGCAACGAGTCCGGAATTGGTGATCTTAACGAAGAAAATGGGTTGATGCCCCGCTTGAAATTCAATTACGCGCACCCCATCAATATGAAGGCTGGGCCGTGTCGAACTATCCGTGATGTCTGCTTGTCTTTTGATGGTGTTCAGGGTCCTCATCGCGGCCCAGAAGCCTAGTATTCCGATAAAAACCAAAGGCCAATTCGCTATCAAGGCGTCGGCGAGGCGTTTGCACAATGGATGACCGATCACCGGGGCCGACGTCGCAATGGCGAGCCACGCACTCATGACGGCGCTAATTGTAATACTGCTGCGAGAGATGCAAGAGAATTCAAGTTAGGACGCTAGCTGGGATAGCGACATGTAAGCACGCGAGGCGTCGGCCTTAGCGGCTGCGGAGCTTGCTGAGCAGTCGAAGCATTTCGATGTACATCCAGACCAGGGTGACCATGATGCCGAACGCGCCGTACCACTCCATGTACTTGGCCGCGCCCTGATGAACGCCGGTCTCGACGAAATCGAAGTCCAAAATCAGATTCAGCGCCGCGACGATCACGATGAAGACGCTGATGGCGATGCCCCACGGCCCGTTGCTATAGAGCAGCGGCACATGACTGCCGAAGAAGCTCATTACGATATCGACCAAATAAAAGAGGAAAATTCCACCAGTAGCGGCGATCACGCCGATGGTGAATTTGGGCGTGGCACGGATGATGCCGGACGTGTACAGCAGGAGCATGACCGCGGTGACGGCGGCCGTGAGACCGAGTGCTTCGAGCGCGATACCGGGATAAGCCTGGTTGAAAACCGCAGAGATGCCGCCGAGCGCGAGGCCTTCGCACAACGCGTAAACCGGCGCCGTGACGGGCGACCATTCCTTCTTGAAAATCGTGACCAGGGCGAAAACCAGCCCGCCGATCAGCCCGCCCCACATCCACGTGGAGACCGCTTCGGGCTGTGATTGCACCAGCCACCATGTATAAGCGGCGGTGGCGGAGGCGCAAAAGAGCAGGAATCCGGTTTTGTTGACCGTGCCCTGCAGCGTCATCGTCTCGCCGCTGCCGATCGCGACGCGGTTGTTCTCGAACGTTTTCGCGTTTAGCGCGGGATTGGAAGTTTTGAAAAGGCCGGGCATCGTTGACTCCTTTTGGGCTGCCGTCCAATTGACCCACGGCGGATCGCGACGGCTGCGGTGCAAACTCTGCAGCGTTTCCTCACTAAATTCCTTTATAGCACATCGAAGAGGCGGTCTGGCATCGGGGCCCCGGAGAATAACGGGTGCGTTGCGGGGGCAGATTTCACGCTGGGGGGCTTCTGGGCGGCTTGGGGCGGCGTCTACGCAGTCCGAGTCGGGCGCGGCCGTCCGAAGCGTTCTAGGGGCATTGTGAAGCTTCACAGGGCCATCCCAGGAATGGCTCTAACCGGTTTTTTGCGGTTTTGGGGTCAGCTGTGGCGGGGAGGAGCCCATTTCTTCAGGAATCGAATGATATCAGCGGGCGAAAGGCGCGAACTGTCGTCGAATTCGCCGCTTTTCTGGCTGTAGATGACTCTGCCATGGGAATCGAGCACGGCGAGGCTGGGCACGCGCACGGCTTGGCGCAGAGGGACGCCGTACTTATCGGCGAGGTCGAGATTTTTGTCGCCGTCGCCAATGTTGACGTGGACCACGTGGTAGTTGGCGTTGACGAGCGGCGCGATCCGCGGCGAGTGAAACGCGGTGTTGAGGACGTGGCAGTCGTAGCACCAGTTGCCGCCGAAGATGAGGATCACTCGCTTGTGGTCCCGTACGGCGGCGCGCAATGCGGCGGCGATTTCCGCGCGGGCTTCCGCGGGCGGCGGGTAAAGATCGACATTGGGCTTGGCGGGCTGCGGCAGCGCGAAATGAGGATCGCGCGCCGGATCTTCGCGCTGCGTTTCGACGATGCGCCACGTGTCGCCCTGGAGCATCCACAATTGCGAACCTTCCACGACGGCGGGCTGCATCCCGGATTGCGTACGCAGCTTCATTTCGATGCGCAGCGTGAGCGCCACCAATCCCGGCTGCGGGCGCTCGATCTGCAGCACCTTCGGATTGAAGCCGGTGAGGCCGTAGGATTCCAGGAGCCGCCAAAAGCGCGGCTCTTCGCTGGGATCGCGCGTGGTGCCCTGCGGAATTTTCGCGATGGCCGGCGGAACGGTGGAGTAGAGGGCCACGAGCGCGGAATTGTCGCGGTTGACGATGGCCGCTTTCCATTGTTCGAGCGGTTCGAAATTCGCAGAGCGGGATGATCGGTGCGCCTGGCGCGCATTCGCATGCGCGGGCAGAGCTTTTCCGGATGCTCCGGCGCAAAGAGCCAGCGCCAGAGCGAGAGCAGAAACGATTCCGCCGAAGATCGAGCGAGCCTTCATTTCGAATCCTGGACCCCCTCAAACGCCGCCGCAGGGCCCTCCACCGATTCTACCGTATGCCGCGAATTTTCGAGGGGTAAGGCACAGACTCCATTGGACTAATGCCAAAGCGCTGATACAATGCACCGGACATGGCAGATTGGCGTCAGATTCAGGCACGAATTCGCAAGGCGAAGAACGGCCGCGATCCTTCGGCGAAGCTTTCGGAACTCTATCAGCGCACGCGCGACGCAATGGTGGCGTGGGAACTCGGCGCAATCGAAGAGAAGGCCGAGCACCAGGACGAAGCCACGAAGTGGTACACGATCGCCGCGCAGAAGTTTCGCCGCGCGGACTGGAAGAAGAAGGCGGAAGAGGCGTTGACGCGCCTGGGCGCGCCGCTCCCGCCCGAGCAGTCGCCAGCCGAAGCTGAAGCCGAAGCTGAAGCTTCGCACGAACATGCGCCAGAAGAAGAGTCCGCGCATGAGGCAGCCGCCGAAAAGGAATCCGAAGAGACCCGTTCCGATATTCCCGTGGAAGAGCCGGATTACGAATCGCAGACGCGGTTTTTCGGCTCGGCCAATCTGGACCAACGGCACGAAGACCGGTTGAGCGAGGGCGCGGGCGAAGTTGAGCCGGCGGACGTGGAGCCCGAAGTTTCCGCGGAGCAGGAGCCGGCCTCGGGTGAGGAAGCCGGCAAGAGACGGCGGCGTCGTGGACGCCGCGGCGGGCGGGGCCGGAGGCGCAAAGGCGCGGCAGGCGCGTCGGGGCTTCCGTCGCAAGCGTTCACTCCGCCTTCCGAGGCGGGCGAGGAGCATGCGCGCGAGGAGGTGGCTCCGGCAGCGGAGCACGCGAGGATCGAGCGGCCGTCGCATCAGCCGGTGGCGCGCGAGGAAGCCGCCTACGAGCGACCGAGGCCGACTCGTGAAGAGCCTCCGGCGCCGCAGTTGCCGTCGGAGCGCATGGCTCATGGCCGTGCAGGCGATCCCGGGCTCGCTTCGCGGATGAATCATCTGGAATCCTTGCTACGGCGGCTATTGGGCGGCGCGCTGCACCGCTTGCACGAGGCGGATGAAGCGCCGGCGGGGCCCGGCGTGTTTCTGCTGTCAGATTCGGATCAGATTACTCAATATTACGTGGAGTCCTGCCAGACGCTGCGAGTGGGATTAGCGAACCTTGTGCGCGGACGCGGAGGAAAAGGGCGTCCCGGGGCGCGCGGGTTTGCGGAGATCGATCTGAAGGAGCGATTGGCGGAGCATCTGGGGATCAGCGAATCAAAGGTGGCGCAGTATCTGAAGGACCACTGCGTAGTCCGCTGGATTCAGCTCGATGACGAGGCTCCGCAATTGGCACACTTCGCCATCGCGGTGCTGCGCACGCCGCTCAACCTCGGGTAAGCGTGGTTCGATGAAACCGGGATGTCGCGTTCTTGCCGGGGCGTGTTTCAGCGTATCCGGCCTGATTTCATTCGGATACGCCGTACTGGGCGGTTTCAATTCGCTGCATATTTCGACCATTCAACCCCCCAATTGCACCTTTGGACGCACTGGGGTGGACCATTACCCCCAAAACCAGGCAAACTTTAGTACGGTAACCGTTTAGGGGGCTATTCGGTTGCCGGCTCGCGGGGGACCTCGGAGTTCCGCGCGGAAGCGTTGCCGGCGCTCAATTTCATACGCAACGAAAGCAAGAAAGGTGGAAGCTGATGAGCAACGTGGGAAATCGTGTTTGGAAATCATTCGATTGGGTTCTTTGTAAGACAGCAGGCGTCGCATTCGACGCCGTTCAATTTTTCGACAACATGAAGGCCCCCAATCCCTCGTTCACACCGAAATGGTCGGACAAACCTCTGCTGAAGTCGTGGGAGAAGTCGAAGCCCACGCTCGGCTGGCCGAGGACCACGGATTCTTTGTGCCCCGATTGCGTGAAGGAAGCGCGCGAGGCCATTATGAACGGCAAGAAGGATTGGACCGATCTGGTCCACGAGAAGGTGGGCGAGATCAAGGCGCAGATCATCGAGCGCGACGGGCAGGTCTGGATGGTGAAGGAATGCCCGCAGCACGGGAAGTACGAAGACTTGATGGCCGTTGATTCGAAGTTCCTGGCGTGGATCGAGAGCCAATTCCCGGGCCGCGACATTCCGGCGCACAACGACGAAAAGCTGCACCGCCACGGATCGAGCACCGTGCGGCACGGGCGCGGCGCGGTTTTGACCGTCGACCTGACCAACCGCTGCAACATGATGTGCGATCCGTGCTTCATGGACGCGAACCAGGTCGGCTACGTACACGAGCTGGCTTGGGAAGAGATCATGGAAATTCTCGACAACGCGCTGATGATCAAGCCGCGGCGGCAAATGTCGGTGCAGTTCTCCGGCGGCGAGCCGACGATGCATCCGAAGTTCATCGAGGCGGTCGCGTACGCGCGCAAGATCGGCTACAACAGCGTGCAGGCGGCGACCAACGGCATCGAGTTCGCGAAGAGCAAGGAGTTCTCCAAGAAGGCGTTTGAAGCCGGGATGCGCTACGCGTACCTGCAGTTCGACGGCATCGGCAACGACGCGAACAGCCACCGGCAGGTGGGCAACCTCTTCGACGTGAAGCTGCGGGCCATCGAGAACATGCACGAGGCGGGCATCGAAATCGTGCTGGTCACCACGATCGTCAACAACGTGAACAACGATCAGGTGGGCCCGATCGTGAAGTTCGCGATGGAAAACCCGAAGAAAATTTCGTTCGTGTCGTTCCAGCCGGTTTCCTTCACGGGCCGCGACGAGGACATCACGCCCGAGCGCCGCATGCGGCAGCGCTACACGCTCTCGCATCTGGCCAAGGACGTGAGCCAGCAGGTAGGCAAAATCGAACCGACGCGCGACTGGTTCCCGATCTCGTTCATCAGCACCTTTGCGAACTTCTCCGACATCTCGCACGGGCCGGATTCGCAGTGGGGCTCGCTTTCCTGCGGCTGCCACCCGAACTGCGGCGTGGGCACGGCGGTGATGATCAACAAGAACACCAAGGAATGGGCGCCGGTGCCGCGCTTCCTGGACGCGCAGCAGCTAACCAACGACGTCACGTCGATCACCGACGCCGCCCGCGGCAAGGGCTTTTCGAACTTCATGATGGCCCTAGCGCTGCTGCGGAACTACAAGCCGTTCCAGGCGCCGCCCAGCCTGAAGCTGAAAGATCTATGGGTTAAGTTCGACAAGACCTGGGCGCTTTCGAAGGATTCGCACCAAAAGTACGGGCGCACCAGCCCGGACCGCACCTACGAAGACGCCATGAAGCGGCGCGCCGAGGATCCGTGGAACTTCCTCTTCATCGCGGGCATGTGGTTTCAGGATCTTTTCAATTACGACTTCCGCCGCACGGAAATGTGCATCATTCCCTACGCCACGCAGCAGGGCGAAATTTCCTTCTGTGCCTACAACACCGGCATTGGCTGGCGGAAGATCATCGAGAACATGTACAAGAACGCGACCGTCGCCGAGTGGTACAAGAGCCACGGCAAGCACGCGATCTACGCGAAGGGTAAGAAAGTGGACCTGGCGACCTACGAACACTCGCTGAAAATCGACGAGGAAGATGCGTCGCGCGTGCGCCATCTGGAGCACGATATTCCGCTGACCGCAGCCGAGGAAGACCGTATTCGCCGCAAGAAGGCCTTCGAGGAAGCGGCCAAGGTGCGCAAGATTTACGAAGAGCTGGTGCTGAAGAAGACCTCGGAGCCGGTGGTGCAGATCGGGTCGATCGACGAGATCCTCACCGCGGTGCCGGGCGCTCCGGTGCAGCGCGTGCAGATCGAACCGGCGAAAGCGAATGGCAACGGCAACGGCCACAAAGAAGCCGCCGCTGAGGCGAACGCTTCTGAAGAGGCGACCGTCGCCGGCGACTAACGCCGGTTGTCGTCCCGAACTCGATCGCCTGCGTTCGGCGAACGGGGGTGAGGGATCTGCTTTCGGCTGATTTCCATCAGTTTCAACACAGCCCCGGCTTCGGCCGGGGCTGTTGCTTTTTGGGGCGGGCACGTGGCCGGTTCGTCCAGAATCCGCGATATAATGCAACCGCAAGTAGGAGTCCTCAGATATGCCTATCTTTGAATATGTTTGCGACGATTGCGGCGAGCGGTACGAGCAGATCGTGCTGAGCAAGAGCACGAAAATCTCGTGCCCGAAGTGCGAAAGCTCGAAGCACACCATTCAGCTTTCTGTGTTTGCGGCGCCGGCCAACAGCAGCAAGTCGTCCAACGGCGGGTCTTCTGCTTCGGGCGCGCCCAGCGGCGGCGGATGCTGCGGCGGCGCCTGCGGCTGCCGCAACTAGCGCCGGTCTTCGCTGGCTTCCAGTCTGCCGAGTCGGAGCTTACTGCAATCCCATTCCACCCAAGGTGGCCGGGCGGTTTCTCCGCGAAGCCAAGTAGCGAGTGTTCCGACGCTGCGAATCCTCACTCGCGGTGGCGATTCGAGATCATCCCGATCGACACCAGCCACTTCTCCATCAGCTCGGGCCAACCCGTGATCGGGAATTTCGTGCGCCGCAGCCCGAATGCATGCCCGCCCTGCGCATACAAATGCACTTCAGTGGGAACGCCGGCATTCTTCAGCGCCATGTAATAAGCGAGAGAATTGTTGACGGAATCCTCGGGGTCGTTTTCGGCTTGGAGCAAAAATGTCGGCGGTGTTTGCAGCGTAACGCGAATCTCCGGATTCAATTCCATGCTTTTCTCCCCGCGACAGGCTGTGCATCAGGCGCGGCGCCCGGCCAGATCGGCACTTGCGTATGTCCGGGCGAGGGCTGCCAGACGCGGGGCTGCACGCGCAGACCGCCGGACGCAAATACGAGGACGATGGCGAGGAGTGAAGGCTTCATTGCAAGCGCCCCCTTTCAAAATGCTTCCCAAGACCAGTTTGTCTACCGGGCGAGCTTTTTGCGCGCGGCAACGAGCAGGGTGACGGACAGCAAAACGAAAACGGCCACGCCCAGTTCCGGGCTCTGGCTCAGATGCGGGAAGAAGCGCTTGCCCATGGCGAACACGCTTGCAGGCCACGGAAGATGCAGCAGCGCCGCCAGCCAGTGCGGCAAGCGCTTGCTGAGTTCGGGATCCTGCAGCAAGTTGATGACGATGGCGAGCAAGCCGAATACGCCGCCCGCTGCAATCAATCCGCTGGCGTAGAGCGAGCCGGGGCTGACTTCGCTCTCGGAGGCGCTCTTCTTTTCTTCACCGCGCTCGGCCAGCCAGCGCACCACGCCTCCGGCAAACATGGTCATGGTGGTGGCGATCGAGAGATACGATCCCACCGCGAAGGGCAGCGAGCGAATGCCGAGCAGCTCGACGGCGATCACCAGAAAGACTCCGAGAAAGACGAGGTGCCAGGGCAGGCGGCGGTTCAGGATGCCGCTGATCACCGTGGCCATCAGCCGTGCCTGCGGAGCGGCTGCCTGCTCGCTGCCGATCCCCTGCACCCACTGGATTTCGATTTCGTGCGTGCCGGGATCGTAGAGATATTTGCCGTCGGGAATCACGTTGGAGCCGATGGCGTTCACCAGCACGTAGGTTTTGCCATCGTACTGATAGTTGTTCGATTGCCGCTCGACGCCTTCGGGCAGGTGCTGGATATCGAGCGCCATGTGCATGGGTTTGTACTGCGCGAGGCCCACGTTCATCAGAATCAGCGTGCCGCCCACGGCCAGCGCCGAGACGGCCACGCCGACGACCAGGGCGATCTGCTGCCAATAGGGCGTGGCGCCGACCAGAAAACCGGTCTTCAAATCTTGCGAAGTGGCTCCGGCAATCGCGGCCGCGATGCAGACCACTCCGCCGATGGTGAGCGCGAGCGCGGCGTAGGAATTGGCCGTCCAGTGCATCACCAAAAACATGGCGCAGGTGGCCATCAGCGTGGCGATGGTCATGCCGCTGACGGGATTCGAGGAATTTCCAATCAGGCCGCTGATGCGCGAAGCCACGGTGACGAACAAGAATCCGAAGACCACCACGAAAATCGCGGCGATCAGATTTGAAACGATGCCCGTCTCCGCGCCGGGAATGGGCTTGAATTTCAGCAGCGCCCACATCATCAGGACGATTACGGCCGAGCCGGCGATCACGAAGCGTATCGAAAGATCGCGCTCGGTGCGGAGCGTTTGGATCAGCGCGGCCTGCTTGGCGCGCACATCTTTCAAGCCCGCGCTGAGTGCCGAGAAGATCGTCGGCATGGTTTTGATCAGCGTGATCAAGCCGGAGGCAGCCACCGCGCCCGCGCCCATGGGCCGGATGTAGGCGGACCAGAGCATGTCCGGCGTCATCTGCGGGATCGGCACGGTGCTGGGATAGAGCGGAGTATTGGGCGAGAGCGAGCCGAAGAAGCGAATGGCGGGCATCAACACGAGCCAGGAGATCACGCCGCCGGCGAAAAGCGTCCCCGCCACGCGCGGGCCGATGATGTAGCCGACTCCGAGGTATTCCGAGGTAATCGCGGCGCGGAAGGACGCGCCCGGCAGCCACTTGGGCTGGTATTCCGGCTGGCCGGGCCACAGGCCGAACGTGTTCATGCAAAAGGTGTAGACGCCGCCCAGTCCGAGGCCCCAAAAGACGCGCCCGGCAAACGACCCGCCGCGCTCACCGGCGATCAGCACGTCGGCGCAGGCGGTGCCTTCGGGGAACGTCAGATTGCCGTGCTCTTTGACGATGAGCTGGCGGCGCAGCGGAATCATGAAGAGCACGCCAAGCGTGCCGCCCAGGAGCGCGAGGAAGAAAATGCGCCAGTATTCGGTGTTGAGCGAGAAACCGAGGAAAATCAGAGCGGGAAGCGTGAAGATCACTCCGGCGGCGACGGATTCGCCGGCCGAGCCGGTGGTCTGCACGATGTTGTTTTCGAGGATCGACGACCGGCCGAATGCTCGCAGGATGCTGATGGACAGAACGGCAATGGGAATCGAGGCCGAAACGGTGAGCCCGGCGCGCAGGCCGACGTACACGGAAACCGCGCCGAAGAGAACCCCGAAAAGCGCGCCCAGCACGACGGCGCGCAGCGTGAATTCGGGGAGCGTCTCGCCCGCTCCGACGTAGGGCTGAAATGCCGCGGGCGTATCGCCTGGTTTCGGGAGATCAGTGGCCACGCATTACCTCGGAATGGGCTTCAAACGGGCCTCGAACGGCCCTCCATAGTGCCACATCGCGGAGCGCGCTGGCACGGTGCGAGTGGGGCAAGGTAACATTCCGGCCACCTTGGAGCAAGGCGCAAGTTCGTCGGCGCTGCGGCCTTCGATTCGAAACGCCACCGCCTGGGCCGTTTGACGGCGGGCGCGCTTGCCGCTATTCTTAAGTCAGCTGGTTTTCATGTTTGCCGCGTTTTATTAGCGATTCCTCTCCCGCCCCATTCCGGGGCGATGCTTGCGCCGAACTTTTTTCTCTCCTTTTCGCTTTCCGGGAGCAATGTATGGCTGACCTATTTGAAAAACTGAAACAGATCGAGTCGCGCTACGACGAAATGACGCAAGAGCTCTCGTCGGCCGACGTGCTGGCGGACTCCGCGCGCTATCAGAAGCTGGCGAAGCAGCACGCGGAACTGACCGATATCGTCTCGAAGTATCGCGAGTGGAAAGAGATCGTAAAGGGCCTGGAGGGCGCCAAACAACTGCTTCGCGAGGCAGACGACCCCGAAATGAAGCAGATGGCGCACGATGAGGAGCACATGCTCGAAGCCCGCCGCGAGACGGCGGAGCGCGAACTGAAAATCCTGCTATTGCCGAAGGACCCGAACGACGAGAAGAACGTCATTTTGGAAATTCGCGCGGGCACCGGCGGAGACGAGGCTTCGCTTTTCGCCGCCGAGCTTTTCCGCATGTACTCGCGCTACGCGGAGACGCAGAGGTGGCGCGTGGAGGTGTTGGAAAGCTCGCCCTCGCCCATCGGCGGCGTGAAGGAAATCGTAGCGGCGATTCAGGGAAACAAAGTCTATTCGAAGCTGAAATACGAAAGCGGAGTCCATCGCGTGCAGCGCGTGCCGGCGACGGAGCAGCAGGGCCGCATTCATACGTCGGCCGCGACCGTTGCGGTATTGCCCGAGGCGGAGGAAATCGACATCAAAATCGACGCCAAGGATTTGCGCATCGACACGTTCTGCTCGTCCGGTCCCGGCGGGCAATCGGTGAACACCACGTATTCGGCGGTGCGCATCACGCACATTCCCAGCGGGCTGGTGGTGTCGCAGCAGGACGAGAAGTCGCAGATCAAGAACCGCGCCAAAGCAATGCGCGTGCTGCGGGCGCGCTTGTACGAGATGGAGCGCGAGAAGCAGCACGAGGCGCTGGCTGCGGAGCGGAGGGGGCAGATCAAGACCGGCGATCGTTCGGAAAAAATCCGTACGTACAATTTTCCGCAGAACCGCATCACGGACCACCGGATCAATTTGACGCTGCATCAGCTCGATCAGGTGATGGACGGGAAGCTCGGGCCGGTGGTGGATGCGCTGGTGACGCACTACGAATCCGAGCGGCTGAAGGAAGAGCTGACCGCGGCGTAAGCACTTGATCGCTTGGGGTTTCCAATGGCAGCGACAGCAGCCAATTCGACGCCTACGAATTCCATGCCGCTGGACGTGCGTTCGGCGCTGAAGGAGGGCATGGCGCGGCTGCGCGCGGCGAATGTGCCAAGTTCGACGCTCGCGGCCGAGCTTCTGCTGATGCATGTGCTGGGGCGCGACCGCGCGTGGATCTACGCGCACCCGGAGGAGCCGCTCGATTTGGCTGCAGCCGAAAACTATTTCGCGCTGCTGGCGCGGCGCGCGGCTGGCGAACCAACGCAGTACCTGACGGGCAAGCAGGAATTCTGGGGGCTGGAATTCGAGGTCACGCCCGCGGTGCTGATCCCGCGGCCGGAGACGGAGCACGTGGTGGAAGTGGCGCTCGAGCGTCTGGGCGAAGAGCGCGGCATCAAAATCAATATGCGCACCGGCGCGCCGACGCCTGCGGTGCGCGTGGCGGACGTGGGAACCGGCTCGGGCTGCATCGCCGTGGCTCTGGCGCATGAATTGCCGCACGCGGAAATTTTCTCCACGGACATTTCGGCCGGCGCGCTGGCCGTTGCGCGGCGAAACGCCGAGCGCCATGGCGTGGCTGATCGCATCCATTTCGTGCAAACGGACCTGCTACAGGATCTTTTGCGCGAATCGCGCGCCGCGAGCGAGCCGAAGCGATTCGACGTGATCGTCAGCAATCCTCCATACGTAGCGCGCAATGAAGCCGGCGAGCTGCCGCGCGAAGTACGCGAGCACGAGCCGGAGGCGGCTCTTTTCGGAGGGCCCACGGGAATCGAACTCTACGGGCGCCTTATCGAAGAGGCTGCCGAGTTGCTGGTCGCGCGAGGAATCCTGGTGCTCGAACTGGGCTACAATTGCGCAGACGCTGTCCGCGCAATCCTTTCGCGTCAGCGCGCTTGGGTCAACGTAAGCATCACTAACGACCTTGCGGGCATTCCGCGCGTGATTGCCGCCGAACGCGTTGGGGATGCCGAGCGCCGCTGACGCCGAAACGGGCGGCGTGATTGTTGAGGTCCTCGCGATACCGCGATGCCGAAGCTGGCCCAATTCCGCGCCAAGCACGAAGCTTTCCCGATCGCTTCGCCCGAAGCCTCTGCTGCAATTCTGCACGTTGATATGGATGCGTTTTTCGTCTCGGTCGAGCTGCTGGCGCGGCCGGATCTGAAGGGTTTGCCGGTTGTGGTGGGCGGTCAGCGCGACCAGCGCGGCGTGGTGAGCTCGGCCAGCTACGAAGCGCGGCGCTTCGGAATCCACTCCGCGATGCCGCTGCGAACGGCGGCGAAACTGTGCCCGGAAGCAGTCTTCCTCGATGGGCACCATGATCTCTATGGACGCTGGAGCGATCGTGTCGCCGCAGTGCTGGGAAAATATTCGCCGGTGGTGGAAATGGCGTCGATCGATGAGGCGTACCTCGATCTTGCCGGGACCGAGCGCCTGAACGGGCCGCCGCTCGATGCGGCGCACAAGCTGCTGTGCGAAATCACCGTCACCACGGGGCTGCCGTGCTCGGGCGGGCTCGGCGCCACGCGGCTGGTGGCCAAAGTGGCCAGCGACCAAGCGAAGCCGCGAGGGCTGGTGTGGGTTCCGGCGGGTAGCGAAGCCGCGTTCCTTGCGCCGCTCGCGGTGCGTCGCATCCCGGGCATCGGCAAGGTGACCGAATCGGCGCTGAAAGCGCTGGGCATCGAAACCGTGGCGCAGTTGCAGAATCTTCCGCTCGATCGGCTGGAGCGAGAGTTCGGCCGCTGGGGCACGGCGCTCCATCGCAAAGCGCGTGGCATCGATTCGTACGAGTTTTTCGTCGACGCCGAGCCGAAGTCGATTTCGCACAATCGCACGTTTGGCCAAGACACCAACGACCGCGAGCAATTGCACGCGACGCTGAGCTTTCTGTGCCAAAAAGCAGCCAAGCGCCTGCGCGACGCGGGTTTGCACGCGCGCACGGTGACGCTCACGCTGCGCTACGCCGATTTCACGACGATCGCGCGCAGCCAAACGCTGGCCGAGCCGTCCGATCTCGATTCCGTGGTTCTGAATGCCGTCCGCGAGCTTTTCTCGCGTGCGTGGAACGGCGCGGCCATGCTGCGGCTGGTGGGCGTGGCGCTTTCTTCCTTTTCGCATGGCTCGCAACAACTCGATCTGCTCGATCCGGGGCGCCGCGAAAAGCTGGAACGCCTGGCGCAAGCCGCCGACCGCCTGCGCGATAAGTTCGGGTTCGAAAAACTTCAGCTCGGCGGGTCGCTCGCGAATCGCCGCCGGCCGGAAGGCAGGAGGCCGCAATGAATCCCGCGCGCCAGCTCGCTGAAAAAATTTGTCGCCGGTTGCGCGATTCGGGGCATCAAGCGTATCTGGTGGGCGGATGCGTGCGCGATATTTTGCTGAAGCGCGAGCCGGCGGATTACGACGTGTCGACCGACGCCACGCCGGACCGCGTGCAGCAGCTGTTTCCGCACAGCGTGGCGGTGGGCGCGAAGTTTGGCGTCATCATCGTGCTCGAGGATTTCGGCGAAGCGGAATCGCCGAAAGTCGAGGTGGCCACGTTCCGGTCCGATATCGGCTACTCCGATGGACGGCATCCGGACCGCGTGGTGTACACGTCTTCGCCGCAGGAGGATGTGAAGCGGCGCGACTTCACCATCAACGCGCTGCTGCTCGATTCCGCGACGGGGCAGGTGCTCGATTACGTCGGCGGCCAGGACGATCTGAAAGCGGGAATCATTCGCGCGATCGGGCGCGCCGAAGACCGCTTTCGCGAGGACAAGCTGCGGATGGTGCGCGCGGTGCGCTTCGCCGCGCGCTTCCGCTACGCCATCGAGGCCAAAACCTTCGCCGCGATTGCCGAGTTGGCCGGGCAAATCCATCAAGTTTCGCCGGAGCGCCTGCGCGAGGAACTCACCAAGCTGCTGACCGAAGGATCGGCGCGCCGCGGCTTCGAGCTGCTGGACGAGACGCGGCTCTTGCCCGAGTTGCTGCCGGAAATCGCGGCGATGAAGGGCGTGGAACAGCCGCCGCAATTCCACCCCGAAGGCGACGTGTGGGTCCACACGCTGCGGATGATTGAAAAATTGCCGGCCGGATGCTCGCCCACTCTGGCATGGGGCGTGCTTTTGCACGACGTGGGCAAGCCGCCAACGTTTACGCCGCCGGCCGGGCCCGACGGGCGCATCCGTTTCGATGAGCACGCGGAGGTGGGCACGCGGATGGCTGAGGAAATTTGCCGGCGGTTCCGGTTCTCGAATGACGAGACGGCGCAGATTGCGGCGCTGGTGGCCAACCACATGAAATTCAAGGATGTTCCGCAGATGAAGCCGGCCACGCTGAAGCGCTTCGTGCGGCTCGCTGACTTCGAGGAGCATCTGGAGCTGCACCGACTGGACTGCTCATCGAGCCATGGCCACTTGGAAAATTACGAGTTGGTTCGCCGGTTTCTCGCGGAAACGCCACCGGAGCAGGTGCGTCCCCCGCGCCTGATCTCAGGAAACGACTTGATTGCTCTTGGACTTAAGCCAGGGCCACAGTTCAAAAGCCTGCTGGAGGCGGTAGAGGAAGCACAACTGAACGGCAGCCTGGCATCCCGGGAGGATGCACTGCAATTTGTGAAGGAGTGGTCCCAAGAGGCCTAGTGAGATTGTAAGTGCCTTGTTTTTAATGTGCTATTTCTATTATGTATGCCGTTGAGTCCGGTAATTAGCGATTGAATTTAAGATCTTAGTCGTATATGCTCATATTTGCTAATACGGATATGCGAATGGATATAGATCCTTTTCCCCCATTCCGCATCTAAGCTTTAGGGCAGCCGATAAAGCTGTCTGGGACGGGCTCTATCCTGACGCCTAGGTAGGGCTGGCCAAGGGGGTCATTGTGACGGCACCTAGACACGTACCTGAAGAAATGCCGGTGCTTCCCGTCAGGGACACGGTGCTATTTCCCGGAGCGGTAATGCCGTTGCCGGTAGGCCGCGAGAGTTCTCTTGCGCTGCTCGAGTCTTTGGAGGGGCAGGAGAAACTGCTGGGCGTGGTGGCCCAACTCGATCCGCGGGTTGAGGCACCCACGGGTGCGGACCTGCATGCGGTTGGGACGCTAGCGAAGGTCCACAAAATGGTGCGCATGCCCAATGGAAACGTGGTCGCGTTTCTCGAGGGCCTGCAGCGCATTCGTGTGACCGAGGTGATCGGCCTGAAGCCGTTCTTGCGTGCCCGCATGCAGCCGGAACCAGACGTGGAGGACGAGCGCGATGCGGAGTTGACCGCGCTCGAGCGCAACGTGCAGGAACTTTTCCGTGAGGTGGTCGCGCGTTCCCCGCAGCTTTCGGACGATCTGCAGACCGAGGCGATGAACATCGAATCGGCGTCGCGCCTGGCGGACTTCGTGGCCGCCACGCTACCGTCGCTGAACACGATGGTGCGGCAGGAATTACTGGAAACGTTCAACGTCCGCAAGCGCCTGGAAACGCTGATCAGCGAATTGACCAAGGAAAAGGAAGTTCTGCAGCTGCGCAACAAGATTCACGAGCAGGTGCAGGAGCAGGTGAGCCAGAGCCAGCGTGAATTTCTGCTGCGCGAGCAGATGAAGGCCATTCAGAAGGAGTTGGGCGAATCCGAAGACGGGCAATCGGAGGTCGAAGAGCTTCGCAAAAAGGTCGAAGAATCCGGCATGTCGGCCGAGGCCAAGAAGGAGTGCGAGAGGGAACTCAAGCGCCTTTCGAAGATGACGCCTGCTTCGGCCGAGTACATGGTTTCGCGGACGTACCTGGAATGGATGACCGCGCTGCCGTGGAACAAGACTTCGGCCACCAGCGAGAACGAGATCGAAATCTCCAAGGCGCAGGCCATTCTCGACGAGGATCACTACGACCTCGAAAAGGTGAAGCAGCGCCTGCTCGACTACCTGGCGGTGAAGAAGATTCAGCCCGGAATGAAAGGGCCGATTCTCTGCTTCGTCGGGCCTCCCGGCGTGGGCAAAACTTCGCTCGGGCAATCGATCGCCCGCGCGACGGGACGCAAGTTCGTGCGCATCTCCCTCGGCGGCATGCATGACGAGGCCGAAATTCGCGGACACCGGCGCACCTACATCGGCGCACTGCCCGGACAGATCATCCAGGGCATTCGCCGGGCCGAGACGATGGACCCGGTCCTGATGCTCGACGAGGTGGACAAGCTCGGGCGCGACTTCCGCGGCGATCCTTCCGCGGCGTTGATGGAAGTGCTCGATCCGCAGCAGAACTCCACGTTCCGCGATCATTATCTGGACGTGCCGTTCGACCTGTCGAAGGTTCTCTTCGTCATGACCGCGAACTGGCTCGATCCGATTCCCGAACCATTGCGCGACCGCATGGAAATTATCGAACTGCCGGGTTACACGGAGGTCGATAAGGTCCAGATCGCGAACCGCTTCCTGATTCCGCGGCAGGCCAAGGAACACGGGCTCAAGCTGGGCGAGCAGATCGAGTTTACGGACGAGGCGTTGCACGACCTGATTCACCACTACACGCGGGAAGCGGGTGTGCGCAACCTCGAACGCGAAATCGCCACGCTCGTCCGCAAGCAGGCCCGGCGCATGGCCGAGGGCAAGACGGACAAGCTCTCGGTGACGAGCGATGTGATCCGCGAAGTGCTCGGCGTTCCGAAGTTCCGGCTCGAACACGAAGTCGAGGAACGCGTCACGAAGCCGGGTGTCTCGGTGGGGCTGGTGTGGACGCCGGTGGGCGGAGACATCGTCTTCATCGAAGCCAGCAAGATGCGCGGCGGGAAGCAGTTCACCATGACCGGGCATCTGGGCGAAGTGATGCAGGAGTCCATGCGCGCCGCTTTGACCTGGGTGCGCGCGAACTCCGATCGTTACGGGATCGATCCGGACTTCTTCCGCAAGTACGACTTGCACATCCACGTGCCGTCGGGAGCAATTCCGAAGGACGGGCCGTCGGCGGGCATCGCCATGGTCACCGCGCTGGTCAGTTTGCTGAGCGGCCGGCCGGTGCGGCCTCGCGTGGCGATGACGGGAGAAATCTCGCTCACCGGCGTGGTGCTGCCGATCGGCGGAGTGAAGGAAAAAGTGCTCGGCGCGAAGCGGGCCGGAATCCGCGAGGTGATCCTGCCTTCGGAGAACGAGCCGAACGTGAAGGAAGATCTCGCGCCGGAAATGCTCGAAGACATGAAGATCCACTTCGTGCGCAGCGTCGATCAGGTGCTCGAAATTGCCATCGGCAAATTCGAGGAACCTGCGCGGCCGGCCAAGAGCGGCCCGCGCGGCGAGGATCGGCCGTTTACCAGCCCGGTTCACTAAGAGCGATTGAGCCGAGAAATAGAAACCAGAAAAGGCCCGGGCCACAAGTCCGGGCTTTTTCATTTCTGGGCACGCGGCGCCGTTTCCAGTTGCGGCGCGGAGCGCAATCGCGTAGAGCTTAGTTTCGATGCCTTATCGTCCCCGAGAACTGGTGGTGCGCGCCCGAGAAGCGGCGGGTCTGCTGCTCGCCACGCTGGACCGCAACGAAATGGTGGCGCGGTTTCTCGATATGTACGCGGCCGAGCACCGGCGGCCGGGGCGTGCCGACCATCCCTATCTTTATCGCGAGCAGCTCGCCCGAATCCGCCGCGAGGCGATTTTGGCGATGGTGCTGCGCATCGAAGCGGCGCTGCCCGCGCGGCTGAAGGTGAGCGTGGCCGTGCGCGGGGTAAGGCCGCGCAAAAAAGCGGCCAAAGGCAAGAAGACCGCGCACGCCGCGAAGCGCAAAAAGCAGCCCGACCTCGAGCTGGCCATTCCGTTTCTCGACCTATTTCGGGAGGAGTTTTTCGTCGCGCTGGGGCAGGCGCTGGAGTGGACGGACGACGAAGCCGAGGAATTCTGGCGCGATTTGGGCATTTATGAAAAGTTGAGAGCTCACGAACCCCGCCGGGTTGCGGCCGTTAACCGTGGACTTTCGATTTCCGGGCCGTTCGTCGATCGCGTGGGGCTGCTGCTCGACCCTTCGATGATGGATCAGGCGCGGCGCGACGCCAGGAAGTTCGAACTGGAGCTTCAGGAAGCCGCGGACCGCGTGCTGCGACTGGTGTTTTCGCGCAACCGTTCTAATTAGATTCGGGTGCGGATTCGCCCGTGCAGTTTAGAAAACTGTCCACTCGCCTGTTCCGCCGGTTTGGCTTGAATTTGTTATTCTCGCCTGGTGGTTGACCTCTTTTACATCCTGATCGTGGTGCAAATCGCCCTGGGGCTCTATTCGCTTTGGGACGGTTTCAGCTGGTACCAAATGGTGCGCAAGCGCCTCGGTTCGCACGCCGGTTTTTACGCGCCCATGGCGGCGGTAATCTGCCCGTGCAAGGGAACGGAGCCCGGCCTGGAAGAAAATCTTGCCGCGCTCACGCGTTTCGACTACGCCAACTACGAAATCTTCTTTTCGCTGGCCACCAGCCTGGATCCCGCGCTGAAAATCGTGGAGCGCGTGAAGGCGGCCAGCCAGCGCCCGGTGCACATCATCATTGCCGGTCCTCCGCAGGATTGCGGCGAAAAGGTTTATAACCTGCGCCGCGCGGTGGAATCGCTGCCGGAAAATTTCGAGGCTCTGGTTTTCGTCGATACGGACGTGCGGCTGGGCCACAACTGGCTGAGCAAGCTCATCGCGCCGCTGCAGGATTTGCGCGTAGGGGCCACCACCACGTATCGCTGGATCATTCCCAGCCGGCGAATGGGCGAGGGAGGTTTCGCCAGCGCGCTGGCGTCCACGTGGAATGCTTCGGTGGCCACGCTGCTCGGACGGCCGCGCGAAAACTTCTGCTGGGGCGGCGGGACGGCCATTCGGCGCAAGACGTTTGAAGAAGCGAACGTGTTGGAATCGTGGAAAGGCGCGGTGAGCGACGATTTCGCGCTCACCAACGCGCTCGAAGCCGCCGGAAAGTCGATTATCTTCTGCCCGGAATGCCTGGCGGCCACGCCGCACCCCTGGACGGGCGCGAGCCTGCTGGAATTCACCAACCGGCAGATTTTGCTGACGCGCGTTTATTCGCCGAAGCGCTGGATGATGGGCATGATGGCGCACTTGAGCTATTCGGTGACGCTGTGTTACGCCGCATTCGTGATTTTTTCCTGCATGCTCACCGGCGACCCGTGGTTCAACCTCCTGCTGGCGGCCCTGGTGGTTCCGCTTCTGGCGGCGATGAAAGGGGCGATCCGCACCATTGCCGTGGGCGAACTGCTTCCCGAATGGAAGTCGCAGCTCAACCAATGGAGTTGGGCGTGGACGGTGCTGGCGCCCGTGGTCCCGTTCCTCTTTTCCTGGAATTTCATCGCCTCGCTGCTCAGCCGGCGCACCCGCTGGCGCGGCATCCGCTACGAGCTGGTCTCTCCGAGCGTCACCCGCGTGCTCAGCCGCTAGACGAAAACTCCGCGTAATATTCCCAGCCTCCCGCGCGTAGAATCAGCTAGCAAGCCATCCCTGTTCCCCCGGACTGGAGGAGATATGGCCGCCACGAGCATGCCTCCGGCGCAAGCGCCGGAACGCGAGTCCAACTCGATCGCACGTATTTTCGGGGTCCTGTTTTCACCGGCCGAGACGTTTCGGTCGATCGTCCGGAAACCTACCTGGCTGCTGCCGGTCATTCTAATCGTCCTGCTCTCGCTGGCGGTGATCGGGACTTTCGGCGAGCGCGGAGGCTGGCGGCCCTACTTGCAAAAGCAGGTGGCGTCTAACTCGCGTTTCCAGCAGTTGACGCCACAGCAACAGCAGCAGCAGATGGCAGTCGCGCTCAAGTACACGCCTCCGTTTGCCTACGGCGAAGTTGCCTTGGGCGTGCCGCTCGTCATGGTGATTATTGCGGCGCTTCTGATGGCGACGTTCAATCTGGTGCACGGCACGCAGATCAAATACAAGACGGCGATCAGCATTGTCTCGTATGCCTGGGTGCCGGGTATTGTTTCGGGCTTGTTGGGCATTGTGATCATATCTCTGAAGGATCCGGCTACGGTGGACTTGCAGAACATCGTGGTCGCAAACGCCAGCGCGTTCATCTCGACCGACGCTGCCCGATGGAAGATCATGCTGCTGAGCTCGATCGACATCTTTGCGTTCTGGGAGATGATTCTGATGGCCATCGGCTTCGGCGTCGCCGCGCCGCGAAAGTTGACCACTAGCAAGGCGTTCGCTTCGATCTTCGTCGTATGGCTCATCTGGATCGCAATCAAGGTCGGGGCTACCGCGGCATTCTCCTGATACACTTCTGCGGATGGGTTTTCGCTTCGAGGTCCTTGCCACCGATCCGACCGGCGCGCGTTTGGGGCGGCTGACCACGCCACACGGCGTGATCGACACGCCGGCGTTCATGCCGGTGGGCACGGCCGCCACGGTGAAGGGCCAGACGCAAGAGGACCTCGAAGAACTCGGCGTCCAGATCCTGCTCTCCAATACCTATCACCTTTTCCTTCGGCCCGGCCACGAGCTGATCCGCGAAATGGGCGGGCTGCACCAGTTCATGTCCTGGCCGCGCGCGATTCTGACCGATTCCGGCGGATTCCAGGTATTCAGCCTCAGCGCGCTGCGGAAAATCACGGACCAAGGCGTGACGTTCCGTTCGCACATCGATGGTTCCGAGCACTTTCTTACGCCCGAAAAGGCGCTGGAGATCCAGATCGCGCTGGGATCGGACATCTGCATGGTGCTGGACGAATGCATTGAAGCGCCGTCCACGGAACCCTGCGCGCGGCAAGCCGCGGCGCGGACTCTCGATTGGGCGCGGCGTTCGCGCGATTATTTTCAGAGGCACGGCGACCCGGAGCGGCAGATGGTTTTCGGCATCGTGCAGGGCGGCACGCATGCGGAGCTGCGCCGCCAAAACGCCGCGGCTCTAGTGGATCTGAATTTTCCCGGCTATGCGATCGGCGGGCTGGCGGTCGGCGAATCGCATTCCGTTACATGCGAGATGACGCAAGCGGCTGCATCGGCGCTGCCGGCGGAAAAGCCGCGCTATTTGATGGGCGTGGGCAAGCCCGAGCAGATCGTGGATTACGTCGCGCTGGGCGTGGACATGATGGATTGCGTGCTGCCCACGCGCAGCGCCCGGCACGGATGCTTGTTCACGTCGCACGGGCGCGTGCTGATTCGCAACGCGCAGTACGCGCGCGATCCGCGCCCGCTCGACGAAAATTGCGGCTGCGCGGTCTGCCGGCGGTATTCTCGTGCGTATTTGCGGCATTTGTATTCCACTGGAGAATTTCTCGCGGTCATCCTGAACACCCACCACAATCTGTACTTTTACCTTGACACCATGCGGGAAATTCGCGAGGCTATCCGTTTTGGGAACCTCGAAAGGTTCCGCTCTGACCTTCAGAAACGCCTCACGTAGGCATTCCCATACGGGCGCTGGGCACGGGGCAGGGCATCTGCGGCGAAAACTTCGACGGCCTGCCGGTCCTGGCGGGCCAACGGTGGCGGAAAAAAGAAAATGCTTGGTACACTACCTATGTTGATCCCGGGGACGGTGGTCCTCGCTCTGCAATCCACGTCAGAACCCAGCACCCTCTCGCTGTTTCTGCCGCTTATCGTGATCATGGTGATCTTCTATTTTCTGATGATTCTGCCTGCGCAGAGGCGTCAGAAAAAGGTCGCGCAAATGCTGAAGGATTTAAAGAACGGCGACAAGGTGATCACCAACGGCGGAATTCACGGGACGATCGTGGGGCTGGAAGACGGTAGCGTCCAGCTTCGCATTGCCGAGCAGGTGAAGATCAAGGTCTCGCGCAGTGCCATCTCCGGGTTGCAGCCGGAAGGCAAGGAGAGCTAGCAGGTCCGCATGAATTCCCAGCTCAGATGGAAATTTATCTTTATCTCCGCCGTGGTGCTCTTGTGTCTCTACGGCATTCTTGGACTGCCCATTTTCCCAACCTCCGCCCCGCAGATCGCGCAGAACGTGGCGCAACGGATCAAGCTCGGTCTGGACCTGAAGGGCGGCAGCCATTTGGTTTTGCAGGTCGAAGTCGACAAGGCCATCGGCCAGCGCTGTGATGAGGCGGTGGACGACCTCAGCAAGCAGATCCAAACCAAGAACGTGCTCTCGCCCACCGGCGAAATCAACCGCGTGGACGATACGCACATCATGGTGCGCAATATCAATCCGGACTCGTACAGCACCTTCCAGGACATCGTAAACAATCAGTTTCCGGAATGGAGCGTGGCGCCCGCCGCTGGCGCGACGAACAGCTACATCCTGACGATGAAGCCTTCGGCCGTGGCCGGCCTGCACACGCAGGTGATGAGCCAGGCGGTTGAGACGATCACGCGCCGCATCAACGCTCTGGGCCTGACGGAACCGCAAATCGCTTTGACCGGGCCCAGCGATCAGAACGAAATTCTCGTCCAGCTTCCCGGCGAGGGCGATCCGACGCGGGCGAAAGCGGTGATCCAGGCTGGCGGGCAGCTGCAATTGAAGCTGCTGGCGGACGCTCAGGCGTATCCCTCCGAAGCGGCCGCTCTGGCCGCGCACAACGGCGTGCTGCCGCCGGATACAGAAATCCTGCCCGGCAATCCGGAAGGATCCTCGTCGAGCGGCCAGTCGCAGGTCTATTACCTGGTGACCCGGGCGCCGATCGTTACCGGACAAGACCTTCGCGGGGCCACCGCGAACCCTAGCACGGATAATCCCGGTCAGTACGAAGTCGATTTCCAGTTGTCGTCGGCGTCCGCTGCGCGCTTCGGGCCTTTCACCGAAACGAACATCGGGAAGAGGCTGGCCATCGTGCTGGACGGCAAAGTCTATGAAGCGCCCACGATCAACGGGCGCATCGACGACCGCGGCCAAATCACCGGCAGTTTCAGCCAGCAGTCGGCGCAGGATCTGGCTCTGGTGCTGCGGGCTGGCGCGTTGCCGGCGCCGATCCGCTATCTGGAAGAGGCAACGGTGGGGCCGTCGCTCGGCGCGGATTCGATCCGGGCGGGCGTGCGCGCTTCGATCGGCAGCCTGATCGCGGTGATGGTTTTTCTGGTGATCTATTACCGGCTGTCCGGTGTCAATGCTGTTGTGGCCCTACTGCTCAACCTCGTGATCCTGGTGGCATTCATGGCGTGGTCGAGCGCGGTGCTGACGCTTCCGGGCATCGCCGGGGTGATATTAACGATCGGCATGGGCGTGGACTCGAACGTGCTTGTTTTCGAGCGCATTCGAGAGGAATTGCGCGCTGGGAAGGCGCCCGCTTCGGCGGTCGATATTGGCTTCGACCGCGCATTCCTGACGATTATCGACACTCACGTGACCACGATGGTATCGTGCGCGTTCCTCTTTGTCTTTGGAACGGGCCCGGTGCGCGGTTTTGCGGTCACCTTGGTGATCGGCTTGATCGCCAACCTGTTCACGTCGATCTACGTTTCGCGGGCGATTTTTGACTACCATCTCGTGCACATGAAGCGCCAGGCGGAATTGAGCATCTAGGGTGGCTTCAGGGATGGTCCTGTGAAGCTTCACAATCCCGCCAGAGCCACGAAGGCGGGTGGGGTCGGGCCCTGGGCAAGGCGGCGGGCTAAGAAGGCTAGGAAGCGCCCCAGGCGAGAATCTGGGAACGAGCAGAACAACAAAAAAATGCAGCGCCACCCGGGAACAAATTAGCGGGCGGCGGTGTCAAAAGAAAACGGGTAGAACTCGGCATGGAATTCTTCCACGACGTAAACATCGATTGGATGGGCAAGGCAAAGTATTTCATTGCTTTGTCTCTGCTGCTGTTGGCGGTTGGCTGGATTTCGATCTGGCGGCACGGTGGGCTGAGCTACGGGATCGACTTCCGCGGCGGCACGCTGGTGTACGTGCGATTCGCGGGTACGCCCCCGGTCGAGCGGATTCGCAAGGGATTACAGGAAGCCGGTTTGAAGAACAGCACCATCCAGACGATCGGCAATTCGAATGCCCTGGGCTCCCGGCATGACGTGATGATCGGGCTGGCGCAGACGGCAAATGAAAACACGCTGGATGCCGGCAAACAGAAGATTTTGGAGGTCCTGGACAGCACGTTCGGCACCAGTGCTGCCGGCCGGCCGGACTTCAACGCGGTGACGCCATCGGCTCTGGCCGCCGATCTGCTGCAAAAAGATCCGCTGGCGCTTGGCGTGAATGCCGGCGACCGGTACGCAAAGCTGGCCCAAGCGCTGACTTCTTCCCGCGACTCGCAACACGACGGAATCGTTACGAGTTTCAACGAACTGAGCAACGTATCGGGCGTGACGCCGGCGGTGACCCGCACGCTCGATCACGACTATGCGCTGAGCAACTTTACCGTCCGCAACGCCGAGACGGTGGGGCCGACCGTTGGCGCTCAACTGCGCAGCCGGGCATTGTGGGCGACCTTGTATGCGCTGGCGGGCATGTTGGCCTATGTTGCATTCCGCTTTGAATGGGTGTACGGTGCCGCGGCGGTGATCGCGGTCTTTCACGACGTGCTGATCACCCTGGGCTTCTTTTCGCTTTTCCATTACGAAATTTCGCTAACGGTGATTGCTGCACTCTTGACCCTGGTTGGCTATTCGATGAACGACACCATCGTCATTTTCGACCGCGTGCGCGAAAACCTGCGGCTGATGCGCCGCGAGTCGTTTCCTGAAATCATCAATAAGTCCATCAATCAGACTCTCTCCCGCACCATCCTCACAAGCGGATTGACGTTCCTGACGGTTGTCGTGCTGTACCTCTTGGGTGGCGAGGTGCTGCGATCGTTCTCCTTTGCCATGGTGGTGGGAGTTGTGGTAGGAACGTACTCCAGTTTTGGCATTGCAGCTCCGATCGTGGTGGCCTGGAACAAGTTTAGCGGGGGGAAGGGAGCGGTGGTTCGCGCCGGATCCGCAGCCGGAAAGCGCGTGCCCGCCGCCGCAAGGAGATAGGCTATGTTCGATCAAATGGTGGTATCCAGCGCTCACGGAAACAGAACCAACAAGCCCTGGACCGTGGCCCTGTCGGCGATGATTCAGGTTCTGGTGGTGGGCGTGTTGATCTTAATCCCGCTGATCTACACCGAGGCTTTGCCGAAGGCGATGTTGAGCACGTTCCTGGTTGCTCCGCCGCCTCCTCCTCCGCCACCGCCGCCCCCTCCGAAGACCGAAGTGGTGCGCAAGGTTCAAATCGTGCAGCCGCAGAGGATGGTGGCTCCCACGGTGATCCCCAAAAAGATTGAAATCGTGAAGGACCAGGCCCCGGATATCGGCGCGGTCGGCGGAACGGGTGTCGCGGGCGGCACGGGCGTGCCGGGCGGCATCATAGCGGGACTGGGCACGGCGCCGCCGCCTCCGCCTCCACCGAAGGCTACGCCGCAGCGAATTCGCGTCGGCGGCAACGTGGAAAACGCCAGGCTGGTGAACAAGGTATTGCCGATTTATCCGGCCATTGCCCGGACGGCGCACATTCAAGGCACCGTCGTTTTGCATGCGGTGATTGCCAAAACCGGATCGATCCAGGAACTGACGTACGTTTCCGGCCCGGCTCTGCTGATGCGCGCGGCCATGGATGCGGTGCGGCAGTGGAGGTATCAGCCGACGCTGCTCAACGGCCAGCCGGTGGAAGTGGATACAACGATTCAGGTGGTGTTCTCGCTCGGTGGTGATTGAGGAATCGCCGGACCCCTTCGCGGGCCCGGATTTCGGATGGGATTTGCGACCGGCAGAATCTGACTGCCGCGATCGATGGCGGTGACGGAGGAGGATTGAACGTTATGGTTGCGAATTTGCTATGGGCGTTTCTCTTGCAGGATCAGGGAAGCAATGCCGGAATGAGCTTCAACATTATCGACATGTGGCACAGCATGGGCTGGCCGGCAAAGACCGTGGTGATCATTTTGTTCGTCATGTCGGCGTGGTCGGTGGGCATCATGATCGACCGCTGGCTGATGTACAGCGCGGCGCGCAAGCAGTCGCGGGTGTTCGTGCAGCAGGTGGCCGGCGCGCTGAAGGACAACAAGCTCGATGAAGCGATTTCCATCGCCGAGCGCAACAAGAAGAGCCATATCGCCAAGGTTGTGGCCACGGGGCTTTCGGAGTTCCAGGCGGCGTCGGCCCAGGTGAGCGACGAAGAAGTGATTGAAGCGGCGAAGCGTGGCCTCGAGCGCTCCGTAGCTATCGTGCACGCGGAGATGAAGCGCGGCCTTTCCGGTCTCGCGACCATCGGTTCCACGGCTCCGTTCGTCGGACTGTTCGGCACCGTCATGGGCATCATCAACGCGTTTAAGGGCATTTCCGCTCAGAAGGTGACCGGTCTTTCCGCGGTAGCCGGCGGTATCGCGGAAGCTCTGGTGACCACCGCGCTCGGCTTGCTGGTGGCCGTGCCTGCTGTGTGGACCTACAACTACTTCACGAATCGCGTGGAAGCATTCGACGTGGAGATGGACAACTCCTCGATGGAGCTGATCAACTACTTCATCACGCGCCGGAGCGGAAAGAAGTAAGGCATGGCTTACAAACCCAAAGCACCGCCGGTGATGGCCGCGCCAAACGTCATTCCGATGGCGGACATCATGCTGGTGTTGCTGATCATCTTCATGGTGATTACGCCCATGCTGCACAAGGGCGTGTCCGTGGACATGGCGTCGGCGCAGAACGTGGACAAGATGCAGGCGGCGGACAAGGACAATGCCATCATCGTGGCGGTCACCCGCGATGGCAATACCTACCTTGGAAACCAGCAGATCAGCCTCAACCAGATCACCGATCAGGTGAAGACCATGCTTTCCAGCCGCCTCGATAAAACCGTCTACATTCGCGCGGATGCCCGTGCGAAATATGGCGACGTGGTGAAGGCCGTGGATG